>WNFD01007125.1_pt1 | contig 11123 bp, 6 predicted proteins | sample 5400491 | NCBI WGS metagenome assembly WNFD01 (sample SAMN13153343, study PRJNA577476) | soil metagenome | isolation source: 120 cm saprolite under Douglas fir tree site 2 hole 2 replicate 2 | place: USA:California | collected 2015-04-18 | reverse complement strand
CCGTAGCCGCCGTGGAACTGGACATGCGCGCCGCCGTCCGACAGCCCGATAAGGGCGTTCGGGAAGTTGAGGATCTCGCGCATCGCGTCCACATCGACGTTGTTTTCGGCCTGCATGAACGTCGTTTCGAGCTTTTCCTCGACCACGAGGTCGAGAAACGCATCGATGATCCCCTTGTTCTGCGCCTTGGCGATCTCGTGGATGGTCTTGCCCTGCATCCACTTGTTCTTGTCGAGCTTGGCGTCTTCGACCCGGATGTAGTTGTACCATTCGCGCGAGATCGTGTTGCCCGGGATCTCGACCTTCCACTCGACCATTTCTTCGTGCAATTTCGCGCGCACCGCCGGGTCGGCGTAGGCGCGCAGCTTCTCCTCATCCGATTTCAAGAGGATCGGATGCCAGGTCGGCGAGCCGCGGAAGGCCTGCGTGTTGCTCATGTTGAAGATCTGCGTCGTCGTGTTCGGCGAGCACAGCGGGTAGGCGCGGATGCCCTGCGCCGCGGTCTCGTTGACCCGCGCCATGTGCTTCTGCCACTCGCCGGGCCGGCGCACGCTCTGCCCGAGATTGTTGTAGACGACCGGCCGCCCGGTCGCTTCCGAGAGGCGGGCCATGAGCCCGTTATCCATCTCGGCGTCGCGACCGCCGCCCGACTGGATGATGCCGGTGCCCATCTCGCGCAATACGTCGGCGAGCGCGAAGATCTCCTTCTCGTCGGCCCATAATGCCGGGATGTGCACGCCTTGCGGGTCGTAGTGGCCCTTGTTGCGCGATACCGAAAGCCCGAGCGCGCCGCTTTCCATGCTGTCACGCACGACGTCTTGCATCTGCTTCAGCTCGGCATCGGTCGCGGTGCGCTTCTGGCACTCGTCGCCCATCACGTAGTAGCGCACCGCAGTATGGCCGACGAGGGTCCCGACATTGACGCCGAGATTGCGGTCGAGCCGGTCCATGTATTGCGGGAACGTCTCCCAATCGACCTCGATGGTGTTCAACACCTCCATCGGGATCGCTTCGACATAGGAGAGAAACTCGGCCATCCGAGTGGCGTTGCCGCGGCGCACGGGCGCCAACGACAGCGAGCAATTGCCGATCACGACCGAAGTCGCGCCGTGGTCGCACGAAAACGAGCAGAGCGGGTCCCAGGTGACCTGCGCGTCGTAATGGCAGTGATTGTCGATAAAGCCCGGCGCGATGACCTGGCCGCCAACATCGACGGTCTGGCCGGCCGCGCCCGACAGCTTGCCGAGCTCGGCGATCTTGCCGTCCTTGATGCCGACATCGCCGTTGAACGCCGGCATGCCCGAGCCGTCGACAATCCGGCCATTCTTGATCAAGAGGTCATACGCCATCGGTGCCCCTCCTCTATCGCTGTGCGCGCTGCTACTTCTTGACGCGGACTATAGCATGCGAGCCGCGCCCGGCGCGCCGAATTTGCGCGAGCGGAGCGCGCGGCGGATATGCGCGCAGGCTGCATCGGCTCCGTGCGCAAACGGCGCCTACGCCCGGTATTTGTCGATCGCCGCCTGATCGAATTCGAGGCCGAGACCGGGCGCGGTCGGCATCGCCAGCATGCCGTCGACCGGCTGCGGCACCGCCCGCCACAGCGGGAAGAGGCGCGGCATGTATTCGACGGTCAGCCCGTTCGGCACCGCGCCGACGAGATGGACGTGGATCTCCGGGACGCCGTGGCTGACGACCGGCAGGTTGAAGGCTTCGGCCATGCCGGCGATCTTGAGCCATGGGGTGATCCCGCCCGAGCGCACCTGGTCGATCATCACGATGTCGACCGAGCGCGCCTCCACCATGTGGCGGAACGGGGTGATGCCGTAGAGGTATTCGCCGCCGGCGACCGGGGTCGCGAGCGCCGCCGTCACCCGCGCCAGCCCGGCGTAATCGTCATGCGCCGTCACGTCTTCGAGCCAGAACAGGCCGACCCCGGCATCCTCGACCCGGCGGCCGATATCGATCGCCTGCTCGGGCCGCCAGCGCTGGTTGATGTCGCACATCAGGTCCATGTCGGGGCCGACCGCCTGGCGGATGAGCCGGGCCTGCTCGACCTCGCGCGCCGGCGAGGTGACGCCTGGCAGCCCCAATTGCATCTTGGTCTGGCGGTGGCCCTTCTCGCGCAGCCTTCCGGCAGCGGTCAGCGCCTCGTCGAGCTTGAGGCCGCGCCTGAGCGCGCCCGACGCATACGTCGCGATCCTGTCCCGCCCGCCGCCCAGCAGCTTCCATAATGGCAGGCCGAGCGCCTTCCCTTTCAGATCCCACAGCGCGACATCGATCGCCGACATCGCGAGCGTCAGGATGCCGGCCGGGCCGGACTGGCCGGCGGCATCGCGCAGCTTCTTGGCGACGGCCTCCAAGCGCAACGGGTCTTCGCCGATCGTCAATGCGCCCAACTCGTCGACCGCATGACGCAAGGTGCGGGTCAAGGCGCCGCCGAAATAGCAGACGCCCAGCCCCTCGATCCCGTCATCGCTGCGCAGCCGCAGCCAGACGATCGGGTTTTTCGCGTTGGGGTTTTCCGAGAAGCCGCCGAGCGGCTCGTCGTTCGGCAACAGCACGATGCCGGTTTCCAGCGAGGCGATTTTCATGGGACAGCCCTCCCGCCGATTTGTTCGACACGCTTTCCTCGACCAATTGCGGCGTCATTCCCACGCAAGCGGGAATCCAGGGCCACGCGTTCCATCGCTAGTCCTGGACCCCTGCTTTCGCGGGGGTGACGCCCATTTTGGGCCGCACGCTCACGCCCGGTAGCGATCGAGGGTCGCCTGATCGAATTCGAGGCCGAGACCCGGTGCGCTCGGCATCGCGAGCTCGCCGCCCTCTTGCACCGGCACCTCTTTGAAGAGAGGCACCAGCCACGGCATGTATTCGACCGTCAGCCCGTTCGGGATGGCACCGATCAGATGAACATGGACCTCCGGAATGAGGTGGCTGACCACCGGCAGGTTGAAGGCTTCGGCCATGCCGGCCACCTTCAGCCATTGCGTGATGCCGCCGACCCGGACGAGATCGATCATCGGCACGTCGACCGAGCGCGCTTCCAGCATGTGGCGGAACGGCACGATGCCCCAGACATATTCGCCGCCGGCCACCGGGGTCGACAGCGCGTCGCTGATCCGGGCGAGGCCGGGATAATCATCGGCCGTCGTCACGTCTTCGAGCCAGAAGAGCCCGACCCCGGCATCCTCGACGCGGCGGCCGATATCGATCGCCTGCTCGGGCCGCCAGCGCTGGTTGATGTCGCACATCAGCTTGATGTCGGGGCCGATCGCCTCGCGGATCCGCACCATGCGGTCGACCTCGATCGCCGGATTCGTCTCGCCGGGGAGCGCGAGCTGCGTCTTCATCTCGCGCCAGCCCCTGTCCTTGAGAGTCGCGGCGGCCTTGACCACCCGATCGAGCGAGAGGCCGCGCATCAGGGCGCCGCTGGCATAGGTCGGCACCCGCTCGCGCGCCCCGCCGAGCAGCTTCCACAGCGGCAGCCCCGCCGCCTTGGCGCGGATGTCCCACAGCGCCGTGTCGAGCGCCGAGATCGCGAGATTAAAGATGCCGCCAGGCCCGGACCCGCCGGCGGCATTGCGCAGCTTTTGCGTGACCGCCTCGACCCGCACCGGATCCTCGCCGACGGTCAGCGCACCCAATTCGTCGATCGCGTGCGCCAACGTGCGGGTCAGCGCTCCGCCGAAATAGCTGACGCCGATGCCCTCGACGCCCTCATCGGTCTGTACCCGAAGCGTCACGATCGGCCGCTTGCCGCTCGGATTGTCGGCAGCGCCGGCGAGCGGCTCGTCGGCCGGCAGCTCGACGAGCTGGGTGCGGGTTCCGGTGATTTTCATGGCGTCACCTCAGGGGATTGGGGAGGGGCACATACCGTAGCGTCACCGATGTCACGGTCTGAGGCAACAGCGGAGCAAGCACCGGGGGTCAGCCGGGTACAACACCCTCCGCGAAGTGTCCGGGTACGACACCCTCCGCGAAGAGTAAGGTGCTACTGTTGCCGTTGCATGGTGATGGCGTTGTGTCCTGGTGAGCCGGTGGTGGTGACCTCCGATCTTCGGCCCGTCAGGGATCCGTCGCTATTCAGGTTGAAAGAGAACATGGTTGCTCCATTTCGAGAGCTCCAGCCGAATTGGTTTCCGCTGATGGCGACCCGATTTTTCAACGGCGACGGTGCGTTCCCACCGTAGGTGTAGGTGACTTCCGCCTCCCCCGGGCCGATTTGCTTGATACTGAGCGTAGCTCGGTCGGCTCCGCCCCACACGCCAGCCCACATTCCGTCGAATGGCCCGGTGGGCGGCTTCCGCGAGGCATTGACCGCCGGGCGCACCTGTGCCTGAGCGGGCTCAACTGAGGGAACGGCACGTCCGTTTGCATCAACTCTGCCGATCAAATGACCATTTGATTTGCATTGGTCCTTCCCGGCGTCCGTGCCGCCGTCGAGTTTGAAGCAGAATTTGCCATCTTTCCCCCACCACCACACGCCCTTGTTTTTGCCTGCGCCCCCGTAGCCGCGACTGCTCGAGAACAAGTCGAACGTTCCATCTCCGTGATACACCACGACGAGATCATTTTGACCATTCTCGCTGGGGCCGGCCACGTTAACCTCAAGAGGCGGACCTGCCGGATGCGCCGCAGAAGGGGCCGGTGGCGTGGATGACGGCGCCACGGCGGTTGCCGGAGCCGGGTTGGCGAGAACTGGCTCGGCTGTCAGCTCGGCTTCGGGTGACCGGTGCGCCGGACGGGGCCGAGACGCCGGCTTTGCCGGTACGGCCGCTGGCACCGATCGAAACGAATCCGGCGCTGGAGGCGGTGCCGACCGGAACGGGTCCGGCGATTGCGCCATACACGGTGCGGCCAGTAACACGCACAAGCCAATCAGCGAGCCTAATCGCGTGCGCACCGCTTAGGTCCCCAGGCGCTTCAGCGCGGCACGCGCACCGGGATCGTTGCGGGAAGCAGCGCGCTCGTACCAGCCCTGCGCCTTGTCGAGATCGGCGCTGACGCCAATGCCGTGTTCCCAAGCCGCGCCGAGGTTGAACATGGCGGTCGCCTCGCCGCGCGCCGCCGCCGCCCACCACAAGACCGCCGCGCCGGCCGGGTCAGGCTTCGCGTCGCCGTAACCGCGGGCGACGAGCGTGCCGAGGTTGGTCAACGCCGCTGTCGAGCCATCGGCAGCGGCAAGCCCGTACCAATAAGCGGCTTCGGCCGGATCCTTGCGAGCGCGTTTGCCGGTCTCATGGTCCAAGGCTCGGGCGTAACGCGGCGGCCCACCCTTGGCGGCGGCGGCGACGCCTTCCGGCGAGGTTGGCGCCCGTTCGAGCAGTCCTGACAGCCGCTGCGCCATGTCGAGGAGGGCCCTGCGGTCCGCGTCGGACAGCACGCCCGTCTCGGACACGCCTTGGAATGACTGGAACTGTTTGATCGCCGTGCGCATGCCGGGACCGAAATTGCCGTCAGCCTCACCCTGCAAATGGCCGAGTGCCCGCAAGGCGAGCTGGATCTCGCGCCTTTCGTCGACCGTCCAGTTCGCCTCGCTCTCTGCCGTGGCGGTCGAAGTCGTTGACGCCGGCGCGGTGGTTGGCTGATCGCGAAGATCTTTGACCTGCGCCTTGAGCCGTTCGATCTCGCCGAGAGCCTCACGATTGGCATCCTTTTGTGCGGTGAGTTGATCTCCAAGAGCTTTGACCTGGCCATTCCGTTGCTCTACCCGCGCGAGTGCCTCGCTGTTGGCATTCTTTTGAGCGGCAAACTGGTCGCTCAAGCTCTTAATTTGGCCGTTCAGCGGCGCGTTCTGCGCCACGGCGTTCGCGCTGACGTCCCTTTGCGCGGCCAGATCCTTTTCCGCCTTGTCGGCACGGGTTTGGGCGTCGCGCAGGCGGCTGGCTTGATCGTCTAGGTTTTTCTGAGCCGCAGCGGTTTTCTCCTGCGCCGCCGCAAGAGCCTCCGTTTGCTTCTTATGATCCTGGTCGGCCTGCAGGCGAGCGGCCGCGAGTTCTTCCCGCAGTGCCTTTGCCTTCGTGTCCGAGGCCTGCTTTGCCGTTGCGAGCGCCCCGACATCTTGGGCGGAGGAGGGGACTGGCTGCTCTCGCATCAGGTATTCGGTGGCGCCGAAGGTGGCAGCAATCCCCAAGAGGATGCCGAGGAGCACAAAAGCGGTGCCGCGCACGAGGCGTCGATCGGCCCGGGGATCTGGCGCCGACGCCAGGAAGGAAGCCCGCACGACCTCGACGGCGTTCTGCGGCGGGCGAGGCGGCTCGGCAGCCGGCAAGGTGACCGATGCCGGATCCTGGGGTGACGACGCTGCGTTGGGCTCGGCGGTAAGCGCGGCGAGTTTTTGTTCGAGCTCCCGGTTCGCCTCCCGAAGCGCTTCGATTTCGGCGGACGACGGCGGGTCCGGCTCCGATAGCGTGTCCTCGTCGAGGATCGGCTCGGGGTCGCTCGGCGCGGCATCGAAAGCGGCCGCGAATCCTTCGACAACGTCGGGTGCAGCACGTTCCGCAATACCTTCGAGGGACCGATCCATCGCCCGGATCAAGCGGGCCATGTGAACGTCGAAATCCTGGCCGGCATCGATCGAAACGGCGTGGCGGTACGCGAAATCCTGCAAGCTCTCCGGTAGTTGTTCGACGCGCGGCATACTACCGCGCAATACGAGGACAGGTATCAACGGGCGGTCTTTGAGCAGGGCGGTCTCGATCTCGACCCGCACCGGGTCGGCGGCGTTGGCAAGCCGGCTCTGGCCGCCGCGCGGACCGATCCAGCGCGGCCCAACGATCGCGAGGACGATATCGCTTGCGTCCAGAATGCCGCTGATGTGCCTGCGAAAATCGACGCCGGGCGGGATGTCGTCGATATCGCGGAATACCGCTTCTCGGCCGTAATGCGTCGCCAGCCTGTCGAAAATCCGCCCGGTGATAACCCCCGAATCATCGCGGCGATAGGAGATCGTGATCCGTGGCATCGGTCAGCTTCTGAAACGTGCTCTTGCTTATCGCGCCCAAATCAGGCGCCGGCCTCAGCTTAGCACGGTTCGGTTAAGGCGGCGCGGCGGCGCAGCAGGAACATGCGCATCTTGCCGTAGCGCTTGGCGGCCTGAGTCATGCCGACGTAGTCGCAGTCGAAGCGGTCGGCGTTGTAGAGGGCGAGCACCGCCGCCAGCGTCTCGGTAACGTAGACGCAGCGCTCTGGGGTCACCGGTTCGATCCGCGCGGCGCGGCTGACATGAGCGCCGAAGAAATTGTCGCGCTTCAAGATCGGGTCGTGCGCCCTATAGACCGGTCCGAGATGGCCACCCAGCCGCAATGCCATGTCGGCGGGCAGGCCCGCGGCCGCGAGGTCGACCCCGGCGATGGCTTCCTGGAGGTCGAGCGCACAATTCGCCGCCTTGCCCTCATCGTCGAACACCAGAAAGAGCCCGTCGCCCCAGGTATTGGCGAGGAGAACGTCCTTGCGGTAGCTGTCGACGACGCCAGCAAAGGCGCCGAGCACCAGCTTCACGAAATGCGGCAGCTGGGTGTCGGTCAACTTGCTGAAGCCGTGGATGTCGCCGAACAGCATGGCACGCGTGCGGCGCCCACTGCCGGCCTCGGACCGGGGCACGGGCGGACCGGCCAGCGTGCTGCCGGAATCGATCCGGGTCGATCGCCGCCCGCCGCGCCGCCAGTCCGCGACATCGACCGCGGTGCCGACCGGCCCGGCCCCGGGCTTCCCGTCCCACACCGCCACCTGCACCGCCTCGGTCGCGAGGTGACGGGCGGCGAGGAGCGCGCGTCCCATCGCCAGCCGGCTGCAATAGGCAAAGAGCTGGTCGTCGCCGAGGTAGCGGTCCTGGGTGGCGTAGCGAATCGTCGCCGCCGCGGCGAGGCAGCGCTCGAAGCGCTTGACCCACCCCCGTCCCGAGGGGCGCACCGACACGCCGACAAACTCCCGCCGGTCGAACGGCAACACGAGATGAAGACTGGCGCCGCGCGCCAATGCCGCTTCGGCAAAGAGGATATCGGCACCGGCCGCGAGCGAGCCATAGGCGAAGCCGATATCCATCGCGGCGAGCCGGCGCTCGATCTGGTCGCGGACTCGACACTCCCGGTCGGCCGGAAAGCGACCCGGGGCTCCCGGCGCGGCAATCAAGTGCCCGCAATAGTGCAAGACGAGCGGCGGTGTCAGGGCTGCCAACACCGAGGGGTCGAGGCGATTGGCTCCGACGACCAGGCGCAACTGTCGGATCGTGCTCGCCAGCGCCCGGTAATCGGCATCGGCCCCGCCGGCGATCATGGCGCGGGCGCGGACCATCAGGGCGCGGGCGGCATCGACCTCGCCGAGGATCAGGTGGGCTTCGGCGGCGCTGACAAGTTCGTAATAGCTGGGGCTCCCCGGACGGCCGGCGAGCGCCGCGAGCACGTCGCGCGCCAACCCATCTGCGGCACCGCGATTGCCCGCGAGGAGCCACAGCGTCGCCGCATTGATCGCCGGATAATAGGCCTCCGCGTTGCTGGAAGCCGCCTCCCTGCGGTAACACCGCTCATAAAGCTCGGCCGCATCGCAGAAGCCGACGCGCCGGGCCTCGCCGGTGGCAGCGAGCGCCGCATCCTTGCGCAGCCGGGCCCACTGGCACGGAATATCCATTCGCATGTCGGGTGGAAGGCCGGCGATCTCGGAGTCGCCCAGGTCGAGCCCGAGCTTCGCGAACAATTCGGTCGCCTGGGCTGTCGCCTGGATCGAGGCCAGGCTTGAGACGGCGCGGTGCTTCAGCGGAAGATCCCGCGGAAATCGTGCAAGGCCCTGCATCGCGATGTCGTAGGCCTGGAACAGCTCGCCCTCGCGCTCGTATCGCCGCGCCGCGGCGAGCCACTCGCCGGCGGTTCGCGATCGGGTGCCAATGCCGCCAGAGGTTTGCATTCACCCGGTTCCGAGGCCGCAAAGGCCGGCACGCTCGCCGATGTCGCCGCGTGAGGCAATAGCTGTAGAGCGGCTTGACCATTCGCCGCGTCTCCCGCTACCTACCGGCGGGCGGCCGAGCAGATGAAACGGTTCGCGGCGCCCGAGGAATGCCGGATGACGTGTAGTGCCGCCGCAGCACCCGATGCCGATGCCTTGGACACCTTCCCCAAGATGCTGATGGCGCATGCCCGGCTGCGCCCGGACCAGCCGGCGATGCGCGAGAAGGATTACGGCATCTGGCAGAGCTGGAGCTGGGCCGACATCGCCGCCGAGGTTGCGGCGCTGGCCGGCGGGCTCGCGTCGCTCGGGTTCGCGCGCGGCGACAAGCTCGCGATCATTGGCGACAACCGCCCGCGCCTCTATTGGGCGATCGCCGCGGCGCAGGCGCTGGGCGGCATCCCGGTGCCGGTCTACCAGGATTCGATCGCCGAGGAGATGGCCTTTGTCCTCGACCACGCCGAGGTGCGCTTTGCGATCGTCGAGGACCAGGAGCAGGTCGACAAGCTGGTCCTGGTCAAGGAGCGCTGCCCGCTGCTCGATACCGTGATCTTCTGCGACCCGCGCGGGCTGCGCCATTACCCGCAACCCTACCTCCATGCCTATGACGTTGTGCGCGAGGCGGGCGGCGCCTTGCTGCGCGAGCGCCCCGAGTTTCTCACTGCCGAGATCGCCCGCAGCCGCGGCGCCGACACCGCGATCATCCTCTACACGTCGGGCACCACCGGGCGGCCGAAGGGGGTCGTCCTCAGCTTCGACAATCTGATCGCGACCGCCCGCGCGGCCATTGAATTCGAGGGGCTGTCGGACAGCGAGGAGGTTCTCGCCTATCTGCCGATGGCCTGGATCGGCGAGCATATTTTCTCCTATGTCCAGGCCTATTGCGCTGGGTTCTGTGTGTCCTGCCCGGAATCCGGGGCGACCGCGATGACCGATCTGCGCGAGCTCGGGCCGAGCTATCTGTTCGCGCCGCCGCGGATTTTCGAGAACATCCTGACCCAGGTGATGATCCGCATGGAAGATGCGGGCTGGGTCAAGCGCCGGCTTTTCCACTTTTTCCTCGGCATCGCGAGGCGCGTCGGCCCGGCGCTGCTCGACCGCCGGCCGGTCAAATGGCGTGACTGGGCGCTTTATCGGATCGGCGATCTCCTGGTCTTTGCCCCGCTCAAGAATTCGCTCGGGCTGAGCCGCATCCGGGTCGCCTACACTGCCGGCGAGGCGATCGGCCCCGACCTGTTCCTGTTCTACCGCTCGCTCGGCGTCAATCTGAAGCAGCTCTACGGCATGACCGAGAGCTCGGTGTTCCTGTGCATCCAGAAGGACGGGGAGGCGCGGCCGGACACGGTCGGCGTGCCGATCCCCGGGGTCGAAATCCGCATCGCCGACAATGGCGAAGTGCTGTTCCGCAGCCCCGGCGCGTTCCAGTGCTACTACAAGAACCCCGAAGCGACGGCCGACGCCAAGGCGCCGGACGATTGGGTGCATACGGGCGACGCCGGGTTTTTCGACGCCGACCGGCAGCTGACGATCGTCGACCGCGCCCGCGATGTCGGCAACCTTGAGGGCGGCGCGCTGTTCGCCCCCAAATTCATCGAGAACAAGCTCAAATTCTTTCCCTACATCAAGGAGGCGGTGGTGTTCGGCGATGCGCGCGACTTCGTCGCCGCCTTCATCAACATCGATCTCGAAGCGGTCGGCAACTGGGCCGAGCGGCACAGCCTCGCCTATGGCTCCTATCAGGAGCTGGCCGCCAACCCCTTGGTCTACGATCTGGTCGAGGGCTGCATCGAGGAGGCCAACCGCGACCTCGCCGGCGAGCCCAAGCTCGCCGCCTCGCAGATCCGCCGGTTCCTCATCCTGCACAAGGAATTGGACGCCGATGACGGCGAGCTGACGCGCACCCGCAAGGTGCGCCGCCGCACCATCGCCGAGCGCTATCTGAGCCTCGTCGAGGCGCTCTATTCGGGCGCCGGAACCGGACATATCGAGAGCGAGGTGACCTTCGAGGACGGCCGCCGCGGCACGATGCGCGCCGAACTCAGGGTCCGCGAAGCCGCCACCGTGCCGGTGCCGCGCCCGACCTCCCAGCCCGCGCCGGCGCGGCGCGCGGAAGCCGTTGCCTGATGGCGGATCGGCGCATCGGCGATACCATCCTCGACGCCGACCGGATCAGCCTTTCCTTT
>WNFD01017457.1_pt1 | contig 11124 bp, 9 predicted proteins | sample 5400491 | NCBI WGS metagenome assembly WNFD01 (sample SAMN13153343, study PRJNA577476) | soil metagenome | isolation source: 120 cm saprolite under Douglas fir tree site 2 hole 2 replicate 2 | place: USA:California | collected 2015-04-18 | reverse complement strand
CCCGGTCCCGGGCACTCGTCGTCCACATGAACGCCAGATTGTGCGTTGCTGCCGGAGATGCTGTTTGAGTCCGCCGTGTTTCCGTTGCTGCAAAGATCGATGGCATCGAAGGTTTGCGTCCCTCCAACATGGTTCGAATTGATAACTGCGTTATCTGCGGCGCCATAGGTGGGGTCCGACACAGTGACAATCCCGAACTGGGTGCTCTCCACTGAATTGTTGGAAGCGGTTACGCCGGCGGAAGCATAAATCAGAATTCCAGAAGCGCCGAAAGTTCCGCCGGTATAGATGTCGTCAGTCACATAATTGCCCGTGACTTTTCCGGTTGAGCCATAACCGATCTGTATGCCGTTTTGCGCAATTGCAGCTGTCGCTCCGATGCCGGTAACCGTATTGCCGGTGATGGTCATAACCGGGCCCCCGCCAGTGCCGGGACCGCCCGCGGTAATGCCATTTTTCTGATAATTGTGCACGGAGCTGTTTGCAATGGTGACAGCGGGAGCGCCGGAATCGCTTTCAACGTCAATTCCCAGTCCAACCTGACAGCCCTGATCGCTGGAATCCAGGATCTGGTTCCGGGCCACGTCATCGACAATTTTTCCGGACGAATTCTGGTAAAAGATTCCGATTAGGTTTGTCCCGCAGCCGGTCAGGGCATTCCCCTTACCGTCCACGGTGACATGGGAAATGGTGACCGCAGTGGCATTCTCAACGAAAAGTTGCGCTGCCACTGCTTTGCCGCCGAAGTCGCTCGCGTTTACCGTCAAGCCGCCGGAGGGTGGTATCAAAACCGCCGCGTCACTTGTTCCGGATAGAACTCCGATGATGGTCAAGCTCTTGGCGTTAATCGTGACTTGCTCGGGATAAGTGCCGGGGCATACATCAATCGTAGATCCATTCGGGCTGCATTTACCGCGGCCTGAATCGTAGAGAAGGAAGTTAAAGCCGATTTGCAGGTTCCGACGACGACGGTGGAAGCCAGCGTGGACTGCCCTAGAAGAAGCACCAGCAAAGCTGCCGCGAAAATGGCATAGCGAGATAAGAGTAGAAACCACTGCTTCTCCGAGGCGCGTTCTCAGGGTGTGCCTTTGGAGAAATTGGCAGAGCGACTTCTCAAAGAGGCTTTGACTGCGAGTTCTCTATCTCACGGTGTACTGACCGTTGATGAATTTCACCATATGCTTGAAGGCATGGCAGAGGGATCGGAAAAGCTGCCGAATTTGCCGACCGAAAGCTTCTCGCGCGAAAGCTTTTATGAGGACCGGCTAGATGGCAGGGACGCTGTACCTCCTCGATAGCAACATCCTTCTCCGGTGGGTCAAGCCGGATCACAACGATTATCCTCTCGTAGTCGCGGCAATTGATGCCATTCTTCGGCGCGATGCCGTGCTTTGCTATAGGTCACAGAATGTGGGCGAATTCTGGAATACGTGTACCCGCCCTCTCGACCGCAACGGCTACGCTCTTTCTCCTCAAGAAACAGACCGGCGAGCAAAATTCTTCGAAGAAAAGCTGCGATTGCTCCCCGACAGCCTAGCGGTCCGCAACGAGTGGCGAAAACTGCTTGTCGCGCATGGCGTGTCTGGAGTTCAAGTCCACGATGCGCGGCTGACCGCCGCGATGCGAGTACATGGCGTCAAACGGATTCTGACCTTTAACGACCGGGACTTTGCTCGTTATACAGATATTGAACCCATTCATCCTCGGGCCGTTCCGACAAAGTAGACTTTCGAACCATTGGAAGATTCCACTCATCTTTATCGCGCCAGTACAAATAGCACGCGGGCCACATGCAGTAATCCCCAAATCGTCACGAGAATGACAGTGAGGTCCTCCAAGAAACCCCTTAATTCACTGAGGATTTTTCTGGCAGAACGGATGGCCTCACGGACCGATTTGGGGATTCGCTTGCAAAGACATTTCTTCATGCCTTCCGCCGTCAATCCTTCATCCCAGCGCGAGCGACGAGTCTCTGGAAGATTCACGAACGGGCATTTCGGCATCACGAGAGGTTGCAGCTTGCCGAATAGTTGACGGCGCGAGGCTGGAACAAACCCGTTGCGCACTCCCGCCACATGGATCAGGTCGTTGTCCTTGTAATATCCGACGACAATGGAATCGAGACCGTGCGCCCCAAGAACGCATCCACCGATCACGAGTTCCTGTTCACGGTTTATGCGGTATTTGATCCATACTCCGGTTCGCTTTCCCGGTTGCTAGAGGCTGTCCCTTGGTTTTCCGATAACTCCTTCAAGTCCTTGCTCGCGTGCCGCAGATACTAGATCCGTCGGCGCTGCGTCGACGTAGTCTGAAATCCTGATTCGTTTGTCGCGGGCCACAATCAGCGACTTCAACAACCCTCGCCGTTCGGTGAGTGGCAAGCCTGTCCCCGGAAGTCTTCGTTTTTTGCTATGGGAGAACCGCTCGGAGGAACTTTGATTCAAGGATTGCAGTTCTGCGGGTGGCTTCAGCACCCAGGTCGGGAACGAAGGCCCGGCTGATAGCTAGTAAATGATACAAAGCACCGGCGAGAATTGAGCAATATATCGGTACCGGAACTCCCTCGGCAGACGACTGCAATTTACCAAGCTACAGAAAAGGCGAGCGTTAGCATGGATGGCACGCTAAATGCAACGGTTTCTCAGTGTTGAGGTCTTGATTAAGTCAAGATGCGATTGCCGAGGTTCAATCTTTTTACCACGGACTTTCGTGGGAATCCCGTGTGGCTTTGAAGCGGTAGCTGACCTTGAAACCGCGCGCCTCCGTTTGAGCCAATTGGCCTCGGCGGATCCGGGCGAATACTTCGTTTTTGACTTAGGCTCTAAGCAAGTACTCGTTAGTCTGGTGAGCGCCAATGAAGAGCTTCATACTATTCACAAATAACTTCGATCGGACTTTGCTGAAGCCCGCTGCTTGGTTCTTCGACCAGCTCTCCCCTCCTGGAGATTTTTTGCCATGAAATCACATCATTACGACATTGTGAGACAAGAGGATGATAACTCCGCGATTTGGCTTGAGGCTGTCTCTGACCTGAACGTCGCCGAGTCTCGCATCCAAGAGCTGGTTTCGTTCTGGCCTGGTGAGTTTCAGATCATCGATCAAGAAAATCATCAGATCGTTGCCCGGGTGAGTGGCCTCCTCCATCGGCGGGCGCCAATGGTCGAAGCTCAGAAGGTACGATAGTCTAACGTGCGCAAGAGCCACATTGCTCCGATTTCGCAGACCGATCCGGCTTCCGATCAAGTTTGGTTGGAAGTGGATGCCTTGGCCTCAGTTGAGGTGACATCGGAACAGCCTGGCTATCCGATCGAATGCGCGTTGCTGGGTGAGAGTCCGGGTTGGCGAGCGGCCCATCCGGGAACTCAGATAGTCCGGATGATTTTCGACCGGCCTCAAACCTTGCGGCATATCTGGCTGGTTTTCGAGGATAGCGAAAACGCACGCACCCAAGAGTTCGTCTTGCGATGGTCAGGGGGGCAGGAATCTTCGTTTCACGAAATCGTACGGCAACAGTGGAATTTTAGTCCTGGAGGTTCCGTGCGGGAGGCCGAGGACTACACCGTCCAACTCTCGGAAGTAGCGACACTTGAATTGATTATCGTGCCTGACAAGAGTGGCGGCGACACTCGGGCATCCTTGCGGAGTTTTCGGATGGCCTGACTAACATACTGCTTAGTGTTTTCCCACCTCGCGAGCCTAATACCTTTTGTGGTATTTACCGTCGACTGCGAACCCTCCATTTTCATCCCGCGTCACACTAACGGACCAACGTTTAGTGAACCGGTATTCCCCCTGTATGAGCTCTCGCTGCGTGGAAGTAACATCGGTCGCGAAAGTGAACAAGAAGTCGTTGGTAACCCGCTTTTGCATCGCGATACGGGCGCCAGGATCGGAGTTGTTGCCGCCTAACGTCGGGTCGATCGACAAGCTGGAGAGGCCGGCGAGCTTTTGCACTCCACCGCTCACCTGACTTGCCGCACCTTGCGCCAGAAGCGAACTTGCTCCGAGGCTGGACGGCGCAGCTGCGGCCTGTTGGGCGGTTTGTCCCCGGGCAATCAGATTAATGATGTCGGCCGTCGGCAGAGGCGGATCGGAGACGTAGCTGGTTTGCATTTTGTCAAGTGGTCCGCGAAACGTCAGGCTCAGATTGTATTGGTTTATGGTACTCGTGAGCAGCAAGTTGAGCACGGGTTCAGTGCGGTTGGGATTTGAGAACTCGATGATGCCGCGCTCAATTTGGTAGCGCTTGTTCATGAGGAATATATCGCCAGCCGTAAACTCCGTTCTTCCGAGGATCACCGGATCTGCGGCGCTGCCGACAACGTGGAGGTTCGCTTGCCCCTGCAGGCTTACGGCGCTGCTAGTAAGGTTTAGGTCGCGAGCAGTTTGCACGGCGATATCCAGCTTGATCTTGTTAGCCAAGCCTTCGCTGGGCGCGGATTCCGGACCCGATTGAACTTGCCCCGCGAATGTTGCCAAGTCGAAATTCTGGGTGAAACTTAAGCTGTCGATGAGTACCCGGCCGTTCAGAGTGGCTGCCTGGCTGGAACCGACCAAATTGAGATCACCCCCCAGAACTGTGCGGATCGCGTCCTGGTAGCGGATGCGAACGGTCTTGGCTTGGAGAGCGACATTCATTTGAAGCTGTGGCCGATACGCGATTACTCCTCGCGCGGAAATCTGTCCGCCTCCGGACTCTCCCGCAAGTTGCGTGACGGTTATTTGGTCACGGCTCAGGTCGAGGACGCCATTCAAATTTTGCAGACCAACAGGCGCATCCGGGTGAGTCATGGAAACGTTCTGCAAGCGCAGCTGCCCTTGGACAGTTGGATGATCCGTTGGACCAGCCGCGCGAAGATCGAGCTGCAGTTTCCCTGAACTCTGCAGATCACTCTGAAAAAAACGCGCCAGCTGCATATCCACCGTACCCACAGCGGACAGCGTCACGGGTTCGGTGCCGCGCAATGGAAGCTGACCTTGCAGCCGTAAGGTCGTGTCGGTTCCAGAAATGTCCGCCGGGTCGAGTGCGACAACAGAATTGGCGTAATGGATGCGAATGGGTTGCGCATTCCCGATCTGCAAACCCTGGTACTCAGCTTTTAGAGTTGGAATGATCACCTGCGCTTGCATGCGATTCTTGTCGTCTAATGGTCCTTCGGCAGACGCATGCACTTCCACGATTCCGCGCGGACCGTTGCTCTTGGCTGGGGCGTACAGTGCCAGGAGGCCCTCGATGGGCATTCCTTTCGTGTCCAGGCTTGCCTGGATGTAATGCCCGTCGCTGATATTCATCGTCGCGCGGCCTTGGACGGAAGTCCGCGCAACTTCCGAATCCAGGTCCAAACGCGCTTGGTGATTAGCGACGTTGATGTTTGCTTTGATACTCGAAATATTCGCGTCGCGCACCTTGAGCTGGGGAATTTGAACCGTGAGTGCCAATTGTGGATCGTCTACGGTCCCTCGTCCGTTCGCATTCGCGGTTAATACGCCCGCCAATCCAAGGTTTTTATCTTGTACTGCTTTCAGTTGCGCCAGGTTGAGGCCCGGAACGTTGAGTTGAACTTCGTAGCCTTTGCGTTTCGGATAGAGAACGAGATTCGCTTTTCCAGAGCCCGCAGGCAAACTTATGTCCAACGACGAGGTAAGCGCATCGCCGTTTCCTTCGGACTGAATCGACAATTGCTGCAACGACTGTCCATACACAGTGGCTCTCGTCAACCGAACAGATCCTTTGCCGATCGGATTCAATTGAGAGCCATGCATCGAGAGATCGACGGAAAGATTGCCGGAAATGGGATAATCAAGCTTCGCGAGCTGCAGTAGCTGATTGATTGCAAGATCCCGGGAACTCACCTCCAACGTGATAGCGCTCGACGGCAAGTAATGCCAGTCTGCGAGACCAGAGCCGACCGCGAAATTGATGTAGCCCTGGCGCGCATTCACGAGCGAGCCATTCTGGATGGAGATGCCGGATTTGCTGGCCTGTAATCTCAGCTCCAAGCTGCGCCACTGCGTATTCTCCACTTGAAGGCTTCGGCCGTCTAGCTGGCCTCGAATACGAGGGTCCTTCATAGTGCCTTCGACCAGTAGTTGTAGATCAGCGTTGCCCGCGAGATTCAGCGAGCGAAGGGCCGGAGTACTTGTCGATGCTTCTGGCCCGCCCTGCTGGAATGCCACGGCGAGAGCATCTATTTCCCTAAGGTCTGCCGCGTGCGCTTGCGCTTTGAGATTCAGCTTCTTGTTGCCCGCGGTCCCGTTTATTTCTACGCGCGTCTGGGGCGTATGCACGGACGTATTGATCAATGTGGCCGTCTCAGATCGACCGTCATAGCTCACGTGAACCTCACCGTTGACGGGAAGAGGTGTGGTCTCAGCGCGAGTGGGGACAAGAGCAGCCTGCAGAGTGATATCCGAACGAGCCGTAATATTTTTGACGCTACCGGTCCACGCAGCATCAGCGGTTCCGCTAAGTTGTCCATCGATCGGCATCGGACTGAGACGTGCGGTTCGCAAGGCTCCGTTAGCCGCACTTAATGAAATGGTGTTCACCGAAGTATGGATCCTGGTCTTCGAGTTAGCATCGAGGTGCAGCACTGTGGCCGTCGCAGTTACATGTCCGCCCAGGAGGTCGGATTCCACCCCATGCACATCGAGGTTTCCATCAGTGAGCTTGAATTCCCCGCGAACATTGCGAACAACCGCATTAACATCGGCCGTACTGACCGTCAATTCGCGGCCATTCAAGCGTCCATCCAAATCCAAAGCGCGTATCGCTGGCACGTTTTCCTGCTGTTGATACCGTATGAGACCCGCTGGCCCACGGTTGAGAGTAGTTCTGTACTTGGCCTTGCAATTCAATCGTGGAGGAAGCCACCGTGAGAAGTAGGGGCTTCAGCGTAAATTCGGAAGGAGTTGCGTTGAATGCGGCGGACAGGTCGTGTGGAAGCGGCTTCATATTTCCATACAAAACGCGTCCGTTTCGATACGAAAGCTTGCCATCGTATCCTTTTCCGATGAGCTGAGCTTTGATTTCGACTTCCAGATCATGCAGCTCGGCATCCAGCGGAGTTTTTACGTCGTTGTAATAGATCTCGCCATGTTCCAGCAGAACGTGTTGAATCCCGAGATCGAACAGATTCGTGGAGGTGTTGCTATTCGATTTTGGAGGTGTCGGAAGATTCGTAGTTCCGTCATTCCTGACTTGCAGGTTCACCACAGGATGACGAAGGATGACCTCGCTTAGATCAACCCTTTTGCGCAACAGGGAAACAATTTTCAAGCGAATCCTTAGTTGGTCCGCTTGCACGAGCGGACGCGCGGATGCCGGCTGGTTGCCGCGAACCGTAATTCCGTAGCCGTCCGCGGTGAGCTGTGAGAAGTGGAGCGCAAAATCCTGAACTCGCACTTCTGCTCCGGTGGCCTCGCTCGCTTGTTTCTCAATTTGAGCGAGTAAGTATTCGTGGAATCTCGGGCTGCGGAGGACGAGGTACCCAGCCACGCCGATGACCGCGGTACTCGCCACGAGGACCATTGCTAGCCAACCGAGTTTTCGTTTCCATGCCACAGCAGCACCTTTTTGTGTACCTCAAAAAGCCTGTCCCAGAGTGACATAGAACTGGGTGGCATTCACTCCCGTAACAGGGTTTAGGTTTCGTCCGATGTCAAACCGAATGGGACCTACCGGAGTCTTGTACCGGAGCCCCACGCCTACCGTGTTCGTGTAGTTTTGAATGAAATGGCTAATGTTGACAGGGCCATAGACGTTGCCGCCGTCATAGAAAACTGCAGCGCCCAAGCCTTCTTTTATCCCCAGAGGAAAACGCAATTCTGAGTTGAGGATGAACAGCTGACGGCCTCCGACGGGTACCTGAAGATTTACACATGTCGATAGATCGGCGGGGTTGCTGCACGCAGGGACGGTTCGTTGAGGGCCGGCTCCGTTGATGGGAAAACCGCGTAGAGTGGTTTCACCTCCGGAGAAGAAGCGTTCACTGGTAGGCACGTCGCTGTTGCCGAAAGCCTTAGCCAATCCTAACGTTACCCTGTTTGCCCAGACCGTCGGGCCGAACCGCTTATAGTAGGAACCCTGCCCGAGGAATCGTGCGAAGTTGGCGCTCGAGCCCAGAGCCTTTGGCGTGATACCGAGGTCCAAAGTCTCGTAGAAACCGCGGCTAGCGTCCAACGGTTTGTCGCGAGTGTCGCGAATCCAGGTGGCGGACAGCGTCGAAAGCCGGAGCCGCTGGTCTTGGGGTAACACCAGTCCAGGAATTAACAGGTTGGATAGAATCGTTCGGCGGAAGCGGTAACGGAGTTGAATCCTCCGTGTTTTATCTTTGTTCAGTGGTTTCTCTACTTGCCACGACCCTTCCGCGAGGCGAGCCGCGAAGGTGGGATTCTCCGTTGTGCGCTCGATCGACGCGCTGAGCAGCGAGCTCCAGCTTGACGCTTTGAAGTGTGGCTGGGTGTAGGTGGCAAGAGCACGTTGATCCAGCCGTGAGACCAGAATAGAAGCGGACGCCGATTCTCCCAGACCACGAAAATTGTAGCGGGTGAATGTGATCGAACCCCGAGGACTCACAAATGTTTTTTCCTCAGCGGTGAAATTCGGCGCTCCGCTCGTCACCGGCGGCAGCCCTGGAAGGGCGATGGTGCCGGAAGGTATGTTTCCTCCACGGCGAGCCACTTGCAGCCCAAAACCATAGGTAATCTCATTCCTGCCGGCTTCATGTAACTTGACCACTACATCCTCATTCGTTTGGTCGGTGATCGGGCGGCGAGAGTCGACGCTCGTCCAATCAAATACTCCCAGGTCATACAACCCGCTCTCGCCAGCCAGCAAGGCCCGCTGGCTCAGTGGGGCTGCGATTGTGATATTTGCGGTTTTCTTTATTAGCGATGCTCGCGTCTTCTTGTTGCCGAGGAGAACTACCGCGGCTACTTGAACCTGTTGTTTCTCCGTGATTTTATAGGTCACATCTACTCTGTGCGGATTGTCAGGCAAACGTGTGACCTTGGAATCGAACTCGGAATTGAGAAAACCCCGGTCGAAATACGCAGCCATGATGTGAGAGCGGTCGTCAGCCAAAGCTTTCGGAGAAAAAGGCTGGCCGGGCCGGAGCCGCAGACCTCCTTTCGGCGAAAAAGCTGAACTGGATAGGTGGGAATTTCCTTCAATCGTGAGGTTATCCACCAAAGTTTGGGAGCCCTCGGCGATTTGAAAAGTGACGTAAACTTTCGGCTCACGATCGACAACATCGGTATCAACCTTCACGTCTTCGTATCCCTGGTTTTTGTAGAACGCGGTAATGTCGGTCACGCTTTGATGGAGCAGCTTGTCGCTGAACTTGCCTCGGGAGAGCAGAACGAGGCGGTGAGCCTTCACCGCGACCTGCCGGCTCAGTACATCCTTACCGAAATGCTGATTGCCGCGGAAATCGACGGTCTCTACCCTGTGACGGGATCCACGTTCGACTTTGTAGACCAACTCGACATTCGAAGCCTCGTTTTGAAAATTTGTGGTCACTTTCACATCGAAGTAGCCCTTGCTCTGGAAAAAATCGATCAGATTCCGCCGGCCCTCTTCCACCAGGTCAGGATCGACGGTTCCTTCGGAAAATATGGGGATTAGTTTTTTCATCTGTCGGTCGCGAAGGAACGCAAGCGCCGAAAGCTTCGCACCCGTGACCTGCACCTTGACGATGGGGCCGGGCCGGGCATCAATGACTAGATCCGTGCGGTTGCTGTCTTTGTGAAAACGCGGGTGATCGAGGCGAACCTTACTGGCGAGGTGATTTTCTTTGCCGAGCTCTCGCTTCATAAGCGCAATGCCAGAATCGATTCGTTTAGGGGTGTACGGCTTGCCAGGCTTGAGAGACTCACCCGTAACGGTTGCCCGCAGTGTACGCGTCGCACGCAGTAGACGATCTACTTCGCCGGGTTCTGCTCCCTGAATTTCTATGTCCCCCAACTTCGCCCGTTTCCCCAAATCGATGTCGAACACCACATTGGCGAGCATGTGCGTTTCATCGAACTGGGATTCTGATTGCACATGGGCTTGAAAGTAACCGGCGGAAACAAAAAATTGATGAAGATTGTCTTCAGTCTTGGATACGAGATCCTGTTTGTACGGTGTGCGGTTCGGGATGTCGACGACTTGCAACAGCCTGGCGTAAGAAAAGCTCTTGGTCCCGCCCGGGAAGTCAAAAATTCCGAAGTACAGCGCGGGCTCCAGCGTGAACGTCACCTTCAGCCCGCCGGGATCTGGCTTTACGTCGACTTCTACCTTACTGAACCGCCCCGTGCCCTGTAGAGCAGAAATCGTATCTGCCACCTTCGAGCTGGAGTACGGTTCACCGACTGGCTGCTGCACCAACGGTTGCAAAGACTCGACGGAAATCTTGGGATATGCGACAAGCTCCACTGCCGCGACCTTCTGGCCTTCATAAGAAACTTTGTTGCTTTGGCTGGTCTGTTGGCACTGGGTGTATGAAGGCCACCCGTATACGATCAGAATCAGAATGACCCAGCTGCGCATAGGTAAGGGGCTCGCAGTACGCGTTGGTCCAAATCGATGCCGTGGCAAAGTCAGTGAAGCAAAAACTGCGTGCCGGGTGCCGGAAATTCATCTTGGCCTCAAACTGGACAACGCCTCCGGACAATTGCAGATACATGCGACCGGTTCGATTAAGTCTAGGTCGAGGTGACCCGACCGCAATCCCGTGAATACTGTAAACACCCGAGCCGGGTCTCGGTAGCTCGGACAGTCGCGAAATCGCCGATGCCCGCAAATCGACGAGAGGACAGCAAGCGACAAACGCCTGATTGCACCAGCATCAACATCCATAATTCATAGTATGGCCAGCTTCACGTTGACCGTAGAGAATCCAATTGCGCGAGAGATTCGTGAAGTCGTCGTTAATAATTTTTTCGGTCGATTAGGTATTATATGTGGAGAATTCCCTGGCCAACGCCACGTATTGACCGCATATCGCGTGGAGAATTATATGGTTTCTCCGTCCGCGAGTTCCCGCCAAGCTGAGAGCTACTCAGTTGATGCTGGGCGCGGCGTGTGGTTGTTCTTTAGGCCCAAGGTGATTTCCGCCCTGCTTAAAGCGGCCTATTTAG
>WNFD01007119.1_pt1 | contig 11126 bp, 12 predicted proteins | sample 5400491 | NCBI WGS metagenome assembly WNFD01 (sample SAMN13153343, study PRJNA577476) | soil metagenome | isolation source: 120 cm saprolite under Douglas fir tree site 2 hole 2 replicate 2 | place: USA:California | collected 2015-04-18 | reverse complement strand
CGCAGGTCATGGTGTTGGAGGCGGTGTCGATGTCGCGGATCTCGTCCATCCGCCGCATCGAGACGACCACCTCGCCATGATGCGGGGTCTGGCCGCCGACCAGCCCGGTGTTGCCGCCCTGCGGCACCAGCGCGATCCGGTGTTCGCTGGCAAGCCTGCAGATCGCGGAGACCTCCGCGGTCGAGCCCGGCCGCAACACCAGCGGCGATCGACCGTGAAACAGGTCGCGCTCTTCGGTGAGGTAAGGCGCGATGTCGGCCGCATCGGTGACCGCATATTTGTCGCCGACAATTTTGCGGAAACGCGCGATCAGTTCGGGCGAGAGCGGCGGGCTTGCGGGCTGGAGGATATTCATCATCGTCTTTTGATGGTCTCTTGCACGTTTACTACTTGCACGTTTACTCAATCCCGTCCCACCGCGGCGCGGCGCAGCCGGTCGTTGATCGCCTCACCGAGTCCGTGATGCGGCACCGGCATCACCGCGATAGTATGCGCCCCCCTCGTGTCGAGCGCGCGAAGATAGCCGAAAAGATTGGCGGCAGCCTCGTCGAGATCGCCGCGCGCGGACAGATTCATCACCGAAGTCGCCGCGTCAACACCCGATACCGCAACCGGGCCAAACGCCAGCAGCGCCTCGCCCGGCTCGACGTTACAGGCATTGAGCCGCACCAGCGTACGCGGCGCGTAATGCGATGCCAGCATGCCCGGCGCCAGAGGCCGGCCGCTATCGCTGTTGGCGTCGCCAGGCGGCTGCACCAGCTTACGGCCCAGCACGCGTTCGATGTCGCCGCGCGGCAGGCCGCCGGGGCGCAGCAGGACGGCTTCGTCAAAGCATCCGACAATGGTGGATTCGACGCCGACCGCGACCGGCCCGCCATCGACGATCAGATCGATCCGCCCCGCAAGGTCGCTCTGCACGTGCGCCGCCGTGGTCGGCGAAACGTGGCCCGATAGATTGGCCGATGGCGCCACCACCGGCCCGCCGAACGCGCGCAGGATGTCGCGCGCTACCCGGTGCGCCGGCACCCGGATCGCGATGGTATCGAGGCCGGCGGTGGCGAGCTCGGCCACGGCACAGTCGCTTGTCTTCGGCAGCACCAGCGTCAGCGGCCCCGGCCAGAACGCTTCTGCCAGCTTGATCGCTGTGGCGGCGAAGCGGGCAATCCGCTTCGCCGCCTCTAGATCCCTGACAGTGGCGATCAGCGGATTGAACGCGGGCCGGCCCTTGGCCTGGTAGAGCCGGGCGATGGCTTTGGGGTTGGTGGCATCGGCGCCGAGGCCATAAACGGTTTCGGTCGGGAACGCGACCAGGCCGCCTTCCCTGAGGGAACGCGCGGCGGCGGCCACGGCGGCCTCGCCGGCGGGCAGAATGGGGGTGGAGCGGGCTAGATTCACAGGAATTGGCGTCCTCGATTCGGCTTCTTGCGGTGTGCGAAACCCAAGGCTATAAGCCGCGTTCTTGTCGGAGTGTGGCTCAGCCCGGTAGAGCACTGCGTTCGGGACGCAGGGGTCGCAGGTTCAAATCCTGCCACTCCGACCAGTAAAATCAACAAGTTATCACCATTTCTATCTCCTGCCGGGACAGATATCGGGACAGATACGTCCCTCGACCCGTTCCAATAGACCCTATCATCCTTGACGTCACGCTGTGCTGTCGCCGCCGTGCCGCAAGCTCCTGATATTGTTTGCGTGTGACGTTGTGACATCATCGGCGCAGTACTTGCGCCATACTTCTTCGAATTGCGCGCGCCGATAACCCTTCGCGCTCTTGCTCTTGGTGGTCCGGTGTAGCGGCCAGATCGTGCGCGGCCTGATCGCGAAATCACGCAGCATGATCGCCAGTTCACTGTCCTTGAGCTTGTGCGGCGGCTGCTCACCGCGAACGCCAGAAAATTCTGACCATTCTCCTCCATCCAGGGCAATCAGCGCGTCGAGCAGCGCCTTGCTCGGCAAGCGGTCGAGCCCACAGGCGCCGAATACTTTGCGAATGTCCGTGAGCAGGAGAATTTTCGCATCCGCGTCCTGGTACGCACGCGCGAATGCGATCATCGCTGCTCGTGCCTGCTCGCCCCAGCCGAGAGAGTCCGCAATGCTGATAAGCGGACGCCAGTTGTCGGCGAATCTATGGCGCATCCCTGCCGGCATCTCGGGGTCAGGATCGAGTTTTACCTCGCGCTCCCACAACAGGATTTGTTGGTACGCCGCGTCGAGCGCGGCGTCGGGATGATTGGCATCAAAACGCCTGAGCGTGCGCTGGCTACGCTCTATCGTGATCGTAATGCAGCGGGAATTGAGCGTGCTCGGCAAGCCGCGCATCTCGGGCAAGGCCAGCGCCAGCGGTGAGAACGTCGAGAACTTGCGTGTCGAGTCGCTTTCCGAGATCGCAATCGTCCCGCCGTTGCGGTGGCCACTATTGAAAACAGCCCGAAGGCGGCCATTCGGCTGCTGCGCGAGGCCTAGATTATCCGCCTCGTCGATCAACAGGGTCGGGTGCGTCTGATCGATCAGACGGTAGATCGCGGCAGTTGTGATCGAGTCAAATTTTTGAGGCCGCGCCACCAGCTTCTCCAGAACGCTGAGCAACGTCGACTTGCCGCAATCGGCAACCGGGCTGCGCAGCGCCAATCGCGGCGTCACCATGAAGCCGTAGTAAGCATGGGTATGCAAGGCCCACAGCGCGACGGCGATATACTGATGTGGCTGCAGCGCGACGTAATCCTCAAGCAGGTGATGGACCAGTGCCAGCGGGTTGACGCGCGCCGGATCGTCTGCCGAGGGATTGCACGCCCAGGCTTCGCGCGAGTTCGCGCACAGCACATCAGCGAGGTCATTCCAACTTTTGCGATGCCGTGCGAGCAGTTCTGCGAGATGGCGACGGGCTGTGGCGCGCTCATCGGGATCGCTGGAGCCGAGCGCGACGATGTCGCGAGCGAGGTCAGCACGAACAGGCGCGCCACCGAGCAGTTCAATCAGATCGGCCCACTCCTTGTCGAAATGGCGCAACAGGGCGTCAATCCGGCTTCGTGCTGCTTCGGCCTCGTGTTTGTTGCCGGTGCCGAGCTGGCTGAAGAGTTTGGCAAGGCGCTCGCGTTCGCGATCGCCGAACCGCCGCACGATGGCACGATGTCCTGTCATGACGTCACACCGTCACAATCTAGAAATTGCAGAGGCATAGAGCCGATTCGAACCGTCACGGTGTGACGGTCGTGGTGATCTCTCGCATAGTCGTCCTCCTTGGCCCCTTGCGGGCTGCCCGGTTTTGTAATACATTGCGCCATGTATAGCACGCTAGAAGGGGGTACAAGGGGCATGACAGAAAAAAAATCTGAGTGGGATACCGAGATCCGGACGAAGCAACTCAACCTGCGGATATCGGATGAGTTCATCCGGGCCGTCGACAACTGGCGACGTAAACAGGAAGACCTGCCCGGTCGCAGTGAAGCGGTCCGTCGACTCGTCGAGATCGCACTGAAGGCAAAACCGAAATGACGGGAGTAACCAATGGCAAATCTGAAATCCCGCTTTACGCGCGACGAGCACGAGCAGGTCATTCATATGCTCTGCGATCACTACCCAAAATGTTTCTTCGAAGAATCCCGGCAGCGGCGACCATTAAAGAAGAACATCGCGGCTGACATCGCCAAGGACCCCAACTTCAAGGTTGACCCCGATCGGATCATCGATGCGGTCGACTGGTACAAGTCCCATATTGGTTATGATTATGCCCTGGCAACGATTGGTGTAAAACGGATCGACCTATCCGGCGTCGAGGTCGGCACGGTGACCGAGTCCGAAGCCATGGCGGCCAGACAGGCAATTTCTGAAAAGGGAGCGTTCATCGCAACCGCAAAGAACCCGATCCGCACCCTCAATCAGATGCACACCACCGGCAAAATATCAGATGACGGACTAAGGAAAGTTGACGCGCCGATGCTTCCCCGAACCAAAGCCGCGACGGTCGCGCCAGAACTGGCACCGCTCTACGAAGTGCTGGGCAACGCCAATACGGCAGTGGGCAGCATCGGCGACCCCATCATGCGCGCGGCGGTGCTGAAGACGTTGCTGGATGTCGTCATCACGGCCTTCCAACAGGCCCGAAAAGAGCTGGATGTCGTTGACTAATCACGTTTGCGTGATGACAAGCACACCATATATTGTGACAAAATTCGCTAATACCTACCTACTATATGTAGATGGATATCTCGTCACAATATGGCTAAAGGACGCTGAAATCAGGCCATAAATAGCCTTTAACCTATTGACTCCGCTAAAGATTTTTCGCACCCCCCTTGCGCTACGGACGAGGGCGGTGCACATGGGTGCCATACCACGCAACTTCACGCATGGTGAACACCATGAACGCGCCTATCAGACACCCCCGAAAACAGGCCGCCCGAGTTCTCGGCGAACGAGTACGCGGACGGCCTTATAGCGTCGACACCTTGATCCGCTGGGAGCGGGAAGGATATGGGCCGCCCGTCACGCGCGTCGGGCGAGATGTCATTTACTCCGAAGAGGGAATGGAGCGGTGGCTCCAAGCCCAAGAGAAGTTGCCAACCAAGTAGACCAAGCCCCGTTCAGAATTAACGAGCGGGCCGGAGTGGAAACTCCGCTTTTCAACCCCTTACCCACATCGCACATCCACGCTGGTCCTTGCCGGCGAAGGCCGATGCGTGTCTGGGAGGGCCTGACGTGACCACCTGCCTTCATCAGAACAAGCGTCCCGTATGGACCGACCACAGCGCCTACGGCGATTGGCTGGAGGCGCGCGCGCTTCGCGAACAGTGCCCAGACTGCGGCAGGCTGTTTGGCCAAGCGGTTTCGCATTCGAAAGCGGGACCGCACACGCCGGAGGCGGACCTGAAGGCCGCTGCTCGATACCTCGAACTGGAACAGGCAGAGCGATCAGCCGAAGCCCTTGAGCGTCAACGCCTGCGGGATAAGCAGAATGAAGAATGGTGGGACTGGTACAATGCGTATCTGAGGACGGACCTTTGGTACGAAAGACGCGTACGCGTCCTGAAACGCGCCAACTACATCTGCGAAGGGTGCGGGATTAATCGGGCTACAGCAGTTCATCACCTCACATACGACAACGTGTGTCAGGAATTCCTCTGGCAGTTGGTCGCAATCTGCCAAGACTGCCACGACCGCGTTCATGGCCACGGCATCTATGCGGAAGAGGTGGCGTCATGATCGACACCACCGCGATCAAGGACATCAAGGTCGAGCTTCACCGTAGCGACGACGACCGCTGCCGCTGCGGAGCCACGATGGCCGTCATCGCCGCAGGCAAGGCGATGCACGCGGCGGCGCTCTATTGCATCAACTGCGGCAACCATCGCGGCTGGTTGTCAGAACTCGACGCCACCAAGTTGGTCGAGACGGTGCGCGTGTTCGGCGTACCGACCGAGGTCGTCACCATCCGCAAGGCTTCCCCCCAATTCGCGCAAGCGAATACAGCCGCGTCGCCGGGCGCAAGCACGGCTGTTTCATCGCGCCCACTAGGAACCGAAACTATGCCTGATGATGACTTTGACATTTACAGCTCGAAATATCTGTCCGCTGCCGACCTTCACGGCGAGGAACCACGCTGCCGTATGAGCCGAATTGAGGGCCCGGTGGCTATGAAGCAGAACGACGGCACCACAAGGAAGCGGCTGATTTTGCACTTTAGCAGCGGCGTCGAGAAGCCGCTGGTGCTGAACCAGACCAACGCGCTGCGCCTCAAGGAGTGGTACGGCACCAAGGATGCCTGCGCCGGCCACGAGGTCGAACTCTATGCGGAGTCGACCTCACTCGGCAAAGACGGCGTTCGGCTGCGGCAGGTAAAACCCAAGAAGCCCGCTCCGGCAAAGCCCGATCCGATTTCGTCGGGACCAAGCAAGCCCGCTACCGACATGGATGACGAGATTCCGTTCGCTCCAGAGTCTCGCTGACGGACTGGAAGGGCGTTGATCGTTGTGCGTCTCGCCCGTCCACCCCCTGGCTTTAAGGAACCTAGAGATGAAGTTCACACTCGAAATCGAGCTGGATGATGATGACTACCGGTTGAACCCCGAGAAGCTGAAGGACGCTCGGGAAATCCTCCCGGACTTAATCTGCAACCTCGATGGCACCACCGACGAATTGATCGCCCATACGTGGCTTGTCTCGCTGCTGGAAGAGAAACTGATAGCTTACCGACACCGCCTCCGCATCGTAAAAGCCGAGTAACCTATGGGCACCATGACCAAGTTGCCCGGCGTACCGGATCGCGATCAGGCCATTGCTGGGATGGCCTTCTACGCCGGCAGCGGGCCGCTCGGGCAAACATGCGGCTCCTGTCTGCACAGGGGATATCACCGCGTCAGTATCAGCGGCAAGTCGACCCGGACGTTGGGGTGTCGCGTGTACAAATCGTTGACCGGCCGACATGGGGCGGCGATCAGCAAACTCAATCGAAGCTGCAAATATTTTGAAGAGGTCAAGCAATAAACGTTTCTATTGGGGCCGCATCACAATGGCTACACTTAATAGCGGCGGAAGCCGTGAAGAAAAACGCGCAGCAGCCTCCGCTCGCGTTCAGATCGATAACGTCGTGCCACTCAACGGCACTATCAACCCGCTGCTGAACTTCGCCCTCGAATATGCCGAACGGGGCTGGTGGGTATTTCCGCTGCGATTTGGCGTGAAGATTTCCCACAAGTCCGCCGAGCATAGCGATGGACGCCGCTGGGGGATGACCACTGATCCCGACGAAATCCTTCTCGATGCCAAGCGATGGCCGGATGCCAACATAGGTATCGCCATGGGTGCCGAGATCGGGGCCTTCGTGATGGAGACCGACACCATGGAAGGCCACGATGTCGACGGCGGCGCGTCGCTTGCAGAATTAGAAACCGAACACGGCGCACTGCCTGAAACACGTCAAGCGATCAGCCCATCGGGCTCGATCCATTACTACTTCAATCATCCTGGCTTCAAGGTGAAGAACTCCGTCTCCGTCATCGGACTCGGCATCGATATCAAGGGCGACGGCGGAATGGTGGTTGCGCCGCCGAGTGTAGTGCCACCCAAGGCGGCCAAGGGCGACAAGCCGGCGAGGCCCGGAGGCGTCTACCGTTGGCTCAACGACCTTCCGAACGCCGATGCGCCGCAATGGCTGCTGGATCGCATTCTCGCCGGCAAGGAAACGCCCGAACCGGAGAACGATACTCAGCAAGCCGGTGCCGAATTCGATGCCATTTACGGCGGTCGACAGCAGAAATATGCGGCCATCTCGATGGACCGCATGATCGCCGAACTCGCTGGCAAGGTTCCCGGCAGTCGCAATGCCACGCTGAACGCCACGACCTTTAAGCTGGGGCAGATGTCGGTCCGGCTCTGGATTGACGAGGCGATTCCGCTTCGACGAATTCGTCAGGCTTGTGTAACCAACGGGCTGGTGGAGGACACCAGCGAACAAGCCGTCGAGGCCACCATCGCGTCAGGGCTGGGCGACGGCAGAGCAAACCCGCACCCGGATTTGCCGGCCCATAACGCCGAACCCAACGGACCCGATACCAGCAAGTCCGGACAGCGGAAGATCAAAGGTTGGCCTCGTAGACGAGCCAGGGATTTTCGCGACACCATCTCGAAAGACTGGATTATGAAGGGCGTTGTAGCGCCGGGCGAGGTGTCTAACTTCTGTGGACTGCCGAAATCCGGCAAGTCCGGCTTGGTTGAGGATCTATGCCTGCATATCGTCGCCGGCCGGGATTGGCGTGGTTATAGGTCCAAGAAACAAGGTGGCATCATCTACTTCGCTCTGGAACGTGCTGACCTTGTCGAGCGTCGCTGGAATGTCCAGGCCCGATTGTATGACCTAGACCCCCAGTCCCTACCATTCCATATCGTCTCCCTAACCATCGACATGATGGACAAGCACTGTGTGGACATGTTCGTGGCAACGATCCGCGAGGCCGAGGCTGATGATGGTGGCCCGATTGTTATGATCGTCATCGATACCGGCTCGAAAGCCATGGCTGCTGGTGGCGGCGAAGAGAACTCGGCCAAGGACAAGAATATGATGAGAGCCAATGCCCGGCGCGTGATGGACGCCGTGGAAGGACTGCATGTGTGCTTCGTCAACCATACCGGAAAAGACGAGGCTAAGCGCGAGCGTGGTTCAAACGCCGGAGAAGGTGACGATGACGTGCTGATCATGCTGAACGGGGCGACCGCCGTGGTTGAGAAGCGGAACGACGGCCCCACGGGGTTGTTGACGCCCTACAGCATGAAGCCCGTGATACTCGGTGTTGATGACGATGGCGATCAAGTCGATATAGCCATCATCGATCCGGACACGACCGCGCCATCAAAGGAAAATCATGGCAACAAGGTAAAGTTGACGCCGCAGCAGATGCTCGCGATGGAGCTGCTGGTGAACTGCGTCAACGATGTCGGGATTCCACCGCCACCATCGTTGAAGCTGCCCAAGAGCGTCAACAGGACCGTCACCCTTGAGCAGTGGCGGGGGTATTGCGTTAAGGGTGGCTTGGGAGGCGGTGACCGCGCCAGCTCCCGGAAGGCCTTCACACGCGCCGTCGAACACCTCAGAGCCTTCCATAAGATCGGGATTGACGACCAACTTTGCTGGATTGCCTTCGAGTGAAATAGTAACATAATACCTATATTCAACCTAAGGTGCGAGACATGCCGAGACAATCGTTTTCAGGTCGAGACAAGGGTTCCTGTCGCGACATTTTTTCTTGTCTCGGCTTGTCTCGGTTTGTCTCGACCACTGAAAGATGAATAAAATCAATTACTTCCATGTCTCGACAAAATGTCTCGAACATGTCTCGAACGTTTTTTGGCCCCCGAGACATGCTTTCTCCCCCCTATAGGGGAGAAGCAATGTCTCGGCCTGCCGTGACCATTAAGGCAGTAAGGCCTACCCATCTGTATTGGAGGATATGGACATGACTAAAGCCGTGAAGACCAAGCTGCCTGGGAATGCTGTAGAGGCTCTTGCCATCACTATGGCCCACGTCTTGGAAGCGCGCGCGGCGCAGCCGGTGGTTCGACTCACGCCTCGCGGCGGGTACCCGTTCAAAATGGCCAAGGACTTTTGCCAGTCGACCATGCAGGAAGAGAGGATGAAGAAGCTGGCCTGTCCCGACAAGCACCGCGAGGAAGTCGAACTCGCAGCGCTGCAATGGATCGGCAAGCAACTCTATGCCGCTGGCGGTACCGATCTTATGCACGAAGCCCTATATGCCGCCATCGAACTCAACCCGAAATACGAGAGCCGAATGCTCAGTATCTGCGATGCCCGGTGGGACGGTATCGGGGATTGGCACAGTTAAATAAACCGCCGGACCGACTCCCCAGAGTCATGGCGACCCCTTCCATGACAGGCTTGTTACATCCGCAGCGGGACCGTCGGGAGGATGCGCATGGGTGAGATGCACAGTTCCATATAGCACACTTCTGCCATGATTGGGAATGGGTTCCTATTCAGGCTCGCGGTCAAAGGTCGCGATCTGACGGTCGCCCTGCCAATGTTCTACTTCATGACCATCGACGAGCTGCCTTGCGTATTTCTTTACGGCCTGATCGTCGGGGCATACAAACCCGACTGCCGTGCTGACGTGACCGTCCTCGTCAAGGATGTACGCTCTATACTCGCCCATTTGCGGACCCCCATGCCCGGCAATTTACCGAGCACAGAAAACACTTTCTGTCAGTTCGATTCCTGGCTCAAACCCCTGAGAATATCGTTTTGAAAATTTTGGTTTTGTAATTTTTTTGCGCACTTTGCCATAATGGGATTTGGCCAATTTCTTTTGGAAATCGTTTTCGGGTTCATAGGCCAACTTCCACAAGGATCTGAACAACCCGGGCGCGGGCGATTCCATTAGCGGCCCGCCCCGGAGTAGCTCGACACCCAATTCATGAAATGAATTGACCTGATCGATCAGCCTGCAACTTCGATGCGGCAGGCAGCGAACCAAACCAACGAACGACCAAGTGCTACGTCGCGCCTACGGATCGAATCATCACGCGCGATGGCAGGCGCGCCCCGCCCCCTCACATGCGCGGTATTACTTCCCGCACAAGCCTGCCCGCACCGCAGGAAGGTTGGGTCCAGTCACGTTGTCTTGAGCTTCGCTCAAGGTTCTCAGGCGGACCTGCGTAACACGCGGGCGTGTGCCTTGTAGCGCCTGAATGGGAATGGCGAACCGACCGGATCGTCGGCCAGCCATCGCCACCAATCGGCGGCGTTGCCATCATGACATTCGGAGAATGTCCCATGGCCCGTTCCCCCAAGACCACGACCACCGACACCACCAAGGTCGAAACCCAAGCCGTCAACCCTCCAGTCACGCTTACCCCCGCAGCCTTGCAGGCCGTCATAGCCGAAGCCACACGGCAATCCGCCCTGAAGGCGGAGATGCAGGCCGCCCTGGTTGCCAAGCCATTGACCATCATCAACGGCAAGTCCGAGCGATCAATCAAGAACGAAATCGCCGTGGTCAAGGCCTTCGCTAAGGCCGGCTTTAAGGACGCAAAGCCCCACGTCAACATCTTCACATTCAGAAAATGGATGGAGAGAGGCTATCGACCCGTCGAAGGATCAAAATCTTTGAAGATTTCGAACTTGCGTCTGTTTCATGTGTCGCAAGTCAGGAAGATCACCTCCGAAGAGAAGGCGGCGATGCAGGCTCAATCTGACGCCGCTGTGGCCCGCAATATGGGCAAGGTAATTCCGATAGGGACCGAAGCATCTCCTCAGTAAACGGCAACACCGGGGGCGGGGAGACTCGCCCCTTATTTTCGGCCACCGCGCAACATGGCGACGGTCGTCGCTGTGTTCCATTTCCACAGGATTGTAATCATGAAACCCGCCATCGCCTACATCCGTGTTTCCAAACCGCGCCAAGGCCGATCCGGCCTTGGGCTGGAAGCGCAACAGACATCGATTGCGCTATTTTGCGAAGTCGAGGGCTTTGCCCTGCAAGCAACGTTTACCGAAGTTGAGACCGGCAAAGGTTTCGATGCACTGGAGCGCCGGCCGCAATTGGCCGCCGCGCTCGCAGATGCCAAAAAACTGAAATGCGCCGTCATCGTCGCCAAGCTTGATCGCTTATCGCGCGATGTCG
>WNFD01007118.1_pt1 | contig 11127 bp, 9 predicted proteins | sample 5400491 | NCBI WGS metagenome assembly WNFD01 (sample SAMN13153343, study PRJNA577476) | soil metagenome | isolation source: 120 cm saprolite under Douglas fir tree site 2 hole 2 replicate 2 | place: USA:California | collected 2015-04-18 | reverse complement strand
GGATCAGTTGCGCCCGCAACTGGTTGATCCGTTCATCCACCGCCGCTTCGATCTCGGCCCACGTCGCTTGCGGGTGCTCTTTGCGCCATTGGGTCATCCCCAGTACGTCTCGCAATCCTGCGCTCACGAGGCTCGCATCTGCGGACTCCGTTCCCGTTTGTTCTTCTTGGCTTTCATGCTCTCGTCTCTCTCCTGGTGTTTTCCTCTAGTTTACCACCTCCCTCCTTCGTGCAAAAAAATGAACTGCACCCATTGAGCCAAGCCAGGAATTCCCTCCTGCTCCGCCGAGATAGGACACAGCAAGACCGCAGGGAACCGTATATTGACGTCAGGTTGTGAGAGGCGATATAGTGAGGCCAGTAATAGCCCTGAGGGAGACTCGATGCATCACACGCCTGACACCGGTCCTCATGCTAAGCTGGACGATGAAGAAAAGAAGAAGCGTCTCGATGCCATGGTCAGAATCTGGCAAAGTGATACTGAACAGCGTATCGAGCGCGAGGGATACCGTGTGTTCATCACGGCGGCGGGACTTGATGAGTATCGCTATGTTGTATGGTTGCGCTTTCCTGAGTGGGAGCGCTCGGTGGTGGTAGGCCAGGTCATTACAGTGCGGCGCTCGGAAAGTGGGGCACCCGAGGACCCTGCGCTGTTCAGTGTCTGGAGACGTGATCCATTGCTAAAGAGTATGCCTGATTGGAAAATCCACTTGCCAGATGAGAATGTCTTCAATATTGCGGTACGCATTACTCCAGGCGGGTTGGGGCAGGGAACGAAGTGGGTTATAATGATGCCCCGGGAAATGATTCCGCGTTACAGGCCCGGCTGGCCGACGCAGGAGCAATGGGTGACATGGACGCGCTCCTTTGACTGGCTCGCTATCGCTGTAGGTTTTATACGGGCAATGCTTGACTCACTATAGTGGTAAGTGGAAGATGCTAGTAAGCATGTGGCGTACCCTTGTGAGAGGAGTGAGCTGTTGCTGCGCAATTTTTTCCCTGGGATGGCCCATGAAAAAGTCGTACATGGCCACCGTCGCATCTGGGCCTCGAGGGTCGGTGTAGGAACCGGCAGGATTGCCTCCTGACCAGGCATGACCCATTCCATCGATTTTCCAATAGGCCTGTACTGCCTCCCCAGAAGGAGCGTTCCACACTGCCGTGAGAAAGCTATAACCTCCTGGAACCTGTCCAGTGGCAATGCTGGACGGTTGATGATAGTCAACCGCGTAGGTCTTGTCGGATGCAAGATAATCTGTCTGTATCCATTGTTGTACTACCTGGTCGCCGTTCAGAGGAGCCACAATTGTATCAGCCGTGCCATGAAAGACAATCGTTGGAACAACGCGGGAATGGTTGCTCATCGCCGTGTATGCAACACTCCCTTGTCGCAGCGGGTCTGGTCCACCTCTGCGCATGACTTTCGCGGCTTGAACAAGATTGGTCGCCGCTTGATACTCCAGACCTGAATGCACGCCTATTGCTGCAAATACATCGGGGTAGGTTGCAGCGAGAATAACCGACATGGCTGCTCCTGCAGAGATACCCGTGACATAGATACGATTGGGGTCGATGGTCCAGTTGGCGGTGTTCAGCTGCATGCTCTGGATCATGCCGACAATACTCGCGGGCTCTCCGCTCCCACGCTGCTGGTTTGAAGGAAGGAACCAGTTCCAGCAGAGGCCCTGATTGTACTTGATCGTCTGCTGGGGATACACGACTATGAATCCCTGCTTCTCTGCGAGTTGATTCATGGATGTCCCAGTGGCGAAGTCGAGCGCCGTTTGCGTACACCCGTGCAACATGACGAAGAGGGGTACGGGCGCTCCAACTCGGTAGGTTTCCGGGGTGTAGACAAAATAGGGGTGATCGCCGACAGCGTCGCTATAGATGAACTGTTGCCACATCGTTTTCCTAGCAAGAGAGTTGCTGGTGTCTCTTTACGCAACTGTAAGCTAATGAATCGTTCCAGCATTTATATGCATCTTACACTTATATGCAGTTATTTGTCAAGGGTAGAGATACTGAGATCCACTCATCATTCTGCTGGCGGGCCTGCGGCCCGCTGAGAGGGAAGGGAGTGGGCGAGGACACCTCACGCTCCGGCAGGAGACTGCGTCCCCTGCACCCCTAGTTCTGAGTGGATCTCAGCAGAGATATTCAAAGGGACCCGAGTCGGCTCTGGTCCCTAAAAATGCGTTCTGAGGCGTGCCACTATGAGCTGGACAACAGGGTCGCGTCCAGTAGGGAGGCCGCTCGCCGGGTATTTTTCGGCTCCGCTAGGGGATAGACCCAATCAGTTGCTCCCGCTGGATTTGATTAGATGTACACGCCGCCATTGATGCTGATGGTTTGCGCAGTCATATAGTCACCTTCGGTGGCGATATAGCGCACACAACTCGCGATCTCTTCGGGCTTTCCGAAGCGACCCATAGGAATTCTCTCCAGGATACGCTGGCGGATATGCTCGGGCACTTCCATCAGCATATCCGTTTCGGTAAAGCCTGGACAGACGGCATTTACGGTAATGCCATGACGTGACACTTCCAGCGCGACCGATTTCGTAAAGCCGATGATCCCGGCTTTGGTCGCGGCGTAGTTCGACTGTCCAATATTGCCCCCCTGCGCGACAAATGAACTGATATTGATGATCTTGCCCTTCCTGCGGTCCAACATGAAGGGGAGGACTAGCCTGGTGCAGTTGAACAGGCTGCCGAGGTTGACATGGACCACCTCATCCCAGTGTTGTCTCGTCATGTTTTTGAGCGTCTTGTCACGGGTGATCCCGGCGTTGTTGACAAGAATGTCGATTTGCCCGAAGGTCTCGATGGTCTGCCTGACCATGTCGCTCACCTGATCGTAATCGGTCACATCAGCTTGCACAACCAGCGCCTTTGGCCCAAGCGCCTCGATTTCCTTGCCTAACTCCTTTGCTGCGTCAGCGCTGGTCGCGTAGTTCACGACGACATTCGCACCAACGGCCGCTAATTCTCTGGCAATGGCCCGGCCTATGCCTCGGCCTGCTCCGGTGACAATAGCCGTTTGACCGTCCAGCCGTTTACTCATGAAAACCTCCTCTAGTGAGTTTGTGTCACAGTCACGCATCTTTGACGTAAGCAGCCTCCAAAGGGAAGGCATACCACATATGATCTACTCGCTCATGTCTTGCACTCCTTTCGAAGACGCTTCCACCTACTTTTCCAGCACATAGGTACCCGGAGCTGGAGTAATGGGCGGGTACGTCGCGTTGCCCGTCGCCGGAGGCGCTGTTTGCTCACCGGAACGCGGTTTCAGCCACTCCAGCCAATCGGCCCACCAACTGTCTTTATGACTCTCAGCGCTCTCAAACCACTGCTCTGCACTCTTCACTCGTGTCTCATTGGTCCAGTAGCCCCTTCCCTTCCCGGGAGGGTTAATGACGCCCGCGATATGCCCGCTGCCCCCCAGAACGAAGCGCACCTTGCCACTGGCCAGCTGTATGATGCGCCAGGCTGATTTCCAAGGGACAATATGATCTTGCTGCGTGCCAATCGCGTAGAGATCCTGGCGAATTTTACCGAGGTCGATAGGAACACCTTTGAGCACAATCGTGCCGGGCTTGATCAAATTGTTCTCCAGGTAGGTATTGCGCAGGTAGAACGAGTGAGCTGCAGGTGCCATGCGCGTACCGTCAGCGTTCCAGTACAGCAGATCGAAGGCAGGCGGTTCTTTGCCTAGCAGGTAGTTGTTGACGACGTTGCTCCAGATAAGGTCGTTGGCGCGCAGCATATTGAACATCGTTGCCATCGAGCGACTATCCAGGTAGCCGCGCTGCATCATCTGCCCCTCGATATACCGCACTTGTGGTTCGTCGATGAACACTGAGGTATCGCCCACCTCACTGAAGTCTTGCAGTGAGACGAAGAAGGTGGCGCAGTTGACCGTCTCGTCCTTTTTCGCTGCCAGGTAGGGCAGAGCCATGGAGAGCAGCGTCCCCCCAATGCAGTAGCCGACGGGATTGACCCTGGGCGAGCCGGTGATCTCCTTGATCACATCGAGCGCAGCCAGCGGTCCCGACGTCAGGTAGTCCTCGAAGCCGGTGTCTTCCATGGAGGCATCAGGGTTTTTCCAGCTTATCACGAAGACGGTGAAGCCGGCGTCCACCAGGAACTTGACGAGGCTGTTCTTCGGCTGCATGTCCAGGATGTAGTACTTGTTGATCCAGGGCGGAACAAAGAGCAAAGGAATTTGTGAGGTATCTGCCATACTGCTAGCTCCTTTGCTCCTTGCTCTGTGAGCGACGGCCTTTTCAACAACAGGATGCGAGTTGCTTGCCAGGTCCTTTTTCTGTGTACTCTGTAGTATACACCGTCCAATATTAGAGCGTGGTGAAGGCAACCCTGGCTCGCTTTTGTGGATTATCCACAAAAGCGGGCAAGCTCAAACTCATCAAGATGACATGCGAAGTGGATATGTGAGATGCAGGTAAGTATTCACGTAGTACAAAGATGGAAACCTCGTATGGTAACCCGGCGCCTCAGTGCCAGTTAGCGCCGGAGAGGAGGCAGAATCTTGAAGCCATTCCATTCACCCAAACAATTTCTCAGTAATATGTCCATATGCGTCCTACTGCTCATTATACTTTGCTCATGTAACTCCATTGCCGCCAACACATATACCGCTCCGAAGCCGACGTACACGCTCCCAGGAGGAGGCGGATGTGTCGCCCTCGGCCAGCATTTCAAGCCGCCGTATACCAACATTCGCATCACTCATGATAACTACCAGGCTCATAGCGAGACTATGATCGCCGAGGATCCGAACAATCCACTGCATCTTGTAGCTGGCGCCAAGTTTTTCCCCACAATCGCCCATTACCGCTTCCAGGTTGGTTATGCAGATTCATTCGACGGTGGCTGTACGTGGACTGACAAAGGCGTGCTCCCTGGCTTTAGTGCAGGTACACGCACCTCTGATCCAAGCTTCGCTTTTGGCCCTCATCACGAGGTCTACGCAGAGGTCTTGAACATCAATGGGCAGGAAAGTGGCATCTCTGTACTGAAATCTATCGACAACGGCAAGACCTTCGCCTCCCCGGTCAGTGTCTTTCGCGCGAAGCCGCAACAGGTGTTCAGCGACAAGCCCTGGATTGCTGTTGATCAGACACGAGGGGCACACTCTGGTAATGTCTACGCTGTCTGGTCATATGACCATGGTGGTTCTTGTGGATATGGCAACTTCTGCAGCGAGGAACTGGCTTTCTCGCGCTCGACCGACGGTGGCAAGACGTTCTCTCCAGTACGCTTGATCGAGGGGAGTGCGCTCTTCTGTACGAATCCTGCGCCTAACCACCCAGCAGGTTGGACCGGCTGCGATGGAATTCAGGGAGCTATTCCCGTTGTCCAGCCTGACGGGACCATTGTTGTGGCTACACCCTATATAGATGTCACGAGCGGGTCAATTCCTACGCGCCTGTTAGCGGTTCTCTCACACGATGGGGGCAATAGCTGGAGCAAGCCGGTGTTTATCGCGTTCATCGACGATATTATGGGAACGCTTCCCCCGGACAAGTTTCGCGCTATCTCATTGCCAGCGGTTGCCTGTGATCCCAAAACTGAACAACTCTACATCGCCTGGTCTAACAAAGGCGAGAAGGATGCCGATATCCTCTTCTCGACCTCAACGGACGATGGACAGACCTGGTCAGAATCCTTGCGTGTCAATGACGATCCTTTGCAGGATGGTGCCAACCAGTTCCAGCCACAGATAGCCGTCGCGCCGGATGGCGTCGTGAGCATCGCGTTCTTCGATACTCGTCGTGACCCACAGCACCGGCTCATCGATGTCTACCTGGCGCAGTCTATCAACCATGGAGCGTCGTTTCTCAAGAATGTCCGGGTGACTACGCAGAGCTGGGACCCAGCAGTCAAAGTTCCCCTGGATGATAGTGGGCTGCAATTTATTGGAGATTATCAGGGACTCACCGCGGATAATTTGTTCGTCCACCCGGTGTGGAATGATACACGAACTGGCGCACAAGAAATGTTCACAGCAGCCATCCCTAGTTCGCAACCACTATAATGAGCAAACAGAGTCTGCTATATCGTGTTTCCCCTCGATAGGCTATGTCGGCCCCATCATTATTACATTACCTACAAATCACGATTTGAAGCGCTAGTATACACCAGCTTTGTAATGGGCCGTGGAAAGGACATGGTTATGACGATGCTTATTGCGCTTTCATGGCGTTTCTTGATCATACTAGCAGCAACGAGGAAAAGAGGATGCGATGTCTTCTATAAAAGACAGTGAGTTCATACCGGTGACGACTCCCCACGGCTCCCGCGCCGTGGGCTTCTGGAATGATGCAGCCGTGTCGTCCCACGGCACTCGTTCTGTTCATGCACACCAGCAAGCGGTCGCTCAAAGCAACTGATGTATCGCATGGCACGACTTGTGAACATGGTAGTGTTTTTACCCATGGCCCTGCGCCGTGGAACTCACCAAAACACTATTTGGTTGATAACGTGCAAAAGAACTGATAAAAGTATACGACGGAGTAGAACACATGCCAAGAAAGGACTGCCTCAGGGCCTCGCGGCTTTCATCCCCTTACGTCAACGCAGGGGCCTTTCGCTGCGAATTGGTAAAACATAGAGAGCGCGTACCAGGTACATGGTGTGGCGAGGTCGAAGTTCCTCGACTTTCGATGCGTGGACAACTGGTGTTGAATGTGCTCTGGTTTGCTCTCAATGCGCAATCGGCAGCGTTGTTGCCTATAGTCATTCCAGCACAGATTGTGCTTTTTATCTCCTCGAGCCAGGTAGGCAGTGCGCAGCAGGTGTATTATCTGAGCTGGCTCTTGATAGGAGCTTCGATCATTTCGTTATTTATGCCACCTATCATCGGGACCCTTTCTGATCAAACACCCGGTGGCTTTGGACGTCGTCGCCCCTTGTGATCGGCGGTCTATTAGTGGTGCTGAGTACGCCTTTACTGATGGATGCTGGAAGTATGGTGATCTTTCTGGTTGGACTTTTGCTTCTACTGGTAGGCAAGAACATTCTAACCCCTGCATATCAAAGCTTGGTGCCGGATCGTGTGCCTGGGGAGCAGCGGGGCGAGGCTGCAGGGTACATAGGCACGATGACGCTCCTGGGGAATGTGGTGGGGCTGGGTCTTGCGGCATGGCTGCTTGGTGGGATGAGCCTGCGTGCAAATAATATGAGCGTAATTCGCTCCAATGCAGGCATCTATTATGCAGTAACAGCCTTCCTCGTTCTGGTAGGAACGCTGGTGACAGCGCTTTGCGTGCATGAAACCCCAATGTTCAGACATCAGCGTGCATTTGCCAGGAAAAGAATGAAGACACTGCTTGAGTTTACTTACCAGTTCCAGTGCGATTGGATAGATCCCTGGCGCAATGCCAATTTTACCATTGTGTTTCTGACACGAGCATCTCTAATGCTTGGGCTGTCGCTTTTCATAACGTATATCGAGTACTATTTTGCACAGGTGCAGCATATTGCAAATTTTGTGCAAGTAACGGGCATGGTGGCAATCCTGGCGTTGGGGGGCGCAGTAGTGAGCGGACTGGTGTCGGGTATTCTGTCGGACCGTTTCAAGCGGCGGGTGCCCGTGGTATGTGTGGCAACGCTGTGTATGAGCCTGGCTGCGCTGGCATTCGTGATCTTCCCCGGCCATCTGATGACCTGGCTCTGGCCGTTAGGGGTGTTGTTTGGGTTGGGGTATGGGGCATATACGAGCGTGGACTGGGCCCTGTCCATTGATGTGCTGCCTTCATTAGAGAAAGCGGGGAAAGACCTGGGAGTATGGAATGCTTCGACGGCGCTCCCGGCGGTTGCAGCTCCCTTGCTGGGCAGCCTGGTGATCAATGTCGCAGCAGGAGCCGAGCAGACGGTGCTGGGCTACCAGATGGTTTTTGGGATGGCGGCGCTGTTCTTCCTGCTCGCTGCAGTTGGGATAGTCTTCGTGAAGAAGTGAGTCGACTCATTCTCCCGGCATAAGCTCTGCGAAGCTCCCAACAGCTAATTCTTATGCCTGGCTCGCACCCATCCAGTTCTGCCAGGGTCCATCTCAAAGGGACTGCTTGAGAGCCTCCACAGCAATCTCGATCTTGATCGTATCGCTTACGAGAAAACCATCAGCTTCCAATGCCATATTCCAGGTCAGTCCGAAGTCTTTGCGGTTGATCGAGGTTCTGGCCTCGAACTCGATGGCCTGCTGGCCGCCAGGACCCTTCCCACGTTCCGTAAGCCTGGTGTCTAGCACCACCTCGCGGGCAACCCCGCGGATCGTCAGGTCTCCAACCACCTGCGCCCGGTCGCTACCCATCAACTCAACGCGGGTGCTCTTAAACGTGATCGTCGGATACTTCTCGACATCCAGGAAGTCGGGGGACTTCAGGTAATTGTCTCGATACTGCACCCCTGAATACAGGTTGGATGTATCGATCTCTACCTCTACCGATGAGTAAACCGGATCAGCCTCGTCGAGGATGATGGTGCCACGCACGCCCTTGAAGTGGCCCTTGATCGTAGTAAACATCATGTGCTTGCTAGAGAACTTGACGTGTGCTCGCCTGGGGTCGATCTGCCAGACACTGCGCGTTGCGGCTCCCGCCTCATTGTACATCGCCATGTCACAACCTCCATTGAGAATGAACCTTCAGTGTTCTGTTTGCATAAAGAACACAAATAGAGGCAATCATTACATCTCATCTATATATCCCAATACTTCAATGTTTCCCGATACTTCAGACATGTCATACGCCAGAAAGTACAGGAATCCCAGCGTCACTTGTGCAACAGAGCCTTCCTGGCTGCCCCAAAGGTCTTCCAGAAGAGGGCTTTCTACCGCCAGAGCATGCAGGAGATGGCCCGTCAAATGATGAAGCGGGACATCCCTCCGCTGTGTTGGATGTGCCTCATTGCTCCTGTCACGACCAGATATGCCACATCCTCTCTGGTACTACTATGAGAAAGAAGTGCCATGAAATCGTCATGAACATCGTCATGAATGAGAAGTGCCCCCGCGCAAAACCACATTGTTCGATGGTCTGAAGCGGACAATCATTGGCTAACTCAGCACTTTGCTCTCCTCACTTCCAAAAGCGAATTCAACCCCCTTTTCACCTGTTCGCATCATCTTTCTTATAGGTCCAACTTGCCACTGAGAACGGGGTGCTTGAGAAACCCCCGGTGGCCCACAGAACAACGCGGTCACTGCCCCCTGTTTGGTACCACTTCTGAAGCCAGAGCAGTGAAACGATTTCCTCAGAGGTGAAGCCACAGCCGACAAGCCTCTCCAGATCCGTCTCGATCGTCTCCAGGTGTGTTGCCATTTCACTCTGTTTATTCGCATGGATGTGTATGTTCATCATCGTGTCCTTTCCACTGAAGAGGTCAAGTGAAAAGGGAGTCTCAATCCGCTCGGAAGGCGACCTTTAAAGATACTCCCCGGATGTGCTGGATAGCCTTGTTAAGGGACTACAAAACACTTTTCACACAGTTTCTGACTTCTTAACACTGCACCTCGTCAAATGATATCTCCCCTCCTAGTATGACCAGGCTACGTCACGAAAATGTTATGGGTATCGTCATGAACGAGAGGCTCTTTCGTAAGGCAGTGGTTGTGTTTTGTCTGGAGAGTAAAATTCTTTATGAGAGAGATTAGTATCTTTATGGACAATGGCTTTTTCTTTCGCTCAACAGAGCGATCGATCACTTGGAAACACGTATGGGGAAGATCTGCTCCGCTGTTGCGGAACTGGTCCTTACCTCCCTTGTACATATAAAAGGGTCTATTTATGGGTCTGTTACGTCTAGCCGTGCTGGGCACTCCTGAAGTGTTTCATGACGGGAAACGCATCACATTTTCCTTGCGCAAGGCGCTGGCCTTGCTGCTCTACCTGGCCGTCGATGGGGACATGCATCTGCGCAGCAAGCTAGCTGCCTTCCTGTGGCCCGACAGTGAACCCCACGATGCCCGCACCGCCTTGCGCAATAGCATTGCCCTGCTGCGCAGTCTGCTCGAGGACCCCAGCGCCTCGCCTGCTCCGCACCCCCATGTGCTCAGTCAACGCGATCTGCTCGGCCTGAACCCGCTTGCCCCGCTGGAGCTCGACCTGGACATCGTGCAGCATGCCTACCAGCAGGCGCAGGTGCTCTCCGCCTCTCCCTCCCCTGAGCAGCGCGCCACCCTGGTCGCGCACCTCCAGCACGCTCTGGCCCTGGTGCGCGGTCCCTTCCTCGACGGCTTCTGGCTGCGCGAGGAAGCCCCTTTTGACGAATGGCACCAGCAGCAGCAGCACCACTGGCAAGTGCGCATGCACTGGCTCTTTGATCGCCTCTCCTCCTTGCACGAGGCTGCCGGAGAGCATGAGCAGGCCATTGCCACCCTCACGCGCTGGCTGGCGCTCGATCCGCTCACCGAGGAGATCTATCGGCGCCTCATGCGCGTGCAGCTGGCGCAAGGTGAGCTGAGCAGTGCCTTGCAGGTCTACGCCAGTTGCCGGGTGCGGCTGGCCGAGGAGTTGCAAGTCAAGCCATCGGCGGAGACCATCGCCCTGGCCGAGCACATTCGCGCCACCCAGGCGCGCCAGCGCAGGAACGCCCCTGCCCGCACAGGCAGGGCCCCTGCGCAGAGCCACCCGTCCAGCGAGCTGGTGGTGCCGCTGGTGGGGCGAGCCGCCGCCTTCAGCCATCTGGTGGGGAGCTTTCAGCAGGCGTGCCAGGGGCAGCCGCAGGCAGTGCTGGTGGTGGGAGAGGCTGGCATGGGCAAAACGCGGCTGGCACGGGAGTTTGTGGCCTGGGCGCAGGCGCAGGGGGCCGAGGTGCTGAGCGGGAGCGCCTTCGAGATGGGGGGACGGCTGCCTTATCAGCCCCTGGTGGAGGCGATCAGGCCGAGGCTGGAGGAGGAAAACGCGCCAGAGGACCTGCTGGAGGACGTGTGGCTGGCGGAGTTGTCACGCATCCTGCCGGAACTGCGAGTGCGCTACCCGGACCTGGGGCTGGCCACCGAGGAGGAGTTGACGGCCAAGGTGCGACTGTTTGAGGCGGTGGCGCGGCTCTTCGCGCGGCTAGCCCAGGGAGGGCCGCTGGTGCTGTTCGTGGATGATCTGCACTGG
>WNFD01007116.1_pt1 | contig 11127 bp, 7 predicted proteins | sample 5400491 | NCBI WGS metagenome assembly WNFD01 (sample SAMN13153343, study PRJNA577476) | soil metagenome | isolation source: 120 cm saprolite under Douglas fir tree site 2 hole 2 replicate 2 | place: USA:California | collected 2015-04-18 | reverse complement strand
GGCGCACCGAAGTCGCCCATCTCCAGATTCAGGCTCGGCGGCGGAGTCGGCGCCGTAGGGAACGGGCCAAATGTCTTTTGAGGGACCAGAGCGAGGGGGTCTAGAGGCGCGACCTGCACCACGAAGCTTGGATTGAGCAGGACGGCGGGGGAGAGTTGGAGAATGACTCCAGGGCCCGCGGGCAGGCGCTGGGAAAGAGGACGCGAGGCAACCGGATCCGAGAATGCCTGAATCGCTAGACCAGGCGGGATGGTGATCTGAATCGCAACTTCCGGGGTCAGTCGGCCGAGCAAGAAATCCACGGTGGAGGTCGATCCCGGTCGAACCGCCGTCGTTGTCTGCGTCGTTGCCGGAGGGATGAGCGGATCGAGCGTGTTGGCGGTGATCGAGTAGACGCCCGCGTTCACCGGCAGGCAGAACGAACCTCCGCAAGGGCCACTCGGGCTCCCGTCGCGACCCGGTGCCAGCGTGGCCTCGAATGTTCTGCTCACGCCCGGGATGATCTCACTCTCACCCCGGCCGCGGATAGCAATGGAATTGCTGTAGGGGATTGCTTGCGGTGGGTTGCCGTCGAGAAATTGGATCGAACCCTGCAACACGCCCGGAGAGCTCACGGCGATGTCCTGCCGGGCGTGGATGTCGTCCAGAGCGAGATCTTGCGCCAGGAGCCCCGCGGTACTCTGGGAGCTCACCTCGACGCGGATGCCCTGGCCGGGATCACCACAACCATCCGCGAAGCAGACGTGAGCTGGGTCGCAATCCGAGTCTCGCCGACAGAGCCCACTCTTGTGACACGCACCGAGGGCCAAAGCGCCGCACCCAAGCAGCGCGAGCCAGACGGCGTGCCGCGATCTCAAGGGCAAGCGCACGTCGGACAAACCTCCACAACCCAAGCGTAGCTGACAACGTAAGAGGGGTTCGGGATGCCGCCGTCGGTCGCGGGATCGATCGGCACGGGTCTTCGCTGTTCGCCGAGCGCGAAGTCAAAGAGCAGTGCCTCCACGACATGCGTTCCGGGTTGCTGCAGATAGCTGGCGGGAACGCGGAGCCCAGGGCTGGCAAGATTTACGGCAAGGCTTCCCTTGTCGTCGCGGATTGCCTTTCCATTGTTCCTGAGCCTCTGCTCGGGGTCGATGAAGTTGGCCGCCGGGTAGTCGACGTACCAGCGAACGGTTAGCGTGTCGTCAATGTCCGGATCCTCGGCGGAAAAACTGAACTCGAGGTTGGGGCACCCCTCGCCCGGCCCGATCACCCTCACCCGGTTCGGCGTGACGGTCAGCTCCTCCATGATGCGGGGTGGCCGGTTTCGAAGCGGTGGGATGTTCAAAACCCGGTCCTCCTGGGAGAGCACGCAAGCGTTGAGCGCGCATGCGCCCAGACAGGGGATGAGCAACGCGCTTGCCAACGAGGAAAGGGGGCGAAACATAGTGTTTTTAGGCATTTACCGAACGCATCGGCCGCCCCGCGCGTCCTTTCCGTCGAGATACCGCGACAGCGGCGTCATGTGTGGGATCTCTGGGTCATGCGCTGCTCTCGGCATCAGGAACATCGGCAGCCGAGCGATCCATCCGCTCACCCTCCAGCTTCTCCAGATGGCGAAAGATCGTCCGCGGGTCCACCCCGAGGTCCTTCGCCGTCTTCGTGCGGTTGCCGTTGTTTTGCTCGAGCACTTCGTTGATGTAGCGCTTCTGAAACTCCTCCTTCGCCTGGGCCAGGGGAAGGATGGGGCCGAGGTTCTCCGGCTTGAGATCGAGATCCTCCGCGCCGATCAGCGGCCTGTCGGTGAGCACGACCGCCTTCTTGATCCGGTTCTCAAGCTCGCGAACATTGCCCGGCCAAGCGTACTTCTTCATCGCGATGATCGCCGCCGGAGTGAACGCGCGGACCTTGGAGTTGAGCTCGCGGGTGCACTTCTGGAGGAAGAACTTTGCGAGGACGACCACATCCTCTCCGCGATCGCGAAGTGGCGGGAGCTTCAAGGCGACGACGTTCAGTCGGTAATAGAGGTCCTCGCGGAACCGGTTGCTCTTCACTTCATCCTCGAGAACCCGGTTGCTCGCGGCGATCACCCGGATGTCCACCGGCTCGCCGCGGTTGTCCCCTACTTTGTAGATGATCTTCTCTTCCAGCGCGCGAAGCAGCTTTACTTGTAGAGCTAGAGGCAGCTCGCCGATCTCGTCGAGGAACAGCGTACCGCCGTTGGCCGACTGGAACTTTCCTGCCCGGGTGGCCACCGCCCCGGTAAACGCGCCCTTCACGTGCCCGAACAGCTCGCTCTCGAGCAGATTCTCCGGGATCGCTCCGCAGTTGATGGTCACGAAGGGACCCTCGGATCGAAGGCTACGGCGGTGGAGCTCGCGCGCGATCAGCTCCTTGCCGGTCCCGGTTTCCCCGCTGATCAACACCGCGATGTCGGTGACCGCGATCTTGTCGATTCGCTTGAAGACCTCGCGCATTCCAGCACAGGCGCCCACGATCTCCCCGTACCGCTGGTCCTCGAGCTTCCGGCGCAGCTCGGTGTTGTCGAGCCGCAGCTCATTCACCAGCATCGCATTCTGAAGCAAAAGCGATGCCTGCGAGGCAAAGATGGTGAGCAGGTCCAGTGTCTCGGATTCGAATCGGTTCGCCAGCCGATCATTGCCAACATAGATCAACCCGAAAACATCGCCCCGGTGCGTCAGCGGCACGCACATGATCGACAAGAGCTTGAGGTTGACCACGGACTCGGAAGACTTGAACTCCGGATCATCCAACGCGTCGCTGATGATCAGCGGCCGCCGGGACTGAATGACCTTCGCGATGATCGAATCAGAGACGCGCTCCACCGCGTCCTCGATGTTCTCGCGGGCGATGTTCCGGGCGACCTTGACCCGAAGCTCGTTGTTCTCCATCAGGATCAGGAAGCCCTTGTCGGCGCGGGTGACGTCGATCACCTCGTCCATCAAGCTCTCCAGCAATCGGTCGAGGTCGTAGGTGCCGAGCAGTTTCTCCGAGAACGAGGTGAGCTGGCGCAGCGCCTTGAGCTCGCTGACTTTTCCCACTCCGGCCGACTGGCTGGTCGATGAATTGACAGCGCCTGGGCTCATCGAGTTGTCGAAGAGAAGCTCGCAGTCGCCGAGGCGGATCCGGTCATTCTGGGCGAGGACGTGCTCATCGCGCTTCTTGCCGTTCACCTGAAAAGGGCCGCCGTGGCTTCCGACCCGGTAGGACTTTCCGTCGAAGAGGATGTGCACCGCGCTGTCCGGTAGGCCGGGATCCTCGAGGGAAATGTCGTTGTCGGCGCTGCGGCCAATGCTGGTGAGCGCCTTGACCAACAGAGCGTGGCGAACCTTTCCATCGGGCATGCGAATGATCAGGCCGGCCATGAGATCGCCTCAGAAGGTGAGCCCAAGGAGGGCTCCGGGTGCGTCGGTGGTAGCAGAGAGCTCCACTCGAATGGACGACCGGCGCTCCGGCTTGTCCACCGGAACAGCGGGGTCCTGAGAGTTGGACCGAGTGATCGGGGCGGACGAAGCGATCACCGACCGGTGGTGAAGAATCGCGTCGAGGACGCCGATAGCATAAGTGACGAAGAACGCGCCGCCGCTGGCGTACTTCACGGCTCGCCACACGTTCGCTTGGTGCTCGCGCTCAGGGGGGATCCCTCTCACCGTCAAGGTGTAGGTGCCGCTCTGAGTGAGTCGTTCGTCGAGCGTGATCGGGCGGTCCTGGAGGAGGTTGTCGTATGCCACGAAGGCGGCGATGCTCGTCAGCGCCAAGACTCCCTCGGTGGCCGCGAAGGCAATTCCCACGCCGGTGCGGCCCTGCTGGAACTGGCCGGCGCCGAATGGAAGCAGATTCACGATGAAGCTTTGGGGGCGAGTGGAGGAGATGCTCGCTTGCCGGGCCAACTCCTCGAGGCGGCGCCGCTGTTGCTCGGATTCCAGGCGGGCCCGCTCGCGTTCCTCGGCCTCCTTCAGGCGTTCGGCGCGCCGGCGACGCTCCTCCCGGATCGCCTCCAGCTCCGAAGCGCGATCTTTGCGCAGCTCCTCGAAGTAGGCCACTGCCTGCGGTGGCACGAGGAACGGGTCGAGCCGGTAGTCGGGATCGAGCTGGAGTAACGCCCAGAGGTGCCGCTCCGCCGCTGGCTTCTGGTGAAGGTAGAAGCCGGCGAGTCCGGCGTATTTATGGAGCTCCATCACGTCGGATTGGGACAGGTTGCCCCGGTCAATGCGCTCGCTGGCCTGCTTGAGCGCATTGGCATAGTTGGCGTATTCGAACTCCGTCCGGACGCGAGCGATCTCGGGATCTTGAGGCTGCGTGGGTTGGCTTTGAGCTGGAGCGGTCCAGGAGAAGACGGCCAGCGCCCCGAGCGCGATTTGGACGGAGCGCCTCATTCGGGCTCAAGACGGCCCTCGAGGATTTTAGATTCACCCGGCACCACCGTCACCTCTTCCCGCTTCGATTTGAATCCCGATCGGGTGATTTCATAGCTTACCTTCTGCTTGGGGGTCCCCTTTGGGAAGAGAACTTCAAAGGGGCTCGACCGCGCATCGGCCGCGCTCTTGGTTTTGTCGCCCAGGCGGATCTCCGCGTCGGCGGGCTCGTAACGAAAGAGCAGGCGGGAGGGCTTCGGCTGTACCTGGAGTCTTAGCGTCTCGCCAGAGGCGGCAACATCGATCGTGGTGGTCTCCTCTTCGCAAAAGCGGCAACCGTAAACCAGGCGGTGAGGGCCTGGCGCAAGTTGAAACTCATGCAGGTTGTCTTCCGGTTGTCGCTCACCCCCATCGATTTGCGCGTAGGCATAGGGACGAAAGATGAGCGTGAGCTTCGCGCTCCCAGGCGATTTTTTCGATCCCGAAGCCGTCCTCGACTGCGGGCGAGGCCCGGTGGTCGGGCGGGCAACCCCCACTTCTCGCTCAATCGACGAGGGGGCCAATGACTTGGTGGGCGAGGCCTGGGGTGGCTCCGCGGGCGTCGAATCCGCTGGGCCGGGACGGGCGGGGGTGGGGACGACCGAGACCTCGGATTGCACCGCGTGCCCGCGCCAGATGAAGGCGCCGGTGCACAGGGCGACGATCGCCGCGCTCGAGCCGGCCAGCGCGAGGCCTCGTCGGATCACATTTCGCCGGCGCCGGCTCCGGTTCATCGTTGCCAGAAGCTGCTTGGCCCTGGCGTTGCCCGCATCGAGCGCGAGCACCTGATTGAGGCAGGAGAGTGCTTTGGCGAGCTGATTCGCCGCCATGAGTTGCTGGGCGAGCTGGAGGCGATTGTCGATCAGCCGATCGAGCATCTGGACCCGGTAGGCAACCGGATCGAGGAAGAACCACCCCAGCTCGTCCCCTGGGCGGGGGAAACCCGCACTGGCCAGGTACTCCGAGAGGGCTTGCTGCAGCTTGTGGGCGTTCGGGTAGCGAACGGTGAGCGATCGCGCGAGGGACGTGGCGATCACCTCGGCCAGGCCATCGGACACGGCGGGCGCAAGCTTGCGCGGATCCTCGAAAGTTCCATCGAGGATCTTCTTCAGGGTCGCCGTCGCGTTCGTCCCCGCGAAAGGAAGGTGTCCGGTCGAGAAGTAATAGAGCATCGTTCCGAGCGAGAAGACGTCCGCCTCCGGCCCGATCTGGTGCTGGCCCTCGATGATCTCTGGCGCCATGTGAGCCGGAGATCCCACCAGCGCTCCGGTCATCGTCATCTGGTCTTCGCGATCGAGAAACTTTGCGATCCCAAAGTCCATCAGCTTGATCACCCCGTCGTCGCGGACCATCACGTTCTCAGGCTTGAGATCCCGGTGGATGATCCCCAGATCGTGGGCGTGGGAAAGGGCTGCGGCCACCTCGTGGATGACCATCGCGGCGATCTCGGGTGGATAGAAGGCCCGCTTTTCCGCGTAGTGCTTGAGCGTCTGGCCACGGATGAACTCGGTCACGATGTACGCGGTTTCCGAATCGCCCGAGACGAAGTCGAACACCTCGAGGATGTTGGGATGCTGGAGCTTGGCGACCGCCTGAGCCTCGCGCTCCAGGCGCCGGCGGCTGTCCGCTTTACCCGCCAGATGCGGATGGAGGACCTTCACCGCGACCTCGCGATCGAGCGCGGTGTCGAGCCCCTTGTAGACGACGCTCATTCCCCCGGACCCGATCTTCTCGAGGATCCGGTAGCGTCCGATGTGATGGCCCACGAGCGACATTGCGGGTCAGTCTCCGAAGTTGGTGCCCAGGCTCCGGGCGACGCGGATCATCTCTCCGTTGGTGTCCACCCGGCGCTGTTTGGAGGTTCCGGCGAGCGGAACCGGAATGATCTCATTTCTGCGCAGGCCAACCATGTGATCCCAAAGATCCTGTTGAACGAGGTCGAGCACGTGGTAGCCGAACCGCGTGGCAAGGATGCGATCGGCGGGGGTGGGGCCGCCGCCCCGCTGCAGATGCCCGAGCACCGTCACCCGGATCTCCGCCTCGATGTGGTCGGCGATCATGTCCGCGGCGACCTTGCCGGCGCCGCCCAGCCGCACCACCCCCCGGCCTGGAATCTCGTCGGCGGTGGCGAGAATCGCCTCCGTTCCACCCCGCGGATAAGCCCCTTCCGACACGACGATGATCGAGAATGTCCGGTGCCTCCCCCAGCGCCGCTTGATCTTCTCGACGATCGGCTCGAAGCGATAGGGAATCTCGGGAATGAGAATCACGTCCGCCCCGCCGGCGATGCCGCTTTCGAGCGCCAAGAATCCGGAATGCCGACCCATCACTTCCAACACCATCACCCGGTCGTGGGCCTCGGCAGTGGTGTGCAGCTTGTCGATCGCATCGGTGCAGTTGGCGCGCGCGGTGTCGAAGCCGAAGGTCAGGTCCGTTCCGGTCAGATCGTTATCGATCGTCTTTGGGCATCCGACTACCTTGATGCCCAGCTTGGCGAGCCGGTGGGCGATCGACAGCGTGCCGTCGCCTCCCACCGCGATCAGTCCGTCCAGCCCGAGCTCGTGGTACCGACGCACCGCGTCGGCGGACATGTCTCGCTCGACGTAGCGACCTTCTTCCTTGACCGCGTATTGGAAGGGGTTGGCTTTGTTGGAGGTGCCCAGGATGGTTCCTCCCTTGGGCAGGATGCCCCGCGTGTTCTCCAGCGTGAGAGGGGCGGCGCGGTCGGGCTCGCATAGGCCGACGTAACCATCTTCGATTCCCACAAACTCGTACCCCAGATCCAGAATGCCTCGCCTCACCACGGCCCGGATCAGCGCGTTCAGCCCTGGGCAATCCCCGCCGCCGGTCAGTATGCCGAGTCGAGTCTTTTTCGCCATGGTTAAGGCAAGGCACCGATGTCAGAATCGTTGGCCAGCTATGACAGGTGAGTCCGGTTTTGGGATTGTAGGGGCACGTTCCCGCTGAATCAACGAACTACCGGGGCGCTCTAGGCGCATTGGGTGAACACCTCATGCCAACATTGCACAGCACACCTGGCCGCGGGTGCGGTGTCCATTCTTCTTCTCACGGGTGCCGTTACGCTGGGGACCGAGATTCGACGGGACGGTTACTCTCTGCGGCCACCCGGCGGGTTCGTCCTCGCTCGAATGGAGTTGTTTCGAGAGACAGGGGCAGGCGCCTTGAGCCTGTCGCCGGTGTCCTCCCGGGCGCTTTCCGCGGCTCTGGTCGATCGCCCGGGCGAGGACTCCGCCTCAATGCTGATTTCGGTCGTGGACGGCACGTTTCAAGCCACCCCGGCTGGCCGAGATGAGCTCTCCACCGCCGTGGTACGCCACTTCGCGGAGGAAATCCGGCTCGCGCTGGCCCTGGATCGCGCCGAGCTGATCAGCGCAGGTGCCCCGCGGGTAGAAGTGCTGGGGACGGTGCGGCAGGAGGGCCAGCTTCGCAACGTGCTGGTGGCGGGGATGGCAGGGAAGGGGAAGCACGCGGTCATCATCTTCAGCGTGCCGAGCGGGCGCTGGGCCGATCTGAATCCGCAGATCCGCGACTCGCTCGACAGCTTCAAGAACGATCCACCCGCCGGGAATGAGATTCCCCGCGGCCTTATCGGCGCGGCAGTCCTCATCGGTGCGCTGATCGCAGCTCTGGCGGCCTGGCGGCACCGACAGCGGGAACGGGTTCTCTGACTAGGCGCGTACTTCCGGAGCTTTGGGAACTTCGCCCGATGGGCCGGCAGGGGTTGCCTGACCGATGAAGGGCGAATTCTCGAGCGCCGCCTTCAGCACCTCGTCCATCTGAGTGGCGAAGACAAACTCGATTTCCTTTCGAGCCTGCTCGGGCACGTCGATCAGGTCTTTTCGGCAGCGCTCGGGCAGGATCACCCGCTTGATTCCAGCTCGGTGAGCGGCGAGCACCTTCTCCTTGATTCCCCCGACAGGCAGAACCAGACCTCGAAGGGTCACTTCTCCGGTCATCGCGGTATCGCCCCTCACCCGGATCCCGGTCATCAGCGAGACCAGGGCGGTGAGGATGGTGACGCCGGCGGACGGGCCGTCCTTGGGGATCGAACCCGCCGGGAAGTGCAGGTGCACGTCCGTCTTTTCAAGGAAATTCGCGCTGATGCCGAGGACCTCGGCCTTCGATCTCAGGTAGGAGAGCGCCGCCTGGGCGGACTCCTTCATCACGTCGCCCAGCTGACCAGTCAACGTGAGATTGCCTTTTCCGGCCATTCGGGTGGCTTCGATGAAGAGCAGATCTCCGCCCGCCGCCGTCCAGGCCAGACCGGTCGCTACCCCGGGGACCTCGGTGCGTTCGGCGACCTCGGAGTAGAAGCGCTCCGGACCGAGAATCTCCATCGCCCGCTCGGAGCTGATTACCTGCTTGGCCGGTTTGCCCGAAGCGACGTCGACCGCGACCGCACGGCAGATGTCGGCGATGCGGCGCTCAAGCGCGCGAACGCCCGCCTCCCGGGTGTAGGAGACGATCAGCGTCTGCAGGGCCTTGTCCTCGATCTCGATGTGCTCCTGGGTGAGGCCATGCTCACGCAGCTGCTTCGGAATGAGGTGGATTTTCGCGATCTGTTCCTTTTCATCGAAGGTGTAGCCAGGCAGCTCGATGATCTCCATTCGGTCCCTCAGGGGGCCAGGAATGGGTTCGAGCAGGTTGGCAGTCGCGATGAACAACACGCGCGACAGATCGAAGGCCACGTCCAGGTAGTGATCGGAGAAGGAGTTGTTCTGTTCGGGGTCGAGGACCTCCAACAGCGCGGCGGACGGGTCGCCCCGGAAGTCGGCACCAAGCTTGTCTATCTCGTCGAGCATCATCACCGGATTCTTCATCCCGGCCTTCTTCATGTTCTGGATGAATCGGCCGGGAAGCGCGCCGACATAGGTCCGGCGGTGCCCGCGGATCTCGGCCTCGTCGCGCACGCCTCCGAGAGAGAGGCGCACGAATTTCCGCCCGATTGCACGGGCAATGGACTGGCCCAGAGACGTCTTGCCCACGCCGGGAGGCCCGACCAGACAGAGGATCGGCCCGCGCATGTCGTTCTTCAGCTTACGCACCGCCAGGTATTCGAGGATGCGCTTCTTCACCTTCTGGAGGCCGAAGTGATCGGCTTCCAGGACCGCGCGGGCGTTGTCGATGTCCAGGTTGTCGTCGCTCTGTTTCGACCAGGGCAGGTCGGCGATCCAATCCAGGTAGGTGCGGGCGACGGTGTACTCAGAGGAGGCGGCCGGAATCGTCTTGAGGCGATTGAGCTCCTTTTGCGCAACCTTTTCGACCTCGGGCGGAAGTCCGGCTTTCTTCAGGCGCTCCTGAAGCTCGTCGAGCTCCTCTTCCTCCTCGCCCATTTCGCCGAGCTCTTCCTTGATCGCCTTGAGCTGCTGGCGCAGGTAGTACTCGCGCTGCGTTTTCGACATCTCGCCCTTCACCGCGGAGTCGATCTTGTTGGACAGCTTGAGAATCTCGCGCTTGCGATTGAGCAGCTCGAGGACGAGCTTCATCCTCGCTTTGAGATCAACTGTCTCGAGGACCGCTTGCTTCTCCTCGATTGGCACGTCGACGTTCGCCGCGATCAGGTCCGCCAGGTGGCCCGGCTGGTTGATTGATTCGACGAGCTCGGTGGCAGCCGCCGGAAGCTCAGGCATCAGCTCGATCACCTCGCGGGCGAGCTTTTTGAGATTGATGCCCAGCGCTTCGACTTCCACGTTCTCGGCCGAGGTGCGATCCTCTACCGCCTCGATCCGCGCCTTGAGATAGGGCGCCTCTTGAACGAGCTCAATCACCCGGAAGCGCGCAAGGCCCTGCACGACCAGCGAGTAGTTGTCCTCGCCCATCTTGAGCAGTTTCACGATCCGCGCGACCGTCCCCATGGTGTAGAGATCGGCAGCGCCCGGATCCTCTTCCTCGGCTCGGCGTTGAGTGACGACGCCAATCACCTGGTCATCGCGAACCGCATCCTTGATCAGCGCGATCGTCTTCTGCCGGCCGACCGCCAAAGGCAGAACGCCACCCGGAAAAAAAACCGAATTGCGCAGCGGCAGGATGGGCAAGACTTGGGGAATATCGTCTTTGTTGATCAACCCCGGTTGCGCCATTGCAGCGGCCATCGCCGTGGCTGACTGACCGCCCTTCTTTTTTTCATCAGACATTGGTGAAGTAACCTCTAACCCTTCATGGGACGCTTTTCAGGGAGATTGTTGAAGCGTAGGCTGCCTTTCGGGGGAAAAACAGTTCACAGGCGTAACGATAACCCAGTTTCAAATGCGCACAAGCGAGCCCACCAAACGAGGGAGTGGGCTGGCCAAATGGGCAGCATCGAGCTTCAGGGGGCGGCGACTCAATTCTTTCAGGTACAAGGTGTGCCGGTTTTGGTCGCAGGCAATCGAGTGAGTGCATGGCCGATCGAAGCGCCTTGCCGCAAGTTGAATAAAGCGATGCGAAGCCCGTGACGCTGAACGAAGTTATGCTTGGAAGTTGCATCTGGAAGGTGCACTGAATGGAGAGTGGATCATGGTGGGCAAAATCGCTGGAACAGCTGTGGTGTGCGTTGCCTTGTGGGGGTGCCAACATGGGGCTTCCGTGGAATCCGGCGGCGCTGGACAGCCTCAGACAGAGGGTCGAATACTCGTTCTGCGCGGCCCTGGGGTCTCCTTCTATGAGAATCGGGTGATCGGACCTACGATCAACATGACCCGCAACGCGGATGGGACCTGGAACGGGTGGATCC
>WNFD01007115.1_pt1 | contig 11127 bp, 9 predicted proteins | sample 5400491 | NCBI WGS metagenome assembly WNFD01 (sample SAMN13153343, study PRJNA577476) | soil metagenome | isolation source: 120 cm saprolite under Douglas fir tree site 2 hole 2 replicate 2 | place: USA:California | collected 2015-04-18 | reverse complement strand
AAGGCGCCGCCCGATGACAGGCTCCGCGAAGCAATCCATGGAGCCGCAACGTAAGAGTGGATTGCTTCGTCGCTTCGCTCCTCGCAATGACGGTAAGGTTGAGAGCCCGAAAGTTCTAATGCCCCACGCACCGCGCTTTCACCGCCTGGCCGTGAACGATCTGCGCCGCGAATCCGCCGATGCGGTGTCGCTGACGTTTGCGATTCCCGAGGCGCTTGCGGACGACTACCGTTTTGCGCCCGGGCAGTACCTGACCTTGCGTACGACGATGGATGGCGAGGAAGTGCGCCGCTCCTATTCGATCTGCTCCGGTCCCGATGACGGCGAGTTGCGCATCGCCGTTAAAAAGGTCGATGGCGGTGCGTTCTCGAGCTGGGCCGCCGACGAGCTGAAGCCAGGCGACGAACTCGACGTCATGACGCCGACCGGCCGTTTCGGCGTCGCGGCGGCGCCCCACGAGGCGCGGGTCTATGCTGGCTTCGCCGCCGGCTCCGGCATCACGCCAATCCTTTCGATCGTGAAAGGCATGCTGGCGCGCGAGCCGGATAGCCGCTTCTTTCTGTTTTACGGCAATCGTTCGACATCAGGCATGTTGTTTCGCGAAGCGCTGGAAGAACTCAAGGACCGTTTCATCCAGCGGCTCTCGCTATTTCATGTGATCTCGGGCGAAGAGCAGGACATCCCGATCCTGTACGGCCGGCTCGATGGCGAGAAGGTGAGGGTGCTGCTGCGCTCGCTGGTTCCGGCGAAAAACGTCGATCATGTCTTCATCTGCGGCCCCGCCGGCATGAGCGAGGACATCGAGACGACCTGCCGGGATATCGGCATTGCCGCGGACCGAATTCATGTCGAGCGTTTTGTCTCTGAGTTCGGCGGCAAGCCGCGTGCCAAAGCTGTCGTGCCGGCGAGCGCGCCGCCGAAGGCGTTTGCGTCGCTGATCATCGACGGCAAGCGCCGCGAGGTGCCGGTCGCCGAGGGCGAGGCCATTCTCGATGCGGCGCTGCGCGCAGGGCTGGATATGCCGTTCGCCTGCAAGGGCGGCATGTGCTCGACCTGCCGCGCCAAGCTGGTCGAGGGGGAAGCGCAGATGGAAGTCAACTATTCGCTGGAGCCGTGGGAGCTGAGTGCGGGATTCATCCTCACCTGCCAGGCCCGGCCGACCTCGGACAAGGTCGTGGTCGACTACGACCACATCTAGTCTGGCCGTCATTGCGAGCCAGCGGGTCGCGCGAATATGCGCCCGATGACAGGCTCCGCGAAGCAATCCAGTTGACAGCGGCGAAGCGCAGACTGGATTGCTTCGTCGCCGACGCTCCTCGCAATGACGCGGTCAAATCCCCTTCGGCGGCGGCGCCGTGCCCAAAATGCCTTCGATGGAAAGTCCAAGTCCGAGCAGTTTGGTGTCGCTGCCAACGGGACCATCGATCTCGAGCCCGACCGGCAAGCCGCCCGGCGTCATGCCGGCGAACAGTGACAGGCCGGGAAGGCCGGCGTTGCTGCCGGGATCGGTGTTGCGGATCATGGTGTCGAAGGTCGGCACCGGCTTCTCGCCGTTGATCGACATCTCGCCCGATCCCTTCTCGGCGTCGATAACAGGTGCCGGGGCAATCGTGGTTGGAAACAAAATGCCGTCCAGATTGTTGTCGCGGAAATATGCCTCGTAGATCTTCTGCAGCGCCGGGCGCTGTACCGTGATCGCATCCTGATAGGCGGCGCCAAAGGCATCGGCGGTGATGGCGCCGAACGCGCCCTTGACGTCGGGGCTTGCGATCTTGCCGGCGATATCGGCCAGCGTGATGCCTTCGATGCCGGAAGCCTTGAGATAAGCGGGGATGTCGGCAATCGGTTCATGCAGCGCGACCGGGAATGATACTTTGGCGTTCTGCTCGAACAGCCCGGGCATGTCGACGTCCACCAGAACGACGCCGGCGTCTGCGAGCTTCGCACGCGCGGCCTTCATCACGGCTTCGACGTCCCGGTCAAGTCCGTTCCAGAAAACCGCCGGGATACCGAGGCGCTTGCCGCGTAACGGCTCCGCGCTGGCCATTGGTGTGCCGGTAATGATGGAATCCAGCAGCGCCACATCCGCGACGACGCGGCCCATCGGGCCAACCGTATCGCGCGTGTGACTGATCGGGACCACCATGTTGGCGTCATCGTAACGGCGTTGCGCGCCGCCATTGCCGACCGACGGCCGCAATCCGACGATGCCGCAAAGTGCCGCAGGCACGCGGGTTGATCCACCCGTGTCGGATCCCAGGCCGCAGCTAACGATCCCGGCGGCGATGGCCGCTGCTGTTCCGCCCGAAGAGCCACCGGGTATCCGTGTCTTGTCGTATGGGTTTTTCACCGGCCCTGCGAACGACGACAGGTTGGTACTGGTGATGCCGAACGCCAGCTCGTGCATGTTGGCCTTGCCGATCATGATGACACCGGCTTTCAAAAGCTTTTGCAGCGATGGCGCGTTGCCGCCGGGCTGCGCGTTCTGCAGCGCAGGCGTGCCGCCCGATGTCGGCATATCGGCGGTGTTGATGTTGTCTTTGACGACAATGGGAAGGCCGGCAAGCGGGAGTGGGCCAGGGCGGCTCCACGAATCGATTTCGGCGGCCGCCGCCAGCGCCGGGTCCTTGTTCAGGATGATCAGCGCGTTGAGATCCTTGACTTGCTCGGCGCGCGCAATGGCGGCTTTCGCGACGTCGGTGGCCGATATCTTCTTGTCCCTGATGGCGGCGACGATTTCGGTGGCCGACATGAGACTGGGGTCGGCCATTGCGGGACTCACATGTCCGAGGGACGGGAGGGCCGCGCCGGCGGCAACGGCTATCGATGATGTCAGGATATCTCGGCGTGAGGGACTGTCGGTCATGGACTCCTCCCGGTCTAGTGTGATGGTTATTCCTTCGGCCGCTTGTCGTAGACGCGCCTGGCCTTGCCGAGCGAACGCTCCAGCGTCTCGGGCGCCACCGCCCGGATGCGCGCGGATATGCCGATGGTGTTCTTGATATAGGCGGCGACCCGCTCGGTGTGTTCGACCAGCCCGCTGCCGTCCCAGCTTTCGGGGCGGGCTTCCGCCAGCACCGTCATCTCGTCCATGCGTCCCTCGCGCGTCAATTCGATGATGAAATGACCGCCGCACCAGTCGGTGGCGAGCAGCACCTCCTCGATCTGGGTCGGGAATACGTTGACGCCGCGCAGGATGATCATGTCGTCGGAACGCCCGGTAACCTTCTCCATCCGCCGCATGCCCGGCCGCGCCGTGCCTGGTAATAACCGCGTCAGGTCGCGGGTGCGGTAGCGGATGATCGGGAACGCTTCCTTGGTCAGCGAGGTGAAAACCAGTTCGCCCTTCTCGCCGTCGGGCAGGACCGTGCCGGTTTCGGGATCGATCACCTCCGGATAGAAATGATCTTCCCAGACATGCAGGCCGTCTTTGGTTTCGATGCATTCCTGCGCGACGCCGGGACCGATCACTTCCGACAACCCGTAGATGTCGGTGGCGTCCATGTCGAAGCCTTGTTCGATCTCGGCGCGCATCGCGTTGGTCCAGGGTTCGGCGCCGAAGATGCCGATTTTCAACGACGATTTGCGCGGATCGAGCCCCTGGCGTTTGAATTCGTCGGATATCGCCAGCATGTAGCTCGGCGTCACCGTGATGATGTCGGGTTTGAAATCGTTGATCAGCTGCACCTGCCGCTCGGTCATGCCGCCGGAGACCGGCACCACGGTGCAGCCCAGCCGCTCCGCGCCGTAATGCACGCCAAGGCCGCCGGTGAACAGGCCGTAGCCGTAGGCGTTATGGATGATCATGCCGGTGCGCCCGCCCGCGGCTCGGATCGACCGCGCCATCACGTCCGACCACATATCGATATCGCCCCTGGTATATCCGACCACGATCGGCTTGCCGGTGGTGCCGGAAGAGGCGTGGACACGGACCAGTTTCTCGCGCGGCACCGCGAACATGTTGAACGGATAGTTGTCGCGCAGGTCGGTCTTCACGGTGAACGGAAAATGGTGGAGATCCGACAATTGCCGAAAATCTTTGGGATGCACGCCGGCCATGTCGAAGGCTTTCCGGTAATGCCCGACATTGTCGTAGGCGTGCGCCAGCGTCCAGGCGAGGCGCTTGGTTTGCAGCGCCGTGATCTCGTCGCGCGATGCCCGCTCGGCCTCGTCCATCTCGGCGCTGTAGCCGCTTCTCTTTGACTGGGGGTTGGTCGAAGCCATCGGGCGTTTCCTGAATTCAGCTGGCTATTTCAACTTGGCATCGGCGTTGGCTGATGGCACCCATGCGCCGCCGAGGGTGCGGGAATGGCCGCGCAACTCGGCAATCGCGGTATCATCGATCGTGACGCGCACATCGTAAATTCCGGCGCGACCGGTGCGCGAGATTTCCCGTGCCACAGCGATCAGCCGATCGCCGAGTTTGCCCGGCCTGATGAAGGCGATGTTGCACTGCGCCGCGACGCTGCGCTCGTTATGGGAATTACAGGCAAAGGCAAACGCCGAATCCGCCAGCAGGAAGATGAAGCCGCCATGGGCGATGCCGTGGCCGTTGACCATGTCTGGCTTGACCGTCATCGTCAGCGTGGCTTCGCCCGCCTTGATCTGCAGGATCTCCATGCCGAGACCCTTGCTGGCGTCGTCTTCCTTCCACATCGCCTCGGCGCAGGCGCGCGCGAGTTCATCGGGGGAAAGTGCGGCCTTGACGTTCACTGCGGTCTCCCCAGGTCGCGCCGGGCTTGTTGGAACAAGCCTCTTGAACTGTACGTTCAGTCGGTTAGTCATGATGCGAAGCCACCATGGTGTCAACGATCCCTGCGGGCGTCAAATCGCGTTCGAAATCGCCAAGAAATCGGGAACATCCATGACGCCAGCCCCCAAAAAACCAGATGGTGCCGCGATCGCCGTCGAGGCGCGCTGCGTGCGCCTGCCTGCGAAGGCCGACGACCCGGCTTCGCTCGCGCCGGCGATCGAGCGGCGCAGGCTGTCGCGGGCCGCAAACGAGGTGTTGATCGAAGTCAGGGCGGCGGCGGTGAATCCGTCCGACGTCAAGGCCGCCACCGGCCTGATGCCCTACGCGGTATTTCCGCGCACGCCCGGCCGCGACTATGCAGGAATCGTGATCGACGGCCCGGCCGGTTCGGTCGGCCGCGAGGTGTTCGGCTCGTCGGGCGATCTCGGGATCCGGCGCGACGGCACCCATGCCACGCACCTGGCCGTCGAAGCCGATGCCGTGGTGGAGAAACCGAAAAATCTGTCGTGGGAGGAGGCCGCCGGGATCGGCGTTCCCTTCGTCACCGCAATCGAAGGTTTTCGCCGCGCCGGAATGCCAGAGAGGGGCGAGACGGTGCTGGTGATGGGCGTCAACGGCAAGGTCGGTCAATCCGCGGTGCAGATCGCGACCTGGATCGGCGCGCGCGTGATCGGCGTGGTGCGCAAGAACGAGCCCTATGAGGGCCACGCCAATTCGAGGGTTGACATCATCGATGCGTCTGCGACCGACGTCGCAACGCGGGTTCGCGAGCTTAACGAGGGCAAGGGCGCCGACATCGTGTTCAATACCGTCGGCGATCCCTATTTTCAGGCGGCGCACCAATCGCTGGCGGTGCGCGGGCGTCAGATCCTGATCGCTGCCATCAATCCGATCGTGCCGTTCAATATCCTGGAATTCTATCGCGGCCAGCACAGCTATGTCGGCATCGATACGCTGGGGCTGTCGTCGACCGCGACCGGCGCGGTGCTCCGGGAGCTTGGACCCGGCTTCGCCAGCGGACATCTCAAGCCATTTCCGATCAAGCCAGGTGCGATCTATCCGCTGCAAGACGCTAAAGCCGCCTTTCTCGCGGTCGCCGGCTCATCGCGCGATCGCGTCATCCTGCGGCCGGCGTGATAAGGAAAAAGCCATGTCGGACGCTGCCAACATCGTCGTCCTTGCCGGTCTCGTTATCGGCCTCCTTTACGGGGCGGTCGGGCTGCTGAGCGGGTTTTGTCTGATGAGCAGCCTGCGCGGCTGGTGGGCCCAGGGCGACAGCCGCCTGATCCGCAGCTATGCGCTGGCGTTGGGGGTTGCGATCGCCGTGACGCAACTTTTGGCGGTGGGCGGCGTCGTCGATCCCGGCAAATCGATTTACCTACAGCCGTCGTTTTCGGCGCCGCTGATGTTCTTTGGCGGTCTGCTGTTCGGCTATGGCATGGTGCTGTCGAACGGCTGCGGCTCGCGCGCGCTGGTGCTGCTCGGCCGCGGCAATCTGCGCTCGTTCGTGGTGGTGATCGTGCTCGGCATCGCAGCCGAGATGACCCTGAAAGGCCTGATCGCGCCGTCCCGGATCGCCTTGCTGCAGGCGTCACAGGCCGCGCCAAAAATCATTTCGCTGCCGGCGCTGTTGTCGACATCAGGCATCGGCGAGACATTCGCGCGCACGCTTGCGGCCTCGGTGATATCGGGCGCCCTGATCATCTTCGCGTTCGCGCACGCGCCGTTCCGGCGCTCCTGGGGACAGGTCGCGGCCGGGATCGCGGTCGGACTTTTGGTCGCCGCCGGATGGGTCGCGACCGGCTATCTCGGTGCCGACGATTTCAATCCGACGCCGGTCACCTCGCTCACCTTCATCGCGCCGATCGCGGACGCGCTGCAATATCTGATGCTGTCGACGGGATCGACGCTGAACTTCGGTATCGCGACGGTCGGCGGCGTGTTCGCCGGCAGTCTTGTAACCGCGCTCCTGACCGGGCGTTTCCATTGGGAAGGCTATCAATCGCCTCGCCACATGCTGCGCTCGGCCGGGGGCGCCGCGGTGATGGGCGCGGGCGGCGTGATGGCCTTTGGCTGCTCGATCGGGCAGGGCCTGACGGGCCTGTCGACGCTGGCGCTGGCGTCGTTCGTCGCGGTTGCCGGAATTTTGTTGGGGACCGCTGCGGGTCTGCGCGGAGTGCTCCGTGTGCAGCCGTCAGTGTCGACGCAGGACGTTAGTTGACGTCCTGCAATTCGCTGTCGTCCGTTATGGTGCAACGGGCGTCCGAACGGTAGCGGCCTCAACACCGGTTCGGCATAAGTCATGTTGCCGCGCGGCCAAAACGCGCGCGACGAAACGTTGCATTGCATTTCTCGTCGCAGAAGCGCGTCCTTTCGATACGTGGGATTTTCTCGGTGATGGGCGCGCTTTCCATAGAAGCCAGCGCATGCTTGAGCTTTGGAACAACTGGTACGAGATCTTGACCTCGGCGGAGGCGCTTGCCGCTGTCATCGTTATTGTCGTGCTAGGTGCTGGCGTCATTACGCTAGTGCAAGGTCGGCGGCGATAATCGCACCCGCGCGAAAGATGGTGGCTTGACTTTGGAAGAGGCAGGGCGGTGGCGCCGATCGCGCGAGGTCATCTTCGGTAGTCGTGCGGTCAACAAAGCGATGCGGCGGTGTGCCGTGTCATGTTGACGCAACCTTCACGATCTCCGAGGTTCCGCGAAAGATCATCTCGACTGCGACGTAGAGAATGATGGCGAGGCCGACGTAAGCAATCCATCGATGATTTTGCAGAAGGCGCGCAATGAAAGAAGCGGCCACGCCCATCATCGCAACGGAAAGCGCCAGGCCGAAAATCATAACCACCGGACGCTCGCGGGCCGCCCCTGCGACGGCCAAGACGTTGTCGAGCGACATGGAAACGTCAGCCACGATAATCTGCCAAGTCGCTTGCACGAGTGTTTTGCGGGGCTTGCCTTCGGCATTTGTTCCTGCGACTGCTGCAGCTGCTTCCTTCGCTTCCATGGCTGCGGAAGACGCGCGCAACTCTCGCCACATTTTCCAGCATACCCACAACAGCAGAATCCCGCCCGCGAGCAGGAGGCCGACGATCTGCAGAATTTGCGTCGCCAACCCCGCGAACAGAATGCGCAACATCGTCGCGGCGACGATGCCGATCAGAATCGCCTTGCCTCGTTGCGCCTGAGGCAGGCCAGCGGCAGCAAGACCGATGACGATAGCGTTATCGCCAGCGAGCACGAGGTCGATCAGAACGACCTGCAAAAGTACGTTCAGGAGATCTATACCGAGAAATTCAAACACGGGTCACGCTCCCCCTCTTGCCGGGGGAATGGCCCCTCTTTCGGCGCGGGCTTTTTGGCAATTCGTATGTGTTCACCGATACCTGCAGCAATCCTGTGCCGCATGTGAAAACGGGCCCACTGCAACTTAACTCCAGTCCGACATCACAGGCTGCTAGCTGCCAGAGAGGCCCGGCCTGGTGACTGTCTCCTGCAGCGGCGTATCCGGATGTGTTTCGACCGGTTGCTCGAAAAACTGTGCCACTTGATCCGGTTCGCTAAAGATCGCCGCGGCGCAACCCATCATGGTGAAGGCGCCGGCAATATCCCATAACGTTACATTCTCCACATTCTCCGAATTACTGTGGGCCAAGACGGCGGCGATCGCTGCATCCGGGAAAAGCAGAATGCCGAACGCAGGCAGGACGAGTCCGGGCTCCAGCAAGCGGATCATCTGGAATGCGGAGGCCGCGATCAGCACGCTCAACAGCGCGAGTATGCTGAATGATTTCCACGAAGGAGCATTTCTCTTTATCCAGCTTGTATTGGAGGCAATCATTCTGTTCCCCTGGCAATTGCACCGGGTAACAAAGACCCCCAGCGGCGTCATTGAGATGCCCGCCGAGGTCGGTCAACTTTAGCAAAAAGCGCTTGTGCTCTGGAAGGGTGTCGTTGTTCCGAACCTGTGGCGGAGCGCCGCAGTGCGCGTTGGCGATTTCGTGGCTCGAATTGTGGGAGGCGCAAGCGGCGCCGACTTGCCGCTCGAACAGCCCACCCGAAGCATGACGCGGTCAGGCCCGCTGACTTGAAGTAGCCAGCCGCATCACGTCGAGATATCCGGGGCGCACTTCCATCCGTTCGATCAGGCCCTTCTCGATCAAGAGCCGATGCGATTCGGGCAGCCGATAGCACGGCAGATACATGAACAGATGATGCTCGGCGTGGTAGTTCACCCAATAGGGCGCGATCAACAATCGCTCGATCGGACTGGCATGCGTGGTGCGGGCGTGGCTGAACGGGTCTTCGCCGGTTGAGGTGCAGGCGTGTTCGGCGATGTTGCGGATGCGGGTCACCAGCGGCAGCCAGGTGGCCATCGCGAACACCCACACGCCCCAGTACCAGATGCCCGCGCCCGCCAGCCAGAACAGGCCGAACATCACAGCATTCACGGCAAGGAAGCGCGCCATCTTGTCGGCGCCGCTCGACACAAAACTCTCATGCGACACCGGATCGTCGGCATTATTGCGCCTGAACAGCGACAGGAACAAAGGCAGCCGTTGCTTTACAAAGGTCTGGCCGGTGAGATCGCGGATCGCCTTGCGAGTGTAGCTTTCCTTGGTGATCGGAAACGGCGCCGAGAGCGAGAGATCGGGATCCTCGGGCTGCTGGGTAAACTTGTGATGCTGCAAAATGATAGGAGCGGTAGCTGGCGAGGTCGGCGCCGACCGGGACCGCGCACAGCCATTGTCCGACCCATTCATTGATCGCTCGGTTGGCGTGCAGTCCGCCATGCGCGGCTTCATGCATCAGGATTGCCAATCCCAGCTGGCGCGCGCCAACGACCGTCACCGCGATCAGCCAGGTTAGTGGATTTGGCCAGAGCGCGACCAGCGCGATGGCAGCAGCGATGGTGCCCCAGGCGTGAATCACGAGCCACATGCCCCGCAGCGAGCTGCGCGACGTCAGCCGGCTCCATTCCTCCGGCGTAAAAACGGCCTTGGGGTCGACGCGTGCCACGACCGGCATAGGCGGCTCCTTTTAACGGAATAGTACGCCCGCGCGATGGTTCGTTCAATCCGCCGCGTGGGTCACGATATGAATCTCCGAGGTAAGGGTGCGGTGCACCGGGCACTTGTCGGCGATCTCCATCAATTTCTTGCGCTGTTCGGCGTCCAGCGTCCCTTCCATGGCAATGACCCGATCGATCTGGTCGAGCATCCCGGCTTTGGTTTCGCATTCGGCGCAATCTTGCGCGTAAATCTTGCTGTGCTTCAGCGTCACCGTGACGCGCTCGAGCGGCAGCGATTTGCGGTCGGCGTACATACGCATGGTCATCGAGGTGCAGGCGCCGAGGCCGGCCAGCACGAAGTCATACGGTCCGGGCCCGGTGTCCTCGCCGCCGGCGGCAACCGGCTCGTCGGCCAGCATGCGATGCGGCCCGATCGAAACGGTTTGCTGGAATTTGCCGTTGCGGGTCTCGCGAACCACGACGCTGCGCGGCGCTTCGCCGAGATCGACAACTTGCTCGGGCGCGGCGGGATCGAGATAGCGCATAACCCAGGCGGCAATGACATCGGCGACATAGCCGGCGTCGCGCTTGCCGGTCAGCAGATGATCCGCGCCCGCCAGCGACACGAAGCTCTTGGGATGTTTGGCCGCGACGAAAATGCGGGTCGCATTGTCGATGCCGACGGTGTCGTCGGCCGGCGCGTGCATGATCAGCAGCGCTTTGTGAAGCTTGGTCACCTGCGCCATCAGATTGTGTTCGGCGATGTCGTCGAGGAATTCGCTGCTGATTTGGAACGGCCGGCCCGCGAGCGAGACTTCCACCTTGCCGTGCTTGCGGATGTCCTCGATGCGATCCTTGAACAGGCCGGTGACATGGACGGGATCGGACGGCGCAGCGATGGTGACGACGGCCGTGGCGTCCGGAATTTGCCCGGCGGCGGCAAGAACGGCGGCGCCGCCGAGACTGTGGCCGATCAGGATCGAAGGACCCTTTCGGGTTTCGCGCAGATGGTCGGCGGCCCGCACCAGATCGGCGACGTTCGACGAGAATGTCGAGTTGGCGAAATCGCCTTCGCTGTAGCCCAAGCCCGTGAAGTCGAACCGCAGCACCGCGATGCCTTTTGCCGCCAGCGCCACCGCGATGCGTTTGGCGGCGAGCACGTCCTTGCCGCAGGTGAAGCAGTGCGCGAACAGCGCGTAAGCAAGCGGCTCCCGCTCGGGCAAATCCAGCGATGCCGCGAGTTGATGGCCGCCCACACCCGTGAATTGGAAACGTTCAGTCGGCATGTTGGCCTCCATGGTGTCTTCACCTCTCCACCCAACTCGGGTCTACCCGAGTTGGGCATCTCAAATTGTCGAAGT
>WNFD01035569.1_pt1 | contig 11128 bp, 6 predicted proteins | sample 5400491 | NCBI WGS metagenome assembly WNFD01 (sample SAMN13153343, study PRJNA577476) | soil metagenome | isolation source: 120 cm saprolite under Douglas fir tree site 2 hole 2 replicate 2 | place: USA:California | collected 2015-04-18 | reverse complement strand
CATGACCACAGCATCTAGCGGTCTGTTCTCCTTTGGTCCGCTCAAGTGAATAGCCCAGACAACGCATATGGCTGACCTGCGCTAAACGCTGGGCCGGTGTCGGCTTACTTGATCGTTGCCGCTACTGTCCGAGTCGTTTGCCCGGTTCTGCGTTGGGATGGTGCCGGTGGCGACGCGCTTGTTCTCGGCTGGACCGGCTGCGGTCGTTCCCGGACATCGGCAAGGACGACCTGATCCGGTACTTCACGCTGACTGGCGCTGATGTCGCGTTCGTCGACCCGGGTCGTGGCCGGGGTCCAGGTGATCGGCTTGGGCTTGCCGTCCAGCTGTGCACGTTGCCGTGGCTGGGGTTCGTGCCTGATGAGGTGAGCTCGGCGCCGCCGGCGGCGGTGACCCGGCTGGCGGAGCGTCTGGGGATTGATCCTGCCGAGCTGCGGGGGTACGGGCGGCGAGAGCAGACCCGTACGGGTCATCTGCAGTCGGCGGCCGGGTATCTGGGGTGGAAGCAGGCGCCGCCGGGCGGCGCGGCGATGAAGGAGCTGGAGCAGTTCCTGCTGGATCGGGCGATGGAGCATGATTCGCCGACGCTGCTGTTCAACCTGGCTGCCGAGTATCTGATCTCGGCGAAGGTGATCCGGCCGGGCGTGGTGACGCTGATGGAGATGGTCGGGGCGGCTCGCGCCGGGGCGGGTGAGCTCACCTTCGAGCTAGTGGCGCATCTGCTGACCGGGCAGGTGCGCTCGGATCTGGACCGGCTGCTTCAGTTCGATGCCGGGCTGGGGATGGCCCGGCTGGCCTGGCTGGTCAAACCGGCGGTGGAGGCGACGGCGTCGGCGGTGACGACCTCGATCGAGAAACTGGAGTTCCTGCGCGCCATCGACGCGCATCTGCTGGACCTGTCGATGCTGCCGGCCGAACGGCGGCGGTTCCTGGCCACGGTGGGGCGCCGCTCCACGGTTCAGGCGCTGGAACGCCGCGAGAAGCGCCGGTACCCGATCTTGCTGGCGCTGGTCGCGCAGTCCGCGGTCGACCAGCTGGACGAGGTCGTGTCGCTGTCCGGCCAGGCTGTATCGGCACGGGAATCGCGGGCGAAGACCAAGACCGACGAGGCACTGGCCGAGCGCGCGAAGACCGGCGAGGTGCGGCAGCTGCTGGTGGAGGTGATCCTGCCGGCGCTGGCCGACCCGGCGATCCCGGACGAGCAGGTGGGCGGCCTGTTGCGCGAGCAGATCGGAATGCAGCGGCTGCGGGAGGCCGCGGCGGGCGGATGGAAGCCGCTTCCGCGTGACCATGGCCGCCTGTCGGCCATGCGCTCGTCCTACTCGTATCTGCGGCAGTTCGCCCCGCACGTGCTGTCGGTGACCGGCTTCCAGGGCGGCCCGGGCACGGCTGAGTTGATGGAGGCGGTGACGATGTTGAAGGAGCTGAACCGGACAGGTGGCCGCAGGGTCCCCGAGGGGGCTCCGGAAGCCTTCGCGCCGGCCCGGTTCGCCGAGTACCTGGAGAAGGCCCGCAAGGCCGGCGATGACACCTCGTTCCGGCACTACTGGGAGTTGTGCGTGCTGCTCGGCCTGCGGGACAGGCTGCGCAGCGGGGATGTGTTCGTGCCGGGGTCGCGCCGGTACGCCGACCCGTCGACCTACCTGTTCACCCCGGAGCAGTGGGCGCCGCGGCGCGAGGCGTACTGCAAGCTCGTCCGCAAACCCGCCAGGGCCGCTGACGCTCTCGCCCAGGGCAAGGAGGAGCTGCACGCCGCGCTGGCGGAGCTGGAGAAGACCCTGGCTGGCGCGCTGCCGGACGACACCGGCGCCGTCCGCCTGGACGACGACGACAAGCTGGTGATCCCGAAACTGACGGCCGAGGACGTTCCCGCGGAGGCCAGCGAGCTCAAGGACGAGCTGGCGGGGATGCTGCCGTTCGCGCCGATCGCCTCGCTGCTGATCGAGCTGGACCGGCGCACCAGGTTCCTGGACTGCTTCGTCCACGCCGGGGGCCGTAGGCAGGCCCGGTCGGCCGAGCTGAAGCGCAGCATCCTGGCGGTCTTGATCGCGATGGCCACGAATCTGGGCCTGGCCAGGATGTCGGAGGCGTGCGGGGTGCCCTACGACGTGCTGGGGTGGACGGCCGAATGGTACGTGCGGGAGGAGACACTGCGGGAGGCCAACACCTGCATCGTCAACCATCACCATTCGCTGGAGCTGGCGGGAGTGTTCGGCGGCGGCACGATGTCATCCTCAGACGGGCAGCGGTTCCCGGTGCGCGGCAAGTCGCTGACCGGCCGGGAGATGACGGTGTTCGGCGGGCAGGTCCTGTCGACCTACACGCACGTGTCCGACTCGGATCATCCAGCGGAAATCCAACGTTTAGCATCACGGTGAGGTAACGGCGGGTCGGGTGGGGCTGGATTGGCCTGTTTTGCTGCGCGTGAGCGTCCATGTCGGATAGGTGTTCTCCGTCGGGTTTGATCTTCGGGGGAAGGCACGCCGGTGGCGACCAGGGACGTGTTCTCGGCGGACGAGCTTGCGCAGCTGCGCGGCTTCCCTGAGATCGGCCGCGCTGAGCTGATCAGGTTCTTCATGCTCACGCCAGCCGATGAGGAGTTCGTGCGCAGGTTCCGGGACAAGCGGAACGTGCTGGGCGCCGCGGTGCAGCTGTGCACGCTGCGGGGCTACGGTGCCCGCGAGCAGACCCGTTCTGACCACCTGCGCGACGTGGCGGCCTACCTCGGCTGGCACCAGGTCGACGGGCCGCGGTGGAAGGACCTGGAGGAGTTCCTGTTCGCGCGGGCGATGGAGCACGACTCGCCGAAGCTGCTGTTCCGGCTGGCGTGCGAGTACCTGTCGTCGTCCCGCCTTGTCCGCCCGGGCGTGGTGCTCGTCCTGGAGCGCGTCGCGACCGCGCGGAAGCGGGCGCGCAAGGAGACGTGGCAGCGGCTGGAGCCGGCGCTGACCGGCTTCCTGCGGGCCGAGCTGGACGGGATGCTGGTGCCCGACCCGCTGCTGGGCCGTACCCGGCTGGCCTGGCTGGGGACCGGGCCGGTCTCATCGACGCCGGCGGCGGTGAAGGGCGAGCTGGAGAAGCTGGCGTACCTGCGCGGGATGGACGCGCACACGCTTGACCTGTCGGTCCTGCCGGCCGAGCGGCGCCGGTTCCTGGCGGGCCTGGGCCGCAGGCTGACGGTGCAGAACCTGGCCCGCCGCGACGATGACCGCAAGTACCCCATCCTGGTGACCCTGGCCGCGCAGTCCGCCGTGGACGTGCTGGACGAGGTGCTGCTGCTGTTCGACCAGGCGCTGTCCGGCCGGGAGGCGGCCGCGCGGGAGCGGCTGACCGAGGTGCTCGCCGAGCGCGCCAAGGGCGGCGAGGGCCGGCAGGCGCTGCTGGGCGATCGTGCTCGACCCGGACGTGGCCGACGACCAGGTCGGCTGGCGGCTGCGCCGCGACGTCGGCCGCGAGCGGATGCGGGCGGCGCACGAGGCCCGCCGCGAGCGGCTGCCCCGCGACCACGGGCACCTGGCGCTGATGGACGCATCGATGTCCTACCTGCGCCAGTTCGTCCCCGACGTGCTGGCCGCCGTCGGCTTCGCCGGCGGCCCCGGCATGGACGACCTGCTGCAGGCCGTCGGGATCCTGGCCCGGCTGCACGCGACCAGGGCCCGCAAGGTCCCGGACGGGGCACCGGACAGCTTCGTGCCCGCCCGGTGGGCCGGGTACCTGGAGAAGGCGCTGAAGGACGGCAACGTCGTCGCCTACCGGCACTACTGGGAGCTGTGCGTGCTGATGGCGCTGCGCGACGGCCTGCGCTCTGGCGACGTCCACGTCCCCGGGGCGCGCCGGTACGCCGACCCGGCCTCGTTCCTGCTCACCCCGCAGCAGTGGGAGCCGCAGCGGCTGGAGTACTGCCACCTGGTGGGCAAGCCGCCGACTGCGGCCGACGCGCTGGCCCTGGCGAACGACGAGCTGCACGCGGCGCTGTCGGACCTGGAGGCCCAGCTCGCCCGGGGCGGCGGGAAGGGCGAGGTCCGCCTCGGCCCCGACGGCGAGCTCATCATCCCGCCGCTGACCGCCGAGGACGTCCCCGCCGAGGCCAGCGCGCTGCGCGACGAGCTCGCCGCGATGCTGCCCCGCGTGCCGATCGCGTCGGTGCTGGTCGAGATCGACGCCCGCACGGGGTTCACCGACCGCCTGACCCACGCCGGCGGCAAGGCCAGCCGGCCGCCGGACCTGCGCCGCAACTTGCTGTACGTGATCATCGCCGAGGCCGTCAACATGGGCCTGTCGGCGATGTCGGAGTCGTGCGGCGTCCCGTACGACACGCTGGCGTGGACGGCGGAGTGGTACTTCAGCGCCGAGACGCTCGAGGCGGCCAACGCCGCGATCGTCAACTACCACCACCGGCTGCCGATGACCCAGGCGTTCGGCACCGGCACCCTGTCGTCATCGGACGGGCAGAAGTTCCCGGTCAAGGGCAAGTCGCTGACCGCGGCGCACCTGTCCCGCTACTTCGCCCGCGGGCAGGGCGTGTCCACCTACACCCACGTCTCGGACCAGCACTCGACGTTCGACACGAAGGTGATCACGTCGACGTCGCCGGAGAGCCCCTACGTGCTCGACGGCATCCTGGGCAACCAGACCGACCTGATTGTCACCGAGCACGCCACCGACACCCACGGCGCGGCGCTCGCGAATTTCGCGCTGTTCGACCTGGTGGGCCTCCAGCTGTCCCCGCGCATCCGGGACCTGGGCAAGATCACCCTCTACCGCACCGGGCCGCGAGCCGACTTCACCGCCCGCTACCCGGCCTCCGGGCACCTGCTCACCCGCCGGCTGAACGAGGACCTGGTCACCGGCATGTGGGACGACCTGCTGCGGGTGGCCGCCTCGGTCAAGGGCGGGCACGCCAGCGGCGCCCTGGTCGTCGGGAAGCTGTGCTCATCGAGGCGGCAGCAGAACGCGCTCGCCTCCGCGATCAAGGAGTACGGCGCGCTGCGCCGCACCGTCTACGCCGCCCGGTACCTCGTTGACGAGACGTACCGGCGGCGGATCGGGAGGCAGCTCAACAAGGGCGAGAACGTCCACTCCCTCAAGCGGATGCTCGCCTACGCCGGGGAAGGCGCGATCCGCCGCCCGCACCACGAGGAGCAGGCCGAGCAGATGTGGTGCCTGACCCTCGCGACCAACGCGGTGGTGACCTGGACCACCGAGTACAACGGCCTGGCCGTCACCGCGCTGCGCCGCTCCGGCCGCGACATCGACGACGCCGTCCTGGCCCACATCTGGCCGACCCACCACGAGAACATCCACTTCTACGGTTCTCTCGCCAGTCCCAGCCTGTTGCTGATCTTGCGTGACTACCCCCCAGCTGAGAGGGGTTGGAGCACAGATTCGGCGGCTGCCAGCAGGGTGTGGCGATCAGAGGTCTTCGTCGTCCAGGGCCCTGTGTCGGAGGCTGGGCGCTCCAGTGATGGCCCGCACGTTGCCGAGAAGCTGGTCGCGTTCGGCAGTGACCTGTTCCAGCTCGGTTGAGAGCTCGTTGATGATGTGCGCGTAGTAAGTGGTCATGGCTTTGTGCTCGGCATTTTCGGCGCGTAGCCGGGCGTTGTCTTCGGCGAGCTGGCCGATCTTGGCCTTGAGGTCGACGACGGGCGGCGGGTCCCCGCCGGCGGCACGGACCCGGGCTTGGAACTGCTCGGCGAGATCGCGGTGCCTGTGGGTGAGCAGCCAGCGTTTGACACCGGCCCCGGCGGCGAGTTGGACGACGGTGAGCTCGCCGGTGGAGCGCAGCGGTGTCCCGGCCAGCAGCCGGCCGGCGGCGGCCTGGATGGCTCTGCGATCGGGATGGTCGCTGCTCACGTGGCGTTCTCCGGCTCGGGCCGGGTGTTGTCATGCTCGTCGAGGATGGTCTGGAGCCGGGCGAGTTCGCGGTGTTCCCGTTCGTGGCGTGGTGCGGGACTGAGCGGGTCATCGACGATCTGGAGGAGTTCGGTGATCTGCTGACGGACGTGCTCGATGTCGCGGTCGGTGCGGGCGATGTTCTGGCATCCGGGTCGGCAGTCGCTGAGATCTGGGGTCCGGCGGGTGTCCTCATCGCTCCTGGCCAGGCGGCACTTGGCCTTGGCGGGGTCGAACACGCAGGTCATCCCGGTGCCGGGATAGATCTGCAGGGCGGGGTTGGCCAGCAGGTCCCGGACCTGACGGCCGGTGCTCAGCACCCGGCCGGCGAACCGCCGGTTGGCCTGGTCGACGCGTTCGAGGTAGGGGCGGGCGGCGGGGCCGCTGACGTGCTCGCCGTCTCGGAGCCGATGTTCGGCATCGGTGAGCTGCTCCAGGCGCAGCAGCCAGGCCTCGAAGGCGTGCTCGTCGGGGAACCCGGAGGCGTAGGTGCCGCTGTAGCCGAGAGTGAGCTGGACCTGGACGTGTGAGTACTGGATTGCGGCGGCGACCAGGCCGCGGGGTCGGCGCACGATATGCCAGGCCAATGTCCGCCTGAAGCGCGAGGGTGCGAGGTGACGTCCTTGCGGGTCGGGCGGGATCTGCTCGTCTCGCCCGGTGGCCTGGCAGTAGTCGTTCACCCAGGCGATGAACCTGGCGATGTCCTTGGTCATGACGGGGCTGGTGCGGGCCTTGCCGATGCGGTCCTGCGCCCTGCCCTCCGCCCAGGGCGTGTCGATGACTGCTGTGGGGAACAGCAGATCGTCGTCGTGCAGGTGTTCCAGGACGGCGACCGCCTTGGCGACCGCCTCAACGACGACCCACGGGTCGGCGCGTTCTTCGCCCTCGGGCCGCTTGGCACCGGTTTCGTCGCGGGCACCTTTCCATTTGCGGCCGTGCAGCAGCCATAGCCCGGTCACCGGATCATGGCGGACGCAGCCCCGCCGCAGGGTGAGCGCCTCGCCCGGGCGAGCGCCGGACAAGTAGGAGACGGTGACGAACACGGCGGTGAACAGGTGCTGCAGCAAGGGCTGGGCCTCGAAGAAGGTGATCGGCCGGTCCCGCCACGGCTGGCCGTCCAGCTGACCGAGGATGCGCGCGCTCAGGTAGGCGTCATCAGCGACGGGAAGCCCAGAGTCGCTGATCATCGCCTGGACGGGCCGGCGTTTGAGCCAGTGGGCGGGGCAGTTGAGGATCCGCCCCAGGTGCTGGCGGTCGAGGATCAGGCCGTCGGGGCCGGGCCTGCCCGGCAGCGCCGCCCCGGTCGCCTTCAGCTGTTTGAGCAGATCGGCCACGGCGTTTGCCTGATACCCCGCGCATCACGGGTGGATCCGGGCAGTTCAGCAGCTGCCAGACGTAGCGTTTGGCCATCGCGCGCAGTCCAGCGGGGATCAGCGCGAAGTTCACGCTGATCGAGGGTGTGTGGTCTTCGAAGAACGCCGGAGTGAGCTCCCACCGGTCGTCGTCGAGCACTGACAGCGTGGCTGGATCCGTGCCGGGCTTCAAACGCCGGGCGATGAGCACGGGTGTGTCCCGGGCGGGAAGCTCGCCGAGCCCGGCATTGGCAGTGGCCGTGCCTGCAAGAACGCTGATCATCGGTGGTCCAGTTCTCGGTTGAGGAAGCGTTCGGCCAGCCTGCGGCCGGCGTCGGTCGCCGCGGCTCTCGCGGCCTGCACTGCTGCCAGCGGGTGCCGGTCCAGCAGGCCGGTCAGCTGGGCATGAGGTAGCGCGAACCGATGGGCCCACTCCAGCGGCGGCAAGTCGCCCCGGCGGGCCGTCAGGGCGTCCAGCACGAGGACCTGGACGGGCAGATGCTGTGGGGCCGCCCGTGCGCAGGGGCAGTCCAGGCAGCGCATGAACGAGGCCTGGCACGGCTGTCCGGGAGGGGCGTGCGGCCCCGCCGTGGTGGTCGGCGCAGGCCGCCATCACAGTGTCGAGTTCGCCGGTGAGCACGCGCTTGAGGGTGGCCGGGTTCAGTCCGGGGCGGTCAGCGACGGCCCCGGGATGTTCGCGGGCTTCGGCCAGGCCGGCGTGATGTTGCCGCGGTTGCGGCCGGGGTATTCGCTGGCGAGGATCTGGTCGGTGTGAGCGACGGCCTGCTGCCGGTGTTCTGCGGCGGTCAGCCGCAGCCGCGGCAGAGCGACTGTCAGCGGCGCTGGCGCGTCTTCGCTCACCGAATCGGTCATGATGGCGGCCCGCCGTCCCCACGAGTTGACGGCGTTGCCGAGCGTGTTCGGGCCGTTCCCGCGCCCGGTGTGCCAGCCCTGACGGTGCCAGCCCACCAGCAGCCGGTCGGTGCCCGCCAGCTGCCGGGCGGGCTCGGTCAGTTCCCGCAGCAGCAGATAGACCCCGGGCGGAGTGTGCAGCTCGTCCCGGGCCGACACCTGCTGGGAGGAATCTTCGCCGGCGGTGAGCCAGCCGGGCAGCTCCGCGAGAGCGGCCGGCATGTGGCTGCGCCGACCCCGCCGGGGTTTGACCAGCTCAACGACTGCGGTGCGGGTGCCGCCAGCCAGTGCGTCCGGACGATGATGAGCCGCTGGGGCTTCGGCGATCGTGCCGCCGTTCTGGCCGGTCAGCGCGACGAGCAGCACCACGAACGGTGCGGCATCGGCCCAGGTCAGGTAGACCTTCCCGATCAGCTCGGGCACTCGGCCATGCCTTGCCAGGCTCTGCTTGGCGAAGAAACGCCCGCTGTCGCCGTAGTCGCGGCGGGGGACGTCCCCGCTGCGTTCGATGTGATCGAGAATCCCGGGCAGCTCTTCCAGCAGCGGATCAGTGTCGTTCCCGAGCTGGCTGGCTCGGCTGCGCTCCAGCAGCTGCCGGTGGGTGCGGACCCGGGTCGCGATCCGCCTGGCGTCGGCGCGGGCCGCGTCCACGATCCGCCGGAACTCCTGCTCGCTATAGCTGTGAACCTTCGGGGACCGATCGCGGCAGAGCCCGCCCGGACCACGCAGCGCCGCCGCGAACTCGTCGTTCCAGCCGGCCACCGACCTCAGCGTTCGCTTCAGCATGCCCAGACGCTGGGCCAGCCCACGCAACTGCCGGTGCCGGCCGGCGTATCCCTCCAAGTGCCCCGCGGTCACCTCGGCTGGCGGCGCAGGGACCCCGGCCTGCCCGGACAGGTGAACAGCGAACGTCCGTAGCTGGTCGTAGCAGCCGCCGGCGGCGCCGAGTGACTTGCACGTCCCTGCCGGGCCCGTGCGCTGGCCGAAGGCCTCAGCGAAAGCGATCTGCAATGGCCGGGGAACCGGCAGACGGCCGAAATCGTAGTCCTTGCTGCGCCGGCCGTCCTCGGTGGTGAAGCGGGCCACGCATCGCCCGCCGTCCAGGAGCAGCCGGGCCGGCGGCTGGTAGCCAGCCGCCGGCAGGGCCGCCCGCCGCCCCGTCACCGAACCACCCCGGCCCCGGCGGCGAGCGGGTCGCCTGCCACCCGCGGATGATCCCGGAAGGCGACGTCCAGCAGCTCGGCGATCGGGAAATCCGCGGTCTGCTCGATCAGCAGCTCGACGTCCAGGTAACGGAACGGCTCGAGGTATACCTCCATTGTCGTGGTCACGCTTCGGTGTCCGAGGACCGTCTGCACCAGCTGCCAGGTGTCGCCGAACTGCACCCGGAAGTCGCGGAGTTCTTCGGCGTCCAGGTGCGCGAACCTGGCAAACCAGCCCGTCCAGCCCGAGCCGGGCCAGGCGCTGGCTGGCGCGGGTGAAGGAATGCTCCCAGCCGTGGGCGTTGCGGGGCAGCCCGTCCTCGTTCAGCCAGACCGCCACCGGCTCCAGCCCGGCATCCGTCCGGCGGAACAACCGCCCGCGCGTCGCCGGATCCAGCGCGTCCAGCGACACACCGTGGACCGCGCCATCCCTGTCGCGCACGCGAAGCCGCCGGTGTGCATGCACCTTCTCCACGATGAGCACGCCGGTCGCCCGCTCATACCGGCCTGCTCGCTGAGCCCGCCGTACGGCGCTGGCCCGGGCGCCCTCCATGTAGGACAGCACCCCGGTCAGCGCTGGCCGGGGCAGCCAGAACCGTCTTCCGTGCCCGCCCTTGGCGCAGGCGTCGGCCAGCCAGCAGGTCACGAACGCCCGGCCCGGATCATCCGGTGGGAGCTCGACGTCCAAGACGCTCGCCCACTCGCTCAGCCGCAGGCCCGTCTCGAACAGCCCGTCGGCGAACGCCCTGTCCCGCTGCTCATTGCGGCCCCGCCAAGTCGCGTCCTCCAGCCCATCGAGGCCGAAGCCGCACAACCCGGCGTCACGCCAGCGCCGGTAGCCGTCCGGGGTGAACCACTTCACGTCCGCCCGCCGCACTCCCACCGGGCTCGCCACGATCTGCTCGATCGTCGTCTTGCCCGTGCGGGCCGGGGCACGGACCTGACGGGTGACCACCGGGCTGACCACGCCGTACCGGCCGGCGGCCCAGGAATAGAAGACGTTCAGCGCGATCAGGTTCCCCGTCACCGTGCCGGGCGCGACCCGTTGCGGATTCCGCTCATCGGCCATTCGCCAGTACTTGAACGCCTCCACGTCCTCTGGCACGGCGCTGTCCCAGGCCGCCCCGCGGGCGGCCAGGAAGTTCAGCCACATCCCCAGCGCGTAGGCGTACTTGCGCCACGTGTCAGGATCGCGGGCGGTCATCGGGTAGCGGGAGAAGAACGTGTTCACCCGTACGTCCGGTCGCCCGTACGGGCCGAGCAGAAACGGCTGCCCCGCCACCCGGTCATGCGACCGCAGCAGATCCGGCATCTTGTCGGCGAACCTCGCGACCAGCGGATCTGACAACACCGGCCGCTGAGCAGGGTCGACGAAGAACACCCGCCAATCGGCGGGCTCACCCCCCGTGAGCACCGCCAAACACTAACGTCCAGGCCAGGTCAGGCACCAACACCGACAGCTACAACACGCCGACTGGCCAAAGAACTACGGCGTCATCACCGTCGATGTAGAGGCCGAACTCGCCAAACTCGACACCGGCGGCTGGCGCCCTCTACGCCCCATCGCGCCGGACCCGGGCCTGTTCCCGTGACGGGTGGCGGGGATGGCGCAGCCATACGGCAGGCCATGGCTGCGTGAGGGCGCGCAGGTCGCATCGGATGAGGCTCGGGCCGGCCGTCGAGGCGTCCGGAACTCAGTCCGGAATCAATGCCCTGAAACCTGCGTCACAGGGCTGGGTTTCGGTACATGATCGGGGTTCATGAACCTTC
>WNFD01007114.1_pt1 | contig 11128 bp, 12 predicted proteins | sample 5400491 | NCBI WGS metagenome assembly WNFD01 (sample SAMN13153343, study PRJNA577476) | soil metagenome | isolation source: 120 cm saprolite under Douglas fir tree site 2 hole 2 replicate 2 | place: USA:California | collected 2015-04-18 | reverse complement strand
AATGCAAGGCGCCGAATCTCGTAGCGCTCCGCACCAAGGACGGCGTCGCCTCGCTGTCCGATCTGGTTCGCTCCTCGCTACGGTTGAGGCCGGATCGCATTCCGATCGGTGAAGTCAGGGGCGCCGAAGCGCTCGATCTCTTGAAAGCCTGGGGTACCGGGCATCCCGGCGGCATCGGCACGATCCATGCGGGCTCGGCAGTCGGCGCGCTCCGGAGGATGGAGCAACTGATCCAGGAAGCCGTCGTCACGGTTCCGCGCGCGATGATCGCCGAAACCATCCAGTTCATCGCTGTCCTGGCAGGTCGCGGTTCGGATCGGCGGCTTGCGGAGCTCGCCCGTGTCGAAGGGCTTGGGTCTGAGGGCGACTACGTCCTTCACGCCGCGGGAGATCGGCCATGACGCAATCGCGCTTCCACTTTCATCGCCGCTCGGTGCTGGCCGCGGCCGCCAGTCTTCAGATGCTGCTCTGCGCTCCCGCTTGGGCTGCCGGCTCAAACATGCCCTGGGAGCAGCCGCTCAACCAGATCCTGCAGTCGATCCAAGGTCCGGTCGCAAAGATTCTCGCCGTGATCATTATCATCATGACCGGACTCACTCTCGCATTCGGCGACACCTCGGGAGGGTTTCGTCGTCTGATCCAGATCGTGTTCGGCCTGTCGATCGCGTTTGCGGCCAGCTCGTTCTTCCTGTCGTTCTTCTCGTTCGGGGGCGGGGTGCTGGTGTGATGGAGGAAGCCGATCCGATTGCAGGCTTCACTGTGCCGGTCCATCGCGCGCTGACTGAGCCGATCCTGCTCGGCGGCGCCCCGCGTGCGGTTGCGATCCTGAACGGTACCTTGGCTGCGGCGCTCGGTCTTGGTCTGCGGCTATGGCTCGCCGGTCTCTTGCTCGGGGTCATCGGACAGGCCGCCGCGGTGTGGGCGGCGAAGCGCGATCCCCAATTCGTCGACGTCGTGCGCCGCCATCTCCGCATCTCCAGCTATTTGAGCGTTTGAAGCGATGATGAACCTCAGAGAATACCGGCGCTCGACCACCCAGCTCGCGGATTTCCTGCCCTGGGCTGCTTTGGTCGACGAGGGCATCGTCCTCAACAAGGATGGCTCGTTTCAGCGTACCGCAAAATTTCGGGGGCCGGATCTGGATTCCGCCGTGCCGGCCGAACTCGTCGGCGTCGCCGGAAGATTGAACAACGCGCTGCGTCGGCTCGGTTCGGGCTGGGCTGTCTTTGTCGAGGCGCAGCGTCATCCCGCCAGCCAATACCCGGAAGGATATTTTCCGGATGTGGCGTCAGCCCTGGTCGACGTCGAGCGCCGTGCCCAATTCGAGCAGGAGGGCGCGCATTACGAGTCCAGCTACTTCCTGACTTTTCTCTATTTGCCGCCGGCGGAAGAAGCTGGGCGCGCCGAGCGCCTGCTCTATGAGGGCCGCGATCGCAACGAAGATGGAGAGGCGCGCGACGTCCAGCGTGGTTTCGTCGATCGCACCGAGCGCGTGCTCGGGCTGGTCGAGGGCTTTATGCCTGAACTCACTTGGTTGGATGACGAGGGAACGCTCACCTATCTGCATTCGACTGTCTCGACCAAGCGCCAGCGCGTTCGCGTGCCGGAGATACCGATGTATCTTGACGCGGTGTTGGCCGACCAGCCCCTGACTGGGGGCCTCGAGCCGATGCTTGGGCAATCTCATCTGCGGGTGCTGACCGTGGTCGGGTTCCCGACCTTCACGACGCCCGGAATTCTGGACGACCTCAATCGGCTCGCCTTTGCCTATCGCTGGTCGACGCGCGCCATCATGCTCGACAAGACCGATGCCACGAGGTTGCTGACCAAAATCCGGCGGCAATGGTTCGCCAAGCGCAAATCCATTGCCGCGATCCTGAAGGAGGTGATGACCAACGAAGCCTCGACCCTGCTCGATACCGATGCCCATAACAAGGCGATGGATGCCGACGCTGCCTTGCAGGAGCTTGGATCGGATGCGATCGGGCAGGCGTTTGTCACGGCGACCGTAACGGTGTGGGACAAGGACTCCCGTGTCGCCGACGAAAAACTCCGCATGGTCGAAAAAGTCATACAGGGGCGCGACTTCACCTGCATGGCGGAGAGCGTCAATGCGGTGGAGGCCTGGCTCGGATCGTTGCCTGGCCACGCTTACGCCAATGTCCGACAGCCGCCGGTCTCGACGCTCAATCTCGCGCACTTGATCCCGTTGTCCGCGGTCTGGGCGGGTCCGGCGCGGGACGAGCATCTGGGCGCGCCGGCACTGTTCTTCGCCCGGACTGAGGGGGCGACGCCGTTCAGATTTTCGCTTCACGTCGGCGATGTCGGCCATACCCTGGTGGTGGGTCCGACCGGCGCCGGCAAGGCGGTGCTCCTGGCGCTGATGGCGCTGCAGTTCCGCAGTTATCCGGATGCCCAGGTCTTCGCCTTTGACTTTGGCGGCTCGATCCGAGCGGCTGCACTTGCCATGGGTGGCGACTGGCATGATCTCGGCGGTGCGCTGTCGGACGACGCTACTGAGCCCGTCGCGCTCCAGCCCCTGGCTAGAATTGATGATGCCGCGGAACGCGCCTGGGCGGCGGAATGGATCGCCAGTATCCTTGCCCGCGAAACCATCGTCGTCACACCGGAAGCAAAAGATCACCTCTGGTCAGCCCTGACTTCACTTGCGTCGGCTCCTGTCGGTGAACGCACGCTGACCGGTCTATCGGTACTCTTGCAGTCGCAGATGCTCAAGCGCGCGCTGCAACCCTATTGCCTCGGTGGTCCTTTTGGCCGCTTGCTCGATGCGGAAGCCGAGCGTCTCGGAGAGGCCGAAGTTCAAGCCTTCGAGACCGAAGGCCTGATCGGAACCTCTGCGGCGCCTGCGGTGCTGGCCTATCTCTTCCATCGCATCGAAGCTCGGCTTGACGGCCGGCCGACATTGCTGATCGTCGATGAAGGTTGGCTCGCGCTCGACGATGAGGGTTTTGCCGGGCAACTGCGGGAATGGCTGAAGACGCTGCGCAAGAAGAATGCCTCCGTAATCTTTTCCACCCAGTCGCTCTCGGATATCGATGGCTCCGCGATCGCACCCGCCATCATCGAGAGCTGCCCGACACGCCTATTCCTGCCGAACGAGCGGGCGATCGAGCCGCAGATCACGGCGATCTACCGACGTTTCGGTCTCAATGATCGCCAGATCGAGATCCTCGCGCGCGCTACGCCAAAGCGCGACTATTACTGCCAGTCGCGGCGCGGCAATCGCCTGTTCGAGCTCGGTCTGGGTCGCGTCGCGCTTGCCTTTACGGCTGCGTCCTCGAAGTCGGATCAGGCTGATATCAAGCAGATCCTCCAGGAGCATGGCCGCGAGGGTTTTGTCGCCGCCTGGCTTAAACATCGCGGCCTGGCGTGGGCTGCCGACATCATCCCTGATCTTCCTGCCGAGAGAGATAAGTCATGAACCGTATCAGCTGTTTCGCGGCGGTCGGTGTCGTCACGCTCACTGTCAGCTTCACGACGCCGCGGTCTCTGGCGCAGGTCGTCGTGTTCGATCCGAACAATTATGCGCAGAACGTGCTCACGGCCGCTCGCGCGCTGCAGCAGATCAATAACCAGATCACCTCGCTGCAGAATCAGACGCAGATGCTGATCAATCAGGCGAAGAATCTCGCGAACCTGCCATTTTCGTCGCTGCAGCAGCTGCAATCATCGATCCAGCGCACCCAGCAGCTTTTGACCCAGGCGCAGCGCATCGCCTACGACTTGCGGCAGATCGACCGCGCCTTCTCGACGACCTACGCCCCGGCTTCCTCGGGGACATCCAGCCAGACGCTGATATCAAATGCGCAAGCGCGTTGGCAGACCTCGGTCGCGGCGTTGCAGGATGCGTTGCGGGTGCAAGCCGGCGTCGTCGCCAATCTCGACACCAACCGCACGCAGATGTCGGCGCTTGTGACATCGAGCCAATCCGCGACGGGGGCTCTGCAGGCAACCCAAGCCGGCAACCAGCTGTCTGCCTTGCTGGCCCAGCAACTCGCTGATCTCACCGCAACGGTCGCAGCGCAAGGGCGCGCGCAGAACCTGGAAGCCGCGCAGCGCACGTCCGCACAGGACCAGGGCAAGGAGCAGCTTCGGCGTTTCCTGACCCAGGGTGTTGGTTACCAACCCACAACCGTTCAGATGTTCCATTGATGAGCCCCTATCTCATCCCGAAAAAGGCGTTGCGGGTCGCCGCCGTTGTGTTCGGCATCCTCACCGCGGCGGTAGCCGTGATCCAGAGCCGACGCGGCGAAGACGCGGCCGTCCTCGCGCCAGTAGAGGTTGGCGAACCGAACGCTCCTGTCAGCGAACTTGCACGCTGTCGAACGATCACGCCGGACGACGCTGCAGGTCTCGACGCTTGTCACAGCATATGGGCCGAGAACCGTCAGCGTTTCTTCGTCTCGACTAAATCGCAGTTGCCGGCCCCGCCAGTCCCCAATGAACCTGGGGCGCCTAGGAAGAGCCAGGAACGAGTCCCGCCGCACGAAGTCGACCAGGGGAGGGCGCGGTGATGGGTGGTACTGGCGTCATCGACCGCTTCCTCGAGGTTTTTACGCGTTATATCGATTCCGGGTTCGGCCTGCTCAATGGCGAGGTCGCGTTCCTGGCGACAACGCTCGCCGCCATCGACATCACTCTTGCGGCCATATTCTGGAGCTGGGCGGCCGAAGAAGACATCATTGCTCGGCTCGCCAAGAAGACCTTGTTCGTCGGCGTGTTCGCTTACCTCATTGGCAACTGGAACAATCTCGCCCGCATTGTCTTCGAGAGTTTTGCAGGTCTCGGCTTGAAAGCGTCCGGCACGGGCATGTCGACGGCCGATCTCCTGAGCCCAGGACGGGTCGCACAAGTCGGGATCGACGCCGGCCGTCCGATCCTGGACTCGATCTCCGGCTTGATGGGTTACATCAGCTTTTTCGAAAACTTCGTTCAGATCGTGGTCCTCTTATTCGCCTGGATCGTGGTGCTGCTCGCCTTCTTCATTCTGGCGATCCAGCTCTTTGTGACGCTGATCGAGTTCAAGCTAACGACCTTGGCGGGATTTGTGCTGATCCCCTTCGGCCTGTTCGGCAAGACGGCGTTTGCCGCCGAGCGCGTCCTCGGCAACGTCATCTCATCGGGTGTCAAGGTCCTGGTGCTCGCCGTGATCGTCGGCATCGGTTCGACTTTGTTTTCGCAATTCACCGCTGGATTCGGCGGCAATCAGCCCACCATCGAAGACGCCATGTCCATGGTCCTGGCGGCACTGTCGCTATTAGGGCTCGGCATCTTTGGCCCTGGGATCGCCAACGGCATTGTGTCGGGCGGTCCGCAACTCGGCGCCGGCGCTGCCGTCGGGACTGGTCTTGCGGCGGGCGGAGTTGTCGCCGCAGGCGTCGCTGGCGCTGGCCTCGCCGCTGGCGCCGCAGGCGGAGTGCTTGCTGCTGCGGCTCGCGGCAGCGCTTCAGTCGCCGCAGCTGCATCCAACGTTATCAGCCCGGTCCGGCGTGCGGCGGGCGAGGCGGCATCGAATGCCGGTGGAGCCGGGCAGGGCGGAGCTTCCGCTGGCACGTCGTCCGCTAACGAGCCGCCGGCCTGGGCTGCGCGAATGAAACGGTCGCAAATGGTGAGTCATGGGGCATCCGCGGCAACCCAAGCCGTTCGCTCCAGTGATCACGCTGGTGGCGGCGCTTCCGTCGATCTTTCCGAAGGGAAGGGCTGATGTTCAAACGACCTTCGGTGCGATACGGCCGAACGCCCGCGCCAGAGACGCCCTATCAGAAGGCCGCGCAAGTTTGGGACGAGCGTATTGGTTCAGCGCGGATCCAGGCCAGCAATTGGCGGTTGATGGCGTTCGGTTGTCTGTTGCTATCCGGAGGTCTCGCTTCTGCGCTCGTTTGGCAATCCATCCGCGGCACGGTGACACCGTGGGTAGTTCAGGTCGATCGCCTAGGTCAGGCTCAAGCCGTGGCGCCGGCCGATAGCAGCTATCAGCCAACGGATCCGCAGATCGCGTTTCACCTCGCGCGATTCATCGAGGATGTCAGGGGATTGCCTGCCGACGGCATCGTGCTGCGCCAGGACTGGCTGCGCGCCTATGATTTCACGACGGACCGCGGCGCTGCGGCACTGAATGAATATGCCCGCTCCAACGACCCCTTTGCCAATTTGGGCAAGCTGCAGATTGCGGTCGAGGTCTCCAGCGTCATCCGGGCCTCGCCGGCCTCGTTTCGCGTCGCCTGGATTCAACGCGTCTATGAGAACGCCAGCCTGAGCGCGACTGAGCGTTGGACCGCAATCCTGACCGTCGTCATCGACACACCCCGGGATGCCGATCGTCTCCGCAAGAATCCTCTTGGCGTTTACGTCAATGCCATCAATTGGTCGAAGGAGTTTTGACAGTGAAGCAATCGCACAAGGCTGCATTGCCGGCTCTCGCTCTTTTTGTCTCGACGGTCGCGGGTTGCACCATTCCGCTTAAATCCCCGCCGGCGATTTCCTACGACGATGACGCGCAGCCCGCCGTCCAGCTTGCCGATCCACCCAAACCGGTCGAAATCGTCGAAATGCCAAAACTGCTGCCGCTCCCCGGACAGCTCAAGCCACTGCACGGAGCCAGGTCGAAGCCGGAATCCGGCGATCCACGCCAACGCGTTGAGAAGGCCAACGCGGCTGCTCGCGTGCAGCCGACCCGCACTGGCTACATCAACGCCGTTCAGGTCTATCCGTTTGCGTCAGGCGCACTCTATCAGGTCTACGCCGCGCCGGGGCAGGTGACGGACGTCGCTTTGCAGGAAGGCGAACAGCTTGTGGGCTCCGGACCGGTCGCGGCCGGCGACACCGTACGCTGGATCATTGGCGATACCGAAAGCGGGACCGGTCCCAACAAGCGCATCCACATCCTGGTCAAACCAACCAGGCCGGAGCTCATCTCCAATCTCGTGATCAATACCGACCGACGCACCTATCTCCTGGAACTTCGCTCCGCGGAAAAGACCTACATGGCCTCGGTTTCCTGGCAATATCCGGAGGATCAGCTGATCGCGTTGCGCCGGCAGAATGCGAGCGCGGATGCTGCGACTCCCATTATGACTGGTGTGGATATCGCGCAATTGCGGTTCCGTTACGCGATTGAAGGCGACAACCCTCCCTGGCGCCCGGTCTCCGCGTTCGACGACGGTTCGAAAGTCTATATCGAGATGCCCGGTGGAATCGTACAAGGAGAGGCGCCGCCGCTGTTTGTGATCGGGCCCGAGGGCGATGGTCAACTTGTCAATTATCGTGTGCGGCAGAACTACTATATCGTCGACCGCCTGTTTGCCGCGGCAGAACTCCGCATGGGCGGCGAGCATCAGCAAACCGTCCGCATCAGCCGCACCGATGGGAGGGCGCGGTGAGTACGGACAGGGACTTACGGGCGGGTAATGATAATGAACCCGGCCGATCGGCATCGATGCGCCTTGGTGCTGAGCGTCCACGCGTCACAAGGCTTTCCAGGAAGGTACTGGCTGGTGCGGCGGCGGTCGGGTCGGCCGCGATCTTTGGCGCGACATTCTGGGCGTTGCAAAACAACCGGTCGCATACAACTGCGCCATCAGAGCTCTACACGACGGATCATCATAACGTTGCCGACGGTTTGACAGGCTTGCCGCGTGATTACGCCGGCGTACCACGCCAGGCGCCGCCACTTGGGCCGCCTCTGCCGGGCGATCTCGGACGTCCGATATTGAATTCGCAAAATGCTCCTGCGGCGGGGACAGCTGCAATCGATGCCGAACAGCAACGTCTCGACCAGGAAATCGAAGCAGCGCGCTTGAGCCGATTGTTCGCCTCGACCAGTATCCGGGAGGTGGCATCCTCGGTTGCCCAAGCTGCCTCGGTTGGCGCCTCGACGAACATACCCACGCAGACGGGCCAGCCAGCGCAGCCGGCACCAGACAATGCCTTCGCGCAAAACGGTCAGGACCGCAAGCTCGCTTTCGTCAATGCGCCAGTCGATACCCGCACCACAAGCGCGGATCGCGTCGTGGAACCTGCATCAACCTATGTACTGCAGGCGGGCAATATCATTCCGGCAGCCCTGATTACAGGTATTCGCTCGGATCTGCCCGGCCAGATAGTGGCTCCGAGGGTATCCAATGGCCATCTTCGCACGCCCTCGCAGGAGCAGATGCAACGGCGCCAAATAGAAGGATTGCGCAGAGCCTCTGAAAGAGCGGAAATCTATGCATTTTGGCGCTCAATATTGTGGGATTTTGTGTGCCCGGCAGTCGGACGGACCCGCACTTGAAAACTCCTCGTTAGGTAGCTGGCGGCGGCACGTCTTCACTGCATAGATAGAAGCGCGAAGGCGAGCACCGCGATGAATAGTAACGAGATCGTCGCCGCCATCGCCTTCGCTGTGGGACTATCTTTCCACGATCGGCGGCCATGACTTGTGGCGCTCATTTCTTCGCCTTCAGCCTCCTGCAGAGGATCAGATTCAATTCGCGTGCTTTTGTTTTCACTGACCCAACGTAGCGGCCAAGCAATTTTGCGATACTATCCGCGCTTACTTTCCTCTTGGCCAACATCCTCAACCGATGCACCTCGGCTTCGGTCCATTCCTGAGGCCGTGGAATCGTCATTTTCCCTTCGCCTTCAGCCCGAGCTTTGGCCGTTTTCCTTTCAGCTTAACCCCTAGACGTTTGGCCTTTCGCTTGATCGTCTCAATCGACGTTCGTAAGACAGCGGCAGCTTCCTCCAACGTGGCCGACGCCGCTGCCATCTGAATTAGCTGCCGGTCTTCTTTCAAACTGAAGCTACCCTTCCCACGCCGCTTTGCCACTTACTTCGGTGCTTTCACCTTCAGACCCAGTTCTACGAGCCGGCGGACTGCCTCGGGGCGGCTCGGGTAAGGCGGCTTTTGCTTGCCAATCCACGCATCCAGAAACGCCAGTAACTGCGGCTGCATGCGCACCACTACAGGCTCGCCCTTTCCTGTTGGGGGCGGTCCTCGCTTTTTCTTTGCTATCACGGTTGTTTTATCCATGATTCCCTGATAGCATGAAAGCAAGCCGGAGGGAAGGTTGCAACTTCCGCCCCGGCTCTAACCCGAGCCACAAGGATAGCCCTCCAATGACCCAGGCTGACAGCGTGCTTAGCACGCCACCCACAAACACGCCCGTAGATCCGACGCGGCGCCGATTCCTGACCGTGGCTGCAGTTGGCAGCATTGTTGGCGCCGGCAGTCTTGCCTTCGCCGCGGCAGCGCCGAATGACGTCCCCCAGGCCGTGACCGTGCCCAGGCACAGCAAATCGGATCCGGCCTTTGCACTGATCGCCGAGAAGCTAGCCGCGGACATCGTCCACTGCGCGGCAATCGACGCACAGGACGAAGCTGATGAACACGGCATCGGCGTAGAGGATGCCTACGACCGTTGTTCGGTTGCTGGTGATGCGGTCAACGTGATCGACTGGAAGCTGGCGACCACGCCACCGACCACGCTCGCCGGCGTCGCCGCGGTGCTCCGGTTTGCCAATGAGATCGAGGATGGCGGCATGGAGTGGCCCTATACTGATGCGGTCGGGCCGGATGGCTGGCGTTACCAGCTACGGGGGGCCATGGCGGCGGCGATCGAAGCCTTGATCAAGGCCGAAAGGGCGGTGACGTCATGAGCAGCGAAATCATTCAGCTTTCCGCTTTCCGTCCGAAGTTCGGAGTAAAGTCGCGCAATGCTACTTTATCCACCGCTTCCGATCGCCCTCGCACGGCCGCCGGCTATTTTCTCAAGGAGCCCGCAACCGACACCTGCAAAAACCAGCGTCTCCGTGGCGACCGCCGGGACGTCTGGCGGGAGGCCGATGCGGTCATGGACTATTGGTACCTATCGATGAAACTGGACGGTGTGATTTCCCGCGTTCAAAAGCATGGCAGACCAGAAGGTGAGCTGCATCCCCAATACGATCCGCAAGAGCATTGGACAATACTTGCGAAATATCGCAAAGCATGGGCGCGCCTGATGCTCACTCCCGCTCCGGACATGCGGTCTGTTACGTGGAAGCGTGCGCAACTCAAGGCCGGCTCCCATAAACACACCGACCTTACAACCGTGCGAATCGAGCGCGCGATTGCTGACGACGTTGAATTTTTGAAAGCGCATCCCACGCGTCAATCGCGGGGGCTGATGGAAAAGGCCCGCGAATGGAAAACCGCGTTCCGGGCCCGGGTCACCCTGTACGCGGAGCGGAACGGCATCGACAAAAGCGAACTCGCTTGGCTCGGCCGGATCAAGCACGAACATCTTGTAGCCTTCGCCGATCGTTACGGGCTCAGCTATAAATGGTTGCTTGAGGGCAGCGGAACGGAGGGCAGGGAAACGCCGACGAATTAATTTTCTGCCGGAAAAGTAACGTGATCGTCCCGCCCGCCAGCGTGCAAGCGTTCGGCGGGCGGTTCGTTGATTGCACGCTGGAAAAGGGACTATCCGGGGCGCATAGTCGGAGGATGGGACAAGGCGTCGCTACCATCGTCGGAGCTGGGCTGATTGCGTTGGCAATCCTGGTGACAAACCATTGGGAGATAATTCCCGGCGGGCCGAACAGTATAGCCGCCACGATCAGGCTGAATCGCTGGACAGGCGCAATCGACGTTTGCTCGATAAGTGCGAAGTCCACCACAGGCTCAAACGCCTCAGGTCTTCAACTTACTTGCAACGTCCAATGACTAAGACGGCCCTTCGCTCGAGTCATGCACGCACCGCATAACGCAGAAGGCCGTTTGCCGCGGCTTGGGAGAGTCGCTGGTAAGCCCACGCGCAGCATGCGGTGGTTGTGTCGGGAAAATCCCGCCGATCGCTGGACGACTCCGCGGCGTTGCTGGTGCGCGCTCTGCAGTGCAGGGCAAACTACCTTGACGGGTAGTTTGCTCGCCGCCGAATGCGGTCGTGCAGGGCCCGCCCCGCGCGCGCGAATGCGCAGGCCATGGTGGTGACTCTCCCATGGCCGCTGACGACCTTGCCCCGCTGCCCTGTTCCCCAGGCGGCGAGGCCTTCTTTTGCCGAAAAATTAGTGGTGCTGGGCGCGCGTCATAGGAACGAATCCGCGGCCCGGGAATCAACTCTGGGCTTCCGGTCTGCTCCAGACC
>WNFD01011143.1_pt1 | contig 11129 bp, 8 predicted proteins | sample 5400491 | NCBI WGS metagenome assembly WNFD01 (sample SAMN13153343, study PRJNA577476) | soil metagenome | isolation source: 120 cm saprolite under Douglas fir tree site 2 hole 2 replicate 2 | place: USA:California | collected 2015-04-18 | reverse complement strand
AGGCCACAGCGACGATGTACATCCAATGGACGCGCTCGAGCAGCACCTGATAGTTGATCAGGCTGACCAGGAACATGCCGACCAGGCCGCCTGCAATCCAGTAAAGCTGTCTCCTGTCCGCGCCGGCGAATTTGGTGTGTAGGGTGGCACTGTGAATCTCAAGCACACCCAGTCCGCAGATGGCCAGTACGAAACCCACCAGCACCCAGTCGAAATCGCGGAATGAAATATAACGAGACATGGAAAATCAGCTCTTAGCTCTTAGCTCTTAGCTCTTGGCTCTTAGCTTTCCGATCACTGACCACCGACCACCGATCACTGACCACTGTTTTCACTGTAACCCTGGCGCTGCCGTCGCTAGCGGCGCCAGCTTCTTCTGCAAATTGATTGAGAAGCGTCCGCCTTGCAACTTCTGCCCGTCTCCATCGGCATCGGGAGACGTCCAAAGTGCTCCCATCTCGGCGTTCCCGTCCTTGCCCGGGTCTTCGACAACCTTGATCGGTTGGCGGCGCTGCTTATCAACATAGGCCTTGATCACCTGAGTCGCCAGGCGTGCGGCTAGCCGCCCGTGTTCACCGCCTTCGAACAGCACGCAGACAATCACGTCCGGATTGCGCCGAGGCGTGAACCCCACAAACCATCCATTCTGTGCCAGAGATTCGTTGTTCTGATGTTTTGCACGAGTAGCGAGCGAGACGACCTGCGCCGAACCTGTCTTCCCTGCGATATCGATCCCCGGAATGTGCGCCATAGGTGCTGTTCCTTCTGGCAATAACACTCGGCCCATCGCATCCGTGATGACGTTCCATCCGTTGGGATCAAAGGGAATGTCCTTCACTTCGGAGTAGTGATTCACTTCGAGGTAGCCCGGTGGCAGCCCCGCAGGATCTGCTACGTGAGGCACGACCAATCTCCCGCCCATTGAGACCGCGCTGATTGCCCGCATCAGTTGCATCGGGGTTACCGCGACGGCACCTTGTCCAATGCCAACCGAAATCGTTTCGCCGGCGAACCACTTTTGCCGGAAGTTTCGTAGTTTCCACTCCTCCGAGGGCATGACACCGCTAGATTCCTGCGGCAGATCGATTCCCGTCTTCTGACCCAATCCCAAAGCGCTCGCATATTTCGCGATACGATCTATACCCAGCTTTTCCGCCAGCGTGTAGAAAAAGACATCGCAGGACTGATATATCCCCTTGACCAGGTCAACCTCCCCGTGGCCGCCTTTCAGCCAACACCCAAATCGACGTCCGTAGAACTCGGCTCCCCCATTGCAATGAACATTGAGGGTCTGAGCGACTCCTTCTTGCCAGCCCGCGACCGACATAATGACCTTGAATGTCGAGCCCGGCGCCAGCTGCGCTTGGATTGCCTTGTTCAGGAGTGGCTTATCAGGATCGTTGACCAACTTGCTCCAATCACCGCGCGAGATCTTCACGGCGAAATCATTAGGATCGAATGTTGGCCGGCTCACCATGGCCAGAATCTCGCCGGTGTGCGGATCCATGGCGACGATCGCGCCATTCTTGCCTTCAATCGCCTCTTCCGCGGCAATCTGCAAATCAATGTCAATCGTCAGCTTAAGGGGCTTGCCCGGCTCAGCGGGTTTCTCATCCAGGGGCTTGCCAATTTCCTGCCCGTGGCTGTTGACCTGCACCTGGCGCGATCCGTTCTTGCCCATGAGAATCTGGTTGTATTGCAATTCCACACCGGATTTTCCCACCACGTCGCCGGGATTGTTGAACTCCCATTGCGCCTGATTCAGCATGTCTTCGCTGACTTCGCCCACGTATCCGATCAGGTGCGCGAGAAATCCCTTGCGCGGATACAAACGCCGGTAGGCCATGATGGTGTCGAGTTCCGGCAATTCGGTTTTATGCGCTTCGATGAAGGCCTCTTCATCGGGAGTGATGTCTTCTTTCAGATAAATCGGCCGGTATTGGGGCATGGAAGCGAAGTGGCGGATCTTGTCATGCACATCTTTGGGATCCATGTGCAACCCCTTCGCGATCAGGTCGGCATCAGCGTTCAGGTCGCGCGAGGAATCCCGCAACAGCAGCGCGGTAAATGACGGATAGTTGTCCACGATGGGCCGCCCGTTGCGATCGAAGATCTTGCCCCGCGGCGCCAGGATGGGCACGTTTCGAATATCGCTCTGCGAAACCTGTAGCCGCCACAGCCCGTATGCCAAAAAAAGAAAAATAGCGAGGATTACGTACTGCACCGCCGTCAGGCGGATCGGCGAGAGCTTTTCATCGCGGCCAAACATAGAGTCAGTCGTTGGTCCTTGGTCGTTGGTCGTTGGTCTTAAGGTTTGAGAGCACCGCGTTGACTCAATTGTAAATCTTCCGTCGGTCGATGATTCGTGGCCTCGGTCACGACGCTCATCACACTTCCCTTATGTGGGATCATAGGAAAATGAAAAAGGCTACCAAGCCTCCGTCGGCGACGGCAGGACGTGAGGTATCCAGCGCTGGACCTAGCTCCGATCAGAAACCGTGGATGCGGCATGCCGGCAAACTGAAACCCTGGCACAAAGAAACCGAACGGATTAACAAGCGGATCGAAGAAGCCTTCGAAAAGGTAGACAAGGGGCAATGGGGGCCGGCGAACTAAGCGGCTAGGAGCTAGAGGCCAACGACCAAGGACTACCAAGGACTAACGACCAACGACTGCCTTTAAGCCCTCTGCTTAAGCCTGTCCATCAGCGCAAACAAGAACACTCCCAACAGCGCATTCGCGACGGCCGCGATCAACTCGTGCGGCCAGCTCCAGCGCAGGTCGAGGCCGACCAAACCGCGCGCAATGGTGAAATACAGCACTTTGTGGATGATGTAGAAAGCCACGGTAAGCAGCAACCGGGTGCCGGCATTTTCCACGTCCAGCTTTACTCCCAGGGACGATGCCCCGTAACCGACAACTGTCTTTGCGATTCCATAGAGGCCGATCGGTTGATGGGTCAGAGAGTCTTGTAGGAGACCAATAACCGCGCCGGTGAGCAGACCAGCCATCGGACTGCGACGAGCCATTGCGAAAAAGATCACTACCAGCAGTGGGAGGTCGAAGTTCAGAAAAAAGGGAAATCGCAGCGGCACGAAGGCCTGAAAAAATACCGCGGCTAATGGTACTAGTATCGTCACCGGCAAGCCAAACCGGTAAACATCAATTTGCCGCTGGGATGTGTAAGAGACGGACACGTTATTGAGGAGCATCTCCGGGAGCCTGGGACGGAGGCTGATCAGGAACCTGCTGCGGAACGGTGTTTGCAGCTGGCTTCGAAACCGGGATAACCGCGGGTTTCGCGGCTGCCGGCTTCACGGTCTTCGGATCCTGGGCGGTTAACGGCTTCGAAACGGGCGCCGCGCCCGGCACAGCGGACTGAGTCTTCGGTGGAGCGGCAGCGCTTCCACCATTCTGCGCCGCCATGGTTTGAGGCTTTACCTGTGCTGCTGCGGGCTCTCCGGGACCGGGCGCTGGCGTTTCCGGCTTATCCGGCACAGACGGCAGCCGCTGCGCGAGAATATCTGCTGCCCGGGCCGCACCCGCGCCGCTTGTCGCCCCCGTCTCGCGTTCCTGCTTCTGAGTGATAACCAGAACCTCTTCCAAATGGTTGAGCGCCGCCGCAGGTTGCAAAGTAACTTGAAGAAACTGCCCTCCCGTAGAAACCCGGCTCACGCTTCCGATGGGCAGACCCTTGGGGAAAATCTGATCCCCACCGCTGGTCAGCACCTTTTCTCCCGGCTTCACTTCTTCGTCGGACATGATCTTATCGAGAACTAGTTCGCCGGACGCTTTGCCCTTCAATATCCCCTGCAGCCGCGATTGTTCGAGAATGGCTCCGACTCCGCTCGACTGATCACTGATAAGCAGCACCTGCGAGGTGTTCGCGAATACCCGGATAATCTTGCCCACTACCCCCTCGCCGGAAATCACCGCCATGTCGGTGGCGATGCCCTGTTTCGATCCTTTGTCGAGATAAACGATGCGTGACTGCTCACTGCCACTGGTACCGATCACCTGAGCCGCCGTGGTCTGAGCTATGAATTGTTCTTTGAATCCCAACAGCGATTGCAGGCGGTGCGCCTGCTCGGCATCCTGCCGCAGACGGACTTGTTCCAGATGCAGCTGCTGGATCTGCTGCTGCAATTCGCGATTTTCCTGACGCACGCCGCGCAGATAGAGGTAGTTGCTCCAGACACCAGTCGCGCCGCTCTGCAGGCGCACAATACCCTTTTCGAGAGGAGTCACGGCGGTGATTGCCCAAACATGGATCAGACGCGAGGACTGGTTGTCCGACTGCTGCTTAACCTGGACTGCCAATCCCACAACTTGCAGGAAAATAGCCGCCGCGAGAATGCTGACATTGCGATAGCGGCCCATAAGGTTTTCCATAAATCAGTTTCGAGTTTCCGGTTTCACGTTTCGAGAAATCAGAGGAACGAAGCGAAAGCCCGGGAGGGCACACACATCAGAAACTTGAACCCTGACACTCGAAACTACTCGATCGAAATTTTCCTCAGCAGTTTGAAATCGCTCAACATCTTGCCCGTGCCAAGGACCACGCTGCACAGCGGATCGTCGGCAATCGAGACCGGCAAGCCGGTTTCCTCGCGAATGCGCTTGTCCAAATTCTTGAGCAGTGCGCCGCCGCCAGTCAGTACGATTCCGCGATCGCTGATGTCAGCGGAAAGCTCGGGAGGCGTGCGTTCCAAGGCTACGCGAACTGCGTTCATGATTGTCGAAACGCATTCGCTCAAGGCTTCACGGATTTCGCTGTCGTCCACTGTGATCGTCTTGGGTACACCCTCAATCAGGTTGCGGCCCTTGATCTCCATGGTGAGCGGCTTGTCCAGCGGATATGCCGAACCGATTTCCATTTTGATCGTTTCCGCCGTGCGCTCGCCGACCAGCAGGTTATATTTGCGCTTCAGGTAATTCATGATGGCTTCGTCCATCTGATTTCCGGCCATGCGGACGGAGCGCGAATAAACGATGCCGCTGAGCGAAATCACGGCGATGTCAGTAGTGCCGCCGCCGATATCCACGACCATGTTGCCGGAGGGTTCGGTGATGGGAAGCCCTGCGCCAATCGCGGCCACCATGGCCTGTTCCACGAGATAGACCTCGCTGGCCTTGGCCCGATAGGCCGAGTCCATGACCGCGCGCTTTTCCACCTGTGTGATTTCCGAAGGCACGCCAATCACGATGCGAGGATGCACCAGCATCTTGCGGTTGTGCGCTTTCTGGATGAAGTAGTTAAGCATCTTTTCGGTGACTTTGAAGTCGGCGATGACGCCATCTTTCATGGGCTTGATGGCCACAATGTTGCCGGGAGTCCGGCCCAGCATTTCTTTGGCTTCTTTGCCCACCGCCTCGACCTCATTGGTGTTCTTGTTCAAGGCCACGATGGAGGGTTCATTGACCACGATGCCTTTGCCGCGGGCATACACCAGCGTGTTGGCTGTTCCCAGATCAATGGCTAGGTCGCTTGAGAAAATGCTGAAAAGCGACCGCAGATTGTGCATGCGCGATGCGCCGTTGTGAAAACCGTTTTTCGATGACATACCTGACCGCGTCTCTCTTGTGTTGAGTCTGTGTTCCCGGCCACACTCCAGCCTTAAATCAACTGGAACAGCTTGTGCCGCTTACAAATTCGATTGTTCTGGGTCCTTGTATCCTTATTATTGGACATTTGCGACCCGGCTGCAAATAACCTTAGTGACTGCTACGTCTGCAGGCGATCTCACTGGATCACCACTTTCTGCTGCTGGGTGTTGACGCCGCCCTTGGCGTTTTGCGCCGTGATGGTGATGGTCGTTTCCCCATTGGGCAGCGGCGGCGTGAAGTAGCGGAAACTGCCGTCGGTGTTCACCACCGCCACTTCATGTCCATTAACCATTACCCGAGCGCCGACCTCGGTCTTACCGGACAGCTCAATCACGTGTCCGTGCTGCACAAAGGGTTCAATCGCCAGGGCAATCGCCCCGTTATCCGACTCTTTGGCGATGACCGTAAAGCGGTTCTTTTCGCTCTCTATGGATTCCTTCTCCTGAGCGTCGAACGAACGCACCATCCAATAATACGGACCCTCTGAAAGGCCAGAAACCATGACCACCGAGGAAGTCACATTCCGGTCCACCGCTAGCGACGAAAAGTACGGGTTGCGGGAAATCTGCAGCCGGTAGCCTTTCGCATTGGCCATGGCAGTCCAGGAAAACTCGATCGGCTTGGAATCATTGGAGACAAAAATCGGCATCATATTCGCCGGCGAAATGGGCGTGGGTGGCCCAATTTCTTTCACTTTTTCCAGGTGCGCCGAAGTGGGTTTGAAGCTGGCCTTCTCCCAGTCTGAAAGCTGGACCGTCTCGCCGTGGCGCTCGACCGTGCCAGTGCCCTTGGTGATCAACATCTCATCCTGCTTCGACTGGGGATCTTTGCTGACCCGGGCCGCGCTGTCCGGCGCCAGCGAGGCGGTGGCGCCGTCCATAATCACTTCCGACTTCGATCCCTGCACATAGGTACCGGTCGCCAGGTCCACAGTGCCGGTATTCACGCTGACGGCGACTTCGGTCTGCTGGTGCTCATTGGCCGAATTCTCCTCAATCACAATGAGCGAGTCCTGCTTCACCGTGTAGTTGGTGCCATCGTTAAATACGATCTTGGCCATGCCCTCGGAACCGGTCTGGATGACATCGCCTTTCTCCAGAGGGACGCTATAGTCGGCGCGAACCCAGCTATTGCTGCTGGCCTTTTTGACGCGGACCGTGCCGTCGAGCGCGGTGATGTGGGCTTGCTGCGAAGTCGATGCGCCTGCCTTGCCCGAGTTCGCCGGCGCAGCCACTCGCTCCAGCAAATTGGTGAAAAGGCTGTCTGCAGCTTTCACCGTGTTGGCGGTGAATTCTGGAAATGCCAGGCGGGTGCCGAATGCGATCGCCGCCAAGGCGGCCGCGATCATCAGCATCACGCTGCGGTAGGTAACCGTCTTCCAGGCGATTTGTATTCCGGGTTTGCGGTCCGATCGCACCAATAAAATCCCTCTTGCAGACGGAGAGAATCCCAATGATTACGCAAAGATTATTGCAGGGCCGAGCGCGATAAGAGGTGGTAATCGTAGTACTTGAGATTACTGAGGTCACTGGTCGAACGGCTGCCGTGAGTCGTCGGCAAAGAGGAGGAGAAAAAGGGCTAGTCGGCCATCTACGCCGCTTTGGATTCATCTATGGCAGCAACGACGAGAGCGAAATCCGCAACTTTATCCCTCGCGGCAGTTAAATGCTGATGTATGGCAGACCTCAATTCGATCAAGGTTGGCTCGAAGGGGTCGTTCTGATTCATGGCAGCGATCCTTGAGCATAGCTGAATAATCCTTGTTTCGGACGCGGAGAGGGGAGGCACGAACGTATGATGCCGAACAGAGCCTTAGAAGGCCATACATCGTTTACTGTGGCCTGCACCGTCCCCTCCCGCCCATCCCTTGCCGCACCCTCCGCCGCGGCGGTAGCATGAGAGGTTCCTCGGGAGGCCACAATGGCGACTGATACCCTCTCCAGCCCCGTCCTCGAAGGCAGTTCAACCCACCCTACCGTGTACAAGAACTTCATTGACGGCGAATGGGTGGAAGCCTCAACCGGCCAAACTTTTGAAAACCTTAGTCCTGCCGATACTCGGGATGTCGTCGGAATTTTCCAGCGATCGGCCAAAGCCGACGTGGATGCCGCCGTGGATGCCGCTAAACGCGCCTTCGTCAAATGGCGCCTGGTTCCGGCGCCGCGCCGGGCGGAAATCATCTACCGCGCCGCCGAAATGCTCGCCGAACGCAAAGAAGAGTACGCCCGCGACATGACCCGGGAGATGGGCAAAGTCCTGAAAGAAACCCGCGGCGACGTGCAAGAAGCCGTGGACACCGCCTACTACATGGCCGGCGAAGGTCGCCGCCTGTTCGGTCCAACTACGCCGTCGGAGCTACCCAACAAGTTCGCCATGGCCATACGCCAGCCGCTCGGCGTGTGCGGAATGATTACGCCGTGGAATTTCCCCATGGCAATTCCTTCGTGGAAGCTGCTCCCGGCGCTGGTCTGCGGCGACACTTGCGTAATTAAGCCGGCGCAGGACACCCCGCTTTCCACTTTCAACTTGGTCCGGGTGTTGAACGACGCCGGCATCCCGAAAGGCGTGATTAATATCGTCACCGGATACGGCCCCGAAGCCGGCGCGCCGCTGCTCGAGCATCCCGAGGTGCGGGCGATTTCGTTTACCGGCTCCAGCGCAGTTGGACGAACCATCGGCACGACTGCCGCCAAGAGCTTCAAGCATTGCTCGCTGGAGTTGGGCGGCAAGAATCCGATGATCGTGCTCGACGATGCCAACCTTGACTTGGCTCTGGAAGGCGCGCTCTGGGGGGCCTTCGGCACCACCGGCCAGCGCTGCACTGCTACCAGCCGCATCATCGTGCAAAAGGGCGTCTACGGCGACTTCGTAGGTAGCCTGGTTGAGCGCGCCAGTAAGCTGAGGGTCGGCAACGGTCTCGACGAAACCACCGACATGGGACCCGCCGTCAACGAGCGCCAACTGCAAGGCGATCTGGACTATGTCGAGATCGGCAAGTCAGAAGGCGCAAGGCTGCGTTGCGGAGGTAATCGGTTACACCACGGCGACCATCAACATGGATTTTTCATGGAGCCGACAGTCTTCGCCGATGTTGATCCGAAGATGCGCATCGCCCAGGAAGAAATTTTCGGTCCAGTGGTCTCCGTGATCCCGTGCGAGGACATGGAAGACGCCATCGCCATCGCCAACAATATCGAATACGGACTTTCGTCCGCGATCTATACCCGCGACGTGAACAAGGCGTTCACCGCCATGCGCGACCTCTATGCCGGGATCACCTACATCAACGCGCCCACAATCGGGGCGGAGGTTCATCTGCCATTCGGCGGCGTGAAGGCAACAGGGAACGGCCATCGCGAAGGCGGCATCGGGGCGATTGATTTTTATAGTGAATGGAAGGCCGTGTACGTGGATTATTCGGACAAGCTGCAAAGGGCGCAGATTGACCGGCCGGAGTAAGACAACTACGAGGGCGAGGCGCGGGGGAGAAATCAATCGAGTCGGAATTTTGGAGAGACTGAAGCACTCTCTGCAGCTGCTCGCCTCCCAACCCGCTATCCCGCTTTGGCCTTCTGCCGGATTTCGTGTGTCAAGCGGATGAGCTTGCACTCGAGTTCGATCATTAGGTACGTGGTTGTGTTGCGCAACTTCCGCTCCGAAATGACAGTCGACCAGCTATCTGCTCTAAACTTCCTGGACCACAGCCTGTCGGAATTGACTATTGACTAAGGAGGGCCCCCACCACTGGACTGATGAAGCGGTTCGCTCATCTGACCGGTGGAGAAGCGTTCGGGCGCTTGCCGCGGCGGCTCTCCATTGCTTCAATTGGCCAAACGAAACGCCTCCAAGCCACGCAGACGAGTACGTCGGAAAGTAGCTGCGGATATCAGCTTTTTCTTCGGCTGCTCCGTCTCTAGAGGATAGAATCTACTTATGCCCGTAACCCAAGCCCTTGCCATCCCCCCCTCCCAGCGCCTTGACAACCTGCGCTACGCCATCCGCGATCTGGTTGGCCTGGCAAACGAGGTCAAGAAGCAGGGTCACAGGATTCTCTTCCTGAACGTCGGCGATCCCAACATTTTCGACTTTGCTACTCCCGCGCACGTGATCGAAGCGGCGTATCGCGCCATGCGCGACAACAAGAATGGCTACGCGCCTTCTGAGGGAGTCCCCGAGGCGCTCGAAGCCATTCGTGCCGAAGCTGCACGAACAGGAATCAGCAGTGTGCAAAACGTCTTCGTCACCAACGGCTGCGGCGAAGCGGTCGACACTTGCCTGACCGCGCTGCTCAATCCGGGAGAGAACGTGCTCACCCCCAGCCCTGACTATCCGCTCTACACCGCGGTTCTTTGCAAAACGGGTGCGGAGATGAATTCGTATTTTCTGAACGAAGAAGATGGCTGGCAGCCTGACCTCGAGGACATGCGGCGCAAGATCAATCCGCGCACTCGCGCCATCATTCTCATAAATCCGAATAATCCCACGGGCGCGTTATGCACGGGGAAAATGCTGGAACAGATTGCCGAGCTCGCCCGGCAGCACAACCTGCTGATCATCGCCGACGAAATTTACAACAAGCTGATTCTCGATGGCGGAGACCACATCTCCATCGCCGCCGTCGCCCCCGACGTTCCCGTGGTCACGCTCGGAGGTCTGTCGAAAAACTATCTGGCACCGGGATGGCGCATCGGATGGGGCATTGTCAGCGGCGAGCCGACCGCCGTGAAGCCCTACATCGAAGGCATTCATAAGCTGCTGCGGGCGCGGCTTTCAGCGAACCATCCTGAGCAGTATGCAATCAAACCAGCACTAGAAGGGCCGCAGGACCACCTCATCGAAGTCCGCAGAAAACTCAGCGCGCGCCGAGACATCACCCTGGAAGCCTGCAACGCCATTCCGCGGATGAGCTGCGTGCCTCCGCGCGGCGCGTTCTACGCTTTCCCGAAAATCGACATTCCCGAAGGGGACGACGTGTGGGTGAAGGAACTCTTGTTGGAAAAGCACATCCTGGTCGTACACGGTTCTGGCTTTGGCCAGAAACCCGGGACGAAACATTTCCGCATCGTATTTCTGCCGCAGGAAGCAGTCCTCAGAAAAGCCTACGCGGAGATTGGCGAGTTCATGAAGGCCCGCTACTGATCGCAAGCTTTTCTTGTGTGGGGACAGCCGTCCTCGGCTGTCCCGTCGAGCGAAGCTCGACGCAGGGCCTGCGCAATAATTTCAGAACCACCTAAAGCCCGGGCCCGCGGCCCGGGGACAGCCGGGACGGCTGTCCCCACACGACTGTACTAGCGGCAGGCTTTTGAGTCTTTCGCCTGAATCTGCTTAAATCGCCGTGAGTGATCGACATCCATTGCCACATCCTGCCTGAGGTGGACGACGGGCCCAAGTCCTGGGAGACGGCCGAGAGCATGTGCCGGATGGCGGCGCAGGATGGCATTGAGCACATGGTGGCGACGCCGCATGCCAACGACCGCTATTTTTACGATCGCGAGTATCTCTCTGGCCTGCTGCAAAATCTT
>WNFD01007112.1_pt1 | contig 11129 bp, 13 predicted proteins | sample 5400491 | NCBI WGS metagenome assembly WNFD01 (sample SAMN13153343, study PRJNA577476) | soil metagenome | isolation source: 120 cm saprolite under Douglas fir tree site 2 hole 2 replicate 2 | place: USA:California | collected 2015-04-18 | reverse complement strand
CGCCCATACCCTGCAGAATCGCGTCGTACGCCGGCTGGCGCGAGCGCGGCCCGGTCTGGCCGAAGCCCGAAACCGAGCAATAGATGAGCGCCGCGTTGAGCTCCTGAGCACGCTCGTAGCCGAGCCCGAGGCGGTCCATCGTACCCGGTCGAAAGTTCTCGACCAGCACGTCGGCGGAGCTCACCAACCGGCGCAGCGCCTCCAGCCCAGCGGCAGATTTGAGATCGAGCGTGATGCTGCGCTTGTTGCGATTGACGCTGAGGAAGTAGCTGCTTTCGCCCTCGAGAAAGGGCGGTCCCCACTGGCGCGTCTCATCGCCTGAACCTGGCAGCTCGACTTTGATCACGTCGGCGCCCATGTCGCCCAACAGCAACGTGCAGTACGGTCCCGCCAATGCGCGGGTCAAATCAATTACCCGGGTGCCTGAGAGAGGGCCGGCCATACGTGCCGCAGCGTACCAATCCGGGTAGACTGGCCCGCAGCCCATGAGCGAGTCGCTCGAAGCGATCGGCGCGGACGTCCGCGTTTGCCGCCTGTGCAAGCTATGCGAGCGACGCACGGTGGCCGTCCCCGGCGAGGGCAGCCCGGACGCCGAGATCATGTTCATCGGCGAGGGCCCCGGCTTCCACGAAGACCAGCAGGGGCGGCCGTTTGTCGGCGCCGCGGGGGGATTGCTGACCGAGATGCTGCGCGGCATCGGCCTCAGGCGCGAGGACGTGTTCATTACCAACGTCGTGCGCTGTCGCCCGCCCGGCAATCGCGACCCGCTGCCCGACGAGTTGGACGCGTGTGACGTCTACACCCAGCGGCAGATCGCTGTGCTGGATCCAAAACTCATCGTCACTCTCGGCCGCTTCTCGATGGCGCGCTTTGTCGGGACCGGTCCGATGCGCGACCTGCACGGGCGTACCCGCGAGTGGAACGGCATCACCTGCCTGGCGATGTACCACCCGGCCTTCATCTTACGGACGCCAACTGTAGAGTTGCGGCGCATCTACGACGAGGATTTCCGCAAGATCCCGCCGTTGCTCGAAGAGGCGCGGCGCAAACGCGCAGCGCTGGCGGCGGCGACCGTAATGTCCGAAGCGACTACATCGTTAGATCAATTGCGATTGTTTTGAGGTCGTTTCTGACAACCCCGACCGCGCCGCACTATCGGCCCGAGGCAACCGATCGGTGGCCGAGCGAGCGCGAAACACCCACCACCCGCGGCCCGCGCGCCCTCGGGCCAGTCGTGCTCCTGGTCGCGGCGTTCAGTGCGGTGATCGTGTTTTTCCCACCCGAGGGGCGCGTCGCCGGGCCGCTGCACGAATTCCTGGGCGTGATGCTCGGACGAGCGACGTTCATGCTGCCCGTGTCGCTGGCGGTGGCCGGCATCATTCTGATCCTGCTCGACCAGCGCCCGAATCTGAGATTGCCGCGGCGGCGACTGGCCGGTGTCGGTCTGATCGCCCTGGCGGTCGCGGCCAGCGAGAACCTGATCGCCAATGGTCGGCCGGACATCGGCACCGGGCTGGTCGGCGAATGGCTCAGCGCCTCTCTCCTCGATCTGTTCGGCGCGCCGTTCACGATTGTGCTGCTGGCGGTCTTGCTCGGCACGGGCGTGCTCCTCGCGTTCGACCTCAAGTGGCCGACGAAGCCGCCGGTCAACAGGCCCACCGGCCCGACCGATGCAGAGAGCTAGACACACCATTCACCCGCCGGCGCGGCTGGGCTTCGCCACCGGCCTCGGCGTTCGTTCGGGCATCGAGCTCTGGCCCACGCTGCTGCTGCTGTTCGCCTATGCCGTCGTCTTCGTGCAGTTCGCCGCGCAGCTGGCGGGATTTCCGTTCGACCTCGACCAGGGTGAGGGCTACGACGCCTGGAGCGCCTGGATGGTCAACCTCGGGCAGCTGCCGTACTCCAACAACGCGGACTTCCCGTACTACTCGTCGAACTACCCGCCGCTATGGAGCTATCTCGTCTCGATTCCGATGGCCTGGGTCGGGCCGGGGCTGGCCTCGGCGCGGCTCGTCTCGACCATCGCGGCGCTGGGCGTCGCCGGCGTACTTGGTCTGGCCGCCCAACGCATCTCCGGGCGATCGCTGGCGGGCCTGCTCGCGGCGGGCTTCTTCCTGGCTTCGCCCTACGTGTTTCACACGACGCCGCTGGCGCGTGTGAACAGTCTGGCGTTGCTGGCGGCGGTGGTCGGTCTGAGTCTCCTGGAGCAGCCGACTCGGCGGCGGGTGATCCTGGGCAGCCTGGCTCTGCTCGCCGCGTTATTCACCAAGCCAACGGCGTTGGATGCCACGCTGGCCGGGGTGCTATCGGTGCTGTTGCGCCAGCCGCGGCGTGGGTTGTTGTCGGCTACGCTGATCGTCGCTCTCGGGCTGGGCGGGCTCGGCCTGCTCATGGCGATGACCCACGGCGCCTTCTGGTTGAACGTGGTCGCTGGCAATGCCAACCCATTCGATTTCGATCAGCTGGTCGCCTACCTGGGCAATTTCTCGGTACTCCACTGCGTGCTCGTCGCCATGGCTCTCGCCGAAATCGCGTGGATGGTCCGCCGCCGCAACTGGTCGCCCTGGGCGCTGTATGGCGTCGCGGCGGGAGTGGCGACGCTGGGCGTCGGCAAGTGGGGCGCTGGAGAGTCGTATTTTCTCGGCGCGATTGCCGCTTTGAGCGTGCTGTCGGCGGTCTGGGTGGCACGGTTCCTCGATTCAGCGCCGCCCGCTAGCCTGCGCTGGGCGCTCGGCGCGGCGCTGTTCATCCAGGCCGTTCTGCTGTCCCACGCCGGCCTGAGCACGGTGCTACCGTGGCTGCCCGATCGAGGGCCACAGGGCAGTTTTCTGGGCCGCGCGCCGACTATCGAGGATCGCCACGCGGGCCAGTCGATTGCCGATCAGATCAAGGGTGTGCGCGGCCCGGCGCTCGCCGAGGACCCCAGCTTCGCGGTCGTCGCCGGCAAACCGCTGGTCGGCAACGCGACCCACCTGCGCAACCTCTATCTTTCAGGACTCTGGGATCCTGCCCCGATGGTCAATGATTTGCGCACCCACCAGTACGCTATTGTGATCCTCAACGCCGAGCTGTACCCCGAGCCGGTCCTGACCGCCATCGGCCAGTCATATTTCCTGGATCGCAGCGTCGGGATCAACGGCGCCACCTACCACGTCTTTCTCCCCGGAAAACAGTGAGCAACACGCCACCCCTGGCCCCTTATGCCGTACCCATCACCCTGCGCGCATCGGTCGTCATTCCGTGCTTCAACGAGCGTGACACCGTCCTCGAGCTGATCGATCGGGTCAAGGCGGCCCCAGTCGACAAGGAGATCATTGTCGTCGACGACTGCTCGACGGACGGTACGCGCGCGCTGCTCCAGAAGCGTGTTGAGGAGCACGGCGACATCGTCCTCGAGCTGCTGGCGCGCAACGGCGGGAAAGGCGCGGCGGTTCAGGCTGGGCTCAAACGCGCCACGGGCGACGTCATCATCATCCAGGACGCCGACCTCGAGTACGACCCCGCCGACTATCCCGTGTTGCTCCGCCCGATTCAGACCGGCAGAGCGAGGGTCGTCTACGGCTCACGGTTCATTGGCGAGCACCGCGCCATGTACTTCTGGCATTCACTGGGGAACAAGTTCCTGACCCTGGTGTGCAACGTGCTCTTTGACACCACGTTGACGGATATGGAGACCTGTTACAAAGTCTTCACCATCGATATCGCTCGACAGTTGAAGCTGCGCGAGCCCCGCTGGGGATTCGACCCTGAGATCACCGCCCGCATCCTGAAGATGGGTAACCGCATCTACGAGGTGCCGATCTCGTACGCCGGCCGCGAGTTCAACGAAGGCAAGAAAATCTCGTGGCATGACGGCTTTGTGGTGCTCCTGACGCTGCTGCGCTCCAGATTTTTGGGTTGACGCATGGCTGATCGCGTCGCGACGTCGGCGACCGACAACCTGCCGCAACTGGCCGGTGAGGTGACGCGCCGAGTGACTTCTGTGCGCTGGCCGCTCAGTGCCGATCGCTCGGCCATCGTCGGCCTGCTGGTTGCGTCGCTGGCCTTCTATTACCCGCTCGTCTTTTTGGGCCGGGCGCTGGTCGACTACGACGCCTTTGTCTACTTCTACCCACAGCGCGTGTACCTGGCGCAGTCGCTCTTGGCCGGGCGTATTCCGTTGTGGGACCCCGACCTGTTTCTGGGCGTGCCATTCCTGGCCAACCCACAAACGGCGGTGCTCTACCCACCGTCGTGGCTGTTTCTGATTGGACCCGTGCAGGTGGTCTATACGGCGCAGCTCGTGCTGCACGCGTTTCTCGCAGCCGTCTTTACCTACCTTCTGGCGCGGCACGCCTTCGGTGTGCTGCCGTTGGCGGCCGTCGTCGGCGGACTGGCGTATGCGTTCGGCGGATTCGCCGTGGGCCAGGGCGGCCACTTGAATCAGATCAGCGCCGCGGCCTGGCTGCCCGCCGTGTTGCTGGCCTACGACCGATTTGCCACGACCCGGCGCGTGTACTGGCTCGGGCTTGGGGCGTTGGCACTGACGTTGCAGCTCCTGGCGGGGCATCCGCAGGAGACGTACATGACGCTGATCGTCCTGGGCATCTTCGGCGTCGTGCGCGCCCCGTGGCGCTCCCCGCGCCGGCTGGCCTGGTGCGCCGTCGGCGGGGTGGTGATGTGTGCCCTGGGCGCCAGTCTGTCCGCGGCGCAGCTGCTGCCCACGCTCGAGCTGGCGCCGCTGTCGATCAGGGGCGATGGGGTTGACTGGCGCGATGCCGTAGCCGGCTCATTGCCGCCTTATCTGGCCGTGCGCGCATTGCTACCGCCGTACTGGATCCGTGTGCCCTACACCGAGTATCTGGGCTACGTGGGTGTGACCCCGATCGTGCTCGGCTTCCTGGCATTGCTGTTTGGCCATTGGCGCGCGGTGCTGTTTGCGGCGCTAATCGCATTCCTCGGCCTGTTTCTCGCGCTGGGCGAGAACAACAGTTACTACGCGTGGGTCTTCGCGTCGGTGCCGGGTTTCGACACCTTCCGCGTACCCGCGCGCTGGCTGCTGCTGTGGCAGTTCGGGGTAGCCCTGCTCGCGGCGCTCGGCGCCGACTGGATCGGGCGCGGCGCGCGCGTCGAGCTGCGCCGGCCAAGACTCTGGGTCGGCCTACTGCTGGTCGAATTCATCCTGATCACCGGGTTGAACTGGCAGATCGAGCAGGGTGAACCGTTCGCCCAGCGCCGCACCCCCCTCGCCTTCGGCGCGATCGCCGTCGCCGCGCTGGCGATTGGCGCTCTGCCGCACTTGGGCCGGCCGGTGCTGGCCTTAGGCATGCTTGCCGCCCTGAGCGGCGCCGAGCTGTGGGCCGTGGCCGACGCGTCACCCGCCCGACAGGCACCGCCGCCGGCCTTCAGCCAGGGCGAAACCGTCGATTGGTTCCGCGCGCACGGCGTGACCGATCAGGAGCGCCTGCTCAGCCTGGCGCGGCCGGAATATGTGCCCGCGGTCGAAAACCAGGTTCGCGCCGAGCTGGGCCCGCTGCCCGAGCCGATCATCGAGGCGGTGCTGGTCGCCCAGAAGTGGCACGATACGCTCACCCCGAACGTGCCGCTGCAGTACGGCCTGAACACGGCTGATGGCTATGACGGCGGCGTTTTGCCCCTATCGCGCTGGTTACGGCTGACCACGTTGCTCGTACCGTCACCGCGGTCCGACGGCGCTTTGTGGACCCGCCTCGAGTCGTTGCCGGCTGACCGATTGCTCGATCTGCTGGGCGTACGCTACCTGATCGCCAACGATGGCACGCCGGGCCGAGCGGACATGCAAATGGTCGATTTCGGCGATTTGCGCCTCTTTGCTCGGCCGAACGCGGTGCCTCGCTCGCTGGTCGTCTTTGGCGTGTCGAGCGCCGCGAACGATTCGGCCGCGTTGGATCGCATGGCCCAGGCTGACTTCGATTCGAATCGTGAAGTCGTGCTCCAGGCGCCAGCTTCCCCCGGGTTCAACGCCGAGCCGATGACGGTCGTGCCCGACACCGTCGGCGCCGAGCGGTGGCATGGCCACGTGTCGCTGAGCCACGCGGGCTACTTGCTGCAGCGCGAGGCGTGGTACCCGGGCTGGCGGGCCCGAGTCGACGGAGTAGAGACCCCAGTGCTTCGGGCTGACCTGCTCTTCAGAGCCATCTCGCTCGGCCCGGGCGAGCACGACGTGGAGATCTTCTTCGACTCGCCGACTTTCAATCGCGGCCTCCTGCTCACTGCCGGCGCCCTGATCGTGCTCATACTTCTGTTAAGCTGGCGTTGGCTGCCTATAATGCGAGTGCGTGTCCAGGGTTGATCACGCCCGCACACGCCACCGGGCCAACGAGGGCTCGACCCTGGTGCTGCTGCACCCGGGCGAGGTGACTGACGCCGCTCTCGCCGGGCACCTGGTGGCGGTCCTCTTCGCGGCTGCTTCACCGCTGAGCCTCGCCGACGCGGCGCGGATCCTCGACATTCCGCCCGAACGCCTCGACGAGGTGTGCGACCTGCTCGAACGGCAGCCGCCTCTTGGCCTCGCGCTCCAGCGCCACGAGGATCGCTTGCAGCTGACTACGGCGCCCAGCTCTGGTGCAGTTATCGAGCGTTTCCTCGGCGCCCCGCCGCCCGTGCGCCTGTCGCGCGCCGCGCTCGAAGCTTTGGCCGTGATCGCCTACCGCCAACCGGTAACGCGTGGTGAGATCGACGCCGTCCGCGGCGTGAACTCGGATAGCGCGGTCGCGACGCTGCTCACGCGCAGCCTGATCGCCGAAGTTGGCCGTCGTGACACCATCGGCCGGCCCGCCCTGCTGGCACTCACGCCCGAGTGTCTGCAATATTTAGGGTTGCAGTCGCTGGCCGAGCTGCCACCATTAGCCACACCCGAACGCTAACGAGTTGGTATACTGTTTCGGCCGCGCGGCTCCTGTGTGCCCGCGGCGTCTTCTTGCATACCGCTAAGCGCGGCAGCTTGACGCTGTGAGCCAGCCGGAAAGTGGGAGTCGAAATCGCATGTACGCCATTGTCGAGACAGGCGGTAAGCAGTACCGCGTCAAGCCCGGGGATACGGTCGCCGTCGAGCGACTGACGGGTGAACCCGGCGAGAGCCTCGACCTCGACCGGGTGCTTCTGGTAGCCGGAAATGGCGATGCGGCACGGGTTGGCTCGCCTGGCGTCGAAGGCGCGGTCGTGCGCGCCGAAGTCGTCGAGCACATCCGCGGCGAGAAGATCATCATCTTCCGCTACAAATCCAAGGTCCGCTATCGGCGCAAGACCGGCCATCGCCAATCGCTGACGCGGTTGCGGATCACCGACATCTTGCTCGATGGGGCCTCCAGCGTGGCGGCAGCCGAAGAGCGCGAACCAGCAGAGGCGGCACCGGCTCGGCGCAGGCGTGCCGCACCCGCCACGAGCGCAGTCGAAGAGCCCGCGACTGCCGCCAGCACGGCCGAGGCGTAGCAGGAGGCAGACATGGCACATAAGAAAGGCGTTGGCAGCTCGCGTAACGGTCGTGACAGCCAGGGCCAACGACTCGGCGTCAAGCGTGGCGATGGCTCGACCGTGCGCGCAGGCTCAATCTTGATCCGCCAGCGCGGTACCGTCGTCAAAGCTGGACGTAACGTTGGAATAGGCCGCGATCACACCCTGTTTGCTCTTATCGACGGACAGGTACGGTTCGAACAAGCAACCAAGGAGCGCAAGCGCGTCAGCGTCTATGCGCCCGAGGCGTAAGTAAAAAAAGGAAACGAGCATCATGAAGGCGGGCATCCATCCCGAATATAAATTGACCACAATTACGTGTGGTTGCGGCAACTCGTGGCAGACCCGCTCAACCAAGCAAAATCTGCACGTCGACGTCTGTTCCGCATGTCACCCGTTCTTCACCGGTGAGCAACGCCTCGTCGATACGGCGGGCCAGGTCGAGCGCTTCCAGCGTCGCTTGCAACACGCGAAAAAGAAGTAACGGCGCATGAGCGCCTCGGCGCCAGTCGAAGAACAGTCTGGCCACACCCTGCGTACGCCCAAAATCTCGTACGGCGGCCAGGCTGTCCTCGAAGGCGTGATGATGCGCGGTCGGACGTATATGGCCGTGGCGGTGCGCGCCCCGGACAAGTCCATCGTTGTCACCTCGGAGGCACTACCAAAGCACCTCTACAGCGGCATCATCCAGAAAATCCCGCTCGTCCGCGGCATGACCATGCTGTGGGACGCGCTTGGTCTGGGGATGAAGGCGCTGATGTTCTCGGCCGACATCCAGATGGCCGATCAGGGCGGTGACGCGGAGCCAGGCACGGACGGCAAGTCAGCCACCGACACCAAGCCCGCAGCACCGGCCAGCCTGAGCAAACCACTGGCCTGGACGACCGTGGCGGTGGCGATGATCTTCGGCGTCGGTGTGTTCTTCGTCACGCCGCTGGCGGTGGTCGGCCTCTTTGAACGGCTGATCGGCGGATCGAGCTCGCTGTGGAGCAATCTGGCCGAAGGTCTGATTAGGCTGGCGCTGCTGGTTGGCTACGTAGCGTTGATCGGGCTGATGCCGGACGTGAAGCGCGTCTATGGCTACCACGGCGCCGAGCACATGACCATCCACGCCTGGGAGCACAACGACCCGCTCGATCCAGCGCACGTGGGCAAGTACCCGCCCGCGCACCCCCGCTGCGGGACGGCGTTCTTGTTGGAAGTGGTCGCGATCTCGGTGGTGCTGTTTGCCTTGCTGGGCACGCCCGATCTGTGGATACGGGTGGTTTCGCGCATTCTGCTGATCCCCGTCATCGCGGGTATCGCGTACGAGCTCCTGCGGCTGGGTGGCAAATACCCCGAGAGCGTGTTGATGAAAGCGATCGTTGCGCCCGGACTGCTGCTCCAGGCGCTGACCACGCGCTACCCCGACGAGTCGCAGATGGAGGTCGCGATTGCCTCCATGGAGGAGCTCCTCAAGCGCGAGGGCGACCTGCCGCAACCGTCAGTGGCGCCGTCGGCCGCGTAGCTCGTCCCAGACGTCTTCGGGCGTCATGCCCTGCTGGGCCAGCAGGATGAACGTGTGGAACCATAAATCGGCGATTTCATGCGCCACTTCGGCGCGATCGGCGTTCTTGGCCGCGATCACGACTTCCGTCGCTTCTTCGCCCACTTTCTTAGCGATCCGATCCACGCCCTCCGATAACAGCCGCGCAACATACGATGAACCCGGCTCGGCCTGCTGCTTGCGCTGTTCAATGGTGTTGAACAGGATGGCTGCCGCCTCGCCACTCGTTTCGCCCGCCGGGATCTCGTCCAACGTCTGGAAAAAGCAGCTGTGTTCGCCGGTGTGGCAAGTCGGTCCGTGCGGCTCGCACAGGTAGATCAGCGCGTCTGCATCGCAATCGACGCGCAGCGCTTTGAGGTCAAGGTAGTTGCCGCTGGTCTCGCCTTTTTCCCACAAACGCTCGCGACTGCGGCTGAAAAACCAGCCGTGACCGGTCTCGAGCGTTTTCTGAACCGCCTCGCGATTAGCGAAGCCAACCATCAGGATCTCGCCCGAGCGATGGTGCTGGACCACGACCGGCAGCAGCCCGCCCCTGGAAAAACTCAGCTCGTCGAGATTCATGCTGGGCGAACCGCCACGCCGCGTGCGCCGAGATAACGCTTGGCGTCGGCAATCGTGAAATCGCCGTAGTGGAAGATGCTGGCGGCTAGCGCCGCGTCAGCTTTGCCCTCGGCCAGGACCTGGTACATGTCCTCGAGGCTGCCCGCCCCACCGCTGGCCACGACCGGAACGGTGACCGCCTCGGCGACCATGCGCGTCAGCCGCAGTTCGTAGCCATCGCGCGTGCCGTCAGCGTCGATGCTGTTGACGACCAGCTCGCCCGCCCCGAGTCGCACGCCCTCACTGGCCCACTCGATGACTTCTTTGCCCGTGCGCTGGCGGCCACCGTGGGTGACGATCTCGTAGAAGTCGCGTTCTTTGTTCCACAGTACGTCCATCGATAGCACGATGCACTGCGAGCCGAAGCGATCGGCGCCTTCGCCGATCAGGCCCGGATTCAAGACAGCTTGCGTGTTGATGCTGACCTTGTCCGCGCCCGCCCGCAACAGGTCGCGCATCTGGTCGGTCGTACGCACACCGCCGCCAACCGTGAGGGGAATGAACACCTCGCCCGCCGCCCGATGGAGCACGTCTATGATCAGCCCACGATCTTCGGCAGATGCCGTGATGTCGTAAAAGACGAGCTCGTCGGCGCCCTGACGGTTGTATTCGGCGGCCATCTCGACGGGATCGCCGACGACTTTGTCCGCCGAGAACTTGACCCCGCGGATGACCTTGCCGCTAGCCACGTCCAGGCACGGGATGATGCGGCGGGTCAGCATGCGGTCGCGAGCGCGTCGCCGAGCTTCAGGCGACCTGCGTAGAGGGCGGTGCCGATGATCGCGGCCTCGGCGCCGGCCGCCGCCAATTGCTGCAGATGCTCCACGGTGGAGACGCCACCACTGCCAATGACGTTCATGAGACTGGCGATCGCGCGCGTCCCCTCGACATCAGGTCCTGACAGTCGGCCATCTCGCGCGACATCGGTATACAACACGCGCTGGACCCCGTAGTCCTTTAGGACTTGACAGAAGCTCAGCACATCGAGGTCCGTGACAGTCTGCCAGCCGTGGGTGGCCACGCGTCCGCCGCGCGCATCGACGCCCACGATCACCTGCTCAGCGCCCAGTTGGGCAACCCACGTGCGCATGACTTCGGGATCTTCCGCCGCGGTCGTGCCGATCACCACCCTTGCCGCGCCTTCGGCCAGCAGCGACTGTGCAGTCTCGAGCGTGCGGATGCCGCCACCAACCTGAACTGGAATCTGCACCGAACCCAATAGGCTACGGATCACCTCGGCGTTGGCGCGCACGCCGTCGCGCGCCCCGTCGAGGTCGACCACGTGCAGCCGCTGCGCGCCTTCGGCTGCCCAATACCGCGCCATCTCCGCTGGGTCATCCGCATACCTGGTTTCCCGAGCGAAGTCACCCTCGACGAGCCGCACGCATCGCCCGCCGCGGATGTCAATCGCCGGAATAGGCGTAAACGAAGCCATCGGCTGTCAGCGATCAGCCGGCTCAGATGCCGCTGATAGCTGATGGCTGACGGCTAACAGCTGCGATCCGACCGAAAT
>WNFD01015303.1_pt1 | contig 11130 bp, 11 predicted proteins | sample 5400491 | NCBI WGS metagenome assembly WNFD01 (sample SAMN13153343, study PRJNA577476) | soil metagenome | isolation source: 120 cm saprolite under Douglas fir tree site 2 hole 2 replicate 2 | place: USA:California | collected 2015-04-18 | reverse complement strand
TTCCAGTGAAAACATTATGAGCTCAGAATGGCAAGATGACATCGACCGCTTAGAGTCCTTGGGGAAACCCATCGGCGAGTTCGTTGTCAGTGGCCGTATCCTCCTGCTCCGGCTGGCCATTGCTCTTGGACTCGTCCTGTTGGGGATTGGACTCGTTGTGCTTCTCCTGGTGGCGAAGGGTCACCATATTCATGTTTTGATCTGGGGCCCGCTCCTGGCCCTGATGGGAGTGACGCTGGCCATCCGCTCCTATCGCAACTTGGGATTGCGCGTGCTGATCTATCCGGAAGGGGGAATTCGGTTTCAGCACGATCGCGTCGTCACTTTCTTTTGGGAGGAGATTGCCCGTCTCTGGCGAAAGAAGATCCAGGAGCACTGGTCCAGCGCCTGGCAAGGATCACTTATTCTCATTCTTGAAAAAGCAAATGGTGACACGATTCAGTTCGACGACGCCTTGCCCCGGCTCAGTACCTTGGCGGATCTGATTCAATCGAAAACGCTTCCCTTTTTCTTGTCAAGTGCGCTAGCTGACCTCGAAGCGGGCCGGACTGTCGATTTTGATGAATTGATTGTTCATCCCCTCGGCTTAAAGGTGAACAAAGGGACCTTAGCCTGGGAGGAAATCAATGAGATCAGATGCGATGGCCAATCGCTGTCAATTTACAAGAGAGGCAAGAAGACCAATTGGTGTACCTTGAAGGTATCCGAGATCCCAAATTTTCACGTTCTCCCAGCCCTAATTGATGAAATGCTGAATTCAAAGAACCAGGAAGCGAAAGGGTCATAAGATCAGAGCCCGGAGCGTTAACGACCGGTAATCTGTACTACGTACCGGCCGTCTGGGAGCCACCCCGCTGGGCCACAAAGTTGGCCCAAGACCCAAAGTATGCGGTTTTTCCAGTGGAATTGACCCCCCTGGGCCATTTCGGCGATATGGCCCAAGGGGGTATTTCATCGAAATACGCTTAACCTATGTGCATTTTTGGCCTTGGGCCAATTCGTTTTGTTGGCCCCGCGGGTAGTTCGCAGCGCAGAACTCCCCGTCCGCAAAGAGAAATGAAAGCAAAAAGGCGCCCCCTTCCGGTGTAGGAACGGGCGCCTGGGTGATTATCGACCGTTGAATCAATAGCGTCGTCCGCCGCCCCCGCCTCCTTCCGTTTTGGGGCGTGCTTCATTCACGGTCAAGGCACGGCCGTCGACCTCTTTGCCGTTGAGTCCGGCAATGGCTGCTTGGGCCTCGGAATCGGATCCCATTTCCACGAATCCAAATCCTTTGGATCGTCCGGTGTCGCGATCCATGATGATCTGCGCGGACGTCACGGTGCCGTGCGCTTCGAACATCTGCCGGAGCGACGCGTCCGTGGTGCCATAAGTCAAATTGCCAACGTACAACCTCTTGGCCATGGGGGCCTCCAAAAATCGGGCCGGGCGCAAATATAACCAACCGCAGGTCATCCGCGCCCGGCGAACTACTCTCTTTTGGGTAAACACTAGTGGGACCAGGGAAGAACGACTCTTGGCAAGACCCCGAAGGGGTGGATGACATTACTGACATCGCGGCCACGGACATCCTCTCGGCCCAGCCCCAACATTATAGTATCCCGAACCAGCGACGGATAGAGTTTTTTCATTTGCTCACAAAATAGAGCACGGCACCCCCGTCCAAAAGTGCGTACTCCGGTTCCGAAAGTGGCCGCGAATCATCGGTCCACGGTAACAAGCGCACGACTCGGCCATCCTGAAGGCGTCGCAAACCATTGTGGAACACGGTTAAGGACAGGACCGGGTGCGCCTCCTTGATGGCGGCAAACAGCTCGCGAATGGGGCAGGGGCCGGCATTCGCGACTCCCTGGCGTCGGTCCAGATAAGCCAAAGCGTCCGCGGCCCAGGGAACCACGGACATCAAACCGTTACTCAGACTAGTCTCGGGCGATTCAGCTTTTTGCAAGGCCTCGGCCACGCGCTGGCGGAGTGCATCCAGCTGTTGGGTCCAGCGCTCTGCATCCTGGCTTAAGCGATTGGAGATTTGTCGCAGGGCATCTTGCATTTCGCCCAGCCAGGCCGGAATGGCCTGCTGATTGATCTCTAACAATTCCTTAAGATCGGCCAAGGCGCGCTGCGGCGATTCGTGGTCATGGAGAAAATTGACGCCGGCCGGGGTAATTCGGACCCATTCGATCGTGGATTTCCCTTTTGTTTCCGTCCGGACGATTTCTAGGAATCCGTGCTGTTTGGCGCGAGCGGCCGCCTCGGCCTGATTCCCCGATTTCCCGGCAAACAGCCCGGGCCGGTCGCCGACTTTGGCGATCGGCGCTTCGCCCGGCTCCGCCAACGCTCGGCGCAACGCCTCCAATAGGGCGAGAGTCACCTTGTCCTGGGTCATTTGTCCTTGGTCCTTTTCCCGAAACCGTGTACAAATTAGCAATTGTCCGGGAATTGGGAAACACGAAATGACATTTTGGTGAGTGGTGAGTGATAAACGAAGGAAACTATTCACCACTCACTCTTCGACAAAAGGACCCAACGATGGTTCGGATTCTGAGCGGGGTTCAGCCATCGGGTAAGCTGCACCTCGGCAATTATTTCGGGGCCGTCAAGCAACATATCGCTCTGCAAATCGAGGGCCTGTGCTTCTATTTTATTGCCGATTACCATGCCTTGACGACGATTCAAGATCCCCAAATGTTGCGGGACAACACTCGCGACGCGGTTCTAGATTACCTGGCCCTGGGTCTGGATGCGGAAAAGAGCATCTTCTTTCGTCAGTCCGACGTACCCGAAGTAACCGAGCTGGCCTGGATTCTCGGCACCGTCACCAACATGGGTCTGCTGGAACGGGCGGTTTCTTACAAGGAAAAAATCGAAAAGGGAATCGAAGCCAGCGTGGGCCTTTTCACGTACCCGGTTTTGATGGCCGCGGACATTCTCATTTACCGCTCCAATGTCGTCCCCGTCGGCAAGGATCAGGTCCAGCACATCGAAATGACGCAAGACATGGCCGGCAAGTTTAACCGGGCGTACGGTGAAGTCTTTCCCATTCCCACCTTCCGGCTGGACAAGGAGTCTAAGGTTCTCGGCACCGACGGGCAAAAAATGAGCAAGTCCTACGGCAACACCATCGATATCTTCGCCGAGGGCAAGCCGCTCCAAAAAACGATTATGAGCATCGTAACCGACAGCAAAACGGTCGCTGACCCCAAGGATCCCGCGCAATGCAATGTCTTTGCTCTCTATAGTCTCTTTGCCAGCGAAGCAGAGAAAGCCGCCATGGCCGATCGCTATCGGGCCGGCGGCATGGGTTATGGCGAGGCTAAGAAAGCGCTTCTGGAAAAGATGGACGCCTCCTTCACCCCCGCACGCCAGCGACGCAAGGAGCTGGGCCAGGATCCAAGCTATGTCGAAGATATTTTGCGCAAGGGCGCCCAACGAGCCCGCGCGGAAGCCCAGCAGACCGTGGCCCAAGTCCGGAAAGCCGTCGGGATGAATGCCAAAAGCGTAGGGTAGCGATTTGTCGAGGTCGGGTTTAATCGCTCTAGTCGATAATGAATTAAGAAAGCTCCGACTTACCCGTAGCAGTGCGGAAGCAATAATCAAAGAGCAATTCCCACTCTCTCTGCTGAATCTGGCGGCAAAGCATTTCCAAGTCTGAGCCGGCAGCCTTTTCACAAAGATTGATGAACCCGAAAGGGTCCCAAGCGGTCTGCTGAGCCAAAAATTGCCTTGATGCCGGGAGGTCGCTTGAAACTATTTGTTTGGTGGCCGTCTTTAAGGAATCGAAGATCGGATGGGCACCGACTTTTCGGAACCAATATTTGGCGTTCGAATAATCCGGCTCGCGGCGGTGCATCAGGCCGTGCCAATAGCTCCCGCTGGATGTCTGGATTTCCTGACTCAATTTGTGCGATTCGTCCAGGAAATCGTGGTATAGCCACAGTCCCGCGAGACAACACCGGGCCATGCCCTCGTCGCGGACCGTCTCGGACCCAAAGGCTCTTTCTCTGGTCAAACTTTTCAGTTCTGATTGAGCATCCAGATTCGGACTCCCCGGCCCCAAGGGCATAAGGCGAGGCTCCTTGAGCAGAGGGCCAATGGCTGGTCCGTAGGTGTTGGGGTCAAACATGGGCATCAGCATCTTTCGTATCAGCAATCCAGCCAACAGTCCAGGGAATCTGATTACCGACTTGCCGAAGCGCGTTTCTCCGAAACGCCGCTAAACACTTCTGGAGGCACAAAAAACGAACGCGGCGGTTTGCCTTAGCAAATCCGCCGCGCTTTGGGAGGAATAGCGGTCAATCACCGGTTTGTCACCGGCTGTCGATTGTTTTCTTTTGCCCGTTCGACTGGCCGTTTCGCAAGGGATTGGCGACCGTGGTGGGCGCCTCTCGGTACACCTTCCCGGACGGTAGTTGGTCGGCGTACATTTCCACTTTGAATCGGAGATTGCCTGCTTTCATCGCGTCGACTTTGACCACGTAACGAGCCTCCTGATTCGGCTCAAGGTTGATGGCATCGAAAGTCAGAATCTGATTCTCTTGGTGATAGGTTGTACCCAGAGGGGTATTAACATCAGCCACCTTTAGCTCTTCAGGGACGTCAGCCTTGATGCGAAGGTTGGTGACCCGAGCGAAGCCGGTATTTCGAATTGTAATGGGATAGCTGATTTGGCTGCCTACTTCCGCTGGATTGGGGATAGCTACGACGGCGAGCACAAGTCCGGCTTCGCCGGTGAATTCGGTGCAAGCTTCCGCCAGAGCGGACTGTCCCCCGTCGGCGGTGGCGCGCGCTCGATTGCAAATTCGGCCGGCGGCATTCGAGCGCAGGACCACCTCCACCGTTTTACTGGCGTTCGGTTCTAAAGTTCCGATCGACCATTGCACGAAGTCCGCCCCCATCGCCGGCGCGGCTGACTTCATAAATTTGCCCGGGCTGCCGGCGCTATCATAAGTCATCTGCGGCGGAATTGGGTCGTTAATGACCACGTTTGCGAGCGGCACCGTTCCGCCGTTGCTGACCGTGATTTGATAGGGAGTGGCCGCGCCTACAATCCTTTTTTCCGGCCCGGTCATGGTTAGTCCGATTTTGACTTCAGCGACTTGGAGTTCATGCTCCACCTCGTCTCGCACTCCCCCCGCGGCGGTGGCTATCGCCTTATTGCGCAACTTTCCCGCGCTAGTGGCCGTGACCTGATAATCCACCGACCGGCTCTGACCGGGCGCCAACGTCCCTAAGTCCCAGCTCAAGTCTCGCTGGCCGCTAGAATGCACCAAACCCGTCGGCAGTTTGTCCGTCAAAACCACTCCGGTCAGCTCTGTGGCGCCGGTGTTTGTCACCGTAAGTTGATAAGTCAGAAGTCCATTCAAAACCGCCTGCGCCGGTCCGGTCTTGAGCACTTTAATCGCAGGTCGGGCTATTCGAGTGGTCACGCATTGGCCATGCTCAAACTGCACTCGAGCGCAGTCTTGAATATCCCCAGCACCGGTGGGAGCCAACACCAAAACGATTTCCTTGCAAGCGCAACCGGCCAACGTTCCCAGGTTCCAGATCAACTCCGGCTCCTTGGCCGATGGTTCGGGGTTGGCTCGAACAAAGCGTGCGTTGGCCGGCAACGGGTTGCGGACGATGACGTGGTGAGCGGGAGCGGCTGACAGGTTTTCGATACATATCCGGTATTCCAAATCTTGGCCGGCAGCGGCATTGGCCGGCACTCGGATGCGGAGGGCGACGACCGGAGTTGGCGGATCTTCGCGAAATTCCTCCGGCCCTTGAATCGGCACGGGCACGGTTGGCGCCAGCAGCCGAGGTTGCGGCACCGGCGCTACATTTCGTTGTCCTTGATCCGCCAGCGGCGGCTCGGGAGATTGAATAATTGGAGCTTGCTGAATGAATTGCGTTGTCCTCGAACCAAGCGACCGCGGTTGGTCCCCGGCGAAAGCGACACTCGCGAACGGACCGATGCTCCAACAGAAGATGGAGGCGACCAAGGTCTGCGGTACGAGTCGTGCATCTGTAAACATGGAAACCCTCCGACAAAATACGCGGGTCCACGCCTTGCCGATTCATCTTTCGCCTTGGCGCTAAGGCGTAAGCGGTAGAGTCGGGATGTTATCCGCGGCATTCACTTCATCAGGCCAACCCGCATTGTCGCGCAGGTCCACGAGCATGTCTGCCCGAATAAATCCGAGTTCTTACCTGGACGGTGCGGCTGACATCCTACAGGCGGCACAATCCGCACCGCCGGACCCACGGAATTCGTGAAATGAACCAAATGAAATGGCCGTTGACTAATCCTATTACCGTTTCCAGGTTATTAGTTCTGCGCGTAGGCGAGCGGGGTTGCGTCAGCGCCCCGAGTTCGTGCGGCGCTAACGCAACCGGGCTCGGCTGGGGGCGAGAAACTTGCGAAGGAGATACGGCTCCAGACGGGTAAGCGACGGCGTTGGAGTGGAAATGTAACTGGCTCATCCCGCCGTCTTTCGTTCATCCTGCAGCTGATTCAATTTGTTGTAAAGGGTTTTGAGGCTGATGCCTAATTCAGCGGCGGCGGCGGGTTTGTTGCCGCCATGCTTTTCCAGAACCCGCAAGACGTGTTCCATCTCAATTTCGCGAAGCGTCCGCGGGCTCGGGATCGCGGGCAAAGGTGCCGGAGTGAAAGTGAGTGTGGTGGGGCCGGCGTGCGGCCGAATGTGATGAGGGAGATGTTCCGGCGTCAACTTCTGGCCGCCGGCGATGATGTAAGCATGCTCCATTACATTCGCCAACTCCCGGACGTTGCCCGGCCAATCATGCTCTAAAAGCACGTCTATGGCTTCGGGAGTCAGCAGCTCCTCGACTTGCTCGATCGGTCGGCGGGCGGCCCGGCTCAAGAGGTGACGAGCTAATGAGGGGATGTCCGACCGCCTTTCGCGCAAAGCAGGCAGGCGAATTTCAAAAGTGTTGATCCGGAAATAAAGGTCCTCGCGAAAATGATCTTCCTTAATGAAATTTCGAAGGTCGCGGTTGGTGGCACACAAAATGCGGACGTCGGTGCGGAAAGGCTCATTCTCGCCCACGCGCCGGATTTCGCCGGATTCCAAGAACCGCAGCAGCTTCACCTGGATGTTTTTGTTCAGCTCGCCGACTTCATCCAGGAACAGGGTGCCGCCGTTGGCGACTTCAAACAGTCCTTTGTGATCGCGATCGGCGCTGGTGAAGGCCCCCTTGCGATGGCCAAACAGCTCGCTCTCTACCAGGTTTTCCGACAGCGCCCCCCCTCGGCCGCTTTGACTCGGCTCTGCAGGGCCAGGTTCTTGTGCTTCAAGTCGCGCTTTTCGATGACCTTGTGCAGCACTGCTTCGATTTCCGATAATTTGCACGGCTTGGTGATGTAGTCGAAGGCGCCCAGCCGCACCGCCTCAATGGCCGTTTCCATGCTGGCGTGGCCCGTCATGACGATGGCTTCGATGTCCGGAGCGACTTGCTTGAGCTGCTCCAAGACCTCAATTCCGGTCATTCCGGGCATGCGCAAGTCGAGGATGGCCGCGTCGAAAGTGGTTTTTTCCAGAGCTTTTAAGGCCGCCTTGCCGTCCGGGCAAACCGTGACTTCGTGGCCCAACCGGGGCAGCTCGGAGCGCATGAATTCCTGCAGCGACTTTTCATCGTCGGCAAACAGGATGCGCAGGCTATTATGCGGCGTGGGCAAGCGATTCCTCCTTGACGGATTCAGCCGGCTGAAGCGGGAGGCGGACCGTAAAGGTGCTTCCCTGATTCAAACCCGCGCTAAAGGCGTCGATCTCTCCTCCGTGCTGACTGATGACGCGGTGGCTGATGGACAGGCCCAGCCCCGTGCCTTTGCCGGTGCGGCTGCGGGTAAAGAACGGCTCGAAAATGTTCTCCAGCGTCTCCGCGGACATGCCGCAGCCGGTATCGGTAAAATCCATTTCCGCCATGCCGTCGCGCTGGCCCAGCTTGACGGTCAAGATTCCGCCCTCATCCATGCTGTCTAAAGCGTTGACCACGAGGTTGAGAACCACCGGCTTGATTTCCTGGGAATTGACCCACGCGCGGATTGGCGCGGCCGGCTCGAAGATAATTTTCTTTCCCTTGCAGTTGGGTAAATGCTGGACCATGTCAAGCACCGCCTGGATCAGCTCGACCAGATCGGTCGGCTCCCGGCGGCGCTCGCCGCCGCGGCTGAATTCCAGCAACCGCTGCGTAATCGCCTTGCAGCGAAATGCCTCCTCCTGGATCATTTTCAGGTATTTGGTAATCACCTCGCGATCCTTGTCGCGCTCGCCGCCGGCTGCATTCTCACCGGGTGGAAACGGCAGCGCAGGACGACCCGTGCCGATCTTGGCCGCGGCCCAATCGAGGATGGGGCTCAGCCGTTTTTCCAAAGCTTCGCTGCAGAAGGCGATGCTGGCCAGGGGATTATTGATCTCGTGGGCGACGCCAGCCGCCAAGAAGCCGACGCTGGCCAGCCGTTCTGAGCGCACCAGTTGCCGGCTGCGTTCGTTCACTTGCCGGGCCAGGTCGCGATAAGTTTCGCGCAGTCGCCCGGTCATGTTGTTGAAAGCCGCCGCCAGGTCCTCCAGCTCATCTTCGCTATGTACTTCGATGCGATGCTCGAAATCGCCTTGGGCCACGCGGCCCGCTCCTTCTTCCAGGTCTCGAATCGGATAAAACACCCATCCATAGAAAAACCGGACGAGACTGCACAAAAGGATCACGCCCAAAATGCTCGTCGAGAAAACAAACCACAGCGTATTTCTAGTGAATACCTTGGCGTCACTGATCCGGCGGGCAACGTCTCGATTGATGGCCTCCAAGAGGTCGTCGGATATAACTCCCAAATTCTTGATTTCCGGAAAATCCAAAAAGGAATAGCTGCCGGTCGTGCCCCAATCTCTGCCCTTTTCTTTCAAAGGGGTCGCTGCGGCTTCCAATTTGGCGAGTTCAATTCTTAAGGCATCGAGTTGGTGTCTTTCCTCGTAACCTTTGTCGGGATCGCGGCCGCGATTTATCGTGTCGTTCAGTTTCTCTTCGTAGGAATTCAATGCGGACTGAGCGTCTTTTACTCTTAGTAACAACTTGAAGATAGGGTTTTGGTTGCCACCATCATCCTTAAGTTCGGGAAGGGAATCGATCTTCCATTTAAATTCTGTTGCCGCCCTTTGCTCGATCAACTTGCTCTCGATGCTCTTCATCGTGGCGCGATACGACCACAGGCCGTAAAGCGCTCCACCCAAGAGCACGGTGATGATGGCCACCACCAGGCCCAGCCCGAGCATCAATTTATGGCGAATTCGCCAGCGAAAGGCCACGCCCCGAACTCCTTGTCCGCGGCCTCGACCCCCCGTCGGCTTCATCCGGAATCGGAACTTCCGTGCTCGATCCCCGAAAGTCGGCCTGGGGTGTCCTGATCGGCGGGGACTCTACCAGAAGTCTTGACGAGAATGGATAGCAACTTTCAGACCTTTTATTGCGGAGAACTTGGTTGGATAGGTGGAGGGGTACTTCGATTGGTGAAAAGAGAAAAGCAGGTAAAATAGACGCTTTTCGCCTCTGCCTAAATTACCTGGCTCTACTTCCGCACTCGCGGCGAATGCTCGGAGCCGCGCACGGAGCGAGTCTTCGAGCGAAGTAAGCAGTCAGTTCCTTCCGTTTATTCCGTTCGCAAAGCCTCACTTCGTGCGCGGCTCTGGGTCAATAGCGTCCTTTATTACCTAGGTCGAAATGGTTCCAATTGAGGTCCGAGCCATTCGACAATGCCGGGGAACAAACGTTGGGCAGTAATCATGTTGTGACGCCCCCGGGGCAGGTAGCCCACACCCACGGTCAGGCCTCGCTCCTGAGCGCGATACAAGAAACTCTCGACTTGAGTATCGATGTTGTAGCCATCTTTGCCCCCGTAAGCCACGTACATGCTGAGCTGCCCCTCCTTGATACCGAGTCGATCGATGATTTCGATGGGGTTCTCGTGGCTCAAACCCTCGATCACGTCGTCGGGATCGAAAAGTTGGTCGAGCACCTGGCGTAAGCGAATTTTGATGAGACCCAAATAGAACTTGCCAATCACTTCGCGACCGCGATCGGCGCTGGTCCTCCAACCCCAGCAGTCCGGATCGAATTTCGCCCGATAATTGCCGTGGCAGTCCACCCAACGTAGGTTGAGCGGCGGAAAGACTCCGATGGCGACCTTAAACGTATCGGAATGTTTCATGGCCAGGTTAAAGGCGGAGAAACCGCCCATGCTTACACCCGCCAGCACATGGGCTTCTGTTTCCGGCCGGATGGGGTAGTTTTCCCGGACGAAGCCCCATACGTCCTTGACGATAAAATCCTCGAAATCGCCTCGATTGGAATTGATGAAGAAGCTGCTGGCGGTCAGAATGCTAGGCCGGCCGTTGATAGTGCCGTCCGGAACAGCCACGATCACCGGCGGCAATCGGCCGTCACTGATTGCTTGATCGATGCTATCGACTACCTGATTCCACAAGAATGACTGCTCATCTTGCATAAATCCGTGAAGCCAGAGGATGGCAGGGTATTGGCGGGACGGGTCATATCCCGGCGGAAGATAGACATAAAGGTCGCGAGGCTCGTGCAGCGCCTCGGACCAAATTCGGCGATCCGCACCGTGATTGTGAGTATAGTCGACCACTTCGCCGGCCAATCGGCGATTGTGCCGATTCAGGCTGATGTGCCGGAGCTTGCCTCCGGCCTGGAGAGAAGGAGAAACTAGAAACAGTGCAAGGAGGACCCCCAGCCAGGCGGTGCTTTTCACAACGATGCCCTTTGTGCAAACTGGAAGCGATTTCCGAAGAATGAGAGTCGACACGAGGCATCCTTGCCTCTATATCCTTCGACTGAAAGCCACATTGAGGTAAAGGCCACGACCGGGACCTTACCTAGCCATTGCCGCGGTCTTCACCTTAATTCGGATCATACGGACAGTGGCGAGGGAATGACCAAGTGAAAGAAAACGGGAAAATGGGAAAACAGGGAGAATATCACACTCTGGGAGGACAGCCCGACAAGAAGGGCTTGCATGGATCATGTCGAAGACGAAAATCCGATTCTGGGGAATTTGCTGAAAATTCGATCCGCGCCAAAGGAGGGTAGGGCATGGCGACCGGTCAAGAAGTGACAATT
>WNFD01013138.1_pt1 | contig 11131 bp, 8 predicted proteins | sample 5400491 | NCBI WGS metagenome assembly WNFD01 (sample SAMN13153343, study PRJNA577476) | soil metagenome | isolation source: 120 cm saprolite under Douglas fir tree site 2 hole 2 replicate 2 | place: USA:California | collected 2015-04-18 | reverse complement strand
TCTGGGCGTCCGGTAGCGTCGTCCGGCCGCCCAGGCCGAGCCGCTCGCCGAGCGGGCCGGGCGGCTGGGGGGACGGAGTGGCCAGGTGGGGAACCTGCCGGAAGATCGTATGGACGTTGACCCAGTTGGCGATCGCCTCGCGGCTGGGCGTATAGAGCGCCAGGGCCGCGAGGGCGATGACGACCGCCGCGGCGGCCAGAGCCCACCTTGCGCGCGGCTCGCGGCGCCCAGGGAGATAGACCTGTGATCCAAAGTCTGGGGTTGTTGGCCAGTCCAGCGTGGCGCCTAAGGCGGTCAGCTGCTGCTCCAGCTCAGGCACGTGACGCCTCCTCGTACCGGGTCCTCAATCGGGCCAGCGCCCGGGATAGCCGGGACTTCACAGTGCCCTCGGGGATGCCCAGCGCAGCGGCCGTCTCCTCGCCGTTCAGCTCGAGGAAGTACCGGCTGGCGATCACGAGGCGGTCCTCTACGCCAAGCGCGTTGACCAGGCTTAGCAGCCGCGCCCGGTCCTCGGCCGCCACGGACGCCGCCTCAGGGGATGGGGCCGCATCCCCCGGGCGGAATCCTTCCAGCAAGCGAAGCTCGAGCCCGAGCCTGCGCTGGGTGGAGCGGACCCGGTTCCGCGCCTCGTTGGCGACGATGCGCAGCAGCCAGGGTCGGGGAGGGGCTCCCGGTCGGAAACGGTCCAGGGCGCGGAAGGCTTTCACGAAGCCGTCCTGGGCGGCGTCTTCCGCCTCCGCGGCCGAGCCCGTGATCACGTAAGCAGTCCGGAACGCAAGTTGCTGGTAGCGGCGCACGATCTCCTCATAGGCGGCCGTATCGCCGCGCTGGGCGCGCGCGAACAGCTCGGAATCGTCCTCAGGTCGGCCCTCCATCGGAACGAATCTTCTACACCGGGCGAGGCATCATGGTTCCGCGAGATTGCAACCAGATCGCGGCAACGTGTGTTGTGGTGAGTGATGGACGGCACTGAGCGCCTGTTCGAGCGGATGGTGCACGAGCACCAGGACCGGGTCTTCGCGTTCAGCCTCGCGCTGACAGGTAACCGGCACGACGCGGAAGAGGTCGCGCAGGACACGTTCCTGCGCGCCTACCGGGCGCTCGTCACCTATGAGCCGGATCGGATCAAGGAGCTGAAGCAGAAAGCGTGGCTGCACCGGATCGCGCTCAACGTCGTACGCAATCGCGTACGGAACATCAAGCCTCGCCTGGTCGAGCTGAACGGGAGCGAACCCGACCAGGCGCTCGGGCCCGAGGACGGCGCGCTTTTGAAAATGGAGATGGACGCGCTCGCGGTGCGGGTGGCGGGTCTGCCGGCCCGCTATCGCGAGGCGGTCGTGCTGCGCCACGTCCAGGAGCTTTCGTACCAGGAGGCCGCTGACGCGCTGCGGCAGCCGGTCGGGACGGTGAAGGCAAACGTGCATCGAGGACTCAAATTGCTGAGAGGAGACGACGACCATGACGACTCTGACGACTGACCTGAAGCGGCTGGGCGAGGTGAAGGCGCCGGCCGGGTTTGCCGATCGCCTGCTGGGCCATCTCGGAATGGCGGATTCGTACGCCCGCTTCGAGACGGTGCTTGGAACCGTTTACGTGGCGTGGAATCGCCAGGGCGTCTCGGCCGCCGCGCGCTCGGCCTCGGCCGACGAGTTCGAGGAATGGTTTCGCAAGGACGTCGGCCGGCAGCTGGTCGCGGCTGATCCCCCGAAAGATCTCGCGGCCAAGATCGAGGACGAGCTCCAGGGCCGGCGGCGGATGCGGTTCGACCTGCGCGGGCTGACTGAGTTCGAGCAGGCCGTGCTGCGCAAGACACGCGAGATCCCCCGCGGCGAGGTGCGCCCATACGGATGGGTCGCTCGTGAGATCGGCCGCCCGGCGGCGGTGCGCGCGGTGGGGACCGCGCTCGCCAACAATCCCATCCCTTATCTCATCCCATGCCACCGGGTGGTGCGGATGGACGGGCAGATCGGCAACTACGGAGGCGGCGGGCCCGAGGCCAAGCGCTCGATCCTGACGATGGAAGGCGTGCGCGTGAATCGCCTGGAGGAGCTGGCCCGCGCGGGGAAGCGCTACCAGGGCGTGAAGACGACTGGGATCTTCTGCTACCCGACGTGCCACACGGGTCGCCACGCGCTTGAGAAGAACATCGTGTGGCTGCACGACGAGGCGACCGCCCGGGCGGCGGGCTTCCGGCCATGCAAGGTGTGCCGCCCGGCGGCGGTCGCTTAGGCGGGCAGCGGCGCCACCGTCGCGCCAAGCGGCGAGCGGCGCTGGAACTTTCGGTGGTAGCGGCTGAACCCGCCGTCGAAGTTGATCGCTCTGCCGTCGTGATGCACCTCGGGCCGAGCAGCGCTGTGTGGGTTGTGACCGAACACGACGCGGCGGCTGGCGGTGACCTCTAGCCAGCGCTCCAGGCGCAACGGCTGGCCGGCGAAGATGTTCTTGCCGCTCAGCAGCTCCCACAGCCCTGCTTCGCCGCCTGCGACGAGCCGCTCGTGCACGCGCGCGTTGACCGCGGCGACCGGGTCGGCGTCTTCTTTCTCGAGGAGGTTGGCGTAGGAATCGCTGCCACAGTGCTGGACAAGAGTGTTATCCGGAAGCCGGAGCAGGGCGGGCCGTTCGCGCATCCACTGCTGGAGCGCGGCATCCTTGGCCAGCTCGTCGAGGTCGTGGCGCTGCCCGCCGATGCTCATCCAGAAACCGATTCGCGCCGGATCGCGCAGGGCCCAGAGCATGGCGACCTCGTGGTTGCCGAGCAGCACGGACGAGTTGGTGCGGTCGCGCGCGTAGCGCACAGCGCCGATGCCGAACGGCCCATAGTCGACGAGGTCGCCGAGGAAGATCGTCCACCACTCTGGCGCCGGGTACGGCTTGAGCGCCTGGAAGAGCCGCTCGAGATCGCCATGCACGTCCCCGACGATCAGGACGGGCAGGTCGTCCCGATTCGTTAGCGGCACCGCACGATGCTAATCGGGCGCGGAAGTGGGCCTTCGGACGTCGGCTAGAATTCGATTCGGCCGGCTTCAAGCCGATAGGGGCGTAGCTCAGTCTGGTCAGAGCATCGGTCTCCAAAACCGAGGGCCCAAGGTTCGAATAAATCAAACGACCAAGTAGACTCACAATTCCTGGGATCGAGGACGCTCGACCCGCTGGGCCTTGGGCCGCTAGCTCAACTGGCAGAGCGCCGTGCTGATAACGCGGAGGTAGGTGGTTCGAGTCCACCGCGGCCCACCACCTGAACTCGTCGAGCGCTACTGCCGGCGCCAGCGCCCTTTAGGAGCCGCGGTTTCCGCGTACATACGTAGGCAGCTTCAGTGGGCGGACCTCGATCCGCTAGCCAGCGCTCACCAGGTAGAGCACCGCGTTCCCAAGTTTGTTGCTGGACACTATGGCTACCAGTTCGCTCCTCGATACACGCTGTTCCCGCGATGGTTCTTGCAAAGCCCATGCGGCGACAAGCTCGAAGTCTTCCGCCATCAATTGGTACAAGCGCTGAAGCGTGGATACGAAGCGTGGGAGTTGTGTCGGATCGAAGAACCAGGTGGCCGTATTCCAGTCGGCCTTCTCGTCCAAGATGTCGTGCGCTCCGAGAAACAGTTCACCCTGGTCGCTCTCTTTGTGGAGCCACTTGGGCAGCTCTGCTCTAGACGTCCCAGCTCGTACCCATAGAGCGTTTGGCGGCCACTCCGAACTCGCAATTTGGCGTGCCGACTCTCTATTCATCGATTGAGACGTGACTCTCACCGTCAGATCGGGTGTCACGGCTTCGAGGTTATCTCCACGCTGATCGAACCATAGGTCACTGCTGATACCGACCCGCCACGTCGTTCGCTTTTGCGAACTCGCCGCTACGTCGTTCACGCCGCGACAACGCGGAGGTAGGTGGTTCGAGTCCACCGCGGCCCACCAACCTGAAGCGGTCGGGAAGCAGCTGGACGGCAGTCAACAAACTATGAGATCGGGTCGCTACGAGTCCGGGGCACACTCGAGGGCCGCCCGCACTGTGCGCACAAACAACTCCGGCGCCTCATGCATCGCCCCATGCCCCTGGCCTTCCAACAGCACGATTCGGCTGGACGACAGGGCGGCCTGGAGATCCTGCACCCATCCTTGCACGACCGGACCGCTGGCACTGCCCAGCAGGAACACCGTCGGGGTACTGAAATCGCGAAATTCGACGGGGTCGAAGCGGTAGGTGGCGTACGAGTCCGCCTCGGCGGGTATAGCGCGTGCATTCCGTAGCGCGCCCGCCCAGACCGGCGACTCGCGCAGACCCGCCAGCACCTGCGGTCGCGCGTTCGGGAGGATGCCTGGATTGGTTGTTGACACAACGACATCAACGAGGACGGTGGCCACAATCGAGTCGAGATCCCCAGCTGCCAGGCTGGCATGCAACCGCGCCCGCACGCTGGAGGTGAAGGCGTCAAGCCGCGGGGGCTCGTAGAGCAGCAGCCGCCGCACCTGAGCCATGTGACGGGCAGCGTGCAGCGCCACATGGGCGCCGGACGAATGACCGAGCACATCGACGGGTGCGCCGACCGCCTTGGCTACCGCGGCCACATCCTCGTACTCGCGCGCGATGTCGTGATCAGCCGGATAGGCGTCGCTGTCTCCGTGCCCACGCCGGTCCATCGCATAGACCGTGAAGTGCTGCGCTAGCAGCGCCAGGGATGGTCCCCAGAAGCGGCGGTCGACGAACCCGCCGTGCACCAGCAGGAGTGCAGGGCCGGTGCCGCTTTGGTCATAGACGATTCGGGTCCCGTCGCGGGAAACGATGGCCCTCCGATCGGTCGTTTCCGTAATTCAGCCCTCCCGCGGTCCCGCCAACCTGGTTCAGTACCGGCCTCGACTAGATTGTCGCGCGGTTTCATACCCAATAACCAGGCACGAGTTCGAGGCCCCTTTTCGCGGTTCTTAACCGGCTGGGGACCTCACCAGAAGGGATTCCACATAATGCCCGGCTGCAGCGCTCTCCGTTCCCGAGATCGGGCGAGGGTCAGGCGCAGCGCTCAGGGCAAGTTACCGCGGAGGGACGTGGTTCGAGTTTCCGGCGGCCCAGTTCGCTCCCACATTGCGAACCCTTTCACCGGCTTGGTTTGCTCAAGGGCGACCCAGAGGCTCGCCAACTCACGTCCGAGTTTCTGATCGACTACACGTGAACTCTGTAGTCCCTTCTGCACCGTTGTGGTCACTTTCGCAAGTCGGCCGTGACACTATTCCGCGCTTTATCGCCTCGGCAGCCAATGCTGATCTGGAGTCGACGGAGAGCTTGGCGAAGATGTGGACCAGATGCGTCTTGACGGTGGCTCGTGATACGAACAGGCGGGCCGCGATCTCGGGGTTGGTGAGGTGCTGGCCGACCAGGCGGGCAACCTCAAGCTCGGTCTGAGTCAAGCTGGCCCAGCCGGTGGTCGGGCGCCGGCGCTCGCCACGCCCACGTCCGGCGTAGGCGATCGCCGCCTCCGGAGAGAGTTCCGCACCTTCGGCCCAGGCGGCCGCGAAGTGATCCAGGCCGACGGCCACTTTGGCACCGGCAACCGCCGCCTCGTAGGGATCTTGCTCGACGGGAAAGCGGACGTAGCCGAGCGCGGCCCGCAGCGACTCGGCAGCCGCCCAGAGCCGCACCGCTTCCCTATTACTGTCCTGCTCAGCGGCCAGACGGGCCAGCAGCTCCAGCGCGTCCACCAGGCCGATCTGGTCACCGGCTTCGCGCCCAAGGCTCAAAGCTTCGTGCAACAGCGACTCCGCCTCCTGCAGTTCGCCCTGGCGGGAGCACAGCTTGGCCCGGACACGGGCAGCTCGGCCCAAGACCCAGGTCATCGCGCCTGCGCGTGCAAGCGAGACGGCTTCGTCGAGGCTGGCAGCGGCCTCTTGGGTCTCACCCGCTGCCAGCTGTGCCTCGGCCAGCACCACGAGCGGCACACAGCTCCAGCGGGACAGCGGGGTCGCTCGAATGGCGTCGACCACGGGAGTGATGGTGTCCCTCGCCCGGCCCGCGTCGCCGTTGACGAGCTCGATCCAGCCGAGAATCCAATTTGCCTCCGGACCGATCAACCTCACCGAAATCACTTCAGTCGGGTACCGCTGTGCAGCCGAAAGGCTCTCATTGATGGCGGCGCGGGCGGCGGCGAAGTCGCCTCTCAACATCGCCACCCAGGCAAGACCGAGGAGGCTACCCATGAAGTTGCTGTCATGAGTCGCCTGGCCGTCAGCCACGACCGACTCCAACATTCGGGCGGCTTCGGACAGCCTTCCCTGGAGAAGTGCCGTCAACCCCGCGAATGACATGGTGAAGAGCCGGTTGTGGCGATCCGCGCCCGTCTTCGCAAGGGCGACCGCCTCGTCCGCGATGCGTCGGGACTCTTCAGGATCTGACTGGAACCAGCGGAGGAGGACGAACGCGATCAGCGCAAACATCGTGAACTGGGTGGAGCCGGCTGAGCGAGCCAGCGGAAGAGCCTCGTCGAGGTAAGGCCGCATCGCTTCGGCCCCGCCGACCACGCCCGTCACCACGCCCAGGATGCAGAGCGCGTTCGCCTCCTCACGCTGGTCGCCTGCGGCGCGGGCGAGCGCCAGGGCCTCATTGCCCAGGGTCGGTAGCTCTCCGAGCGAACCCGTCGCAACGGCGACCACGCACTCCAAGATGCGTATCCGGGCGGCCATACGCGGCGAGATTTCGCCTATGCGATCCCCGGCAACCTTCAGCCACATCCGGAGCTCAGTCATCCACCGGGGCGTGGCCAAAAACGACCCCAGAGCCGCAACCATCCTGGCCAGCAGTTCGGCCTCGCCCCGATGCCGGCTCCATCCCATCGCCGCGCGCAGGTTGTCGTGCTCCGTGCGCAAGCGAGCCCGCCAGCGGTCCTCATCAGGGCCAAGCAGCTGAGGCTCGGCAGTCTCCACCAGCGCCAGGTAGTGATCTCGGTGGCGGGTTCGGATCAGTTCGACCTCACCCGCCTCATCCAGATGCTCGGCGGCGAATTCGCGCACCGTCTCGAGCATTTTGTAGCGAGGCTCTTCCTGGTCACTCCGATGCTCGAGCATGATGAGCGAGCGGTCGGTCAGTGCCGCCAGCAGTTCTAGGTTGGTAACTGGGCAGACAGCGAGCGCCGCCTCGACATCGAACCCACCGGCGAACACCGAGAGTTGGCGTAGAAGCGTCCGTTCGGCGTCCGACAGCAGCTCATGACTCCACGCGAAGGAGGCGGCGAGGGTTGACTGCCGTTGCGGTGCAGTGCGCGGTCCGCTTGGCAGCAACGCGAGGTGATCCTTCAGGCCGGCGGCGATGTGAGCCACGTCGAGTGCGCGCTCTCTGGCCGCCGCCAGTTCAATGGCGAGCGGCAGGCCGTCCAAGCGCCGGCAGATAGAGTGCACCGCGTCGGCGTCTCCCTCGCGCAGCCTGAACTGGGGCCGCACCTGTTGAGCTCGGTCGATGAACAGGTCGACTGCGTCTGCCTCGCTCAGCGGCGGTACCATCCACGTGACCTCGCCGCCGACCGCCAAGGGCTCCCGACTGGTGGCAACTATCTTCAGTGTGGGAGCGGCGACCAGGAGCCGAAACGTGATATTGGCGGCTACCTCCACCACGTGCTCGCAGTTGTCGAGCACAAGCAGTGCCCGCCGGGGAGCCAAATAGCGCCCCACGGTCTCTGCGATGGTGCTGCCTGGCCCTGACCCGTCGATGCCGAGCGCGATAGCCACCTCATCCCAGACAAACTCACTGCCGGAGAGCGGCGAGAAGTCGACGAACCATCCCCCGTCCGGGTACTGCGCGGCGACCGATGCCGCCAGTTGCAGCGCCAAGCGCGTCTTGCCCGCGCCGCCCGGCCCGATGAAAGTCAAGAGTCGAGCTGCCGACAGCAGAGCGGCGGCCTCGGCCAGCTCGGACTGACGGCCGACAAACCGGGTAAGCGGCGCCGGCAGGTCGGTCGACATCAGGTTTTTCGGATCGCCTGCGGCTGGATCCCGCGTCTGACGGCTTCGGCCACCAGCTCGGAGCGGGAGTCAATGCTGAGCTTGGCGAAGATGTGGACCAGGTGTGTCTTGACGGTGGCCCGCGAGACGAAGAGCCGGGTTGCGATCTCGGGGTTGCTGAGGTGCTGGCCAACCAGCCGGACAACCTCGAGCTCGCTTGGCGTCAGGCTGGCCCAGCCCGTTTTCGGCCGCCTGCGCTCGCCCCGCCCGCGGGCGGCGTAGGCGATCGCCTCCTCGACCGAGAGATTCGTCCCTTCGGTCCCGGCGGCTTCGAACTCGTCCGCAGCAAGCGCATCCCTGGTCCGGGCCTTTCCGGACACGTTGGCAGCGTCATCGGTGCTGAAGCGGTAACCGAGTCTCTCGCGCTGTGCCTCTGCCGCCCCCCACAGCCGCACTGCTTCCTTAGGACTTTCCTGCTCGGCCGCCAACCGAGCCAGAAGCTCCAACGCCTCCACAAGTCCCATCTGGTCGCCGGCCTCGCGACCCAGGCCGAGGGCTTCGTGAACCAGAAATTCCGCCTCTCTCAGGTCGCCCTCGCGGACGCGCAGTTTGGCCCGGATCAGGGCGGCTCGGCCCAGCACCCACGTCTGCGCCGCTGAACGGCCAAGGGAAACGGCCTCGTCTAGGCTGGCTGCGGCGTCGTCGAGTGCGCCCAGCGCCAGCTGCGCCTCGGCCAGGACTACCAGCGGCACGGCTGCGAAGCGGGGCATCGGGGTCGCGCTAATGGCGTCAACCAAGGGCGCGATGGCATCCCTCGCGCGAGCTACATCGCCGCCGGCCAGCTCCATCCAGCCGAGAATCAATCTGGCAATCGGCCCGACCATCCTCACCGACATCTCCGCGGCATCGATCCCTTGCGTGGCTGCCTGGCTCTCGCGGACAGCCGCCCGCACCACGGCGAAGTCGCCTCGAAACGTGGCCACAGAGGCGCGCCCGAGCAGGGCCATCCACAATTGGGTGTCTGCATCCTGGCGACTGTCAGCCACCGCGGTGTCGATTAGTTGGGCGGCGTCGGCCAGGCGCCCCTGGATAAGCGCTGTCAGCCCGGCAATGATCACCGCCGAGATCAGGAAGTGGCGATCCCCGCTAGCCCTCGCCATGACGATCGCGTCCTCCGCGAGGCGCCGGGGCTCTTCCGGATCGGATTGGAACCACCGGAGCACGACGAAGACGCCAAGCATCAGCGGCCCAAGCGGGACAAAGGCGGCCGAGCGAAACTGGGGAAGAGTTTCGTTCAGGTACGGACGCATCGCTTCGGCACCGCCAGCCAGCCCAGCCATGAAGCCGAGCATGGAGAGTGCGAGTGTCTCCGCAACTTCGTCCTGACCCGCGCGGGCGAGGGCTAGGGCCTCGTTGGCCAGCGCGGGCACCTCGCGGAGCGAGCCCCTGCCCGCCAGCATGGGCACGAAGCACTGCATCAGACGTATCCGGGCGCGCGAGCTGGGCAAGACCGCTTCGGCGCGATCCACCGCCACGTCCAACCACATCTGAGCCTCGATCCACCGGGCTCGCCCTCCCCAGGCTTGCGTAAGGGGCACAAGCATCCTGACCAGGGCGTCGGTCTCACCCCGGTCACGGCTCCAGGCCATCGCCGCCCGAAGGTTGTCCTGTTCTCCGCGTAGACGATCCAGCCAACGGGTTTTCTCGGCGCCGAGCAGATAAAACCCTGATTCGCCCACAGCGAGATAGTGGTCCCGGTGACGGGTTTGGATCAGATCGACTTCCTCCGCTTCGCTCAGATGCTCGGCGGCGAATTCGCGCACGGTCGCCAACATCCTGTAGCGAGGCCCAGCCCGTTCGCTTCGCTGCTCGAGCATGATCAGCGAGCGGTCCGTTAGCGCCGCCAGGAGCTCTAGGCTGGCAGCCGGGCAGACGGCAAGCGCCGCCTCCACGTCAAACCCACCCGCGAACACCGAGAGCTGGCGCAAAAGTTTGCGCTCGGCATCGGTAAGCAGCTCGTGACTCCAGTCGAATGAGGCGGCAAGAGTCGACTGGCGCTGCGGCGCCGTTCGCGGTCCCCTCGGCAGCAATCCAAGGCGATCCTTCAAGCCGGCAGCGATGTAAGGCAGATCGAGAGCGCGCATCCGGGCCGCCGCCAGCTCGATGGCAAGCGGCAGACCGTCGAGCCGACGGCAGATTGTGCGCACGGCAATGCTGTCGTCGTCGCTAGCCCTGAACTGAGGCCGCGCCTGTCGTGCGCGGTCGATGAAGAGGTCCACGGCGTCTGCCTCGCTAAGGGGCGGCACCCCCCAGGTGACCTCGCCACCCACGCCCAGGGGTTCCCGGCTTGTGGCAAGGATCTTCAGCGCTTGAGCCGCGGCCAGGAGATCGGCCGTGACCTCGGCCGCCAAGTCCACGATGTGCTCGCAGTTGTCGAGTACCAGCAGCGTCTGCCGCCCAGCCAGGGAATTGCCCACGGCCTGGGCCCAGGTTGTGCCAGCCCGCGGCTCCCTGAGACCAAGCGTGCTCGCCACCCGATCCCAGACGAACTCCCCACCGGCCAGCGGCGAGAAGTCGACGAACCAGACCCCGTCCGGGAATTGCTCGGCGACCGATGCAGCCAGACGCAGAGCCAGACGCGTCTTGCCGGCGCCGCCCGGCCCGGTCAACGTCAGCAGCCGGGCCTGAGCCAGAAGGACGGCAGCCTCGGCCAGCTCACTCTCGCGACCAACGAAACGGGTTAGCGGCGCCGGCAGCTTGGTGGACACGGCAGCCATTGGGTAGTGCTGTGAGTCTCCTCCCTCCGAGGTAGCCGTGCGCGGAGAAATCAACCTCCATCCGCTCCGAAGATCAACCAGGTGGTGGATGTTGGCGGCCTCACCACAACTGATGCTGCCGTCATGCGCAGAGCAATGCTGACCACGATCGGAATCCCTCTCTCAATGGCGACCTCCGCCGCAGCAATTCGGTGTGACCTGCTGCGGCGATGGCGCGGACAGGGTGAGCGCAGCCAGATCCTGCGCTTCGTCCAGCCCTCACTCATCGGCTTGATCGACGGCACCATCTCCACGCTGGCGCCAATCTTCGCCGCCGCCTTCCTTGTCGGCTCACACGCCGCCCTACTGGTCGGCCTGGCGGCGTCGCTCGGGGCCGCGATCAGCATGGGCCTCTCGGAGGCGCTTTCCGACGACGGTGAGCTGAGCGGGCGGGGGAACTC
>WNFD01007110.1_pt1 | contig 11131 bp, 12 predicted proteins | sample 5400491 | NCBI WGS metagenome assembly WNFD01 (sample SAMN13153343, study PRJNA577476) | soil metagenome | isolation source: 120 cm saprolite under Douglas fir tree site 2 hole 2 replicate 2 | place: USA:California | collected 2015-04-18 | reverse complement strand
ACGGCCGTCGATGCCGAGCAGTCGAGCCGTTACGGGCAGGACGTCCTCACGCTAATCGAAAATCTCGGCAAGCCGGTGATCGCAGCTGTCAATGGCTTCGCGCTCGGCGGCGGGTGCGAGACGGCCATGGCGTGCACCATCAGGGTGGCGTCGGAGCACGCGCGGTTCGGCCAGCCCGAAGTCGCGCTGGGCATCATACCGGGCGGCGGCGGAACGCAGCGCCTGCCGCGACTGGTCGGAAAGGGCCGAGCGCTGCAGATCATCCTCTCCGGAGCGATGATTACCGCTCAGGAAGCCTATCGCATCGGCCTCGTGAACGAAGTCGTTCCCGCCACGGATCTGATCCCGCGCGCCGAGGCGATCCTGAAGCAGATCTTCGCCAACGCCCCGGTCGCGGTCAGGTTCTCACTCGAGGCGGTCAACCGGGGACTGGAGACGAGCCAGGCCGAGGGCATGGCCCTCGAAGCGTCGCTGTTCGGGCTCTGCGCGGGTACCGAAGACAAAGACGAAGGCACGCAGGCCTTTCTGCAAAAGCGCGCGGCGAAGTTCAAGGGTCGGTGAACGGTGATTCAGGAGGCAACGATGACGAGCGACAACATCTTTTCGGGACTGAAGGTCGTGGACCTGGCGAGCTTCATCGCGGGTCCGAGCGCCGCGGTGATCCTGTCCGACTTCGGGGCTGACGTGATCAAGGTCGAGCCGCCCACTGGCGACTTGTGGCGAATGGTGTACAAGGTCCCGCCGCAGCCTCACGCGAGGGACAACTATCCCTGGCATCTGAACAATCGCAACAAGCGCGGAATGGCGGTCGATCTGAAATCGCCCGACGCCGTGAAGATTCTCGAGCGACTCGTCAGATGGGCCGACGTCATGATCGTCAACACGCCGCATCCAGCGCGCAAGCGCCTCAAGCTGGAATACGACGACGTCGCGGCGTGGAATCCCCGGCTGATCTATGCCGACCTCACCGGCTACGGTGACAAAGGACCGGACGCCAACCTACCGGGGTTCGACATCACCGCCTACTGGGCTCGAAGCGGCTTGCTCTCGCTGACACGGGATGCCGGCGCTCCGCCGACCTTGCCGGTCGCGGGCAGCGGCGATCACGCCACCGCCGTCGGTATCTATTCCGCGATCGTCACGGCGCTGTATCGGCGAGAGCGCACCGGAAAGGGCTCCTACGTCACGACGTCGCTCCTTGCCGAGGGAGTCTGGGCTTGCGGCGTCTCGGTGCAGGCCGCGCTGTGCAACGCGAGCTTCTATCCGCTGCACGACCGCAAGAATCCACCGAGCATGCTCATGAACGTGTATCGCGCCTCGGATGACAGCTGGTTCCTGCTCGTGCTCGAGCAGTCGAGGTGGCCGGCGCTGGCCAAAGGCATCGGCCGGCCGGACCTCCTGACCGATCCGCGATTCAACGATGCCGCGAAGCAGGCTGCGAATTCGACGCAGCTCGCGGCGATCCTGGACGAAGTGTTCGGCGCACAGCCGATGGCCCACTGGCACGAAGTCTTCGAACAAGCCGGCATCACGTTCGGCCGCGTACAGACACCTGCCGATGTCATCAAAGATCCGCAGCTGCGGGAGAACGACATCGTCGTTCCGCTGGAGGGCGCCGGCGGTGATCTCACCTCGACGATCAGCAGCCCCATTCGCGTGGCCGGCGTTACGAAGGTGCCTGCACGGCGCGCCCCGGAGCTCGGCGAGCACAACGACGAGGTGCTCAAGGAGCTGGGGTTCGACGCGACCGAAATCGACGGACTACGCGTGAGCGGCGCCATTCCGAAGGAACGCGCGAAAGCCAGCTAGGAGACGATCATGAGTCCGAAACCAAATCCCCCCACTGCCGGCTGTCTGTTCGTTCTCGACCTCAGCGGAGGCCGCGTCCTTTCGATGAAGACGGACGGCTCCGACAAACAAGTTCTCGCCGCCGGCTGCCGCAACCCTGACGGCGTGGCCATCGATGCCGAGGCCGGGCACATCTACTGGACCAACATGGGCGTGCCCAACCTCGACGACGGCACGATCGAGCGCGCCGATCTCGACGGGCAGAATCGCAAGACCCTGGTTCCCGAGGGAGCCACGTTCACGCCGAAGCAGCTTCATCTCGATAAGAAGAACGGGAAGCTCTACTGGTCGGATCGTGAGGGCATGCGCGTCATGCGTTCGAGCCTCGACGGTTCGAACGTCGAAACCCTCGTGCAGACCGGCCAGGGTGAGGTCGACCGCCGCGACCAGACCAGATGGTGCGTGGGTATCACCGTCGATCCTGAACGCGGGCACGTCTATTGGACGCAAAAGGGCCCGGACAATGGGGAGCGAGGTCGCGTGTGTCGCGCGAGCCTTGACGTCCCAAGAGGCGAAAAGGCCGCCGACCGCAGCGACATCGAAGTGCTGTTCGACGGTTTGCCGGAGCCGATCGATCTCGAGCTCGATCTCGAGCATCGCATCCTGTACTGGACGGACCGCGGCGATCCCCCACGCGGGAACACCGTGAATCGCGCACCAATCGACGCGTCATCCCGTCCCGGCCGGCCGGAGATCGTGCTGACCCATCTGATGGAGGGTATCGGTCTGGCGCTGGATGTGCCCGGCGACCGCATGTTCGTCACCGATTTCGGCGGCTCGATCTATTCCGCCCGGCTCGATGGATCGGAGAAGCGAATGTTTCTCTACGGCCAGGGCAACCTCACTGGCATTGCTTACGCCAACGTCGTCTCCAGGGAGAAGTGATCATGGCTTACGACAAGACCATTCGTCGCATCGCGATCGTCGGGACCGGGACCATCGGCGCCAGCTGGGCCGCGCTCTATCTCGCGCGCGGGTTCGACGTGGTCGCGACAGATCCGGCGCCGAACGCAGAAGCCAACTTGCGCAAGTACGTCGACGATGCCTGGCCGGTGCTCACCGGCATCGGTCTCTCGGACGGTGCGGCGCGCGATCGCCTGCATTTTGCCGCGGACATGAAGGAGGCCTTGTCGAGCGCCGATTTCGTCCAGGAAAACGGTCCGGAGCGGCCCGACTTCAAGATCAAGCTCTACGCCGACATGGACGAAGTCACGCCGCCGAATTCGCTCATCGCCTCTAGCTCGTCGTCGCTGACGATGAGCGTCATCCAATCGAAGTGCGCGCGCCCCGAGCGCTGCGTCATCGGCCACCCGTTCAATCCTCCGCACGTCATTCCACTGGTCGAAGTCGTCGGGGGTGCCAAGACCTCGCCGGCGGCGATCGATCAGGCGATGGCGTTCTACACCTCGATCGGAAAGAAGGCCATCCACCTTCGCAAAGAGGTTCCCGGGCACGTCGCGAACCGACTCCAGGCGGCGCTCTACCGGGAAGTTCTGTATCTCATCCAGGAGGGCGTGCTCAGCGTCGCCGATGCGGATGACGCCGTGAGCTGGGGGCCTGGGCTTCGGTGGGGCGTGATGGGTCCGAGCTTGCAGTTTCATCTCGGTGGTGGCGCCGGCGGCATGCAGCATTTCATCGAACACCTGTTGCCCGTGATGTCGTCGGGCCTCTGGAAGGCGCTCGGGAACCCGACAATCACGCCCGAGCTTCAGCGAACGCTGATCGAAGGCGTGTTGCAGGAGGCGGGGACTCGCTCGGTCGAGCAGCTCGCGCAGGAAGAAAACGAGTTGCTGGTCGGGCTCCTGAGTCTGCGGGCTCGTCAAGGCTAGGAAGGTACGTCATGGGAAAGAAGACGGTCGCGGAGCTGCTTGTAGAGACCCTCGTCAGCCGAGAGGTCTCAAGGATCTATGGGGTCGCGGGAGACTCGCTCAACGGGATCACCGACTCCATCCGGCGACAGGACCAGCTTCGCTGGGTCCACATGAGGCACGAGGAGACGGCAGCCTTCGCCGCGGGCGCAGAGGCGCATCTCACCGGCCGTCTCGCCGTCTGCGCCGGCAGCTGTGGCCCGGGCAATCTACACCTGATCAACGGGCTGTACGACTGCCACCGTAACCGCGTACCGGTTCTCGCCATTGCCGCGCAGGTCCCTACTCATGAGATCGGCAGCGGATACTTCCAGGAGACCCACCCCGAGCACCTCTTCGCCCAGTGCAGCCACTACTGCGAGCTGGTGTCGCACCCGGAGCAGATGCCGCGTGTGCTCGAGATCGCGATGCAGACGGCGGTGTCGCGCCGCGGCGTGTCGGTCGTCATCCTCCCGGGCGATATCGCCCTTCACGATGCGGTGGGAGGGCGGCCGCGCCTGACGTTTCGCGAGCCAACGCCACTCGTATGCCCGTCCGACGAGGAGATCGCGGAGCTCGCGAAGCTGCTGAATGGCGCAAGACGGGTCACGATCTTCGGAGGCGCCGGGTGCGCCGGCGCGCACGCCGAGCTGATGGAGGTCGCGCGCCGACTGAACGCGCCCGTCGTGCACTCATTGCGGGGGAAGGAGTTCATCGAGTACGAGAATCCGTTCGACGTCGGCCTCACGGGTCTACTCGGGTTCTCGTCCGGCTACCACGCCATGATGGCCTGCGATGTCCTGCTGATGATCGGCTGCGACTTCCCGTACCAGCAGTTCTTTCCCCAGGACGCCACGATCGTCCAGATCGACGTCCGGGGGGAGCAGCTAGGCCGGCGCACCAAGGTCGACCTCGGTCTCGTCGGCGATGCGAAAACCACGCTCCGCGCCCTGTTGCCCAAGCTCACGCAACACGAGGACGACCGGCATCTCAAGGCAGCCCTGGAACACTACGCCAAGACCCGCAAGAGTCTCGATGAGCTGGCGACCGCCGGGTCTGGGGCCCGCAGCCATCCTCAATACGTCGCCCGGGTGGTCGATGAGCTGGCCGCCCCCGACGCCGTCCTGACGTGCGACACGGGCACCCCGACAGTATGGGCGGCCCGCTATCTGACGATGAACGGCCGGCGTCGGCTCCTGGGGTCCTTCAACCATGGATCCATGGCCAACGCGCTGCCTCAGGCCATCGGGGCGCAGGCCAGTCATCCGGGTCGTCAAGTCGTCGCCCTGTGTGGCGATGGCGGCCTCGCGATGTCGATGGGCGATCTGCTCTCACTCCGGCAGCTGAAGCTGCCCGTGAAGATCGTCGTGTTTCGGAACGACGCGCTGGCGTTCGTGGAGCTGGAAATGAAGGCGGCGGGGTTCGTCGACTTCGCAACGGACCTCGACAACCCCGATTTCGCGAAGATGGCCGAGGCCGCCGGGCTCCTGGGGCTGACCGCGGAGAGGCCGGAACAGGTTCGGCCGATGATCGCCCAGGCATTCGCGCACGACGGACCCGCGCTGGTCGAGGTGCCCGTGCACCGGAGGGAGCTCGCCATGCCTCCGACGATCGGCCTCGACCAGGTGACCGGGTTCGGCATCTTCATGATCAGGGCGGTTCTCAGCGGCCGCGGCGACGAGATCATCGACCTTGCCAGGACGAACCTCTGGCGCTAGACGCTTCGGCCATGAGTGCGCGGACCACGAGCTGTGCGATGCTCACCGATCGCCTTCCGGTCGGACTCCTCGCGTTGACGGCAGTCAGCGGGATCGTCGACGCCGTCAGCTTCCTCGCACTCGGCCACATCTTCACGGCAAACATGACGGGCAACGTCGTATTCCTTGCGTTTGCCGCCGTTGGAACGCCGGGCATATCGGTCGCCCGCTGCGTCACGTCGCTGGCCGCATTCCTGAGCGGTGCAGTAATCGGCGGTTACTTCTGCCGTGGGATCGCCGGCCCGATGAGATGCCACTGGCTCCGAGTGTCCGCCACGTGCGAAGCAGCGTTGCTGTTCGCGGCAGCGATTGCGGTGATCGTTCTCGATGGAGATTCGACCGCACTCCAGGACCGTCAATATGCTGTGATCGTGTTGCTCGCGGTGGCGATGGGGCTTCGGAACGCCACGGTTCGGCAGCTCGCTGTTCCCGGTCTCACGACGACCACCGTGGTCACGACGACCCTCACCGGCCTAGTCGCCGACCTCGCTCTGGCCGACAGCAGCAATTCTCACTCTTCGCGGCGCGTAGGGTCGATCGCGTCACTGTTTGTCGGCGCGGCGATGGGAGCCCTGCTCCTGAGGTTGGGACTGGCTGTGCCCCTCATTGTGGCCGCGGTCGGCGTTATCGCGGCCACCGCCTACGCTGGACCACCGTGGAACCTCTCGATAGTTGGACCGCCTTCTTCGCTAGGAGCAAGAGGAGAGAAGCGATGACATCCAACGGCACTCGTTCGATCTGGGCCATTGTCACCGTGACCGTTGTACTCGGATTCGTCGCCCCGCTGCCCGGTTGCGCTAGCGTCGGCCCGATTGCGCCCGTCGTGGTGTCCGACGTCAAGTCCGTGGCTGGCACGTGGCAAGGCGTGGTGTACGAGCCAGGCTCCGAGCCGAACTATGTCGAGCTGACGATCCGAGAGGACGGCTCGTACGACCTCGTGTCCCGCCAAGCGATCGGTGAGTCTCGCGGAAGGGGCAAGATCGTGCTCAGCGGAGCGGACGCCTGATCATGGAGGGCGAGAGGGGCCGCGGCGTAGGAACGTTGATGAGAAATCAGGCCGCCGACCTTGTGATGAACATCGACGCGACACCATCTGACAACAGCACTCTGTCGGCAAAGCTTTGGCGCAGCAGTTAGCTCGACGCGCGCTCCCCACAGACAGTTACGCCGCCAGCCACCCGCTTTCTGCGAAGGGCTCGGAGTGAAAAGCCTCAATCCTGCTAGTGCGAGCCGACGAGATCGTCCAATGATGGGCCGGCGAGCGTTCATCACTATGGTCGCTGGGAGCATTCTCGCTGCGCGGCTGGCCGCTGAAGCGCAGCAGACCGGCAAGGTGTATCAGATTGGCCACGTCAGCCTGACGTCGCCGGAAGAAATGGCGCCTTACCTCCAAGCATTCGAGGAGGGGTTTCGGGAACTGGGATACCTCAAAGGGCGAGACTTCATCATCGAGAGCCGATCAGCGAACGGCACTCCTGAACTCTTGAGCGCAGCTGCCGCGGAACTGGTGCGTCTCAATGTCGACGTCATCCTCACCGGGGTCAATCAAGGGATCGTCGCGGCGCGGCAGGCAACGACGACCATACCGATCGTGATGGTTTACGGAATTGATCCTGTCGGGGCCGGATTTATTAAGAGCCTTGCGCATCCCGGCGGAAATATCACCGGCGGGACGTTCGAAGCTTCCCCGCTGATCTACGGCAAAAAGCTGGAGTACCTCAAGCAGATAAATCCGAAGCTCACGCGGGTCGCATTGCTGTGGAATCCGGCCGCGACAGCGGCCAGGGCATATTTCGAAGCGACCAAAGATGGCGCTAGACGGCTCGATTTGCAAGTGCAGTCCGTTGAGGTGCGGAAGCCAAAAGACTTTGACAGCGGCTTTGCCGCAATTTCGAGGCGTCGAGCGGAAGCTGTGATTGTAGTCGCCGACCCTGTAACTTTCCTGGCTCGTACCCAAATCGCCCAGTCCGCCGCCAGATATGCGCTCCCTGTCGTAGCGTCTAGGAGAGAGTTTGTCGAGGCTGGCGCACTCTTGTCCTACGGTCCTCACCCCGTAGAGCGATGGCGGCGTGCTGCCTTTTACGTCGACAAGCTACTGAAGGGCGCCAACGCCGCGGAATTGCCAGTGGAGCAACCGAGCACCTTCGACCTCAAAGTCGCAAAGTCGTTAGGTCTCGCGATCCCCCAGTTGCTCCTACTGCAAGCGGACCAAGTCATTCAGTAGGCCGGCCCGAGCTAGTTGCGCCCGATGGTAAGTGAAGCAGCATGTGGATTGTACGACTAGCGCTGCGACGACCGTACACCTTCGTTGTCCTCGCGATGGTGATTCTCCTCATCGGCGTCCTGACAATCCGCCAGATGGCGACAGACATCTACCCGGCGATCGACATCCCGGTCGTCGCCACGATATGGACTTACACCGGCCTGTCTCCGCAGGAGATGGAAGGGCGCATCACGACGCAATTCGAGCGAGCCGTCACAACGACGGTGAGCGGCATCGAGCACATAGAGAGTCAATCGCTCGCCGGAATCGCGGTCGTAAAGGTTCACTTACAGCCCGGCTCGTCGGTCATCGGCGGCGTCACCGAGGTCGCCGCCGCGGCGCAGCCCCTTCTCCGATCCCTTCCGCCCGGCGCGACGGCCCCCGGCATACTCCAGTACAGCGCGTCCGATACCGCGATTCTCCAACTCGCAATCTCCAGCCCAACGCTGGCCGAGCAGCAGATCTACGACGTCGCAACGAACTTCCTTCGGCCGCGTCTCGCGACGGTGCGCGGCGCACAGCTGCCGCTTCCTCTCGGCGGTAAACAGCGTCAGATCGTCGTCGATCTCGATCCCCAGAAGCTCTTTGCCTGGAAGCTGTCGCCCAGCGATGTGTCCGCCGCCATTGCCAGGCAGAACCTCATCGCGCCGGCGGGTACGGTGAAGATCGGCCTTCAGGAATACGCCATCCGCGTCAACGCCAGCCCAGACGTCGTGGCCGGGTTCAACGACCTCCCGGTGCGCACTGTGGGCACCACGACCGTCTACCTGAAGGACATTGCCTATGTGCGCGACGGGTTCGCGCCCCAGACAAATGTCGTCGTAATCGACAGCAACAAGGGCGCTCTTTTGCCCGTCCGCAGGGCACATGGGGGGAGCACGCTCGACGTCGTGGCGCAAACGCGTGCGACATTGCCCGCCGTCGCGGCAACGCTACCGTCCGACTTTCACGTCACGCCGATGTTCGATCAATCGGTGTTCGTGCGCGCCCCCGTGTCGACTGTGGTACGCGAGGCGGTGATCGCGGCGGGCTTGACAGGTGTGATGATCCTGATCTTCCTCGGCAGCTGGCGCAGCACCTTGATCGTGCTCGTCTCCATTCCGCTCTCGCTCCTCGTGTCGATCATCGTGCTCGACTGGCTTGGCCAGACGCTCAACCTCATGACACTCGGTGGGTTGGCGCTCGCAGTCGGCATCCTCGTGGATGACGCCACCGTTGCCGTCGAGAATTTCGATCGGCAGCGCGCCGTGGGCAAGCCCGTCGTCCGGGCGATCGTCGATGCGGCCGAAGAGATTGCCGTTCCGACGTTGGTCTCGACGCTTTGCATTTGCATCGTCTTCCTGCCAGTGACGCTCGTGGCCGGGGCGGTGAAATCGCTGTTCATCCCCCTGGCGATGGCGGTGATCTCTGCGATGCTGACGTCGTACTTTCTCTCGCGCACGCTCGTGCCGACGATGATGCTTTACTTGCTCGCGAAGGAGACCATCGGTGCAGTATGAACGCCAATCAATTCCGCTTCGTGTATACCGCGCGTGAGTTCAAGCGCACTGTCAGTTTTTACCAGGAGACGCTGAGCATGCAGCTGGTCGGGGAGTGGAACCGGCCCGACGGCAAAGGCGCACTCCTGTCGGCGGGAGGGAATGCAGTTGTGGAGATTCTCGGCGCCGCCGAAGGAACGGCGTACGACGGTCCTCCGCCTTCTGGAATGTTCCTCGCCTTCGAAGTTGATGGCGTCGATGGCTGGTTCCAACGCCTTGTTGGCGCCGGCGTCCAAATTGAGGTCCCGCCGCGTGACCTGCCTTGGGGCCACCGCGCGTTCCGATTTCGCGATCCTGAAGGCGTCGCGATATCCCTTTTCTCGGTGATCCGCCCAAATCATTCGTAGAGATTCGCTGAATAGTCCCCCGCTTTCGCGGGTGCTGTGCTGTGATGCGACGAGCAGCTTCACGCGAGAACGGGAGGTGGCGATGAAGACTCGTTCGCAGCTGACGCTGGCCGGGGCCGGCTTCGAAAAGTACACGAAGACGACGCGCCGGGCGCAGTTCCTCGCCGAGATGGATCGCGTCGTGCCGTGGCGTGAACTGTGCGTGCCCATCGAGCCCGTGTATCCGAAGCCCGGCAACGGTCGTCCGCCGGTCGGCCTGGAGCGCCTGCTGCGGATGCTGTGCCTTCCACTTATTCGTCCGATCGGGCTCACGCCGCCCGCCGCAGGTATTCGTGATGCAGTCCACCAACGCGCGGCACCTTCACCACCCTGCCTTCGCTCGGCAGCTGCACACTCCCAGGTTCGGGTGCGTCTTTAGACAGCGATAAATGTGTCCGCGTCCCGTTGTAGTAGTTGACGTACTTCGACAGGATCTCGCGAAGATGCCGTTCGCCGATCACGACAACGTGGTCAAGGCATTCCCGTCGAATCGAGCCAATCACCCGCTCGGCATACGCGTTTTGCCACGGCGAGCGGGGCGCGATGACCGTCTCCCGGATGTCCAACGCCTTGGCCTGACGCGAAAATCGCTCTCCATAGACTTGGTCTCTGTCCCGAATGAGATACCGGGGCCCCTCCTCCAGCGCGCACGCCCCGAGCAGTTGGCATGCCGTCCATTCCGCAGTCGGATGCTCCGTGACATTGAGATGCACCAGCCGGCGCCTGCTGTGGGTCAGTATCACGAGCACGAACAGGACTCGAAAGGTCGCGGTGGGCACCGTGAAGAAATCCAACGCGATCAGATCCGGGGCGTGGTTCTTCAAAAATGTCCGCCACGCCTGCGACGGCGGCCTCCGAGGCCGGACCATGTACTTCGAAACCCTCGCCTGCGAGACCGTTAGGCCGAGCTTCAACAGCTCGCCGTGGATTCTTGGTGCACCCCAAAGGGGATTGGCGCGGCTCATCCGCCGAATCAGATCGCGGAGCTCGGTCCCAAGCCTGGGCCGACCGCGTCGGTGCCGACTCTTCCACGCCCAGTAGCATCGGAATCCATGCCGGTGCCAGCCGACCACGGTCTCGGGCCGTACCACGTGCACCGAATCCCGCCAACTCGTCCACAACCTCGACAGTAGAACCCAGAAGATCCGGTCCATCTCCGTCAGCCGAGGCCGTGGCTGGCGCGCCTTCCACACGGCGAGTTGTTGCCGCAGCGCCAGGTTCTCCAGCGCCAACTCGCGGTGCGTGCGAACAGAGCTTCTCAGTGTCCCAAAGAGGATTCCGAGCCATCGGACCATGACCGGCGAAATAGCCGATCAGTCCGCCGAATGCAAATTAATCGCGGCGGATGACTTTTTAGAAGGGACAAGTCAACGAATACTCAGCCATCCCACCCGTTCTTGCTCACGCCGGCGTCTTCGCCTAGCCTGTCGTCGATCGCAGCGCGGTTCTAAGGGGCAAGAAGCAGGGAGGGGCCGATGCGTCGGCGTGCAAA
>WNFD01007109.1_pt1 | contig 11133 bp, 11 predicted proteins | sample 5400491 | NCBI WGS metagenome assembly WNFD01 (sample SAMN13153343, study PRJNA577476) | soil metagenome | isolation source: 120 cm saprolite under Douglas fir tree site 2 hole 2 replicate 2 | place: USA:California | collected 2015-04-18 | reverse complement strand
CAGGATGTCGCCGCCGTTCTCGATGATCAGCCGCGCCGCGCCATCGCCAGCCGTGGTGGTGATGCGGATCCAGCCGCCGTCGCGGTTGTGGCTGACGGCGTTGCCGATCACGTTGTCGGCCATCCGGCGCAGCAGCGGCGCGCTGCCCTCGACCCAGATGCCCTCGCTGCCGGCGAGGTGCTGCACGGCCAGGTTCCTGGCGGTGATCGCATCCTCATACGCGGCCAGGGCCGCCGACACGACGTAGTCCAGCGGGAGCACGGCCCGGCCGGGCAGCGCGCCGTGCTGAGCGCGGGCGAGCACGAGCAGCCCTTCCAGCAGCTCGTCGGCCTTGTTGAGCTCGGCGCGGACCTGGCCGGCCAGCGTGATCGTCTCGGGCGGCACCGGCCCGGGCTTGGCCACGGCGACATCCAGGGACACGCGCATCGTCGCGAGGGGAGTGCGCAGCTCGTGGGAGGCGTTGGCGACGAACCGCCGCTGCGCGGCGAACGCGCCGTCCAGGCGTCCCAGCAGCGCGTCGATCGTGTCAGCGAGGTGTTTCAGCTCGTCGCCCGGGCCGTCGATGGCGAGCCGCTCGTGCAGATTGCTCGCGGAGATCCGCCGCGCCGCCGTGGTCATCTGGCGCAGCGGGCGCAGCACCCGGCCCGCGACCACCCAGCCCGCCACCACCGAGACCACCAGCATCACGCCCAGCGCGATCGCCGAACCGACCAGGTACTGGCGTGACGTGGCCGTATCCACCTGTACGGTCACGGTCTGCCCGCCGCTGGTCACAGTCCTCGTCGAGTGCGAGGCCGAGGACCCCACGCCGTTGGTGATGGCCAGCAGCACCATGGCGGACAGCACGAACAGAATGCAGTACAGGGCGGTCAACCGCATCCGCACGGTGCGGCGCGATCGGAGCATCATCGCCACCTCTCATTCCTGACCCCATCGCACCAGGCCGATGCACAGCGGTCCCGCTTCAGCATGCGTCGCCGGGCCTTACAACGACATTACGGCCGCCGTTCGGCCGGTGTAATGGCCGGTTCCGTAGAACCTCCTCCATGGAAGCAACTATCGAAGTCGCCGGGCTGCGCAAGCGGTTCGGCCGCGTGCAGGCGCTGGACGGGATGACGTTCACCGTCCGGCCTGGGCAGGTGACCGGGTTCGCCGGGCCGAACGGTGCCGGGAAATCAACCACGATGCGGGTGGTCCTCGGCCTGCACGCGGCCGACGCGGGCACCGCCCTGACCGGGGGGAAGCCGTACCGCAGCCTCCGGCAGCCGCTGTCTCACGTCGGCTCCCTGCTGGATGCTGCCGCGCTGCAGCCCAGCCGCACCGCCCGCAACCACCTGCTCTGGCTGGCTCATTCCCAGGGTTTTTCGGCCACAAGGGTCGACGAGGTGATCGCGCAGTCCGGTCTGGGATCGGCGGCCCGCCGCAAGGCCGGCGGCTACTCGCTCGGCATGCGGCAGCGGCTCGGCATCGCCGCCGCGCTGCTCGGCGACCCTCCCGTGCTCATGTTCGACGAGCCGTTCAACGGCATGGACCCCGAGGGCATCGTCTGGCTGCGCGGCTTCCTGAAGGCCCTGGCCGCCCAGGGCCGGGTGGTGCTGGTCTCCAGCCACCTGATGAGCGAGCTGCAGGACACCGCCGCTCACCTGGTCGCGGCCGGCCGCGGCAAGGTCCTCGCCGACACCAGCGTGGCCGAGCTGATCTCCGCCGCATCCGCTGGCCGGGTGACGCTGCGCACGACCGCGCGGGCCCAGGCGACGAGTGTGCTGGCAAACGCGGGGGCCACCGTCGCCGCCGCAGGTCCCGGCGTGCTCACCATCACCGGGATTGAGGCCGAACGAGCTGTGGTGCTCCTGTCCGAGCACGCGGTCCCGTTCAGCGAGGTATCCGCTCACCGGGCGACGCTGGAGGAGGCCTACCTGGAACTCACCCGGGAGGCCGTCGAGTTCAGGGCGGCGGAGGCGGAGGCGGCATCATGGTAGCTCTTGGCACGCACCGGCCGGACCTGAGCGCCGGGCGGCGCGACGGGTTCGCACGGCTGCTGCGCGCGGAGTGGACGAAGTTGCGGACGGTCCCCGGCTGGATCATCACCATCCTCGTCGCGGCGGCGCTCCCCACGGTGTTCGCGCTGCTCAACAACAGCAATTGCTCTGGGAATGGGACTTCCGCCGCAAATTGCATTTGATGCGAATACGCGACCGTGTGCGTGTGTGGCGCTTACCTGGCACCGAGACGCGGTGTGACCTGCCTGCTCAGCAGCCGAGTGTGTCAGGCGAGGCTAACGGGTGACTTGGTGTGCGTGGGGCAAATCGGCCGGTTTTGCCCTCTTGAGCTGTATGCCCTCCGGGACGTCGCATCAGATGCGAAGATTTCGCATCTGATGCGACGTACGGGGAGTGATCGGCATGAGGCGTGATGGGATGGCGCCGGCGGCGCCGGAGCGGCTGACAGCGATGCTGCGGGCCGGGGCGCGCGGCCTGTTCGTCGAGGAGGCCGCGGTTGAGCTTGTGCTGCGCCACGGCTACTGGGCCGGCCGTGAGGACTTCACCGGCCGGTTCGTGCGCGAGCAGTCCGGCCCGGAACTGGCCGGCGATCAGCTGGCTGCCGTTATCGACTGGCGGGGCGCCGTCGAGGGCCTGGAGCGGGGCGAGCTGGCGTGCTCGGGCAGCGAGCTGTCGGTCCTGAAGATCGCGGCGAGCCTGGCCGCAGGCTGCCCGGTCAGCCTGCGGCTGGTCCTGGGCGGGTTCGACCATGTGAACATCACGCTGGTCGCCGGGGCTGTGCTGCACGCGAACGGGACGGTCGGCGGCGTGGTGATCGTGCCCGCACCGCCGGCGTATCCGGCGGGGGTCCGTGTCGTGGCCGCGGACGGCACGGTGCTTCAGGAGGGCGGGGCAGGTGCGCGCTGAGGATCTTGTTCCGGGGAGCGCCCGGCTGTGGCTGGCGGCCGGGGTTCCGCTGCTGCGGCCCGGCGAGCAGGTGCTCGAGGCGATGCTGACCGGGTGGCGTAACCAGCAGCTGGCCCGCAACCTGGCGTTCTCCACGGTCGAGGGCCGGGAGAACCGGGTGCGGGACTTCACCCGGCACTGCGGTGCCGCCCCCTGGGAGTGGTCGGCGCAGCTGGCGGATGAGTGGTTCACCGACATCCGGGCGGTCCGCGGAAACGCGCGCTCGACCCTGCGGTCCTACCAGGAGGCGCTCCGCTTGTTCTGCGCCTTTACCGACCAGCCTCTTGGGCGTCCGGCACGTCCGGCGGGCCTCCAACTGGCAGCGTAGCTGGCCCGTTAACCTGCTGGGGATGCGACGTCCGGCACGTCGCGACGGGCGTCTTCGGGGGGCGGCGTGGGTCTGGGGCTTGTCGTTGGTGATCTGCGGGTGCAGCGGATCGAGCGGGGTGATGGCAGGTGGTCGTTCACGATCGTGTGGCCAGAGGGAACGGTTCATGGGGATGCTGAGCGGTTCCTCCGGGAGTATGAGGGCTCGGGCACGCAGCGGACTTACGCTTACCTGCTTGTTGATCATCTGCGGTGGCTGGAACGCGAGTGCCTGCCGCCGGGTGCGGTGACGCTGCGGGATCTCGAGCGTTACATGGGGATCGTCGGCGCCGAGGTGCGGATGCCGCTCGGGGAGCCGTGGCGGGCGGGCAAGCGACCGTACGGCCCGGCCGCGCTGTCGGCTGCGGCGGCGTGCCTGAAGGGCTTCTACCTGTATCACGCCGCACGCGGGGTCAACGAGGAGCTTGGCCGGCGGCTGGACAGGACGCGGCTGCCGACACGGGCGGACCGCAACCGGGCGCTGCTGGGTCATGTGAAGACGGTCATGCCGGCCAACCCGCTGGCCCCGCGCCGGGTCCGGCGGCGGCACCCGAAGATGCTGCCGGAAGGGGCGCGCGAGCGGCTGCTGGAGACGGCAGCCACTGCCCGGGACCGCCTGGTGATCACCTGGCTTGGGGACGGGGGGTTCCGGATCGGCGAGCTGTGCGGCCTTCACCTGGCGGACCTGCATCTGAGGGTGGGCGCAGCCTGCGGGGAGTGCCGGTCGGCGCATGTGCACGTCTGCCACCGTGGCGGCAACCCGAACAGGGCGGCGGCCAAGACCAAGCACGAGTGGGTGGTCGAGGACGGGACCGTCCGGGGCGGGCTGATCAAGCGGGCCAGCCCGGCGATGATCCACGCTTACTTCGAGTACATGACCACCGAGTACCCGAAAGACGCCGGGCACGGGATGCTGCTGGTGCAGCTCCACGGGGAGGGCGCCGGGCAGCCGTGGGCACCGGACGCGGCTCGGGGGATGCTCCGGCGGGCCGGTGCCCGGGCCGGCCTTGGCCTGGTCAAACCACATCAATTCAGGCACAGCTTCGCGACCGCTGTGCTGGATGCCTCCGGCGGGAACCTGGTGGTGACACGAGAGGCAGGTGGCTGGGCGTCGGCCGCGACGGTGGATGAGGTCTATGCCCACGCCGACGTCCACGATCCGGTCTTTGACCGGGCGCTGCGCCAGGCATGGGGTGATCATGCGTGAACGCCGGGGCACGGCTGGCGCTCGTAGATCCTCGCCCGGACAGGACTGCTCGTGACCGGCTGGAGGTACTGACTGCGCTGATCAACGGCCCGTCGTTCGACCCGCTTTTCCGCAGCGATGTCATCCGGATCCCGGCGGTGCATCCCGCCTACCGCTGGGATTGCGTGGTCGCCGGCTGCGAGCGGCCCCGTGCGCAGCGAGACTTGTGCGCCGCGCACGCCGCTGAGTGGCAGCGGGTCCGCGCTGCGGGGATGACCCGCCGCGAGTTCGCCCCTGCCGCCCGGCCGCTGAAGGCCACCGAAACACCTGAGCCGGTCAGCTGCCGCATCTGCCTGCACCGGCCGGCGTTCAACCGGGAGCTGGCCATCTGCCACCGTCACCGCAACCGGTGGCGCGCTCACGTCCGCAAGCACGGGGCACACGCTGACTTCGGGCAGTGGCTGGCCAGCCAGCACGCCTATCACAGCTACAGCGGATGCCGGGTCCGCGCCTGCGACGAACTCGCGGCTGGCCCGCTGGGCTTGTGTGTCCTGCATGAACAGCGCTACCACCGCAGCGGGAGGCCAGGTGGCGCGTCACTGCCCCCGACGTGGTTCGGCACCTACGAGTACCACGGCCGGCCGGTGCCGGTCAGCTACCGCGATGAGGCGGCATTCCGGCAGTGGTGCGCGACAGCGCCGCCGGTGATGCGCGCCGGGCAGCTCAACCTGCGCGGGCTGCGGCCGCTGCTGAGAGCCGAGATCCAGTGGGGACTGCATACGCACGCCCGGGGGGTGCGTGCTTCCTGGGAGCTGCCCTGGATCCAGTCCCTGGTTGACGTGTGCACCCGCCGTGGCCTCGGCTGCCTGGCCGATCTCGACCTCACCGGGTCCGGGTCCCGCTACCGGGTGATCGTCCCGGAGATGCTCGACGCGCTCAGGCTCGTTTACTTCAGCCCGTCTGACACACGGGACGGTGGCTGGATCGAAACCGAGCACTTCGGCATCCGCTTCCCAGCCCACGCTGGCACCATCGACCTCACCGCCGTGTCGCAGCGGTGGCTACGCGACCTGCTGTGGGACCACATGGCCGGCGTGCTGCGCTCGCCGAAGTGCCCCCGCACCGGCACGCCCCTGGCGCACGCGCGCCGGGCGTGTGTCGAGCTGAGCGCATTCTTGCAGGCCGATGCCCCCGCCAGCGGTCACAACCCGGCGCTGCTGCGCGCCGAGCACATGCACCGGTTCGTGGCCGACTTGCGGCACCGGGAACGGCGCGCCTTGCCCTGCCTGGGCACCTACCGCGCCGACGGCCAGCCGACGATCGCGACGCAGGTCGTGCGCCGCCTGATCTTCAACTACGGGCGTGCCTTGCTGCGGGACGCGCTGGAAAGCGGCGCCGCTGAGCAGTTCGGCCTGGACCGCGGGTTCATCGCAGCGATGCCCGCCGGCGGGCGGGATACCAAGCACAGCCGCAACCCGTTCACCGACGACGTCGCGCGAGCTCTGGCCGATGAGTCCAACCTGACCCAGCTCGCCGAGGTCTACGACCCGGACGACCGTGGCCTGCGTGACATCTGGGAGACGATCATCCTCACCGGGCGCCGCGCCAGCGAAGTACTCAAGCTCCGTTTCGAGTGCATCGGCCGCTACAACGAGCTGCCGCTGCTGTGGCATGACCAGACCAAGGTCGGCAACTACAACGAGGCCGTCCGCATCCCCGAACGCCTCTACCAGCTGCTGGCCGCACGCCAGCACAAGACGCTGGCATGGTTCGCCGACACCCACGGCGGCCGCCGCCCCAGCACAGCCGAGCGGCACACGATGGCCCTGTTCCCGTCGGCCCGGCGAAACCCCGCAGGACAGCGGTCAGTGTCTTACACCTGGTTCCACGCGCACTTCAAACCGTGGGTCGACCAGCTCAATATCGGGCACGTGGTCGCGCACCAGGCCAGGCACACCATGGCCACCCGGTTGCTGCGCCACGGCGCGACCCTCACGCACATCCGCAAGTATCTCGGTCATGTCTCCGACCGGATGGCCGAGCACTACGCCAAGGTCGCCGTCTCTGAGATCGAGGACATCCTCCAGCACGTCTGGGTCGCCGGCCCCGGCGCCGCCAATCCCGGCGAGCTGCTGTCCAGCCACGTCACACCGATGAACCGGCTCCAGGCCGAAGCTCTCGCACTGGACCTGTCCCGCCGCAGCACCCCCGCCGAGGGCGGCTTCTGCACCTTCCAGCCCGTCGTAAACGGCGGCGCCTGCCCATGGAAGCTGAACTGCGAAGGCTGCGGCAAGTTCGTCATCTCCGGTGCTGACCTTCTGCACTGGCGGCGCAAACGCGAGCAATGGAACTCCATCGCCGAACGCGCCCCCGACGACGCCACCGCCAGCTACCTGCACCAGGTCTTCGAGCCCACCGCCCGCGCCATCGACGGGCTGGAGCAGGCCCTCGCCGGGCTCGGGCTCCTCGACGACGCCCTCGCCCTGGACCTGCGCAGGCCCCAGGACTACTTCCAGCGCCTTTGGAACACCGGGTTCCGCGCCACCGACCTCGCCAGGGCCGCTGTCGACGAGCAAGCCGGCCCCGGTGACGACCCAGGCGTCTCAGACGGGCTAGAGGCGACAGCGTGACGCCGGAACGCACGGCAGCCGCGATCCAGGCCCGCCGCCGCGCCACCGAACAGAAACTGCACCAAGTCCGCGACGCCATCACCTGGCTGCGGCGCAGCAAGACACCCGTCACTTATCCCGCCGTCGCCCGGCGAGCCGCGGTCTCCCGCGCCTTCCTCTACGACAACCCTGATGCCAGAGCGCTCATCGGCGAGGCCATCACGAAAGCCGCCGGGCTGCGGGCCCAGGCACTGGCCGGCGGCGACGCTCACCAGGAGGCGTCCTGGCGGGAGCGGGCGCTCAACGCCGAGGGCGCCCTTAAGGCTGCGCACGCCGAGATCCGCGCCCAGCGCGCCCGGATCGGGCAGCTTCTCGGGCAGATCCGCGACGCTGAAAGCGAACTCACCGAAGACGCCATCCAGCGAATCACCACCGAGAACACCACACTCAAGCAGCGCGTCCGCCAGCTCACTCAGGACAACAGGACGCTGGAAGAACGGCTGCAAGCCGCACGCTCCAACGTCCGCTTCGCCGACAGGCGCATCGCCCAGCTCGAAGCCCAGCTCACCGAGCATGCCTGCAAGCCATGAGGCAGGCCAGGCCTACGGCGGGATTCATGTCAAGTCAGGTCAGCGAGAGGGTTGATGATCCAGTGGTTGCTCCGCAGAACGCGGCCGGCGAAGGCTACGTCCCGCTCGCCAGCGAAGCTGAAGCCGAGGGAACGGCAGATGCCGTTCGACGGAGCATTCGTGGTCGCCGGGAACGCCTGCACAAGCCCCCAGCGGCCATCGTCGCGAGCCAGCTCAAGCAGCATCCGGACGGCCCGCTTCCCGAGACCGCGGCCCTGGAACTCCGGCAGCACCATCCAGCCGATCTCAGACACCGGCCCGCCGCCGTCCTCGTCGTGGGACCACAATACGACCGATCCCGCCACCACCTCGGGCGCGGCCTCGTCGGGGACGATCATCTTGATCCAGTCGGTACCCGCCGCAGCCGCCGCGACATCGCGGGCGACTTTCTCCTCGATGCCCTCGCGGGGAAGCGGGCCGCCCAGTTCAGCCGTCATTACCGGGTCGCACCGCATCCGCACATAGGCGCCGGCATCGCCCAGCTCAACGTCCCGCAACCGCACCCGCCGCTCCTCTTCAGCCAGAGCTTCTGCTCCGCTCCGGTGGTCATCCCGGATGTCTTCCATCATCTACGGGCGCACCGACAAACGGCGCCCCTGGCGGGGTGGCAGCGGTGACGACTGGCAGCCGCGCGGCCCTGGCGTCACGTCGCAGACATGTCCGCGACGTGAAACAGCAGGTCACAGCACAAGTCGATCTTCAGAGGGTCGGAAAATTAGCGTTCGTCACCGATCCGGCCTATGGGTGGGCCGGGGAATGCCAGGCGCGGTTCGGCACCACCCGGTCCAGATCGTGCACGAGTGGAACACTGCGGTGCATGTCCAGGAGTATGAGGGTGAGCCCGCCAAGCGGGCCTTCACCCCTGGCGAGCTGCAGGCGTTCTTCGACTATGCCGACGAGCAGGTGGGCGTGATCCGGGGCCGGGGCCGGAAAGGGTGGCTGCCGGCGTTCCGCGACGCGGCCTTGTTCAAGACGGCGTACGCGTTCGGGCTGCGCCGCAACGAGACCCGGATGCTGGACGTAGCTGACTTCAGCGCCAACCCGCAGGGCCCGGAGTTCGGTGAGTACGGCGTGCTGGATGTCCGGTACGGCAAGGCGATGAAGGGGTCGGCGCCGAAGCGGCGCAGCGTGCTGGCGGTCTGGCCGTGGTCGGCCGGAATCATCGAGCAGTGGGTCTGCGAGGTCCGGCCGCTGCTGGCAGCTGAGGGAAATCCAGCGCTGTGGCCATCCGAGCGCGGCTCCCGGGTCGGCTTGCAGCGGCTGGACTCCCGGTTGTGCGCCTACCGGCGGGAGCTGGGCATGGACGAGGGGGTCGACTTCCACAGCCTGCGCCGCTCGTATGTGACGCACCTGATCGAGGATGGCTGGGATGCGTTTTTTGTCCAGTGCCAGGCCGGGCACGAGTCGGCCAGCACCACTGCCCTGTATACCTGCGTGTCCTCGGACTTCCGTACCCGCACGCTGCGGCGGGCGCTGGACCAGACCATCGGCGCGGCGCTGCCGGGTACCGGGAGCACGCGGTGACGGCCAGGCGCCAGGTCAGCTACCGGTGGCGGCTGCGGGAGCTGATGGCCGGGCGGGGCATGTTCACCACCGGTGAGCTGGTGCCGCTGCTGGCCGGGCGCGGGATAAAGCTGTCGGTCTCGCAGGTCCACCGGCTTGTCACCGGCACCCCGGAACGGCTGTCGCTTCCGGTGCTGGCCGCGCTGTGCGACATCCTTGATGTCACCCCGGCTGACCTGATCGTCACGAAGGCCGAGAACATCGACCTGCGCAAGACCGGCACAACCGGTGGCCCAAGTGCCGTGGAGCGCGCTGCTGCCATCCGGCCCAGGCGGGCGCAGATCCGGCCAGGGCCGGAGTGAACTCCCCGAAACCCACGCCAGAGCAGCACGAGCGGTGGCGGATGCGGGTCTGCGCCCGCTGCGGCAGGCGGGCGCCGGTATCGGCGAACTGGCCAGAGGGGCCGGTCTGCCGGACCTGCGTCGAGCGGGGACTGCGGATCCGCGGGCGCTGCACCGGGTGCGGGGCCGAGCGGCTGCTGCCCGGCCGCCGCGCGGACGGCACGCCGGCCTGCCGGGACTGCGCCGGCATCACCCGCGATTTCTCCTGCGACCGGTGCGGTTCCGAGGGCCGCCTGCACGCCGGGCGGCTGTGCTCCCGGTGCACCCTCTCAGACAAGCTGCGCGTGCTGCTCGACGACGGCTCCGGCACCATCAGCGAGGCGCTCACGCCGCTGGCCACCCATCTCACCGCGATGCCCAGCCCCCGCGCCGGCCTCGTGTGGCTGGCCAGCCCGCAAGTCCAGGCCCTGCTCACCGGCCTGGCCACCGGCCAGATCCCCCTCACCCACCAGGCGCTTGCCCAGCTGCCGAACTGGCGGACCGTCGCGCACCTGCGTGACCACCTCACGGCCAGCGGCGCCCTGCCCACCATCGACAAGCAGCTCCTGCACTTCGAGACCTGGCTGACCCTCCGGCTAGCCGGATCCGGCACCGGCCCCCGCGAAAGGCTCCTGCGCCAGTTCGCCACCTGGGACCTGCTCCCGCGGCTGCGGGCACGAGCCGCCCGCCGCCCGCTCACCCAGGCTTCCTGCCGGTTCGCCTGCGTGCAGTTCACCGCCGCCAGCGCCTTCCTTACCTGGGCTGACGGCAAAGGGCTTACGCTCGGAACCTGCAGCCAGGCTGATGTTGACGCATGGCATGCCACCCACGCCGAACACCACAGGCGCACCGTCCGCGGCTTCCTGGGCTGGGCGATGACCAACCAGCACATGCCACGCCTGGACATCCCCCTCCAGCAGGTCCTCAAAGGTGACCCGGTCTCCCAGCGCCAGCGCCTGGACCTGATCCGCCGGGCGGTCACCGACGACCGCATGCCACTGCGCACCAGGGTCGCGGCATGCCTGATGCTCCTGTACGCCCAGCCCGTCAGCCGCCTGATCCGGCTCACCACCGACGACGTCATCCAGCAGGACAGCGAGGTGCTCATCCGCCTCGGCGACCCGCCAGCGCCCGTGCCCGAGCCGTTCGCCGCCCTGCTCCTCGAACTGGCCGGCAACCAGCCCGGCACCACCACCGCCAGCACCCGGACCCGCTGGCTGTTCCCCGGCCAAAGCGCCGGGCAGCCGCTCGCCGCCGGCACCATGCTCGCTCACCTCCGCGCCCTCGGCTTCCTCACCGGACCGGCACGACTATCGGCCCTGCACCAGCTCGTGCTCCAGGCCCCCGCCCCCGTCATCGCCCAATCCCTCGGCTACCACGACCACACCACCACCCGCATCGCCGCCGAAGCCGCCAAGACCTGGAACCAATACGCGCCCGGCGACCACGCACAGTGACCCAAACGGCAAGGCCACCGGCGTATACGCACTGATCGGTTACGCGACTTCACCAGTA
>WNFD01012332.1_pt1 | contig 11137 bp, 15 predicted proteins | sample 5400491 | NCBI WGS metagenome assembly WNFD01 (sample SAMN13153343, study PRJNA577476) | soil metagenome | isolation source: 120 cm saprolite under Douglas fir tree site 2 hole 2 replicate 2 | place: USA:California | collected 2015-04-18 | reverse complement strand
CTCGGAGTTTGCCCGGGGCTCCAGCATTCAGGCTTATTAATATTAATATTGTTGGGGCGAGCGATCACAATACTAAAGGGGACCCTAACATCGGACCCCCCCCTCGTTCGTGTTTTTCGATTTGCCTGTTCACCTCTCATCCAATTATCACCAAATTTTATAAACATAATTTAGTAGTGTCTATTAACATATTCCGTATATTTTTTGAATAAGAATCGTGCTGTGTCGTGAAAAGAGCGTTCGTCACGCTGGCCGACGAATGCCGAGTCGGAGTTTGTATCCATCACAAAAATGGCAAACGTGTGGCGAGTCGCGTCGTAGTACAAATCTCGAGATCACGCTGCTTTCATCACGTGTGCGTACATATGCTGGGACCAACCGAGCGGGATGTCAAAAAACCTCTGTGACACCCCGTGACAACATGAACGAGGGGGGGTCCGATGTTAGGGTCCCCGTTAGTATGGTACAGTACTAGTAGCAGTGGGTACGAATTTAAGGGCTCCGAGTCTGCACGACGACGAGCAATGAAGATTATTCCTTCACAGGCAGAAGGCATGCTAGGCGAGGGAGTCACAGTTATATGTATGAAGCGGAAGCGTGGGGACAGTGGATATCAAGTCAATTCGTACAGATGGCTGCAGGGACGGGTCAACTTAGACTATCCCATATCAGCGACTTCAATATATGCTGTATAAGCGTGCTCAAACAATACGACCAGCCTATCGTGGCCAATCGGTATGGGAAAACCATGCAAACAGCGAACATATATACGGGTGGAGATTGCCGAGGGAGCTATGCAGTTTAAGTCACGGTGGCTGTCACTCAATTGAGAACCGCTCACTCATCTCGCGAACGAGACAAGGAACAGAATACGCGCAACATTCGGCGTCCCTCCGCCTCAAGCTCATCCTCTTCTCTTTTTCTTTTACAGGTTGGCGTCCGTCATATGTTACACGTTATGCCGCTTACCCTCCTCAGATTCGCCATGGCCGCCATTTATTCAACCCCAATCGTCATTGACGGCAAGGGTCACCTCCTCGGTCGGCTGGCCTCCATTATATCCAAGCAGATTCTGAATGGCCAGAAGATTGTCGTCGTTCGCTGCGAGGAAATCAACATCTCTGGCAGCTTCTTCCGTAACAAGGTGTGCTGTGTTCGTCCCCAATCTACCAGATACTGATGCTCATTCGTCAATCCTCCAAGCTCCGCTACCATAACTTCCTTCACAAACGCCATATTGTCAACCCCAAAAAATCAGGCCCTTTTCATCACCGCGCTCCTTCCAAAATTCTGTTCCGTGCCATCAGGGGCATGGTGCCCCACAAGACCTCACGCGGTACTGCCGCCCTTGAACGTCTGAAACTCTTCGAGGGCGTCCCGCCTCCTTATGATAGGAAGAAGCGAATGGTTGTACCAGAGGCTTTGCGGGTCCTTCGATTGAAGCCAGGGCGGAAATACTGCACAGTAAAGGTGAGTTTACAATGACTTCAAAGTTTGGCGGTGACTCATCGAGTCTCAGCGTCTTTCTCACGAAGTTGGTTGGGGCTACAAAGATGTTGTTGACCGCCTCGAGGAGAAGAGGAAAATCAGGGCAAAGGCCTTCCATGAGCGCAAGGTGATTATACAAACCATGTTATGGTTTGCGTTGATCTGAGGTGCTCCTTTCAGCTTGCCGCGACCAAGTTGCGCCAAAAGGCGATCGCTGATAATTCGGCATCGTTCGGGAAGCTTACTACTCTTGGCTATTAGACGGAACATGTAGCCTTGTTGTGGCCTTATGAGAGTATGTTCTATCATGAGCCGTGTAACTCCATGCTCGTTATATTATGTCGTTCCAATTGGTCAACATTGCTAAGGTGACGAATTCACCTTCGCGGGCAACAAATTTGGTGGCCATTCACCAACCAAACATCCGTCATATACGCGACAACAAAGAGATGTCTTGAGCATAGGTATTGCGGAGTCTTCGGCGTATTCGCAAGGGAATGGGATGTCATCCCCAGGCCTATTTCAGTCGTCATCGTCCAGGTTAGCTTGTGCAGCCAGCTCTTCGCCAAAGGGGTTGCCCTGTTCTGCGGCCTTCCTGACACTCTCGGCCTTCTTCATCCTCTTCAATTCAGCTTCTTTCTCCTCCCTGGCCCTCCTTGCTAAATAAGCCTTACTGCCAACGACCTTTTCTGGGTTCTTGCAAATCTTAAGCCGTCGGTCGATTTCGCGTACAACGTCTACCGATGGGATATCCCCATCCTGAGTGATCATCCGCTTAATGGACTCAGCTCCTTCAAGGGCAGCATCGGCATTCTTTGACCGCGCCCAAAACGCTGCGATTTCGGAGTGAGCAAGTGAGAGACAAGCCAAAGCGATCTGGGAAGGGGGGTATATAAGTTCCACGTCAGTTAATCGAGATGTGCGGATATGCTGCAAGGCCGTGTCATAAATTCGTTGCAATTCTTCGTGCGGAAGGGCCTGGGGTAAGTCCTGAAATGACTTCAACTTCAACAACAGGGCAGCAGTCGGCATAGAAGCAGGCAAAAGCGAACTTGTATGTCAAGCCACATTCCCCATAATGCACGATGAGCATGCCATACGGCGAATTCGAATGCGAGGCTTTGGGCGACCAAGAATTCGAGATCGAGGACGTCTGACGCATTTGTTCGTGGTATGTTCGTGGTATACGATTCGAGCGAGATGGGATGGTTGGTGGTTTTGGTAGCGAGGAACAGGGCTGTAAGCCTGAAGGGAGAATGAACACTGCGTCATTGGGCGCATGGTATTACAGCCCTTACATGACGTTCTTGGGATGCCAATCCATCACCGTGTTCTTGAGATAGAATCGTTTCAAGTAGGTAATTCCGGTGGCCTCTATTTCCTCTGGGAAGTGAAAGTGGCCACATAGTTGAGATATTTTGGTGATGTACAGTTTAACAAGAAGATGCTCCTCGTGGGCGTCGAGGAAATGGACGTCTGACGACGAGCCAGGCTACATATGAGGTTTGAGTTCGTCTCGATGGCTGTGAGTATCGTCCACACACCGAATCACTTTCAAACGTGTTGCGAATTGCAGCGACTGCAGCCTGGTTCAGTGCCGTCCTGGTCGACTTTAGCTGCCCCTCCGAGAATCGCCAGTTCTTGTACTGAGTGCTGCTCTGAAAGAGAGGTGTCTTTGGGGTCGAACTAGCATCGGGGGAGGCTGATGACTGGAGCATTGCTGATGAGTGCAGAACGGGGGCTTAGGTGGGTGGACGACAATCTATAGCACGTTATACATCTTCATCGAGCTTCATCACTCGCATCGTTTAGCTGCTTTCGTTCCATTTTTCTTTTACCGCACTAGCAGCAGGCAGTGACTCGTACGATGGGGGTCATGTGCATATCTACTGCATCTGCATATATTTCAACTACAAGTGGTACGCCGGCGCACAAGCATCATTATCTCAACTCTGTGATCGTTCTAGGTGTGATCGTGGCGCTCGGCTTGAGCGATTTTGTCTCTGTTGCCAATATGGAGGGCACAAAAAAAACAGTACAACAAAGTGGACCAAAGATTAAGGAGAGGACGGAGTAGAAATAAAGCAGTAGAAAGTCCGTGAAACGTGAAAGTGAAAGGATCAGGACCCCTCGCTTTTTGCTGCTTTTTTCTCCTTTTTGAGACGTTTGCGCTCTCGTCTTGCCTCTTCATCCTCATCCTTCACCTCCTCTGTCTTGTCCTTTTTCTCCTTTTTCCGCTTCTTCTTCTCGGTTTCTTCTGCACCATCCTCGGCCACGGCTGTAGAAGTGTCGGCATCGACAGCTTCAGACTTTCGTCTGCGTTTTTTGTCCTTAGATTTCTCCGGGGAGCCTGTTTCGGTGGTGTCAGGTTGCTCGGCTGCCACAACGGGAAGTGCCACGACCGGCGGTACGACCGTTGACTGCCCTGTAAGCTGCTGGGAAAATACGTCAGACGCATAGACGCATTCGTCTGCAGGGGACTCATCGAACCTCTCGTGTATAGTCAACATAGTCTTTGCTCCACTCTACGGGAGTAACGCCGTCGATTTTCTCACCGTGCTTGCCCAATTTGCCTTCTTTTACCAATTTCTTTTTCTCCATTGCCTTGGGCCCAAGGCCCCAACGTCTAGGATACGTGTCCCGTTCCATGATGCAACGCTTGACTTTCGCAACTACGCCGTGGTCGCAAGTGGCAAGTTCAACAGTCGACATTAGTGCGATGGCCAGGGCAATAGCCTCTCCTTTCGTAGTCATGAGGACCACTTCTTCGTGGACGGATATGTCGACTTCATAGCGGAGAAGCCCGGGTATCATGAGCTTGGCACCGTAACAGACGGCATTGACGGCACTGTCCTTTACCACAATGCGCTTGTAGCCAACTAATAAGGATTCCAATGGGCGGATGACGCGACGCAGGAAAGATTCTATGCAACTATATTAGTGTTGTCATTCGAGAATAGCGTACAGAACTCATACCGTCCCGTGTGTTATCATATGTCCATTGAGCGTCCAACACATCGTGCATGGTAACCATGTCATCGTTTTCTGACAGAGCGCCGCTACGTACGCGCCTGAGTTCTTGCATGTGACCGCCAACACCGAGAAGGAGGCCAAGATGTACGCAGAGTGTCCGAATGTAAGTACCGGCCTCACAAGAGACCCAGAACACGGCGAGGTTGCGCTTTTCATCAAACTCCAAAAGTTTAGATTCATGGATGGTGCGTATTCGGAGTTGCCGTTTCACGGCAGAGATAAGAGGTGGTCGTTGGAAGAGCGCTCCCGTAAGGGTCTCCAAAGCACGGGGAAGAGCGGTAGAATTGGGGAGTGCAGAATGCAAGCGCAAGACACAGACGTACTCCTTACCTAAGTAATGCCATTAGCGTCGTGGTTGTCGCGCAGATACACAAGCTAACCCACCAGCGCTCTGCTGAGACTTTACGAGCCTCGTTGCGCGGTCAATGCAAACTATCAGACACCCTGTAACCTTGGGATCAAGAGTACCACTGTGGCCCGTCTTTTCAACTCGCAGGATTCGTCTGAGCCAGGCGACAACTTCGTGTGAAGATGGGTTTGATGGCTTGTCCAAGTTAATAACACCAGACCTGCAAGTAAAGTACAGTCGGTTATAGCAAAGTAGTAATTACCCTAAACGCTGACTTTATGTAGGACGTGATGTCGCGTTTGAGGGGGCTGCAGCCGGAAGGAATGGGTGTAAAGTGGCTTGAGCGAACCAGAAGCTTGTCATAATTTTTGAGAAGGAGGGGCCATTCTGCTGTGGACAATACTGGCTGCACAGCTTCCGGTTTTATTGAAAAATCACCTTGTTGTTGGGCGAAGGCGACACTGGCTTGCGAAAGTGCGGGGCTCATCGTCGCGTGTCGCGCTCAAATGTTTGGACGTGATGGCGGCTGTCGTGCTCACTGTGGGAATATCGGAAATCACCGAAAAGAGCTACACAGTCGACAAAATCCAATTCAGCCGCGAACCTTACTTTGTTAGACCCGATAGACAGACACTCCAGCCATGGTCAGTGCATTGGTTTCGCTTTGCTGAGTCCCATTCTCAGTAGGCTGAACCATGTTCTCTAGCCCAAGGCAGCCGCATCTAAAACTCCTGCCGCCAAGCACAAATTCGTCGTTGATTACTCACGTCCCGCAAACGACGAGATTTTCGACGGGGCTGCATATGAGAAGTTCCTCCATGATCGTATCAAGGTCGACAAGAAGGCGGGCCAACTAGGTGACAAAGTCAAAATCACGCGTGATGGTCTGTATTCCAAGTGGCATCCCACTATATCGGCTTGGGCTGACGAATCAAATAGACAAGAATCATAAGCTTACTGTGACCGCCAATATCCCCTTCTCGAAACGATACCTGAAGTACCTCACCAAAAAATTCCTCAAGAAGAGTACATTACGGGATTATCTTCGGGTCGTTGCGTCCAGCAAGGACGTTTATGAGCTACGCTTCTACAACATTGAGTATGTCGTTCCTCCCTTTGGTTGGGATTTTTTCACCTGACACTTCTGTAGGGGACCCGATGACGATGAGGAAGAGTGATTCCTGCGTGATCAGTTGTAGATTCATGGTGCCAACTGTTTGCGTATCCTACGTACTATAGTTTATAGTATCGTTGAGGAACACGAGTGCGGCGCGGCCTGATCTCCGGTCCATCATGTCGCTAATTTTGTATCAACTCATCAATACTCAACCGTCACGCCTGGGGAACAGCCCTATCTCATAAATCTCGTCGTCAGCGTTGACAGATGGGTAAAACGGCGCTCAAATTAGCGTGTGAAGTTGAGAGGCCGGCCCCGAGGATCGCTTTCCGCGCCGTAATTAACGATCATGATATAGGTCAAGGTCAAGTTGCGCCGGGCCTAACGTCTGCATCACCTTTCCCCCTATCCCTCAATGTCCCGTACTAAGGCCCCAAAGCCTCTTCCCAAGTTTGAAGTCGGTGTGTTCCTACTCTACTGTACCCGTCTCGTGCAGAGTTAGATCCAATCCAGGCGACGACTACAAGCTCCTCCATAGTTTGGGTGAAGGCGCTTATGGCACCGTGGTCGCTGCTTTACACAAGCCATCCGGACGGCAAGTTGCGATCAAGAAGGTGCTCCCCTTCGAACATACCCTGTTCTGTTTGCGCACACTGCGTGAACTGAAACTGCTGCGTTTCTTCTCGGAAAGTTGTGTAAATGAGAATGTATGTTGCACCTCGTGCTTTGTCCCTCATGGCGTTGGTTGACATTACGATGTCTAGATTATCTCCATCCTGAGCATCATTAAACCAACCTCGCTAGAAGACTTCAAGGAAATATATTGTATGTGCATCTAGCCATCGATATATCGCTCCCTCGTTCATGGTGTATGGTAGTCGTCCAAGAATTGATGCAAACTGATTTGCATCGCGTCATTCGCACGCAGAAATTGACCGATGACCACTGCCAGGTGAGATTGCCGACAATGTTTCGGATCATCGATATTGACGTAATTTCATAGTACTTCATCTACCAGACCCTACGCGCGCTCAAATCTATCCATAGCTCGGGCATCGTGCACCGGGACTTGAAACCAGCCAACCTCCTTGTCAATGCCAACTGCGACCTGAAGGTGTGCGATTTTGGTCTCGCGAGGAGCGTGAAGGCATCAAGCGCGGAAGGAGGGAAAGATGTAGGGATGATGACGGAGTACGTGGCGACGAGATGGTACCGCGCCCCGGAGATCATGCTGTCGTTCAAGATGTACACGAAGGTGCGAGCGCCGCCTTTCGTTGCCTCTGATCCTTATGAACCGTGCACGCCACGCACACATCAATCAGTCCATCGATGTCTGGGCGGTGGGTTGCATCCTCGCCGAGATGTTGTCCGGCCGTCCTTTGTTCCCCGGGCGCGACTACGGCCACTAACTGGATCTCATCCTCGACATCATCGGCACGCCCACTCTAGAGGAGTTCTACGGCATCACGTCCCGCCGCTCTCGCGATTACATCCGATCACTGCCAATCCGCAAGCGGCGTCCATTCACCGCGCTGTTTCCTCAAGCCTCGGTAGAAGCGGTCGATTTCCTCAACAAGACTTTGGTAGGCCACGCGCACTATTGCCATCGCCTCTTTTCCTTTGACGCTAACGCCCCTTGTCAGACCTTCGATCCGAAAAAGCGATTGACAGTTGAGGAAGCGCTCGAGCATCCATACCTCTCGGCTTACGTACGTGCCCTTGGTGTCTCTCGTCGTCCTGTGCTCAATTCTACTGTGCATCGACAGCATGACCCTGATGACGAGCCAGCTGCACGGTTTTTGGACCCTAACGGCTTGGACTTCGATGGTAAGCAATACAATCAAACGCCCTAGCTTCCCTCATCTCATCTTTGCACCAGATCCAAAGGATCCTCTTGACAAGGCCCAACTTAAAGAGCTTCTCTATGAAGAAGTCATTTCTTTTGTCCCGACTATTTAAACTTCCACACCTGCTTCATTTTTCGCAATATCTATTGTCATGAATTCGTCTTTGGGAAGGCTAGTGGTGTCTTGGCATACCCGGATACCCATTGCGCGCGTGTAATTATGTAACTTAATTTCGCACCTCACTCTACTGTTAGTAGGTTTGGGTCCAAAAGATGTGGCAAAAACCAAAAACACTTGATGATACATTCCTAGCTACAATGATAAGAAAACTCGGTGCCATACATCGTGCGTCGGACCAGGGCTGCGGGTGTCTCTTCGACTCTTGTTGGTACCGAAGTCATCCCTAACCCCGCACCCACGTCGTTGCTGGACGCTCTCCGCCGGCCATCGGTCGAATCGGAATCAAGGCTCATGTCATGAGACGGGTGAGGGGGCGTGCGGAGGAAAGAGGCAGGATCAATCGCAGATCCATGAGCAGCTGAGGAACCAGGTGGGTTCCTGCTTTCCGGCAGGAAACCGAAAGGGCGATAGGTCTCGCTTTGCGACGACCGCGTGACGACAGTCCGGTGGGGCATTGGAGCAGGACTAGGAGAATGCGGTCGTTCAGGGTACGGAAGGGTACTGAGAGCTGGCGAGCTCGACGGATCGGGTAATGGGCCGGCAGGAACCGGCGTCGAGGTCACACCCGGCTGTGTCACCCCAGGAAAGGCGAACGTAAAAGGTTGCTGACTGTCCACTGCCTGCGAGGGATTCAACTGGGATTCAGCTGGGTGGAGGTTGGTCGGGTTGTCGAAAAAGTCGAAATCTTGATCCGTGAATATCACGTCACCAACCACGCGATCACTTGAACGCTGCCCCGAGGCTGCTGTTGTAGGCAAGGCATTGGGCTGTCTTGACGGAGTTGTCTCAGGCGGTGAGCCGTCCCTAATTGTATCGTTCTCTGGTTGCCCCTGCGTTGCTGTGTTTGAAGGACCTGCAAGAGGTGCCTCCGATGTATCGTCCGCCGACTGCTCCAGCTTCCCACGCTTTCGGCTCGGACGGTGAAGACCCGTGCAAGACTCTTTGTCTGTTGTATCCTCCCGATCAGTCTCCAGTATAGTAGTTGTGTCACAAGGGTCTGCAGATCGTTGTCGCTTTCCCAAAGTGCTTGTTGGCATTGGCACTTCACGGGAAGGTGGTTTCGCTGGGGACCCCGCGGGAGGTGGCGGATATTCGAACGCAGGGCTTGATTGGAGCGCTCGTGAGTGTCTGCTTGGTTCGGTTGAACGGTGCGCTCTGTGAGGGAGTATGAATCGCTGAAAAGCTCGAATCATGAGACTTTATGACTTACCTAGCGTTTGCAGGATGGGAGGGGCCGTCAGGCGCAATGCTTATTGAAGCCGCAGAGAGGTTCGTAGGGTCATGCAAAGGTTCTGAGCCTCGAGCCTGCCGGGCGCGACTTAATTCCGATTGTAGTTGCTCCATAGAGCTTCTTAAGAGTTGAATGGATTCGGCGTGCCGATGTAACTCCCGCAACTCGTTCATTACTGACACAATCTTTTCATTTAGTGCGGCTACTTCTCGAGAATGGGCTGATGCCTGTTGCTGGAGTTGCCTCTGCAGCGATGCAACCGTGCGTTGTAGGGGCCGTACCTACAGAAGTATGAGAAAGAAGAGAAGGCGATGGGGGAATACACACTTGTTCTTCTACAATTTGCCTGACATCCGCCTGGTCTGTATTGATGTTCATGGTGGAGGCCCTACGTATACGGCCATTCTCGATCGTCCGTGGCTGGGATGTCCCGTGATTGGACGGGGGTTGTGGTACATCTTCCGGAGTGCCTGGGGGGGTGCGATTCAAGTCTCTCGTTACCAATGAAGCACATAAGCACAGACCTGCACAAGAAACAGAAAATTGGTCTGAGAAGGGCAAGTGACAGGGGAAATGAAAAGGTCCAGACCAACCTTCCACAACAGGCGCTGGCGGGGGTTTTGCACCACGACCACTCCGTGACCGTACGGCCTTCGCAATGCTGACCGATCTAGTCACTGTCCGGGGGGCACTTCCCCCGGCGACGGGTGGACGCCCAACGCCCAACTGTAGCTGGGCATCGCGAGCTTTCCTAGTCCGGGTCATAGGGCCGGGATGGAGGCCCGACGGGGCTTCGGACTCGGGTTTGACGGCATGGTGGGCCTCATCCTCATCCGTATCTGAGTGTACAATCATAGTACTCGTCGAGTGTAAACGCGACCGGTTCGAAGATTGTCGAACCGCGCTGCGATTGGACGGGGGGCGTTGGCGCGAAGTGCGGCGAGGGGATTGTGAACTAGTGATTGTAAGTCCCCGGGAGAGGAAGGAAAACGGTAGGTGGAATACGAACGGGGGAGAGTCGAGGAGTAGTTCAATCATTGCTTCAGTCTTGAGATTCGCTTTGAGGCCACGTTCCTGCACGGTTTAAACGCGTGTGGATTAGAGTTGACGGAAGTGAAGACAACACGCACCTTGCATACCCTCTGTAGATCCGACCGCTTCATACCCTCGAGGAGTTCCCTTGTCAGTAAAGACCGGTTTGTCATCTGGGAAACGGGGTGTGAAGGGGAGAGGGAAAGAGAGAGATTGGATTGAGTAACAACTCGTGACCTGATTGGCCCTCCACCCGAACCGTGTTTGAACAAGATCATCACGTGACTCCCTCCCCGTCCCTGTTCAACTCGGCCATTTCAACAAACTACTCCCCAACGTTCAACCGTATGGCTTTTTGTCGTCGCTGTGGTGACATCGTCTCGGGTCCTCGCTGTAGCAAGTGCGGAGGTGCCCCCGTAGGTATGTTCTCTATTCCATCTTTCACAGAAGCTCTTTATTCTCTCAAGCTCCCGTGATACAGTGGAACAAACAGTCTGCCCAAGGCGCCAACAAGGACAGATGGTCCCAAACCTATGTCGCCAAAACCTCAACCCCCCAATCTGCTCTACCGAAACGCGTCGTAGCCCAGCGTCCGTCTCGATTACCTTGTTCTCGGGATGTTACGGCTCTCGCTTCTCGCGTCTCAGAACACATTGCTTCTGCCACCAACTCGCTCACTTCCCCCCACATCAAACACAGTAGCGTTAGCGAGGAAGCTATCTTGTCAGCTCCCGATGTCATTTCCTCCCCATACTCCTCCGAACTCTCCAAGGTCTACGGCTCAGTGCTTCAGCCCAAGGAATCATTAGAGAGCTTTCATTGCCATGTCTGCTCTGCGCCATTCTCGCCAGATGCAACCA
>WNFD01007103.1_pt1 | contig 11138 bp, 10 predicted proteins | sample 5400491 | NCBI WGS metagenome assembly WNFD01 (sample SAMN13153343, study PRJNA577476) | soil metagenome | isolation source: 120 cm saprolite under Douglas fir tree site 2 hole 2 replicate 2 | place: USA:California | collected 2015-04-18 | reverse complement strand
CGGCCGCGGCACATCCCGCAACGCACCTGTGTCGCCTGTCGTCAGACGGGCGCAAAGCGACAGCTCGTCCGTGTTGTCCGCGCGCCGGACGGCAGCGTTAGCATCGATCCGACGGGTAAGAAATCCGGGCGCGGCGCGTACCTGTGTGATTCACCAGAGTGTTGGCAGGCAGCGCTTAGACGAGGCGCGCTCTCGCGTGCGTTAAAGCTTGAATTCATTCCGGAGGCAGACCTCCAGACACTAAATGCATATGCCCAGCGGCTGAGCGGCACCTCGGAGAGCGTCGTCAGCTTGCCGCTTCAGCTCCGACAGGATTGAGAAGGAACGAACCCTATGCCAAGACCAATGCAACGCTCACGCCCGGCCAATCGCCCGGGCCAAACGCGCGGTGGCCGACGCGGCCAGCTCGAAGCTTTTGAACGGCGTGCCGAAGCCGCGAACGCAACTGCTGCCCGCGCCGCCGAGGCTGGGCCAATCGAGCTACCGGCCGTCGTCAGCGTGGCCGATCTAGCAGGCATTCTTGGCGTACCGGTGACCCAGGTCATCAAGACCCTCTTCACCAACGGCACTGTCGCCACGATCAACCAGGCGCTCGACTACGACACGGCCGCCGTCGTTGCCACCGACCTGGGCTTCGAAGTGCGCGAGCAAAGCGTCGCCTCGAGCGCCGCGGCACCCTCAGCGGCCGTGGTCGCCGCGCCTGCCGCCGATGGCGTAGCCGAAGCTGCGGCGCCAAGCGCGCCGGCGGAAGAACAAGAAGACCCGACGCTGCTCGTCCCGCGCCCGCCCGTGGTCACGATCATGGGCCACGTCGATCATGGCAAGACGAGCCTGCTCGACGTGATCCGCCGCACCCGCGTCGCCGCCGGTGAAGCGGGCGGCATCACCCAGCACATCGGCGCCTATCAGGTCGAAGTCAATGGCAACCTGATCACGTTCCTTGACACCCCGGGCCATGAGGCGTTTACCGCGATGCGCGCCCGCGGCGCCCAGGTCACCGACATCGCCGTGATCGTCGTGGCTGCCGACGATGGCGTTATGCCGCAGACTCGCGAAGCCATCGACCACGCCCGCGCCGCGAACGTGCCGATCATCATCGCCATCAACAAGATCGACATGGCTTCGGCGAACCCCGACCGCGTCAAGCAGGAGCTGGCCGACCTGGGCGTCGTCGTCACCGAATACGGCGGCAACATCGAAGCCATCCCCGTATCGGCGCGTACGCAGGAAGGGGTGACCACGCTGCTCGAGACGATCCAGCTGGTCGCCGAAGCGGAAGTCGAGCCCAAAGCCAACCCCAACCGGCCCGGATCGGGTGCCGTGATCGAAGCCAAGATGGACAAGAGCCGCGGCGCTGTCGCAACCCTGCTCGTCCAACGCGGCACGCTCCACGTCGGTGATCTGGTCGTGGCCGGCTCTGCCCAGGGTCGCGTCAAGGCCTTGTTCAACGATCGCGGCAGCCGCGTTAAAGACGCGCCACCGTCCTTCCCTGTCGAGGTTCTCGGTCTGAGCGGCGTGCCCGCGGCAGGCGATCGCTTTACCGCGGTGGCCGACGAGCGCGTCGCGCGGGCGATGGTCGAGGCAGCTACCGCCGCTGGACAGCGTGACGGTGAAGGCGAGATGACCCTCGAGGCCGTCTTTGCCCGCATCCGCTCGGGCGCCGTCAAGGAGCTGAACCTGATCGTCAAAGCCGACGTGCAAGGCAGCGTCGAGCCAATCACCAACTCGTTAGAGAAGCTTGGCGACCAGACCGAGACCCGCGCCAAAGTCATTCACGCCGGCCTGGGCAACGTCAACGTCAACGACGTCAACCTGGCGGTCGCCTCCAAGGCGTTGATCGTCGCGTTCAACGTCAAGACCGAAGCCGACGCCCGCCGTGCGGCCGAGCTGCAAGGGGTGACCATCCGCGAGTACAGCGTGATCTACACCCTTGTCGAAGAAATCGAGGGAATGCTCACGGGCATGCTCGAGCCGCGGTTTCAGGAGGTCGTCCACGGGCACACCGAGGTGCGTCAGGCGATCAAGGCTGGCCGCAAGGTCATTGCTGGCTGCGTCGTCACCGATGGTGTCGTTCATCGCCGCGACCGGGTTCGCCTCCGGCGCGGGAACCAGCAGCTCTGGGAAGGCGCGATCGCCTCGCTGCGACGCTTCAAGGATGACGTCAACGAGGTCCGCGAAGGCTTCGAGTGCGGTATCGCCCTCGAGGGTTGGGACGACCTCGTCGAAGGCGACACGATGGAGATGTTCTCCAGCGAGAGAATCTAACGAGTGGTCTGTGGTCTGTGGTCTGTGGTCAGTAGGAACAATCATGTCGTCGTTTACTACGAATCCGTTGTCCTCTGATCGCCAGCCACACCTGTCATCGCCGTCCGCCACAGACATCTGGTCACTGACCACAGACCACTGACCACAGACCACTTGTCATGCCTTCGCGCCGCATTGAACGCATCAATCACTTGCTGCGTCAGGAGATTGCCGATCTCCTGACGCGCGAGGTCAACGACGAAGCGCTGTCGTTGCCACTGATCTCGATCATCGACGTCGAAACATCCCCAGACCTGCGCCAGGCGAAGGTGTACTTCAGCGTCTTCGGCGACGAGGAAGTCATTCAAGAGGCCCAAAAGCACCTGACGCGAGCCTCGGGCTTCCTGCACCGCAATCTCAAAGATCGCCTGGACCTGCGGTACATCCCCCACCTGGAGTTCATCCTCGATCGGAGCCTAGCCAGAGGCGACCGAATCATGCGCCTGATGCGCACGATCGAAGAGGAGCGCGAACATCGCGACCCTTGATCCCCACACGGGGATAGTGATCGCCAATAAGCCGAAAGGCTGGACTTCGCACGACGTAGTGGCCAAAGTCCGCCGCCTGGCCGGCCAAAAACGCGTTGGCCACGCGGGCACGCTCGACCCAATGGCCGAGGGCGTTTTACCCATCCTCTTAGGAAGAGCAACGCGCCTGGCCGATTACATTCAACTCGGCCGCAAAACGTATGTCGCCACCGTCCAACTGGGAACCGCCACGGATACCGATGACGCCGAAGGCACAGTCATCGCGCAATCGCCCATCCCGCCGCTGTCCAAAGATCTCTTGGAACAGACCCTGAGTGCGTTTCGCGGCGAGATCTCGCAAACCCCACCCCAATACTCCGCGCTAAAGGTCGGCGGCCAAAGAGCATATGCAGTGGCCCGCGCCGGCGGCGAAGTGGCCCTTGCCGCTCGCCCCGTCACGATCGACGATCTCCAACTTCAAACCTGGTCAGCCACCGAGCTAAGCCTCGAAGTCACGTGCTCCAAAGGCACCTACATCCGCGCCCTGGCCCGCGACATCGCCGTGGCCCTGGGCACCGTCGGCCACCTCACCAAGCTGATCCGCACGAGAGTGGGCCCATTCCACATAGAACATGCGCTGAGCCCCGACGAGCTCGCCTCGCGCGACATCGCCGAAGCTGTCCTGCCCGCCAGTCGGGCAATTCCCGATGTGCCGGCATTCTCCGTCGATAGTCAGCAGACGATCGATCTTCGAAACGGGCGGCCTCTGGCCGCGAATGGCCTGCGCGCCGACCACGTCTGGGTCTACGATCCAGACGGTCTGCTCGTGTGCCTGGCCTCCGCCGACGGCACGCTACTCAAACCCCGCTTCGCCCTATGAGCCCCAAGAAAAAGCGCGCCATCGTCACCATCGGCAACTTCGATGGTGTCCACCTCGGACACCAGAAGCTGATCCACGAGGTCGCCGACCGGGCCAAAGCCCTGGGCTTGTGCAGTCTGGCCGTGACCTTCGAGCCCCATCCCGAGCAGATCCTCTTCCCCGAGCGCAAGCTCAGCCACCTCTCGAGCTCGGAAGAAAAAGTCGAGATCCTGCATGCCAATGGCATGGACGACGTGTGGGTCTGCCCCTTTACCAACGAGCTAGCCAGGCTGGAGCCCGAAGACTTCATGCGCATGGTCGTCGAGCGCCAGCCCATGTCCGAGCTGTGGATCGGTGCTGATTTTGCGTTGGGCCGCGGACGGAGAGGAACGATCTCGGTCCTGTCCGAGATCGGCAGCGCCATGGGCTGGGGCCTGCACATGGTCCCCCCGCTCACGCTGGAAGGTCAGATCGTGAGCAGCACCGCCATCAGAACCCTCCTTTCCGCCGGCGCCGTAAGAGGTGCCGCAGACCTGCTGGGCCGCCCCTACGGCGTGATCGGCGATATCAGAAGCGACGACCTCCTCGTCGACCCGTTACGTACCCTACCCAGAGGCATGGTCTACGACGCCCAATTGCGCCAGGACACCAAAACCCACGACGTCTCCGTCACCGTCCTGAACAGCCCGAACCGCATTCACCTGGAATCAGACGTCCCCCACCACGACGGCCCAGCGGCCATAGATTTCCTCCGCCGCACCGACTAGGCTTGCGCCCCTTAAGAACAACTCCCCCCTCTTCCTGAGACAGGGGGAGGGGGGCTGAGGGGGTGAGGGTCGATTTGCCTTGGGGCTCAGTGCTCCGCGTCGTGCTCCTTCTTATGCTCGTCAACAATCTTCTGCTGCAAATGAGCAGGCACAGGATCGTAGTGCGATATCCGCATCGTGTACGTACCCCGCCCCTGGGTCATTGAGCGCAGCTCGGTCGCATATCTCAGCATCTCCGATTGCGGCACGCTCGCCTCCACAGACGTATTGGGCCCATCCGGCGTCATCCCATGAATATGCGCCCGGCGCGTATTCAGATCGCCCATGATGTCGCCCGCGAACTCGCTCGGCACGGTGACTTCCACCTGCATGACCGGCTCGAGCAGCACCGGGCTCGCCTGCGTAAAAGCCAATTTGAACCCCACCGACCCAGCCGTCTTGAATGCCGCCTCACTCGAGTCAACGGGGTGGTACTTGCCGAAGACCAGCGCAACCCGCACATCAACCACGGGGAACCCCGCGATCACGCCCTGTTCGAGCGTCTCGCGCACCCCCTTTTCAACGGCGGGAATGAACTGCTTGGGCACGACGCCGCCGACGACCTTGTCGACGAACTGGAATCCTTCGCCGCGCGTCGTCGGCTCGACCTCGAGATTGACGACGCCGTACTGGCCGTGCCCACCCGACTGGCGCACGTGCCGCCCTTCGGCTGTAGCTTTGGCCGTAATCGTCTCGCGATACGCCACTTTGGGCACGTCCAGGGTCACGTTGACCCCGAACTTGCGCTGCAGCCGCTGCGTGGCTACTTCGAGGTGTGAATCGCCGAGCCCCGAAAGGATCATCTCGTTCGTCGACGTGTCGCGCGACATCTGCAGGCTCGGGTCTTCCTCGAGCAGCCGTGCCATCGCCGAACCCAGCTTGTCCACGTCGTTGCGCGACTTCGGATGCACCGAGGCGAAGTACGCCGCCGTCGGATAATCGATCCCCGCTAGCTCGATCGACCCCTCTTTGGTCGACAGCGTGTCGCCCGTGACCGATTCGGCCAGCTTCGGGATCACCCCGATGTCGCCCGTCACCAGTCGTTGCGTCGGCTCCTGGTTCTTGCCCCGAATGTGGAAGACCTGGCCGACGCGCTCGTCCTTGCCCTTCAGCACGCTCCAGACGTGGCTGTCCGCGCTGAGCGTGCCCGAGTACACCCGCACATAGCTCAGCCGGCCGATGTTCGGGTCAGACACCGTCTTGAACACCAGTGCAGCCAGCTTTTCCGAGCCGTGCAGAGCCGAGCCGTTGGCGAGTTTGGCCTCGACGTCGATCGGCGAAGGCAAAAGCTGCACGATCGCGTTCAGCAGCGGCTCCAGCCCGACCGACCGGCTGCCCGCCGTCGCCAGCACCGGGAACAACTTTTGCTCGCGGACGCCCTGGCTGATCGCGTGGGCGAGCTCCTCGGGCGTGATCTCTTCACCTTCCAGGTACTTGTTGATCAAGTCGTCGTCGAGCTCGCACGCGCTTTCGACGAGCATCTCGCGCAGCTGGTCGACCGTCGCCTGCTCTGAGTCGGGGATCGCCTGTGGAGTCTGGTTGCCCGCCATGTACGCCTTGCCCTCGAGCAGATCCACCACGCCAGTCAGGCCATCGGCTCGACCAATGGGAAAGACCAGCGGCACCACTCCCTTGCCGTAGCGCTCGCGCAGGTTGTCGAGCGCCGAGCGGTAGTCGGAGTTCTCGCGGTCCATCTTGTTGATGACCAGCAGGCGGGGTAGGTGGGCAGTGCGCTTCCAGACGGCGTCGGTGCCGACCTGTGGCCCGGCGACGGCGTCGATCAGGATCAGCGCGCTGTCGGCCACGCGCGCCGCCTCGGACACCTCGCCATAAAAATCGGCGTAGCCGGGCGTGTCGATCAGGTTCACCTTGTGGCCTTGCCACTCGAGTGGCGCCACGGCCAGGCTGACCGACATCTGGCGCTTCAGCTCGTCCGGATCGAAGTCAGACGTCGTGTTCCCGTCGACCACCGAACCCATTCGTGTGATGGCCCCCGCGCGGTACAGCAAGGCCTCGCTCAGCGTCGTCTTTCCAGCGCCACCATGCGAGAACAAGCCGACGTTGCGCAACTGCGCGGGTGCGTATTCTTTCATGTGCGGTGGGACTCCTCATGGGGGTCTTGACCCGAAGACCTACTAGTATACGGAGGGTCTACGGCAATGATCCCTCTACGGGACGACCCGGGCGAGCCGCGCCGCAGCTTCCCGTGGATCATGCTCTCCATCGTGGTGCTGAACGTGCTGGCGTTCGTCTTCGAGCTCAGCTTCGGCAGTACCGCCTCACTCGACAACCTGTTCCTGTCCGCGGGCGTGGTGCCCGTCGAATTCACGCACCCGGGCACACTGGTCGGGCCGCCGCCACCGCTCGGGTCGCCCATCACCACCCTCTTCACCAGCATGTTCCTGCATGGCGGCTTGCTGCACATCGCCTCGAACATGCTCTACCTGTTCATTTTTGGCGACAACGTCGAAGACAGGCTCGGCCACTTTCGCTTTTTGCTGTTCTACTTCGCCTGCGGTGTGATCGCGGGCATCACCCACATCGTCGTCAACGCGAACTCGCCCGTCCCGAGCATCGGCGCCTCGGGCGCCATCGCCGGTGTTCTTGCGGCGTACCTGCGCCTGTTCCCGCACGCGCAAGTACGCACGCTGCTGTTCATCGGCCCGTTCATCCTCGTGCCGCGCATCGCCGCCGCGTTCTTGATCCTGTTCTGGTTCATCACCCAGTTCTTGTCGGGCGTGACGTCGCTCGGCGCGACGAGTCAGGAGACGTCGGGCGTAGCCGTGTGGGCGCATATCGGCGGCTTCATCGGCGGTCTGATCCTGCTCGAAGTCTTGCGCCCGCGGCGCCGCGCCGCCCTGGTTAGCTCGCTAGTCGGGAGGCAAAAGCCTTCTTGATGCTAGACTTCAGCGATGCTGGCGGGCGCCAGCTGTCCGTGCCCGCGTGTCTGTGCAAGGGAGGCGAGTTGCCCAGTGTCCGGTCATAGCAAGTGGGCCCAGATCAAGCGTGCGAAGGGCGCCAACGATGTCAAGCGCGGCCAGCTGTTCACCAAGTTCGGCCGTGAGATCACCATCTCCGCGCGCGAAGGTGGCCCGGATCCAGCCGGAAACGCCCGCCTGCGGATGGCTATCGATCGTGCGCGTGAAGCCAACATGCCCATGGACACCATCCAGCGGGCAATCCAGCGCGGCGCTGGGGGTGGCGAGGGCGCAGCGCTGGTCGAGATCGTGTACGAAGGTTATGGCCCAGGCGGCGCCGCGCTGCTGATCGAGGCCACGACCGATAACCGCAATCGAACGGTCGCGGACATTCGGGCCACGCTGACCCGCGGTGGCGGCTCGCTCGGCGAGTCTGGGTCGGTGGCCTGGAACTTTGAATCACGTGGGGTCATCGTTGCCCAGCCGCGTGATAACCATGACCCTGAGGATCTGGCCCTCAAGGCGATCGATGCGGGCGCCGACGACTTCATCGTCGACGACCAGAGCGTCGAGATTCTGACCGAGCCAGCCCAGCTTGAAGAGGTGCGTACGGCGCTCGAGTCCGCTGACGCGGTTATCAACAGCGCTGAAGTGGCCATGGTGCCCAAGACCCAGATCGATCTCCCGGTCGATCAGACAACCGCGGTGATGCGTCTCGTCGAGCGCCTCGAGGATCTCGACGACGTGAACCGCGTCTACACCAACGTGCATATTTCGGACGAGGTGCTCGCCCAGGTTACCGCGGGCTAATCGGCCCGACTATCAAAGGAAATACCACTGTGATCGATACTTCGCGGAGTCTGGCAGACTCCAGCGGCGCGAGCGACGCGTCCGAAGACGCCCGGTTTTACCACGCCGACCCATCCTGGTTTGAAGAGAACAACCTGTCGTTCGACGACGTCGTTCGCGCGCGCATGTGCGACACCTGCCGAGCCAAAGTCGGCCAGGAAGTCGAAGAGCGCGCCCCTGTCTTTGACAAGGCCACGGGCCGCATGCGCTTCGAGGTGCGTCAGACGACCTACGGCAGCGACCCGCTCAAGTGCATTCGCGAGCATTGCGGTCGCGCCAAGAACTACATCCACCGCGACATGCCCACACTCGAGGCCATCTTCCGCATCTTCCTGGCCAACGCCAACACGCCCATGACCTTGGAGCAGGTCCGCGAGCAGCTAGCCGAATGGTGCCCCGGCGGCGGCTGCCAGTGGCTCCTCCTGCCCCAGGAGATGGTCGAGCGCCTGGTCCAAAACGACCGCCACTACGGCCTTCGCCAAACCACCGCGCCGACAGCCCACAACTGACGCCCGACAGTCGCCCTCCCTGTCGGTGTCAACCCATCAGGCCTGTGTGCGGACTTGCTGTCCCTGACATTCGATTGGCCCGGGCAACTCGGTGTCGAGGCGTGATGTCGCCATCGATCGCGTTGGTGGCGCACCATGCCAAGGCCTGAAACCGTCGCTACTGAGGGTGCCTCGTCGACACCTGCTCCCCGTGATGGTTTAGACCTTCGCCTCGAGGCTGTCCGAGAGGCGGCAACCCGCCTCGAAGGCCGCGTCCACAAAACCCCCTGCTGGGAATCGCGCACCTTCTCGGAGTTGTGCGGCGGCAAAGTGTGGCTCAAATACGAGAATCTGCAGCGCACCGGCTCCTACAAGCTGCGCGGTGCGCTGAACCGCATCCTCACCCTGTCAGAAGAGGCGCGGAAACGGGGTGTGATCGCCGCTTCAGCCGGCAACCACGGCCAGGGCGTGGCCGTCGCCGCCCAACTGGCAGGTGTAGCGGCCACGATCGTCATGCCCAGCCAGGCGCCACTAGCCAAGGTGTCCGCAACAAAGGGCTACGGCGCCAGAGTGATCCTCTTTGGCGAGGTCTTCGATGAAGCCCACGCCGAGGCCCTGCGCATCGCTGCCCAAGAAGGCCTGACGTACGTCCACCCGTTTGACGACCTGGCCGTGATGGCCGGCCAGGGCACGGTCGCGCTGGAAATCCTGGAAGCAGCCCCAGAAGTACACACTGGTGGTGCCAATCGGCGGCGGCGGGTTAATCGCCGGCATGTCCGTCGCCGCCAAGGCGATCAAGCCAGGTATCCGAGTCGTCGGCGTACAGGCCAGGGGCGCCAACGCCACCCATCTCGCCTTCCACGATAGATACGAAGGCCCACTCGAGTCCCCGCAGACCATCGCCGATGGACTCCTCACCCGGGCGCCAGGCCAGCACACGTTGCCCCTGATCCGCCGCTACGTCGACGACGTTGTCACCGTGTCAGACGAGTCAATCGCCGAAACGGTCGTCCTGCTGATGGAGCGCGCCAAAACGGTAGCGGAGCCCGCCGGCGCCGTCGCCCTCGCCGCGCTCCTCTCCGGCGTCGTTCAAGCGAGCGGCCACATGAGCTGCGCCGTACTCAGCGGCGGCAACGTCGATCCGAACATGATGGATCGCCTGCTCCAATTCGGCCTGGGCGCCTCCGGCCGCCATCTCAGATTGCGAACGAAGCTCAACGATCGCCCCGGCGCCCTGGTGCGCCTGTCCACCATCATTGCCGACCAAGGTGCCAACATCTTCGAGGTGGTCCACCACCGCATCGGCTCATCGAACTCGGTGAACGTGGTCGACCTGGAGCTGACGCTGGAAGTGCGCGATCGCGCCCACGGCGAAGCCCTCCTACAAGCATTGCGCGCCGCCAACTACGCGGCCGAAGTAGTCGAGCCCTTTGAGCACCGCTGACGATGGATGTCAGAAGTCAGAAGTCAGATGGGTTCGCCCGCCGAACTCTGCCCAAGGTGAGTGTCGCTTAGCCTGAGCAAGTGGAGTCTGGATGACTGCTAACACGCGAGTCGCCAGGAGCCGTCTGAGTTCTGACTTCTGACTTCTGATGTCTGACGTCAGTGAAGTGAGATGTCGACCCGTTCCTTAGGCGGCGGCGGCGGATTGACCGGCCCGCTCTGGGTATAGATCGGCCACCAGCCCTCGCGGTCGCCATACACCATCCAGCGCTGGATGCCATGGAGGCGGGCGTACTCGACGGTCTCTTCAGGCGAACGAAAAACGATCGGCTCGCCGCGGGCCCGCAGGATACTGGGTCCGCCATCGAGCAAGATCATCCCGTAACGAGTCGCACGATCTGACACGGACGCGAACTATACACACCCAGCCAAAGCGAGCGCCATGCCCGCGCGGTTGCCATCAGGTAGAATTGCACCCGGTCTCGGCGACGTAGCCAAGTGGCAAGGCAGTGGTCTGCAAATCAGACCAGAGCCCAGGACGAACACCGAGCGCAAGAAACTGGACCTCCTGACGTTCAGAGCAGCAGTCTCCGCTGGAGGTCTAGGTGGAAAGCAAGAACGGTGGCGTCCTCAATGAGCTTATCGACGGGTTCGTCCTGTCCTGTCGAGCCCGGGGACTCAGTCCTCGCACGGTTGCCTGGTACGAAGAAAAGCTCCGTCGCTTCGTCGGCTTCGCGAACGCACAAGGCATTGATCGGCTCGAAGACTGTTTACAGCCCATCGCGTGGCAGTTTCTGTTACAGCAGCCCGGCGGCCTGTACACCCGCAACGGCCACATCGAGACGCTGAAGGTCTTCGCCAACTGGGCCATCAAGCACGACCTGGCCACGCGCTGCCCACTCACTCGACTGGAGAAAGCGCGGGTGGACAAGGATCTCAAGCGCACCCTCACCCACGCTGACGTTGAGGCCTTCCTAGCAGCCTGCTACGAGCCAACGAAGCTA
>WNFD01022902.1_pt1 | contig 11139 bp, 8 predicted proteins | sample 5400491 | NCBI WGS metagenome assembly WNFD01 (sample SAMN13153343, study PRJNA577476) | soil metagenome | isolation source: 120 cm saprolite under Douglas fir tree site 2 hole 2 replicate 2 | place: USA:California | collected 2015-04-18 | reverse complement strand
CCGGCGCTGGCGATGTCGGCGAAACCCAGGGCGCGCGCCGCCCGGGCGGTGGCATCGCCAACTGCGACGACGGCAAGGTCGCGCCGCGCCGTCGCCCGTGCGAAGGCGCGCGCACCGTTGGCGCTGGTGAAAAGCACCGCCTGAACCCCGCTCAGCGTCATCTGCGGGTCCGCAACCGGGCGGATCGTCAGCAGCGGCTCGCCCAGCGGCGTCACGCCGCGCAGCGACAGCGCCGCCGCCAGCTCTCCGGCATCCTCGATCGGACGAGTGATCAGCGCCTGCATGCCGCCTCCCGAGCCGTTCTATTAGGCGTGCCGGGCGGTTAAGGGAAGAGCCCGCTTCCCGCCGGGCAATCGCTTGAACATGAGAAGGCGCGGTGTTGCTCTTCCTCTTCCCTTGGGGAGAGGATCGAGGAGAGGGGGAGCCGGCCACGAAAAAGGATGCTTCCGATGATAGAATCGCTTTGTGGGAGGCTCCCCCTCACCTTCCCATCGCTGCGCGATGGGCCCTCCTGAGCGATTGTCGAAGGGCCTCTCCCCGAGGGGCGAAGAACAGCGTATTCGGCCAGGCTGTGGGGCGGCGCGGAATTCCGCTATGATTGCCGCATGATCGTTCTGGGCATCGAGACGAGTTGCGACGAGACGGCGGCGGCGGTGGTCACCGATAGCGGGCAGCGGCGCATTCTCGCCGACCGCGTTCTCTCGCAGCTCGACAAGCACCGGCCATATGGCGGCGTCGTGCCGGAAATCGCCGCGCGCGCCCATCTCGAGGCGCTCGACGGCTTGATCATCGACGCGCTCGCCGAGGCTGGCCTCGGCTTTGCCGATCTCGATGCCGTCGCCTTCACCGGCGGGCCCGGGCTCATCGGCGGCGTCATCGTCGGCACGATGGCGGCGAAGGCGATCGCCCTGGTGCATCATTTGCCGCTCGTTGCCGTCAACCATCTCGAAGGCCACGCGCTGACCGCGCGGCTGACCGACAACGTCGCCTTTCCCTATCTTCTCCTGTTGGTTTCGGGCGGCCATTGCCAGCTTCTCATCGTCGAGGGCGTCGGCCGTTATGTCCGGCTCGGCACGACGATCGACGACGCCGCCGGCGAGGCGTTCGATAAATCGGCGAAGCTGCTCGGTCTTGGCTATCCCGGCGGCCCGCTCATCGAAAAGGCGGCCGGCGCGGGCGATCCCAAGCGCTTCGATCTGCCGCGGCCGATGAAGGGGCGCGCCGGCTGCGACATGTCGTTTTCCGGTCTCAAGACGGCGCTTCGCCAAGCGGTCGAGAGACTGGCACCGAACGGTGCTGCGCTGGCGCCGCGCGATGCCGCGGATCTCGCGCTCTTTCGCTCCCGCCATGCCGGCGGCGAGACGCTGGTGGTTGCCGGCGGCGTTGCCGCCAATGCCGCGCTGCGCCAGCGGCTCGCCGCGCTGGCGGCCGCCAGCGGCATGGCGTTCGTTGCGCCGCCGCTCGCGCTCTGTACCGACAATGCGGCGATGATCGCCTGGGCCGGGCTCGAGCGGCTGCGCCTCGGCCTGACCGACGATCTTGACTTCGCGCCGCGGCCGCGCTGGCCGCTCGATCCGGCTGCGGCGCCGGCAATCGGCGCCGGCGTCAAGGCCTAGCGTGAGGAATAACTATCGCTGCGCGCCGCGATTTGACACTATCGGTAACAACATCCCGGGGGGCCCGGACCGCGGCGCGAGCGGACGGATGGGGAAGAATGGCACCGTGCAGGCGAAAAGAATAAACTCGGCAACGCCGATCGCCGGCGAAGCGGCCGACGCGCGGGTCGGCAGCGATCCGGCCATCGTGACGAATATGCGGGTGAAGGAATTCTATCTTTATTGGCTGGCCCGCCGCGGCGACCGCCAATTTCCCTCGCGCGCCGAGATCGAGCCGACGGACATTCCTCATCTGCTGTCGGGAATCGTGCTGCTCGATGTCTCCTACGACCCGCTCGATTTCGAGTATCGGCTGATCGGCGGCGACGTCGTGAAACGTCTGGGCAGCCTCAAGGGCAAGCGGGTTCGCGAGGCGTCGCTCGTCAACCCATCATCGACTGCCTATCGGAACTACTGCCTGGTCGTCGAAAGCGGCGCCCCGCAATTCCTCGAAGGGGTGGCTATCGGCGCCTATCGGCAGGACCACCCGATCGTCGTCTCGCGCGTCCATTGCCCGCTCTCGACCGACGGCAAGAGGATCGACAAGATTATTTCCTATCTCGTCTTCCTCGAACGATAGAAACGGCGAAGCCGTTTCGCACCGCGCCCGATCGCACGGTAGACTTGGTCGCCAAGCGACGTAATCAGCCTAAGGAGCGCTTCCATGCAGCGCATTGGCATAATTGGCGGCGGCGCCTGGGGTACCGCGCTTGCCGTGACGGCGCGTCGCGCCGGCCGCGACGTCATCCTCTGGGCACGCGAAGCGGAAGTCGTCGAAGCGATCAACCAACGCCACGAGAATTCCCTCTTTCTCCCCGGCATCGTCGTCGACCCGGCGATCGCCGCGACCGCCGATATCGCTGCGGCCGCTGCGGGCGACGCCGTGCTTCTCGTCGTGCCGGCGCAACATTTGCGCGCGGTCGCCGGCGCCCTCGCGCCGGCGCTCCCCCCGGATGCGGCGGTTGTGATCTGCGCCAAGGGCATCGAGGAGAATTCCGGCGCACTGATGAGCGAGGTTGCGGCCGCCGTGCTGCCGGGCGCGCGGCTCGCCGTGCTTTCCGGGCCAACCTTCGCCATCGAGGTCGCGCGCGGTTTGCCGACCGCAGTTACCCTCGCGACGACCGATCAGGCGCTCGGACGCCGCCTCATCGCGGCGCTCGGCACGCGCAGTTTCCGTCCCTATCTCGGCGATGATGTGGTCGGTGCCGAGATCGGCGGCGCGGTCAAGAACGTGCTTGCGATCGCCTGCGGCATCGTCGCCGGTCGCCGCCTCGGTGACAATGCCCGCGCCGCTCTCATTACGCGCGGGATCGCCGAGATGGTGCGGCTGGCGCGCGCCAAGGGCGGCCGTGCCGAGACGCTGATGGGTCTGTCCGGTCTCGGTGATCTCACCCTGACCTGCACGGCGTTGCAATCGCGCAATCATTCGCTCGGCGTCGCGCTCGGCGAGGGCAAGGCGCTGGCCGATATCCTGCGGCCGCGCCGCTCGATCGCCGAGGGTGTGTCCTCCGCTGCCGCCATCGTCGCCCTCGCGCGCCGCCTTGCCGTCGACATGCCGATCGTCGCGGCGGTCGATGCGATCCTTCACCATGACGCCGATATCGACGCGACGGTCGCCGGGCTCTTGGCCCGGCCGTTCCGCGACGAGTAAGGTCCCGACACAATCTGACCGATATCGCGCGGATTAATCTAAATCTTGTAGGAAATCTGAAACCGCCTTCAATTAATGGTGACGCAACGGTGAAATCCCGGTATCGTCCCTATGTCGAATGGTCGGTCTGATTAGTGCATCTTTGTCGCACCGCTCTGCGCTCGCCGCCGGGCCACCGCCGCTCGACCTTGCGCCCTGCCGCCGCTCAGCCCGAAAGCCCAACGCCCAGACCGGCGGCGGATCACCATGTCACGCCCGCGCTCGAATCCAGATCTCGACCCGCAGAGGAGTCCAGGATGGCCAAGCGTTCCGCCCGCAATACCAAGGTCGCGCATACCCATGAGGCGAAAGTAACAAGTCTGTTCGATGGCGGGTGGAACCCCCTCTTGCACGGTGGGCCCGCTGCCCACGGGGGGGCGCATGGCGGGGCGGCGGGGGAGGATCGCGAGCAGAGCTATCGTCGGACGGTGCGGCCGCAAAGCGACAACCAGCGGGCGTTGGTCGAGGCGATGGCGGCGCATCATCTGACCCTGGCGCTCGGCCCCGCCGGGACCGGCAAGACCTATCTCGCGGTCTCCGCCGCGGTCGCCGCGATGGAGGCCGGGACAGTCGGCCGCATCGTCTTGACCCGGCCGGCCGTCGAAGCCGGCGAGAGCCTCGGCTTCCTGCCGGGCGATCTCCATGAAAAGCTGGCCCCTTATCTGCGCCCGCTCTACGACGCGCTCAACGAGCGGATCGGCGGCAAGCGAGTGCGCCAGATGATGGCCGAGGGCACGATCGAGATCGCCCCGATCGCCTATATGCGCGGGCGCACGCTGAACAATGCCTTCGTCGTCATCGACGAGGCGCAGAATTGCACCTACGGCCAGATCAAGATGCTGCTGACGCGCCTCGGCTGGCATTCGACGATGGTGCTGACCGGCGATCCCGACCAGAGCGACCTGCTGGACGGCCTCTCCGGACTCCTCGACATCGCGCGCCGGCTCGAGGCGGTGCCCGGCATCGCCGTCGTCCGCCTGACCGATCGCGACATCGTTCGCCACCCGCTCGTCGGCGAGATGCTGACTGTTCTCTAGGCGCCGGCGACCGATAACCGCGAGGGGCCGGCAAATTTGAGGGGCGGGCAAACGTGACGGGCTAGCAAACTTGACGGGCCGGGGGTGCATCGCTATAACCCGCGCTCCCATAGAACCAGTCAAATTGCAAGGGTCGGCATGGCCACTCATAAATCTGCCGAGAAGCGGATCCGTCAAACCGAGCGTCGCACCGCGGTCAATCGCGCGCGCGTGTCGCGTCTTCGCACCTTCATGAAGAAGGTCGAGGCGGCGATCGAGAGCGGCGACAAGGCGGCGGCACGCGCCGCTTTCTCGGAGGCGCAGCCCGAGCTGCATCGCAGCGTCGGCAAGGGTGTCGTCCACAAGAACACGGCGGCACGCAAATTGTCGCGCTTGAGCAGCCGCATCAAGGCGCTCTGAGCGAAGCGTCGTCGCGCGCCGCGATCAGCGCGGTCGCGTTCCGGTTTTCCGCACGGCGATGTTGGTTTGATGATGACGTCGCGTCGCGTGCGATCTCATCGGCGGGCAATCCAGTCACAGTGAAAAGATTCTGCATCGTTCTCTTTTCGATCATGTTGCAAGCGGACGGTGAGCTGGATAGAGTCACTTTTATGGCGGATCCGCGACGACGAAAGAGCGAAAAGATTTTCCGACGGGAACAAACGCTCTCCGTCGTCGCGCAGAGTAGATAGCGGTCGGCAAAACTAACAACGTTCCTCGTTCCGACCGCCGCTTCGAGCCTCATTGTTTTCAGTTGATCGTTTGGGGGGAAGCCGAACATTCATCGGCTGTAGCGAGGATTTGCGTCTCTGTCGCTTCGGGGGGGAATCGCTTTGTCGGGGGAAATCGCTTTGCAATCCAAACACGAGGCGAGCGTCGGTCGACGCGAGAGAGCCGAGACCGATCACGGCAGCGCAGATGCCGATACCCAGGCCCAGTGGGCGCGGGTAAGAGCTCATCTGCGCGAGGAGTTCGGCGAAGCCGCGTTCCGCTCATGGCTGCGCTCGATGACTCTCCTCGACGTCGTCGAGGGGCGCGTGCGCATCGGTGTGCCGACGCGTTTTCTGCGCGAATGGGTGGCGGCGCACTATGCCGACCGCATCCGCGCGCTGTGGAATGCCGAGAATGCGGCGATCTCGGCGATCGAGGTCTTCGTCACTGGCGGCGCGGCCGGCGCGGCGCGCGGCGCGCGCCGCGAGTCGGACGAGGGAGCGGTCGCACCGGTTACCGTCGTCGACGACAAGGGCGAGATCAGCGCCCCGCTCGATCCGCGTTTCACCTTCGAGAATTTCGTCGTCGGCAAGCCGAACGAGCTGGCCCATGCGGCGGCGCGCCGGATTGCCGAATCCTGCGTTGCGGCGAAGCGCACAGTGCCCTTCAACCCGCTTTTCCTCTATGGCGGCGTCGGGCTCGGCAAGACGCACCTTATGCACGCCATCGGCTGGCATATCCGCACCCAGATTCCCGGCCGCAAGGTGATCTATCTCAGCGCCGAAAAATTCATGTACCAGTTCATCCGCGCGCTGCGCTTCAAGAGCACGATGGACTTCAAGGATCAGTTCCGCTCGGTCGACGTGCTGATGATCGACGACGTCCAATTCATCTCGGGCAAGGATTCGACCCAAGAGGAGTTCTTCCACACCTTCAACGCACTGGTCGATCAGAACCGTCAGATCGTCATCTCGGCGGACAAGTCGCCGTCCGATCTGGAGGGCATGGAAGATCGCATGAAGTCGCGGCTCGGCTGGGGCCTCGTCGCCGATATTCACCCGACGACCTATGAGCTGCGCCTCGGCATCCTGCAAGCCAAGGCCGAGCAGCGCAAGGTGGCGATGCCGCCCAAGGTGATGGAATTCCTCGCTCATAAGATCACCTCGAACGTGCGCGAGCTCGAGGGCGCGCTCAACCGCATCCTCGCGCACGCGACGCTGATCGGCCGCGCCATCACCCTGGAGAGCGCGCAAGAGGTCCTGCACGATCTCCTGCGCGCCAATGATCGGCGCGTCACCGTCGACGAGATCCAGAAGCGCGTCGCCGAGCACTACAATATCCGCCTGTCCGACATGCACTCGGCGCGCCGCGCGCGTGCCGTCGCACGGCCACGCCAGGTCGCCATGTTCCTGTGCAAGCAGCTGACGCCGCGCTCGCTGCCGGAGATCGGCCGCAAATTCGGCGGGCGCGACCATACGACTGTGATGCATGCGGTGCGCAAGATCGAAGAGCTGCGCGCCACCGACCGGACCCTGGCGGAAGACGTCGAGCTGCTCCGCCGGATGCTGGAGACGTGAAGGGAGTAGCCGTCGGCTAGAATTTTTCAGCGGTCAGCTTTTGGACTTTTCAGGAGCGGATTTGGCTAACGGTGGACAGCTGATAGGTGACGGCTGACGGCTGGTGAAATCCGTGCGGAACCTGGTGATCTGTGCTATAAGGTTGCCCCGTCCGCATGCGCCTCGTTCGAGGCGAAGGCATCGGGGGTCCGCCAACGAAAAATTCGGGTCTGGCGGATGGGTCCGATCCGCCACCATGAGCAATAATCCAACTCAGCCATGAAACTCACAATCGAACGCGCCGCGCTGCTCCGAGCCCTGGCTCATGTTCAAAGCGTGGTCGAGCGCCGCAACACCATCCCCATTCTCTCCAACGTCATGATCCGGGCCGAGAAGGGACGGCTCGCGCTCTCCGCCACCGACATGGACCTCGAGATCGTCGAGGTGGTTCCGGCTCAGGTCACCGGCGAAGGCGCTACCACGGCGCCTGCGCATACCCTCTACGATATCGTCTCCAGGCCAGCGAGCTCAAGGGCCTCGTCGACCGCACGAAATTCGCCATCTCGACCGAGGAGACGCGCTACTACCTCAACGGCATCTTTCTGCACGCGGCTAAGAGCGGCGACACCGCTGTGCTGCGCGCGGTCGCGACCGACGGTCACCGCCTCGCCCGCGTCGAGATGTTGCTCCCCGACGGCGCCGGCGACATGCCCGGCGTCATCGTGCCGCGCAAGACGGTCGCGGAGTTGCGCAAGCTGATCGACGAAACCGAGCTGGAAATCGGCATCGCCCTGTCGGAAACCAAGATCCGCTTCACCTTCGGCGACGCCGTGCTGACCTCGAAGCTGATCGACGGCACTTTCCCCGACTACGACCGCGTCATTCCGACCAACAACGACAAGGTGCTGGAGGTCGAGTGCAAGCCGTTTGCCGAAGCAGTCGATCGCGTTTCGACCATCTCGACCGAGAAGAGTCGTGCCGTGAAGCTGGCGCTGGAGCGCGGCACGGTGACGTTGTCCGCGACCAGCCCGGAAAACGGCACTGCGACCGAGGAAATCGAGGTCCGCTATAACGCGGCACCGATCGAAATCGGCTTCAACTCGCGATATCTGCTCGATATCACCGAACAGATCGTCGGCGAGTGGGTGGTTTTCGCGATGGCGGATGCGGCTTCGCCGACCATCGTGCGCGAGCGTGCCGAAACCAGCGCGCTCTACGTCCTCATGCCGATGCGCGTGTGAGTTCGACGCCGCTGGTGACGCCGCTGATGGGCGAGGCCGTGACAGGAGCGCGCCGACTAGCCGAAATGGCTTTTGATCCCCATATAGATGCGATGGTGCCGGGTGGGCCGGCAAATGCGCGTGATGAGGTGCCGCGCCAGGCGGTGACACGGCTGGTGCTGACCGATTTCCGCTGCTACCGCCAGGCGCGCATGGCAGTCGATTCGCGGCCCGTCATCCTCACGGGACCGAATGGCGCAGGAAAGACGAATTTGCTCGAAGCGATATCCTTTTTGGCGCCCGGTCGTGGGCTGCGCCGGGCTCGGCTCAGCGAGATCGATCGCCGGGTGAATGGCGACAGCGCCGTCGTGGCGGCCTCCTGGGCGGTCGCTGCCGATGTCGCGACGATGGAGAGCGTGGTCCAGATCGGCACCGGGCGGGAAACCACGGCGAGCGGCGGCGAGCGGCGCGTGGTGCGCATCGACGGCGCGCCGGCGCGCAGCCAGGCGGCGCTCGCCGAGTATGTCAACCTGGTTTGGCTGACGCCGCAGATGGACCGCCTGTTCATCGAGGGCGCGTCGCCGCGCCGGCGCTTTCTCGACCGCCTCGTCTTGGGTTTCGATCCCGGCCATGCGGCGCGCGTCGCCGCCTACGATCAGGCGCTGCGCGAACGTGGCAAGCTATTGCGCGAGGGGCCGTACGATGCGGCCTGGCTCGATGCGCTCGAGGAGAGCATGGCGCGGCACGGCGTCGCCGTCGCGGCGGCGCGCCGGGACGTCGCCGCCCGGCTGGATCGTGCCTGCGCCGCTGGCGTTGCCGGCTTTCCGAGCGCGTCGCTCGCAGTGGTCGGCACGGTCGAGGCGGCGCTCGACGACCAGCCCGCTCTGGCGGTCGAGGATGAGTTGCGCGCCCGTCTCGCGGCGAGTCGTCGGCAGGATGCCGAGAGCGGCGGGGCGGCTTGCGGCCCGCACCGCTCGGACCTCGCGGTGCGCCACGCCGGCACCTTGGTTGCCGCCGAGCACTGCTCGACCGGCGAGCAGAAGGCGCTGCTGATCGCCATCCTGCTTGCCCATGCCAGGCTCCAGGCGGCCTTGCGCGGGGTCGCGCCGATCATGCTGCTCGACGAAATCGTCGCGCATCTCGATCGCGAGCGTCGCCGCGCGTTGTTTGCTGAACTGCTGGCGCTCGGCAGCCAGGCCTGGCTGACCGGCACCGATGACGAATTCTTCGCCGAATTGCGCGGTGCCGCGCAATTCCTGCGCGTCGCCGACGCGACGATCGCCGCGTGATGACCTTCAGAAGCAGAGCACGATGAACCCATCCGGTCCCCGCAATTCCCCGCAGCCTCAGCCGCAGAGCGAGCTGCCGCTGCCGCCGGCCCCGTCATCCGGCGAGGATTACCGCGCCGATTCGATCACCGTATTGCGCGGCCTTGATGCCGTGCGCGCGCGCCCCGGCATGTATATCGGCGACACCGATGACGGCTCCGGCCTCCACCACATGGTCTACGAGGTCGTCGACAACGCCATCGACGAGGCGCTCGCCGGCTATTGCGACACGGTGACGGTGACCCTCAATGCCGATGGCTCGGTGACGGTCACCGACAATGGCCGCGGCATTCCGGTCGACATCCACGAGGAGGAGGGCATCTCGGCGGCCGAGGTCGTGATGACCCAGCTCCATGCCGGCGGTAAGTTCAACCACAATAGCTACAAGGTATCGGGTGGCCTGCACGGCGTCGGCGTCTCGGTCGTCAATGCATTGTCCGCGATGCTGGATCTGCGGATTTTCCGCAGCGGGCTCGAGCATTTCATTCGCTTCGAGCACGGCAACGCCGTCGCCCCGCTCGCCGTCGTCGGCCCTGCGCCCGCCTTGCCGGAAGATGGCAAGCGCAAGGGCCGCAAGACCGGCACGGAGATCACCTTCCTGCCGAGTACCGGGACCTTCACCAAGGTCGAGTTCGACTTCGCGACGCTCGAGCACCGCATCCGCGAGCTCGCCTTCCTCAATTCCGGCGTCACCATGACCTTGACCGACGCGCGCGGCGTCGAGCCCAAGACCGTGACCATGCATTACGAGGGCGGCCTCGTCGAGTTCGTCAACTATCTCGACCGCTCCAAGCAACAGCTGCACAGCCCGCCGATCGCCATTCTGGGCGAGCGCGAAGGCGTCATCGTCGAAGTCGCGATGGCGTGGACCGACAGCTATCACGAGACCATGCTGTGCTTCACCAACAACATCCCGCAGCGCGACGGTGGCACCCATCTCGCCGGGTTCCGCGCCGCTCTGACCCGCTCGGTCAATAAATTCGCCACCGAGAGCGGCATCGCCAAGAAGGAGAAGGTCGAGCTCACCGGCGAGGACATGCGCGAGGGCCTGACCTCGATCCTCTCGGTCAAGGTGCCGGACCCGAAATTCTCTTCGCAGACCAAGGACAAGCTGGTCTCCTCCGAGGTCCGGCCAGTAGTCGAAGGCGTGGTCGCCGACAAGCTCCAGCAATGGTTCGAGGAGCATCCGCAGGACGCCAAGAAGATCGTCGCCAAGGTCGTCGAGGCGGCGGCGGCACGCGAGGCGGCGCGCAAGGCGCGCGACCTGACGCGCCGCAAGGGCGTCCTCGACATGGCCAATCTGCCCGGCAAGCTCGCCGATTGCCAGGAGCGCGACCCGGCGAAATCCGAGCTCTTCCTGGTCGAGGGCGACAGCGCCGGCGGCACCGCCAAGATGGGCCGCGACCGCAAGAACCAGGCGATCCTGCCCCTGCGCGGCAAGATCCTCAATGTCGAGCGCGCGCGCTTCGACAAGATGCTGGGCTCGGAGCAGATCGGCACGCTAATCGCCGCGCTCGGCACCGGCATCGGCATCGAGGATTTCAACGCCGACAAGGCGCGCTACCACCGCATCATCATCATGACCGACGCCGATGTCGACGGCAGTCACATCCGCACGCTGCTCCTGACCTTCTTTTTCCGCCAGATGCCGGCGCTCATCGAAAAGGGCTTTCTCTACATCGCCCAGCCGCCGCTCTACAGCGTCAAGCGCGGCTCGGGCAAGCTGGACTACCTCAAGGGCGATCCCGAGCTCGAGACCTTCTTCACCGCCGCCGGGCTGAAAGAGGCCGTCTTCCACCAGCATGACGGGGTGCAGCGCGCCGCCAACGACCTCGCCGCCCTGGTCGACGAGGCGCGCCTGTGCCGTCACCTGCTCCAGCCGCTGGCGCGCAAATCGGGCAGTCTCGACACCGTCGAGCAGGCGGCCATCGCCGGCGCCCTCGATCCGACGCTGCTCGGCGAT
>WNFD01018145.1_pt1 | contig 11140 bp, 8 predicted proteins | sample 5400491 | NCBI WGS metagenome assembly WNFD01 (sample SAMN13153343, study PRJNA577476) | soil metagenome | isolation source: 120 cm saprolite under Douglas fir tree site 2 hole 2 replicate 2 | place: USA:California | collected 2015-04-18 | reverse complement strand
GCATTGCTACCTTACAAGCGATATGGTTGCCATGGTCTCTCCTAGGGGAGCCATTCTGAATCTACCTTCCCCTGGCGGGAATATTCGCGCTTTGCCAACCTGTAATCAATCGATTAGCTGGTGACCCAGAAAGGACCTCCGGTGAGACCGAAGTGACTAGTATTTTTTGCGGTCGTTCCTGCACACTTCCAGCGCATCGAGGACAGGCCTTACGAGAGTGAGCCGATCGGGTCTTCGACGACGTTCGAGGAATATCAACTTAGGAGGAAAAACTAATGAAATTCCGCACCGTAACTACGACAATCTGTACGCTTATTCTTGGGTGTCTTGCGCCTGCAACAAGCTCGGCGCAAGCGATAAATGAGAAAGACTTTTCGTGCACCACCACGCCATTCGGTGTCAACGTCGATTTTGCGGGGTTAGGCCATACAAACCTCTGCATTACCGGCAGCGCCACCTTGAGTCTGTCCTGCGCCTGCGTTGGCGGTGGTGGTAATTGCACCAGCGACGCGAAAAAGGCTGGGGGCACTACGACCCTCAGTAGCGGCCAGACTTTTCAATCGAAGAACGGTCGGGTAATGACGACGTTCTTCCTGACGCCCGCTCCGAGCGACGCCGACTGCGCGGATACTGGGCTGCAGTGTGGGGGTGGGCAAGACGCGAAGCTAATCAAATTTAGTACCCAAGACAACCAGCCGACATTCTCAGTTTGCACGACCACCGCGGCCCCGGGTACGCCATGCACTTGCGAGTCTACTAATACTGTGGACACGATTAGTTGCGGTCCGCTGAGTGCTACCCCCTTCCCAGGCAAGCACAACAGCTGCTCGTCGCTGTTTCCGTAAGGCATGAAGCAGCTTGAGCGGTCCGCGCCGCCGCGGCGCGGACCGCCCCATCGGCGTCGGCTTTGCGGGTGGCCGAGTCTCCGGTGGGTCGAGTCCGGATGCCCCACCCAAGCCGGTTTTGCGGGTGCCTACTTATGAGTCACGTCAAGAATTTATTTCTATTGCTTAGCTGTGTCTTCATCGCTGCGGCATCGCTCGGCCAGACTTCCGACGCCGCGAAAGCCAAACAACCCGTTGCCACAGTGGACGGCCAGACTATCTATGAAGAGGATCTGGCTGCGTCCGTTCAGGGGCAACTGCTGCCGCTGCGCAATCAGGAATACGAAATCAAGAAAAAGGCTTTGGATAACCTGATTGAACAGAAGCTGCTCGAGGCCGCCGCCAAGAAGCAAGGGCTTACCACGGAAAAGCTGGTCGTCCAGGAAGTGGATTCCAAAGTCCCGGATCCGAGCGACGCCGAGATCGAGGGCTACTACCTGGCGCAGAGAGAAAGATTGAACCGCCCGCTCGACGATACGCTCAAGAATCAACTGGGGCTATCGGTCAAGCAGGCGAAGACGCGGCAGCTCCTGGAAGACTACATGAAGCGCCTACACTCCGATAGCAATGTAGCCATCCTGCTCTCGCCACCAAGGGTCCAGGTCGGCTACGACCCGAAGCGCCTGCGTGGCAATCTCAAGGCACCGGTCATGATCGTGGAGTTCTCGGACTACCAGTGTTCCTACTGCCATCAGGTGGAAGCCACGCTCAAAGAGGTGCTGGCCAAATACGGAGACAAGGTGAGCCTCGCCTACCGTGACTTCCCGCTCACGACGGTTCATCCCCAGGCCGAGATTGCGGCTCAGGCCTCGCGCTGCGCCTTGGAGCAGGGAAGGTTCTGGGAGTACCACGATCAGCTTTTCGCCGCCTCGAAACTGGACAAAGATGCACTGGTCGAATACGCGCGCAATTTGAAGCTCGATGACAAACAGTTTGGCTCCTGCCTGACGAGCGAGAAGTACAAGGCGGAGATTGAGAGGGATTCTGAGGAAGGGAAGAAGGCCGGGGTTCACGGGACGCCGGGATTTTTCATCAACGGCGTTACCCTCTCTGGCGCCCAGCCCCCGGACGCGTTCACTCGCCTCATTGATGACGAGCTGGGGGGGAAAAGTAACCGCCCGACTGCGAGCGTAAGCAACACGCGGGTCCAACGTTAGGATGGCTTGATTCTTCAGACTTTGACCTAGGTAACCGCTCCCCTGCCCGAAATGGATCGATCAGCCAGAGTCTCACACTTGAGCCACCAAGCCCAGGAACATTCTCGTGCCCTTCCGGCCAGACCCTGGTTTTAGCGGATGTCAGCTACACGAACATCTCGATCAATGATACGACTAATGGCGTCACCGAGGACATTCCGGGAACCTTCGCACGGATGTTCTTCAAAGTCTGAGATTTTCGTCGAACCGGCAGTGACATGCTGTGACTACACGATACGTGGATCACACGAATCAGTGATGCCCAGGGGCCGTCTTCTTTACGTTCTAGTCTTTCAGACCTGAATGCGGGCCGGCACCAGCGAAAAGGTGGATCTCGCCGCAGGGGGCTCTCCTCCTGCGGCGAACTCCCTGGAGTCCTCCGTCCCCGCCGCACGCGTTTTGCTGGAGGTTCAGCTGTCTCACACTTAGCGGACTTTCGCCAGACGTAACTCGTCACTAGCCAGCTTTCAGTACTGATCCATCTAGGATCCCTCCCTGAAGCTCTTCATTACTGACTGCTTTCGAGCGTTCCAGCTCAAGTGACAGTCTGGACGATAAACTACTCATTCTATTGTCGTTGTTGGAGCTGTCATTTTTCTTTCGCTATTTTCCGCCCAAAAATCGCATGTCAAGCCCCAAAACCACCTAACTCCCTCAAACAAAAGAAAATAGAGTTGGCACGTTAGTTCCATCCAAACTGCTATACTTAAAATAGAAATCAGGAAAAAGCTCCGGCATCGGCTGGGGCTTTCGCATTTGAGCCAGTAAGTCCTTTGCTGGCAATATTTTGGACGTAACCCATTTGGTTGCAATATTTTAGCAGCAATGACATGCGCTAAACGATTGCAATCATTCGACTTACACGCGGGCAATGGGGGGGTACCCCCGCTGCACCAGGGAAGAGGAAGCTCAAAGAACCACTGGCCGTCCCTTCTCATTCAACCCAATACGAGCCATCGGCCTCTGGTGATCGTGCGTAAACAGAACCAGCCAGTTCTCCGGAATCGCCCGTTGATAAAACCGCTTCCGTTGCGCAATGCACTCCACCGGATCGAGGTCATACCCCATCACCCAGGTCGGATCGAGGTGCGCGCTTGTCGGAATCAGATCGGAGATGTAGCAGGCATGCTGCACCGCGCCACCGCCAGACTTCGACTCGATGTGGACCGCCATCAACTGAGCCGTATGCCCCGGAAAAAGTTCAACGCTGATCCCAGGACATATCGTCGGATCAGTTTTGATTCCATCCGTATCGAGCAGCGTCATCTGCCCTGACTCGATCAGCGGCTCGTAGTTCGGCGAGAGATAGCTCACGCGGTCCCGGTCCAGTTGCAGGCGGCCATGCTCCACCTCGCCCCGGTGAGCGAAGTACCGCGCATTCGGAAACGTCGGCGTCACGGAACCATCTACATGCAGCGTCGTGTTCCAACCGCAATGATCGAAGTGCAGATGAGTGTTGATCACAACATCCACCTCCTCCGGTCGTATCCCGGCCGTCGCCAGCGACTGCGGGAGAAGCTCCTGGTTGCCGTGGATCTCGCGCATCTTCGCCGGCTGCTTGTTGCCGACCCCGGTCTCAATCAGCACCGTCTGCTTCCCGGTCCGCACCACCACAGTATTCAGCCCCAGCAGGATGCGGTTCTGATCGTCCGCCGCCGCCCGCTTCTCCCACAGGGGCTTCGGCACCACGCCAAACATGGCGCCACCATCCAGCTTGTACGTTCCATCCGTACAAACTGTCAGTTCAAAGTCACCAAGCTGCATCTGCGCGCGAACCAATCCCGAAGCCGGGCCTGACTCGATGCGCTGACCCGCGCTGTTGCCATGATTCATTGCTGTCCTCACTCACATCCTACTGTGAGGGAAGACGGTCCAGCCAGGATCGCCTAAGCCTGGGGAGCCTGTGCCGCGACCAATAGTTCCGCGCCGACCGCAGTGCGTTCTCCACCCGCGCCTGCAACCATCTCTGCGGTAGTCGCTCCCGTAACCAGAGAACCTGTAGTAGGCGCGCGCTTGCTCTGGAAGCACTGCCGGCAAAGCACGGGTCGCCCCTGCGTCGGCTTGAACGGTACCGTCGTCTCGATGCCGCACGCCGAGCATTCGGTGCGCGTCTCCGTGCGCGAAAGACCAGCCGCAGCGGGACCCGTACCGGCCTTCAGACCAGTGCCGGACCGCTTGGACTTGCATGGCTTACAGCGCTTCGGGTCGTTCTTGAATTGTTTGTCGAAGAAAAAAAGTTGTTCCCCGGCGGTGAAGATAAATTCACCACCACAATCTGCGCAGGTTAAGAGCCGATCCAGAAATTCCATGCCGCTTCTCCCGTGTTACGGAAAAGGAAGAGCACTCAGGAGCCTGATCGTGGCGGCGCCGCTGAGCGGTCTACCTTTTGCTGATGATTTACTTCACTTCTAGGATTTGAAGGGGGGCCCGAATGCGAATCTGTGAAATGTTTCGATTTGCCAGTCGATGTGAGCCGATGTACAGGCTCTCTCTGCTGGTGCCAGTCGGACGGCGGGAGTCCATCTCTCTGGCGGGTTCAGGCGGCCGTCTCTTCAAACTCTGCAAAAGAGGAGGAGACGGCCTGCCATGGTTGCGAAGCTGGAACTAATCCTGCTCCTTACGGACCTTCTTGCGGTTGCGTTTGCGGGCAAGCGCTTCTTTCACGCGCTTCTTTTCACCGGGCTTCAGATAAAAAGAGTGACGCTTGACTTCCTTGATGATGTCTTCAGTCTGCACCTTGCGCTTGAAGCGCCGCAGGGCATTCTCAAGGGGTTCGCCCTCTTGTACTCGAACCTCTGCCAAGAAAAATACACCTCCAAACAGTCCCAATCGGGATAACTTCAGAATACGCCACATCGAGAGCGAATTGCATAAATTCGCAGGAAATTTGACGATGCAAAACGACGAAAGTCAACTTTCGTGAGAGAGCGTACGTTTCGCGTAAAATCTCCTCCATCATGATTCGTTCCTACCAGGGAATAACTCCAGTCATTCCAACAAGCTGCTATATCGACCCTTCCGCACAAGTGATCGGCGACGTGATTCTTGGCGAACAGGCGAGTATCTGGATGAACGCAGTCGTCAGAGGCGATGTGAACTCCATCCGCATCGGCGCGAAGAGCAATGTGCAAGATTGTGCCGTGTTGCACGGAATGCGCTATCTCTACCCGGTGATCGTCGGGGAGATGGTGACGATCGGCCACAACGCGACCGTTCACGGATGCGTGCTGGAGGATGCTGTTCTGGTGGGCATCGGCGCAACCATCCTGAACAACGCGCGGATCGGCGAGGGCTCCATCATTGCGGCCGGTGCAGTCATTCCGGAGCAGACGGTGATTCCGCCAAACTCGCTGGTCGCAGGGGTTCCCGGCAAGGTGCGCCGTATACTCGGCGACGCAGACCGCGCTCTCATCCTCAAGTACGCCCAGAATTATCTGGACTACACGGCCATTTACTTGAGGGAAACTTCCGGCTCATAATCCGGCGCTATTTTCGCTACACTGAAGGTAATGGGCATTTTGAAGGCAGTACGCGGCACGAGGGATCTGCTTCCTCCTGAGACCGCGCTTTGGAACCGTGTAGAAGCCACGGCGCGGGCGGTGTTTGCGCGTTACGGATTTGGCGAGATTCGCACGCCGATCTTTGAGGATACGGCGCTGTTTGCGCGCAGCGTCGGTGAGGAGACGGACATCGTCTCCAAGGAGATGTACACGTGGGACGATCGTGCGCGGGCTGATAGCGATAGCGCGCAGAGTCTGACGCTGCGGCCGGAGAATACTGCGGGTGTCGTGCGGGCATACATCGAGCACAAGCTCGCTGATACCGGGATGCTGCAGAAGCTGTTCTACATTGGGCCGCAGTTTCGGCGAGAGCGGCCGCAGCGAGGAAGATATCGGCAGTTCTGGCAGATTGGGGCGGAAGTGCTTGGACCGGCGTGGTCGGGCTCGGATAGTCCGTTGCGTGATGCTGAAGTGCTGGAGATGCTTTCTACCTTCCTGAACGAGCTTGGTGTGAAGGGCTGGAAGCTTGAGGTGAACTCGGTTGGATCGTCGACGGATCGGCCGCGATATGTCGCTGCGCTGCGTGAGGCTTTGACTCCGGTGAAGGCTCGGATGAGCGCGGACAATCAGCGGAGAGCGGAGACGAATCCGCTGCGCGTGCTCGACAGCAAGGCTCCGGAAGATCAGGGGATTATCGACGGGCTGCCGAAGATGGCGGACTTCCTGGATGATGCGAGCAGGGAGCATTTTGCTCAGGTGCTTGCGGCGCTCGATGCTTGTGGCGTTGCTTATACGGTGAATCCGCGGCTTGTGCGCGGGCTTGATTACTACACACGAACGACCTTTGAGTTTACCGTTCCTGACGGAAGCGGGTTGGGAACGCAGAACGCTCTGCTTGGCGGCGGACGATACGACGGATCGACGCGTTCGTTGCTCCGATGGGAATCGCGCAGAATGCAGCGGCGCTTGTGCTGGCGAAAGACCTGCGCTCTGCTGGACTTGCCATCGAGGTCGGAGATGGAAGTTTCCGGTTGAAGAAGTCGTTTGAGGCAGCGGATAAGCTGGCGCGGCGCATGGTGATTCTGGGTGAGGACGAGATTGCGTCGGGTATTCTGACGGTTAAAGACTTTAGTGCGGGCGAACAGACGAAGGTGCCTCGAGCCGACCTGGCAGATTTTCTGCGAGGTTGATTTTTATTCTGCGACAAGAGATTAGAGAGTGAATGGGATCATGCTGGATTTTTTAGGGAGTTTGCAGCGGACGCATATGTGTGGCCAGCTTCGCGCGGAGCAGGATGGGCAGCCGGTAGTCCTGATGGGCTGGGTGAACCGGCGGCGTGATCACGGCAACCTGATCTTTCTCGACGTGCGCGACCGCACTGGCATTACGCAGGTGGTGCTCGACAAAGAGGTGTCGAGCGAGGCTCATGCAAAGGCTGAAGCTGCGCGCTCGGAGTACGTTGTCGCGGTCAAGGGCAAGGTGCGGCGGCGCGGCGCGGGTCTCGATAACCCGAATATGCCGACGGGACAGATTGAGGTTGTTGCGAGCGAACTGCTGCTACTGAACGAGGCGAAGACGCCGCCGTTTTCTCCTGCGGATGAGGCGATTGCTAATGAGGAGGTGCGGCTGAAGTATCGTTACCTCGATCTGCGGCGGCCGCCGATGCAGGCGAACTTCGCGCTGCGCAGCCGGGTTGCGATGGCAATTAGGAACTATCTCGTCGAGCAGGGTTTTCTCGAGATTGAAACTCCTTTCATGACGCGGTCGACTCCTGAGGGTGCGCGCGATTATCTGGTGCCTAGCCGTGTGCATGCGGGCAGCTTCTATGCGCTGCCGCAGTCGCCGCAGATCTTCAAGCAGATCCTGATGATCTCGGGCTTCGATCGCTACTTTCAGATTGCGCGGTGCTTTCGTGACGAGGACCTGCGTGCGGACCGGCAGCCGGAGTTTACCCAGATCGATTTGGAGATGACCTTTCCTCGACAGGAGACGGTGTTTCGTGTGGTCGAAGGGTTTCTGACTGCGGCGTTTGGGACTGCTGGAATTCACTTGACCTCTCCTTTCGTGCAGATGACCTACGATGAGGCGATTAAGAACTATGGCATCGACAAGCCGGATATGCGGCTGCCGGCGATGGTCGATCTCTCTTCCGAATTAACGCCGGAGTTGCGCGAAGCGTTGAAGATCGAGCAAAACCTGCCGGTGCTCGGCTTTGCTATTCCAAATGCAGCCAACCTAAGTGGAACTCAGTTCAAAGCACTCGTCGCCGAAGTCCGCTCATTTTTAGGGGATTCGGGATTGGATTATCTGGACACCTCACGCCTCAAGAGTTCGCCGCGGTTTGCTCCTCTCGAAGAGTTGATCGTGCAGAAATTGAGAGCCGCGTATCTCGCATTTCTCGAAACGGCCTCCCGGGGCGCTAAAGATGATGACTTGTTGGTCGGCGTCATCACCCCTAAGCTCGGGACACCGCCCAAGTGGAACCACGATCCTCAGTGGATCTATAAGCGGGTTGGTGCGCTGCGGCTGGAGCTGGCGAAGAAGTATGCCGACAAACACAAGCTCTTCGAGCAGACCGGCACTGCGGCGGACTTCAAATTCGTGTGGGTCACCGACTTCCCGATGTATGAGTGGGACGAGGAGACGAAGACGTGGAACGCTGCGCATCATCCGTTCACCTCGCCGCATGAGGAAGACATCAAGGCTGGGCGGCTTACCAGCGATAAGGGTGCTGTGAGGGCTCTCGCGTACGACATTGTGCTGAACGGGACGGAGCTTGGTTCGGGTTCGATTCGTATTCATCGCAAGGATGTGCAGGCCGAGATCTTCCGGTCGCTGGGCATGTCGGATGCAGAGGCGAAGGAGCGGTTCGGGTTCTTCCTCGACGCGCTGGAGTACGGCACGCCGCCGCATGGCGGGATTGCGCTCGGGCTGGACCGCATCGTGATGATCCTGGCTGGTGCGACGAGCCTTCGCGAGGTAATTGCGTTCCCCAAAACCGCCAGAGCCATCGACCTGATGGTCGACGCGCCAACCCCGGTGAGCGACGCACAACTGCGGGAGCTGCATCTGCGGATCGCGGCGCGGAGCTAAGCGGCTTCCGTTCGCCGCCATTAGTGATGGCCAGAATTAGAGCCGAGGACCCTTCCTGTTCGTCCCAAAATGGGAAGGAAACCCTCCGGGCAAAAAAATATCTGTAAAACGTGGCATCTTTTTAGCTCCTGAATAAGGACCATCTTTTCACCACGTTTTTGACGCATTCCACCACGTTTTTACCATCAAAATACCACCACCAAACACCCGCTTTTTCCAAAACACCCCTTAAAAACAGGCGGAAAAACGCCAAAACCTGGCAGGCGGCCCACCAAGTATTTTTTTCTAAAAACTTCAGTTCATCCAGCGTTTGTCGTTGGGGTTTTTGCGGAGTTCGTCGGGGTCGACGTAGCGGCCGTCTTTGTCGAAGTGGACTTCGCGGTTTTGTTTGCGCATGTAGACCTCGAACTTGCGGGCGGCGCGGCGGCGCTTCCAGCGGTAGTAGCCGTTGCGGAGGCCGAAGTAGCGCTCGCTGAATCCGAAGGCGAAGCCGCGACGGGGGGCGAATTTGACGTAGAGGAAGCCGCAGAGGCCGCCGGAGAGCTGGAGGAGGGCGTTGAAGGTGTCGGCTTGTTTGAGCAGGAGGGCGACGGCAATCAGGATGTAGATGCCCACCATGTATTTGGCCTTGATGCGGACGAGGAACCAGAGGAGAAATTCCTGGTCGCCGAAGATCATGGCGATGGCGACGAGAAGGCCGAAGATGCCGGACCAGCAGCCGGCGGTGGCGATGTCGGGACGCAGGCCGAAGATGTGGGTGAAGGAGATGGCGGAGGCGATGATGGCGCCGCCGATGACGGAGGAGAAGTAGAGTTCGGCCAGCCAGCGGGAGCCGAAGGAGGGCTCGAGGAGTGAGCCAGTGAACCAGAGGGTGAGCATGCCGAAGAGGATGGCGAGGATGCCCTGCTCGAGGAAGGAGTAGGTGAAGAGCTGCCAGAGCTCGCCGTGAGCGACGGCGCGGGGCTCGAGCCAGAGGTGGCTGAGGAGAAGGTCGGCCAGGTGAGGGGTGAGCCAGCGCAGGAGGAGGATTGCGAAGAAGGTCGCGACGTTCGCGAGGATGAGCTTGCGGGTGACGCCGGAGAAGGCGGGGAGGCTGAGCGAGATGGGGCCGGAGCGGGGCATGCTTGTTCTTATTCCATCATAGTGGCTGGGGCGGGTGGGTGGGTGTGGATGCTCTGGCTTAGCGATCTCGTCTTTCTCGTCTTTGTGTTGGGGGCGTGAAAAGTGACGGTGGACTCTGATTGGGAGAAGAGCGGTTCGCGCGTGGCGCGAATAACCCACCCTTTTCGATAAAACCGAAAAGAATGGGCCACCCGCTTCGGTTGGGCCACCCGGCTTCGGCGACAACCGGGGACGGGCCTGGTGCGGGGCGGTGGGATGGGGTAGACGGCGGCGCTGCGGTGGCCGGCGGCATCGACGGAGCGGACGCCGAAGATGACGTTGTCCTTGGAGATGGGGATCGCGATGGTGGTGACGTCGCCGGCGGGGATGACGCTGGTCCAGTTGGGCTGGTCGGTGTCGCGATAGACGACCTCGAAGGTGGCGCCGGCGGGGAAGCCTGCGGGTTTTTCCCAGCGTAGGACGGTGCGGGTGTCGTAGGGGGGATTGAGGACGGCGACTTTTTGCGGCTGACCGGGGGCGGCGGCGAGGGTGCCGAGTGTGGCCATGTTGAGGCGGGTGACGTTGGCGATGTAGTTGAAGTCGTCGTACTTGATGTCGTCGGCGTATTCGATGCCGTTTTCGACGCGGGGGGTCTGGTGCTGGTGGTTGAAGTTTTCGAGCCACTCGGTGAAGCGGACGGCGGCGAAGCCCTCGTTGGCGAAGCTGGTGTGGTCGCCGCCGCGACCGAAGCGGTCTCGGCGGAAGATCATGACGGGATGGAAGGCGGGGATCATTCGCATGGCCATGTTGTGGGGCTGGCCGGCGGGTGTACCGGCGGAGAGGCGCTCGGAGGTGGGGTGGAAGTAGGTGAGGTCGACGTCGACGATGGCGCGTGCGAGCTCGCGGGCGGGCGAGTCGTTTTCGGCGCCGATGGTCTGGATCTCGTGGAGTTGGTCGAGGGTGGCGGGACCGGGGACGCCCTCGGAGAAGACGCGGACGGCGGATTTATCGGCGCCGGTTGCGCCGGGTGTGGTGTCGCCGCCCACGATGTCGTTGTTGAGCACGGCTTCGAGATCCCAGCCTTCGGATTTGGCTAGTCTGGCGAAGTGACGGCTGCCGTCGAGGCCTTGTTCTTCTCCGGCTACGGTGAGGAAGATGATGGTGCTGGGGAACTTGAGTTTGGAGAGGACGCGGGCGGATTCGAGGGAGACGGCGGTGCCGCTGGCGTCGTCGTTGGCGCCGGGGGCGGGGTCGTGGGTGTTGAAGTTGTCGGAGTTGCGCGAGTCGTAGTGGCCGGTGACGATGACCTTGCGATTGGCCTGGGCGGGATCGGTGCCGCGGAGGATGGCGTAGACGTTGGTGAGCT
>WNFD01010067.1_pt1 | contig 11140 bp, 11 predicted proteins | sample 5400491 | NCBI WGS metagenome assembly WNFD01 (sample SAMN13153343, study PRJNA577476) | soil metagenome | isolation source: 120 cm saprolite under Douglas fir tree site 2 hole 2 replicate 2 | place: USA:California | collected 2015-04-18 | reverse complement strand
GGTACGCTCGTCCTTCTGCACCTTGAAATCGTACTTGTCTTCGGGAAAATCCTGCGCCATGGCGATGAGTTTGCTCCCGATGTCGTTCCACCTGTCCAACATCTCATCGGATCGAGAGCGCGCAGGACTCGGAGGCTGGTTCTGCGTTTGGGCCTGACTGTGAAGACTCATTCCGAGGGCAGCGAGGAGAGTAACCGCAACTAGCGTAAGCGCAGACCGTTTCATTTGTAGATTGCTCCTTATTTTGATCCGCTTTCAGAAATTCCGTTGGGGGTTAGACGCAGCGCTACTCGCAAAGTTTGAGCAAATTTCGGATCAAAACTTGAAAAACTTGCAAGTGACTGGATGATTGATACAACAGTTGGATGGCCCCCGAGTCACGGGCAAACCTTCCCTAATCCGATAACGTAAGGATTGCCGGCCACTCAGCGGCCAGACGTTCAGACAGCGTTCTGAAGATTACTCACCGACTCGAACGGCGGAGCGCCTGGAGAGCGAAGAGTCCGAATATCCCGCATGGGCGGTTGGCCGAAGAACCGGCTGTATTCGCGATTGAATTGGCTGCGCTCTCGTATCCGACCTCGAATGCAGCACACATCGCGATGATTAAGATGGATCGGGATGCCATTGAAATTGTCGGCCCGGAAAGAGCATGACTTGCATCCTTCCTCCCAATCGGGAGCGAGCATGAAGTGATACACGATGAGCTGGTTTCGGTCGTCGAATAGATCTGCCAGCGCCTTGCCCTTAGTTGAATCAAATTCATGCCGCTTCTCTACCTTTTCCCAGGGCAGAGAGCGGCGCTGGCGACTCAATTCATCGCGCAGGCGGGTGAACTCTTTCTCTTTGGTCAGGAACTCGCGGCGGGCGGCGAGCCATTCCCCATGCGAAACAACGTTTGGGTGTCCTACTTCTATCGTGCTGCGAGCCATCGTGATCCTCCCTGGACTGGCGCGCAACCGTTATCGATGCGCGCCTTGGTCTTTGGGTTGGAGCGGAATGATTGTCTGCTCCGTTGTTCACGCCGGATTTCTTCATCGCCACTGCTGCGAGTCCGACCGTAGAAGCGACGCTACCCACAATCGGCACTGCGCCTCCTATGCGCAGTTGCTGACGTTATGCAACTTTCTCTGCGCTCCCCGGCACGAAAACTGCGAATTGGCGTTCGAGCGCCTTGGGCACGCCGTCGTGCCAACTCGCCGCGATGGACTGGGACGCGGGGTCGGGGAAGATATCCTCCTCGCCTTTTTCCAGGCCATCGAAGATGCCCACAGCCGCGGACTCGGGCGAAGCCTTCGGTATCTCGAAGCCGCGGTTCATATCTGTGTCGATTGGGCCCAGCACGACGGCATGGACCGTTACGCCTTCGCCGGCCAGGAGCGCCCTCAGCGACTGCGTCATGTTGAACGCGGCTGCTTTCGAAATGGAATAGGAAGGTATGACCGGCAAGGCAGCGAGCCCCACCAAGGACAGGTTGTTGACGATGGCTCCTTTTGAGCGTCTCAGCAACGGCAAGAACGCGTGCGTCACTTTCAACATGCCCAGAAAGTTGACCGCCAGGTGCTGTTCCACCACTTCGAGATTGCTCAGATCGTCATAGATGGCGATGCCGGCATTGTTGATGAGGAGATCGAGGGATTCGACCTCGTCGGCCGCCCGCTGGATCTGCGAGATGTTGGTCACATCAAGCGTTAGGGGCATCACGCGTTTGTCGGCATCTTGCAGCGCGCCGCGCGTTCCTGCATACACCCTCTTCGCCCCGCGTCTAAGGGCCTCATTGACGAGTGCCCGCCCGATGCCCCGATTGGCGCCGGTGATCAAGACCGTCTTATTCTCGATGTTCATACCGTTCTCCTTTATTTAATGGCCTTTTGAATTCAAAACCTCAAATACACAAGCTGATTTCCCTTATCGTGGTCTTGGCCTGTCGTTACATTGGAACGACAGGCCCGGGCCGGATTGAGACTTGCGAACCATCAGGATTGAACAGCCTCCGCGGGCCAGTAGGGCCTGTCGGCATCCGCTAAGTAGCCGTCCTCATAGCGATCGTGATGTCGGAGCCATGACATAGTGAATGGCAAGTTGTGTTCATCGCGGCCTTTGGGAACAAGGTCGAGATAGTTGTACGTGTTGATGGTGTTCTCGGACCCGCGAGCGTACGCGGAATACGTGTGGAAGATATTGCCATCTTTGTCTTTGTAGAAGACGCTGATGCCAGGGCCTTCTGCGCTGGGAAATTCCACGAGATCGAAGTTGTATTCGACTTTGCCTTGGGCCAACTGCTCCGGGGTGAATGAGGCGTGGAAGTCGTAGTTGAAGTCAGTTCCGTAGGACGATACCCATGTGAACTTCCAACCCATCCGTTTCTTGAACCGCTCAATTTTGGATAAGGGTGCTCGGGATACCGCCGCAAACGAGACGTCGCGCTGCGCCAGATGCACAAGTGCGCCATCAGTGTGATCCATGTTGAAGGAGCAACTGGGGCAGCCCTCGTTCCACTCGGGGCCAAACATGAAGTGATAGATGATCAGCTGGCTGCGCCCGTCGAACAGGTCGACGAGAGTTTTCTTGCCGCTCGGCGAATCGAAGACATAGTTCTTTTCGACTTTGACCCAGGGAAGCTGGCGGCGTTCGGCGGCAATCGCGTCGCGCTCGCGCGTGAGTTGCTTCTCTTTGGCTAGTAGCTTTTTGCGAGCCGCAAGCCACTCATCTCGCGACACTACTTTCGGGTTATCGACTGTGCGTGTTGACATTTTCACTGCTCCCTTCATTCGCTTTTGAAATTGTTTCTGCTGCATGGTTCTTCTTGCGAGACACTTTGACGGCGAGCGCCGCCAGCCCTCCGGTCGAGACCGTCCCGGCCACGACTAGTCCCAGGGTTGCGAAACAGAATGGGCACATCGGTTCACCTCTCAGGTGGCGAAGCTTTGATCGCTAAGCCGCTTCTATAGTGGTGACGGATGAGGTGGGGTTATTTCTACAGGGCCGGGAGAAAAAATCAGCCCCGCTTTTGGAGCAGGAACTCTCTCACTGCGGGATCTTCAGCCAATACGATAGCCCGATCGTAAGCGTGCTGCGCTTCGGAGCCTTTCCCAAGAAGCTGCAGGAGATGAGCGCGAACTGCCCAATAAGGTTGATAAGCAGAAACTGAGTCCTGGTCGATTGCATCCAGAATTGCTAGTCCCCGTTCCGCTCCATTTGCCTCCGCAAGCGCGGCGGCGTATCCAGTTCGCCGGCCGATTGTCGGCGACATGCGGTTCAGCTGTTCGTAGAACTGCACGATCGCTGTCCACTCAATCCGGCCGCTGTGTCCCCGCTCGGCATGTACCGACTGAATCGCCGCTTCCAGTTGAAAACGTCCTGGACTTCCATATTTGGACGCCTCTCCGAGATGGCGTTCCGCCTCTTCTATTAAAGGATGCGACCACAGTTTCGGGTCCTGCTCGGAGAGAGGAACGTATCGGCCATCACGTGCCCTTCGTGCAGCCCGTCGTGCTTCGCAATGCAGCATGAGAGCCAGAAGGCCGCAAACCTCTGCCACATTCGGCATTAGCTGCAGGAGCACCCTCGCTAGCCAGATTGCTTCCTCGGTTAGGTCCCGTCCCCGTTGGTCGACCCCTGCCATGTCGTCCCAGCCAATGCCGAAGGCGGCGTAAATAGCTTCAAGGACCGCATCCAGCCTCTGCGGCAGTTGACGTTGTTCCGGCACTTCAAACCGGATACCGCCGTCACGGATCTTAGTCTTGGCACGCACCAGACGCTGTCCCATGGTTTTGGGTGAAACCAAGAACGCACCGGCGATGCGGTCCGCATCGAGGCCCAGAACGGTTTGCAGCATGAGAGGCGTGTGCATAGCCGGATCGATCGCCGGATGCGCGCAGACGAAGAGCAGTTTGAGTCGCTCGTCTGGAAAGTTCGTTTCCAAAGTTGCCTCCGCTGAGTTCTGGGTCAGGAGCAGGAGGTCAGGTTCGCTGGCTAACGCTACTCGTTGATGACGAAAGAAATCGATGAGCGAGTGGCGCGCTGTCGTGAGCAACCAAGCCTCAGGATTTTGAGGCACGCCGTCTCGCGGCCAGCCAGTCAACGCCTTAAGCAAAGCTTCGCTCAGCGCATCTTCGGCACCTGCCAAGTCGTGGGTGTGCACGGAAAGATAGGCTACCAGGCGACCGTATGACTCGCGTGCCACTCGCTCGACTGTCCGATGAACCTTCTCTTCATCACGTCCACTCATCCCGTGATCCTGAGCTTGGTTTGGGGAGCGAGCGGACGTACCTCGACCGCACCGGACGAGGCAGCCGGGCAGCGTGCTGCCCACTCGAGGGCTGCGTCAAGCGATGGCAGCTCCAGGATGGTGAATCCTCCCAGCTGTTCTTTAGTGTCGGCATATGGACCGTCCTGTACGCCCCGCTTTCCTTCCTTAATTTTTATCGTGGTTCCCGTTTCCGGTACTTCCAGCGGATCGCCTCCGACAAAGACCCCCGACTCGACAAGAGCCTTGTGGTACGCGCGCCAGGCGCCTGTATAGGGGTCTGTCCCATCGCTTTTCCGCGATGCGAAAGCCTCCGGCGATTCGTAGATCAACAATGCGAATTGCATCACCTTTCTCCTTCCGGAAAATAGTTTTACATGTTTCTGAACCTATGACGTATAGCGATCACCCATTTCGACAACCGAAAGCGGATTCTGATCACGCCGATCCCAATGGGTCATCTTGGCATGTCGCATTAGGGAACGCGAGGTGAGGCAAAAGAGAGGCGAAGCCCACGACGCCGGTTATCTTTTTCTCGAAAGGGTACCTGCTTGATGCCTTCGCGAGATTTCCTGAGCAAAGAATCTATACCGGTTGCAGATCTGTGTCTGGTGCTGGGTATCCGAGGATCCGCAGCATCGCCACGACCTGGCCTTTGTGGTGAAATGCGTGGGTTATGACGTGCAGGAGGATAAAAGCAGGACTCCGGAGTTCGCCGCCCCAATCCACGGGACGCTTGGCTAGTGTAGTGTTAAGTTGCTCTTCCGTGAGACCGCCCAAATAAGTTCGTGTCGCTTCTTGTATTCGGTCTTTGGTAGCCAGCAAGGCTGCCATTGTCGGGCAGTCTTCGTCGTGCCAACCTGGAAAAGCTTTGTTCTGCAAGTCGTGGACCCAGCCTTCCTCACAGGTCAGGATGTGCACAAGTTGCTTCCAAATCGACGGATGGCCGAGTCCCGGAATCAGGTTGTGATGGACGTTATCAGGCACGGTTGCGACATGGAGCAGCAAAAGGTCTAACCGCGCGTGCATTACGGCATGTAATTCGATGATACCGGCTTTGGAGAACATGATTTAGCTCTGCGCGTCGTTTTAGGGTACCCGAGAAGGGTGCTACCAGCGTTCGATTTTGTACAGCTTGACGCGAATACGCAAGCCCCGCCGTGAATGGGCAATTCGGTCTCGATTGATCTCTTTACCTCTTCGCGACGAATGACCTCACCGGAGAGCTAGCTTACTAAGAGGAGGATAGGTAGGTATTGCGCGGCAATACGGGAGGTGCTAGGCTAGGCGAACAAAAGGCGAATACAACCGGAGTACCTTATGTCCGCTTTCCACTCTTTAGCCCCGCGAACCCCAGCAAGTCTCGAAACCGTGCACAACATTCTCGGCTCGCTGGTCGCGCAATATCGCCAAGAGGAAGTGCTGACTGCGGTGCGGCAGATCCCGGCCCGAGATGCCCAGTTTCGTCCTATACCAGCCTGGGTAACAAGTGCCTTGGCTGAGGCATATCGAGTCAAGGGAATCCGAGAGTTGTACTCACATCAGGCGTTGACCGCTGAGCTTGTGCGAGATGGCAAGAACGTCGTAGTGGTGACGCCGACGGCGTCGGGCAAGACGCTTTGCTTCAACCTGCCGGTCCTGAATGCGGTGCAGGAGAATCCCGACACTCGCGCCCTGTACTTGTTTCCAACCAAGGCGCTTGCCCAGGACCAGTTGGCTGAGTTGCAGGATCTTGCGAAACGGCTCGACGACAGTTTTGGAGTATTCACATATGACGGCGATACACCGAGTGACGCACGAAAAGCGATTCGGGAGCGCGGGCACATCGTCCTGACCAATCCGGACATGCTGCACACCGGAATCCTTCCGCACCACACAAAGTGGATGCGGCTCTTCGAGAACCTGCGCTACATCGTCCTCGACGAATTGCACACGTACCGTGGGGTGTTCGGCAGCCATCTTGCCAATGTCCTCAGGCGACTGAAACGTGTCGCGAAATTCTACGGTTCCGATCCGCAGTTCATCTGCTGCTCCGCAACGATTGCAAATCCCGGCGAACTGGCTTCTCAACTCATCGAGGAAGATGTTGAAGTCGTCGAAGAGAACGGCGCACCCGCTGGCGGAAAGCTTTTCGTTTTCTACAACCCACCGATGGTGAACCGGAACCTCGGGATTCGGCGAAGGTACATCAATGAGGCAACACGAGTGGCGAATGAAATTCTTGCCCGCAAGCTGCAGACCATTGTCTTCGCTAATAGCCGGTTGCATACGGAAATCCTGCTCACATACTTGCAGCAGGCGAATCCTCCGATGCCCGGCCAAGCGGAAGCCATTCGTGGCTACCGTGGAGGATATCTGCCTGGAGAACGTCGCGAGATTGAACGCGGCCTGCGCGACGGACGCATCTTGGGAGTTGTAGCCACCAACGCTCTGGAACTGGGAATCGATGTCGGCTCTCTCGATGCATGCGTAATGGCTGGTTATCCGGGATCAATAGCCTCCACGTGGCAGAGGGCCGGTCGCGCCGGTAGACGCACCGGAAGTTCATGCGCAGTGTTCGTTGCATCATCCGCTCCGCTTGATCAATTCATCGTGCAACATCCCGATTACTTCTTCGGAAGTTCACCCGAGCACGCCCATATCCATCCGGACAACCTTGAAATTCTCGTCAATCATTTGAAGTGCGCAGCCTTCGAACTGCCAATTTCACCCGACGAACGCTTCGGCAACGTCGATCTTCCAGAACTCTGCGAACAGCTTGGAGAAGCAGGATTCCTGCATCAGAGTGGCGGGGACTGGCACTGGATCGACGAAGCGTATCCCGCCGATACCGTCAGCTTGCGATCTGTTACATCGGACAACTTCGTAATCATCGACACGACCGGCGAAGAGAATGGCAAGCCGGAGGTCATCGGCGAAGTCGATTTCTCATCCGCGCTCACCACCGTCCATCCGAAAGCGATCTACATCCACCAAGGGCAGCAGTACCACGTCGAGCATTTGGACTTCGACAAGCGCAAAGCCTACGTGAAGCGGGTCAATGTGGACTATTTCACGGATGCAATCCGCTACACCCAGGTTCGTGTACTTGAAGTCGCTGAAGAGCAGGGAATAGCAGGACCAGCGGCTCGGGCCCATGGGGATGTGCTAGTGCGATCGCAGGTTGTCGGGTTCAAGAAGATCAAGTTCTTCACGAACGAGAACGTGGGCTCCGGAAAGCTCGAACTGCCTGAAAACGAGATGCACACAACCTCGTTCTGGATAACGGTCGGGCACAGCCTCATTGCGGAATTGCCTTTCAGCCTTTCCGAACGTCAGAGCGGGATATTTGGCTTGCTCTACGCGCTCGGGACGATGGCAACGCTTCTGGTGATGTGCGATCGTCGCGACCTTGGCACGGCTGTGGGCGAGCGTCCGCCCAGCGCGGCTAGCGAAATTAGATGGGAAGATTTCGCGACAGCTTCCTCAAACGCTTCCGAAGTGAAGGAATTCTTCGAGCCCAATCTCTACCTTTATGACGCTTATCCGGGCGGGATCGGATTCAGTGAACCCCTGTATCGGAGTTGCAGCGCGTTGCTGAATCGAACCCGCGAACTGATCAGCGCCTGTCCTTGCGAGAACGGATGTCCTTCGTGTGTTGGGCCCACTGCTGATCGAAGCGAAAGGACTAAAGATGTCGCGCTTGGGATTCTTGAGCGACTGTGTCGAGCCGCTCAGGTGTTGCCCAAGAGAACTGAAGAGCCAGCTTAAACATGCGCTACGTGAACCTTGACCGCGTTCGAGGGCTGAAGGCACTGCGACGCTCTTCTTCCATGTCCGCACCAGCCTCGCCGGAGTGGCAACGACCCTTGGTGAACGATTACATGGAGCCGCACACACGCGCGGCAGCGGTCCGGAATGAACCAGATCGGCTAGGACAGATTCTCGGAGCCACCGCGAAGACAAATCAGTACGGCGAGTATCTTTCACTTCATTGCTGGTGCGGAGAGCCTGCGCGATACACCCCTAATATCGACGCACTGAGATTACTCATGCCCGGCGCACCGGAGGCGGTTGCTGATCCCGAACGATGGCTCTTCCTGGATACCGAAACCACAGGTCTTGCTGGCGGAAGCGGCACGTACGCCTTTCTCGTCGGCATCGCCTGGTGGGAGGGCGGCGGACTTGAGATCGAACAATTCTTCATGCGCGAGTACAGCGAGGAACGCTCATTACTCTTTGCTTTGCGAGAGCGGATTGCAGAGCGCCCGGTGCTTGTCACGTTCAACGGCAAGTCGTTTGACTGGCCGTTGCTCGAAACCCGTTATCGCATGAGCCGCAAAATCTCTGTGCCGACTCCGGGAGCACATCTCGACTTTCTTCATCCCGCTCGGAACCTGTGGCGGCTTCGACTTGGGTCGGTCAGACTATCGGAGCTCGAACGTTACGTATTGGGATGGGATCGAGGCGCAGATGTGCTCTCAGGTCTGATCCCGCAAATCTACTTTGATTATGTGCGCGGAGGTCCACCCGAGCGGCTCGTTCCAGTCTTCCATCACAACCAGATGGACCTGCGTGGTCTCGCGGCGCTCTCCAGCCGAATTCTTTCGCTGCTTGGTGATGCTGAAAACGTAGGACAGGATGGGTTCGAGCTATTCGGGGTATCCCGCATCTGCGAAAGACGAGGCAACAAGACTCGCGCCCGCAAGCTCTATGAGAAATCGATTGCCTTTGTCCTGCCTACCGAAACGGATCGGGAGGCAAGGCGCTCACTGGCCCGGCTCGCCAAGCGCCAAGGCGATTTCACCTTAGCCTGTGAACTTTGGAAAGGAGCGGTGGGAAATTCAAGGCACGGATACAACGCTTACGAGCAATTGGCAATTTATTACGAACACAACGCTCGCAACCCAGAGCAGGCTCGGCAGGTAGTCCGGCGAAACCAATTCGATCATCGGATGGCGCGCCTCGAACGCAAGGCCGGACAGACCCAACTGGAGGCTTTCGACGCTTAACCAGGAGTCTATCGTTGTTGGTGATGGAATTGGTTCAGAATCAGACTCACGAACACTACAAAATGGATGATAGCCCAATCGTGGTGTAAACAAATCAGTCCGACAGGGTTAAATACAATCAAAGTAATCTCTCGAGGTTCTGTCATGAAGGGTGCGTATGTGGATGGCACATCTCAGGTGGGTCGGGGTCTCAACGCGGTGGCCCTGCAAAACGCGGTCTTGTGTGCTGAATGTGACGTGGTCAGTGACAGCCCGCACGATCGATGTCTGGTGTGCGGGAGCCGCTCACTGTTCAACATAGCTCGCATGTTCGGCGGGAATCTTCCCCAGAATCGCGAGGTCTTGATTCCTTCAGATGCATCAGAACGGCAGCGCGAAATTGTGCTGACCTTTTCAAGGCATCATAGGCGCCGCGTCAAAGCCGGTTAGTTCTGTCGCCCAACGATCGTGCGAAAAATCATCCATGTCGACATGGACGCGTTCTATGCGTCGGTCGAGCAGCGTGACGATCCGCAACTGCGTGGCAAGCCCGTGGTTGTCGCCTGGAAAGGCAACCGCTCGGTCGTCTGCGCAGCTTCGTACGAGGCTAGGAAGTTCGGGGTTCGTTCAGCGATGCCGGCAGTGCGTGCCGACCGCTTGTGTCCTGAGGCAATATTCGTCGCGCCGGATTTTACACGGTACCGGGCCGTCTCTCGCAGTGTGGGGGAGATCTTCAAACGCCACACTGATCTCATCGAGCCACTCTCGCTCGACGAAGCGTATCTCGATGTCACAGAGAACAAGACGAGCCTGCCAACCGCCACCTTGGTGGCCCGCACAATTCGTGACCAAATCCGCCAGGAATTGAGTTTGACCGCCTCTGCGGGCGTAGCGCCGAACAAATTTCTGGCAAAACTTGCTTCTGATTGGCGCAAACCGGATGGGCTCTTTGTCATCCAGCCCGAGGATATCGATTCGTTTCTGCTGCCGCTTCCGGTCGGACGCCTGCCGGGAGTCGGCAAAGTTACAGGAGACAAGCTGGCGAAGCTTGGGATACAGACTGTAGGTGATTTGCGAAAATTGGAATTGTCCCTGCTCGAAAAGCACTTCGGCCGGTATGGTCTCCGCCTGCACGAACTCGCCCGCGGTGTCGACGACAGTGCAGTCGTCCCGGACCGGCCCACGAAATCGATCTCTGTCGAGGACACTTTTGAGCAAGACGTTCTTTTGGCGGAAACCGAGCCCATGATCCGGCACCTGGCGGAAGAGCTTTGGTCTGCATCGCGCAAAGAATCACGCCTGGCACGCACAGTGGTCCTCAAACTGAAGACAAGCGAATTTAGGATCCTCACGCGCAGTCATACGCCAGATTTTCCTCCTTCTTCCTGCGAGGAATTGACGGACATTGTCTTGAAGCTGCGAGAAAAAGTGGACTTTGGTCCGAATCAGCGTTACCGACTGGTTGGCGTCGGTTTGAGCAACTTTCGAGAGGCCGAGCAAGCGGCCGCGCAGCCACCTCTTTTCGAGTGACGGGCAGTGGCATTTCGCTTGTGCACCACTGCGCAGCCATTTAGGCGACCGGAGAGCTCCAGAGCTGGACCAGGCTATGGGGTTTTCCATCTCTTTCCATCGGTAAGATAATGCCAGCTGGAACAAAGAACTCGGTTGCTCCTTTTGCGGGGCGCACCCAGAGGTACAGGGACAGAGAGGGACTTGGTGAGAGTCGCGACCTTCAACATTAACAACATTAATAAGCGGCTGGATAACCTCCTGGCTTGGTTGGCCAAAGCTGAGCCGGACGTGGTTAGTCTCCAAGAGCTCAAGGCGGAGCAGGGAGCCTTTCCCGTGAATGCCCTTCGAACTCTCGGGTACGAAGCAGTCTGGCAAGGGGAGCGTTCCTGGAACGGCGTGGCCATTCTCG
>WNFD01007095.1_pt1 | contig 11141 bp, 19 predicted proteins | sample 5400491 | NCBI WGS metagenome assembly WNFD01 (sample SAMN13153343, study PRJNA577476) | soil metagenome | isolation source: 120 cm saprolite under Douglas fir tree site 2 hole 2 replicate 2 | place: USA:California | collected 2015-04-18 | reverse complement strand
CTTGCGATGGATATATGGCCGTCAGCTTCCTCCTCAAGAAGCCACATTGCTCCGGGAGCAGGTTGCGGACCTGACGCGTCAGCGTGAGATTGAGATGCTGTCCGATGCTCAGTACGTTGCGGCGTTGACTTCACTGAGTATTGCTCCGCGCTATATCCAGGCGCTGCGCGCCGGCGCCAACGCCCACATCTCTCCGAAGACCAAAGCGATCCTCACTCCTCCGACCATATAAGCTTTTTTTCGAGCTCCACCATTTGCTCGCTGGTCTCCTTGGCATAATCACTCCGGCTCCAGGTGCACTATCGCTTCGACCGTCGGATTTACTCTCGCGATCAGCTTGACGACTTGGTAGCGACCCGGCACGCCCTGGCGAACTAACCTGACGGCCTCATCAATGGCGGAGCCGACATCGTCTTTGAACAGCGTGTCGTCGAGTTGCACGACCGCGAACTTCCCTTTTGAATTTGGAGTTGACATAAGACCCTTACGGCGAAGTCCTCTTAGCACTTGCATCCGAATACGTAGGCCCAACACAGCAACATTATGCAAATTATGATTGTGAGGCAGATTGCCTTTGCCACCTTCGAATCCTCAGTTTTAGCGGATTTTGCGCGGATCGAAGTTGGTCGGGAACGCCACTGCCTGGACCTGGACCCTCCCCATCACGACCGTCACGCGCCGCTCCGCGCCGCGATCATAGAAGTTCCAAATCATAGGCGCGAAGTTCTCCGCGACCGCATTCAGGTTAGCCGCCAGCTCGTCCACGCGGCAGTCGAGAACCCGAAGGTTATCCACCATCCTCAATCACCTCTAACCACTGGGACGCCGTGCGCGACGGTAGCTGCGATTTTTCGCGCCAGTGCCTCGCCTTCCGCGCACGGCGCGTGAAAATGAATCGACCAGGAGCCGTCCGCATCGACCTCGCTCCAGCATTGAAAGTCGTGCCCGCACGGATCGAGTACGCAGCGGAGCAGTAATTTACGCTCCACGACCAAGCTACTTTTCCTCGCCCTTCGCGATGATCTGCGCCTGCACCAGCAGCCACTCGAGGTTAGCGGCCCAGAGCTGACAATCGAGCAAGCGCAGCCCAAAATCCTCGCCCGCCTGGCGATGATTAAACCACTCGCGCAGCCAGAAGATCGACGCATCCAACTGATCTTCCGCGTTGTACACCTCGGCCAGCTTCGCTACCAGCGCGTGATCCCCCGCCGGCCGATCCTGTTTCTGTACTGGTTCGCTCATACTCATTAGTCCTCCGCAGCCGGTTGATGGTACTTAGGATATTTATTCATGAGCTCGAGCAGGGCTGGCCGGAGCAGCCGATAGTTATCCCAGTCAGCGCGCAGGGCGGCGGACGCCAAGTCCTCGAGGAAACCTCCGGGTTCACTGGGTACACCGTCAATGATTCCCATCAACCAGGGGAAAAGCTCTTTGTCACCTTGTGCGGTCATAGTTCGCGGACCTTTCCTCTCATCCGCTCGACCCAGGCATCGAGCTCAAGTTTAAACTTGTGCTGGCGGTCGTCGACCCGCTTTTCGCGCTTCTCGAGCATGCGTGCCTCGATAATCGCGCGGCGCGTCCTGCCGTCGCTCCAGCATTCATCTAACCAGTCCTCGTACTCCCGTTCGCGGCCCATCGCAGGCGGCGGCGCACCCGAATGAAGCCACTTGTCTAGCTCGGCCGTGTCGTCGTGCGCGTCGCCTAAAGGTGAAAGATGTCGAGAACTTTGTAACCCTCCCCCCAAGAGGGTTGAGGGATTAAGAGCAGCCACCGGAGTTGCGGAGGCGCCGGCCTTCTTACGCTTCGCCATCTCAATGTAAAACTCCCGCGACACCTGCTGCTTCGGAGCCGGCTGCGCCGGCGCATCTAGGTTTGACTTCGACGCGACGCCCGAGACCAGCTCGAGGAGCCAACGCTTGTTACCTTCCGCTTCTTCCGGAGAAAGCGCGGCCGCAGCGGCCTCGCGATACTCTTTGAAGCGATCCCCGCCCATGCTCCAGATGGCAGGCGGCACCAGAATTATTTTCCGGCCGTTCCGGACCCGCGCGCCGGTTCTTCTCCGCCAGGGCTTTTGCATCGCCTTCTTCACGACGTCCCACCTCATTTTTTCGGCGCCCGGAAGCCCGCGGGCGTACCAACGTTTGACCTCTTCGCCGTAGACCGCGCGCGCAACCAGGATCCCCGAGGTGAGTCTGCGCCAGGCGCGCCGCCCGCGACTGAGTCTGACCGGCTCGACACGATGCCGCAGTCCTAGTCGTCTAAGCACGGGGGGGAGTCCGTACCTCGAGCGAGCTAAGATTGCGAACGAAGTCGTGCCGAGTCGGAAAAACCCAGGCTCGAGCTCGAATCCGCGCCGCCGATGCAATTTGGCGGATAACTCGACTTGAAGCTCTTTCGGATACCAGATGCGAATCATCCACAGGGTTGCCAAGGACGTGGCACCAACAGTCGCATGCGTCGCTGACGCAGAAGTGGTGTTTGCCTGCCTCGCACGACCAGGTTTCCCGTACTTCGCTGTCAGTCGATCGGCGAGACCTCGCCGGATCCGCTCCACGCACCCATCGCACTCGCCGCACGGCAACGGAAACTGCCAGGCGTCGTCGGTCCCTATCATCGCCCAGGGGCGCCGCGGCGACCGGCACATCGTATCCCCCAACGTGTAGCCGAGGATTTCCCCCGTCTCCTCGTCGCGCCAGGTCGCCGCAAATGCCGCCTTGTCGATCCCCACCGCCACCGCCACACCTCACCAAGCAATCGGGATAGTCGCTGCACGGGTGCTCGCAAGGCGGCTCCCACGGGCAGCGATATCCGCGATCACTCTCTAGGTGCGGCGGCGGCGAGGTGCGAGTCCGGCAGTCGATCTTATTCACAGCGTACCTGTGGAAAACGGCTAAATTTCACCCAATGGGGAGAATTTTCCTGGGCGTTGCATTCACACGGTATAATGCCTGAAGCAGCTTTATCGCCTTCTCCTCGTCGCCGCCGACCACACTGTCGAGCAGAGAATGACCCATCATCGCGTGAAATTCCTGACGGGCAAAGCTGGCACGTTCGTGCGGCAGCTCGTGGTACGCCTCAGCGATATCGCGAATCACCTTCTCGAACAGCGCTTCCTCGAATTCTGCCCAGTCAGCCATCACGCGGCCCTCCACAGGATACCTATTTGTACGACAACAATACTAATCAGTAGGTGGATCACCGTCCAATGCCTCGTGGTAACCCGGTTCAGAGCAACCGTCTGCAGGTTCTTCGGTCCTGGCCCTTCCGCACATCACGCAAGGGTAGTTCGCCGGCATGTTCAAGGCCGCCAAATCGCTCTTAAATTCGTCGAGCCAGAACTGGGGTGAAAGGAGCGGTGGCTCAATATGCCGGCAGGCTCGAATCACCGCGCCGCAGCAGCTCCGGCAGATAAGTATCGCCGCCCGACCCTTCGGGATGATCCGATCGATTGCGACCGTAACCATGCTCGGCACCTCGTCCGGTCCCAGACAGAGCGGGCAACTCGAGACCATCACGATTTCCTCAGGCATCTTCATTCTCCTTGCGCGGGAGATCGAATTTCACTCCTACGTCTACTGCTAGAAGCGCCACCGCCAATTTGATCACCCTCTGCTTGGTGCTACCCAGGCGATGGGCAATCGCGTCGGCGAGGTCGATCACCTGATCGTCGACGTCGAGCCAGGTACTCATTACTCGTCACCCGCCTTTTCAACGGCTGCAGCCTTCGAACGCGCGGCCGCGTCGAGTTCGTCGCCGATCTTCCCGAGAACGCGCTGCATCTTCGTCAGCCCGCGATCCCTGATCCCGCCGACGACGTTGTAGATATCCCGCACCTGCTGCACGGCGGTTCCGGCCCAGGGCGACTTAACGCCCTCGATCGTCGCCGCCAGGACGGTGAGCTTCTCGAGCACCCCAGTCAGGTCTTCGAGATCCCGCGGCCGAAGCCGCACCATGTTGTCACCGAGCCGTATTGTCACTGTCGCTCCCGGACTGAGATGCCACGTTAGGGCAGCGGTGCGGCATCTGTCAAGCACTAATGTGCCGGCACGCGCGGCCTGTGCCCTAAAATAGCTACGCAATTTTATAAAAAGGGAGAGCCTAAAGATTTCGAGATAGCCTTAATGGAGGGAGTTGGGGCCCACCAGACCCGGGATTGATTTCGCCCTCTGCTGCAACTCTGGTAGGCGCCAGCCGCTTCGAGGTCTACGCGCGTCCAGTGTTGCCCTTCAGAGGGCGAAAATCGAGTCTAGGCCCGTTTGCGGGTCACCGATGATAGAATCTGGTGGCGAGGTAGTCCTGCGTCCATGCTGGAGCGAAAATCTCGACCCTAAAGCCGTATCGCGCCGCCCGCTGACTGATTATCGGGTCATCGACTGCCCACAAGAGCACGCCCTGCACGATTTTACCCGGCCACTGGCTAGGCAGTCCCATCGCGTACACAAGCTCGACGTAATGCTCTAGCTGGCTCAGCGCTCCCATCTCCGCGACCATCTTGGCCTCGACAACCTCGATCGCCGTGGCCGAGATACCCACCAGATCGCTGTACCTGTTGAAAACCCTCAGCATGCGCTCTATTTGGGGCGATACGACCGGGGCGCCGGGCTGGAGCGGCGTAGGCCCGAGCCGTAGCTCATAGGTCGGCGGTACGATCCACGGCTGCATGATCGACCATTCATGCAACAGCCGCGTCGACGCCGGCGTGCGCCGGCGCTTGCCGTCAGGCACGCCGCCCGGCGTTATCGCGTTTCCGTCAGAATTAGCCAAAATATTTTCCTATACGTCTTGACAAATTATCCGTCAATATGTATATTAGAAGCATGAAGACCACAAAACAAACCCCAAAAGCAGACCGAATCATTAGCACATACACCAACTGGTACATGTTCTGGAATCAAGCCAGCGTCGCGATCATGGGAAAAATGCTAAAGACTGGGAGGTTCGCATAGCCGCCCGGGGTTATCGTGGGTGTAGACGCCATCTTCGCCTTTTCTCAGTACCACGAGGTGATCATCACCGCGCAGGGCCATCTCGAAATTAGATCGCTGCGCGGCGGCTTTTAGCGCCTCATCCCAAAGCGATTTTCGATTTCGGCGCAACAGCTTTTTCAGCAGCTTCAATTTTCCCGCTCCACCGGATCGTGCTCATCGACCTCCATCGCCAATGCGCCGATCGCCGCGACGAGCCGCGTCAGATACATCCGCGCCGCCGGCCACTCACCGCGCTGCGCCAGTGCGTCGTAACTGGTCACGTCGCCGCCCATCCGCCCGACCAGGTTGCTCCGCTCCTCGTTGTTCACCTTGACCACCTCCTAACGTTCTGCTTGTATCACACTTCGTAAGACAGCCGCGTACACGGCTCGCCCGATCTGGGCCGTGTACGCGGCTTTTTTTGTGGCGAGCTGTGGCGCATCCAAGCCGAGGAGCGCACGCATGGCCACGATTACCCCTACCAGCACAATCAATCCGACCACCATGGCGGCGAACTGGAGCACGGGCGTCCGGAACAACGCGCAAAAGTGGCTCAATAAGTACTTAAATCCGCGCGCCGCCTTCAACGCCAACCCGACCCAATCTCAGGCCGCCTGGCAAGCCGGCGTGACGCGCGCGATATCGCTGGGCACCTACGCTACTAAGCTCGGCGCCGCTGACCTAACAGCCGCCGCGAACAACGCATCAAGCTTCGGTGTCGTCAACTACGGTAATTCGGGTACGACCAAAGCCGCCAAGTACGCCGCTAAAACCGCCGCCCTGGCGAGTGCATTGTCCACCGTGCGCGCGACCGTCCTCGCGATGCCCAATGCGACCCCGCAGGACCGTATCGCTCGCATGGTCGCCCAGGCCACAGGGATGGCCGCTTATAAAGGCAGAATTTGATTACTCAGTGACAATCGACTGAGTGTTCGAAAAATATGGCACGCAGATGCCTCACAATCGATTTGCCGGGTCGGGTTGATATGGTGATACCCCCCCTTGGAGCAGTTTAAATGCCTTTCCACCTCGAGCTGTTCAGCTCCTCGATCGCCAGCGGCGCCAACACCTTCGCCCAAGTAACCTACGTCACCGCAGACGCCATCCTCCAGAAGCTGGTCAACGGGATGCAGGTTTCCCCGATGCTCCCCAAGCTCGTGTGGGTCGCGCACGTCGGCGCCAACGCGGTGCATTGCCGCGCACAGGCGCCCTCCATGCTCCCGACGCCGTATATCTCGCTCTCGCCGAACAACCGCGGCTCCGCGTTTGAGAGCCCGCCCCGCACCTGGGATTTCTTCCGCGCGCCGATTCCACTGCGCCTAACTGAAGAGTTTGATATCTTCGCGACGCAAAACGCCGGCGCCGGCCAGACGCAATATATCGGGTGCCAGTTCGGCGACGGCACGATCGTCATGCCGCCGCCGCTGCGCACCGGCCCCGCCGTCAATGGCAACGGCTCGTTCTTCTCCGTTCATGGCACCGCCGCGACGACGCTCGCCGCCGGCGCCTGGACCAACATCGCCGCCAGCGCCATCACCTGGGACCAGGGTTTCCCGTCAGGCTCTTACGCCCTGGTCGGAGTGCGCGCGTTCAGCGCGACCGGCCTCTTCTTCCGGCTCTTTCCGCAGACCGAGCCGCTCTGGCGTCCAGGCGGCATCGCGGTCCAGGCTTACGACTCGCTCGATCCGCCGAACCAGCGCTACCTGCCCGAGTTTACGAACGCGTCCACCGGATGGGGCGTATGGCTCAGCTTCTTTTCGAACACCCCGCCCGGTATAGAGATGTTCGCCACCGCGGCGGATACCGCCGAGGAGATCTGGTACGATTGCATCAAGATTTCCGACATCACGGTGCAGGGCTCGATGTGAAAAAGCTAATATGGGTGTGGGGCTTTTGCGCGGGGTTGGCGCTTGGGATTGCCATCGGCAAAGGTCCCCCTCCCGAGCCGAGCCCGATTCGAATCGCAGTCACCACGCCGATTTTGCCGTAGATGGTGAGGTAACCATGCCGACCGCCGAAGAGATGAATCAGATCACCGCGCTGCTCAAGGAAAACCGCGTCCAGGACGCGGCCGATCTTTCCGCCAAGCTCGCGGCCGAGGCGAAAGCCGCGGAGGACCTCGCCGCCGGCAAAGTACCCGAGCCGCCGCCACCCCGTCCGACCGGCCCGATCGTGATGGACCTGCTGCACGAGATCGCCGCGCACCTGGGCCATACGCCGCGCATGTCCGCGCTCATCACGGAACTGGACGAAGCCGCCGCACTGCTGCACTGAGTCCGTTGCGTGGGCACGATCTACGGCGTCGCAAATCCGCTCGCGCTCCCCGCGGCGTATACCCCGACCGGCGACGTCGTTCTTACCGCCGGCGCCGAGACCACGTTCATCACCACCGGCGCCCTCACCGCAGCGAGCCCCGGTTTCTACTATCCCGTCATCTGGCTGACCATCGCGATGCTCTTCGGCGTGGCCGCGCCGGCCGCGCTCACCTTCGCCTTCAAGCTCGGCGCCGGAGCCGACGTCGACTCGTTCGCGCTCGCCCCTGCCGCGCAAATCGTCAGCGAAACCGACGAGTACACCGTATGTCTCGTTGGCACTAATTCCGGCACGGCCTGGGTTGGCAGCGGCTCGACCATTAACATCACGGGCCTGGGCACGACCAACAACTCGACCGTGAAGCAGGTTGGCACGCGCGCCGTCGTCGCGCTCTATCGAGGCCCCGATGCATAGCAACCCGGGCGAGCTGCACAACCCTAAGCGCCAGTATCACGGCTTTCGCCCGCGCCAGGGCTCACGCGGCGCAATCACCATCACCGCGCCAGCCAACAGCGGCACGCTCGCGCTGTTCAACAACGGCCCGGCGGATGCGATCATCGTCGTACGCGATTTCGTGCTCATCACCACCGTCGCCCACCTGGTTGCCGTGGCCCTGGTGAACGCCGCGCTAGGAACCTCGGGCGGCGCGATCGTCAGGTCCTACGCCGGCGGCGCTACTCCAGCCGGCCAGCTCCAATCGCTCGACACCGCGACGCTCATCACTGCCGACTACTACGTACCAGTTCAATACAACTGGGCGCAGTGGAATCACGATCTCGCGTTTCAATTCATGGCTCCCGGATGGTCGCTGCAGTTTCAGGACACCACGGCCGCCGAGACCATGCGCCTCGCGATCTTCTGGGAGGTAATAACCCCCGACGAGCTCGACTACATGGACGCCGGCTGAGATGCCAGCAGCTCGCCCCAAGCCGCGCTACCTGGTCATCGAGTTCGAGGAGCAACCTACTCAGGATACCGTCGCCGGCGCCGTCGAGATCGCGCGAAAAGCTCACGAACAAAATCGCTTTAAGGGCTACGCCGTCGTCGAGCTGGTCGCGATCGTCGCGTCCGAGCACAAGACGGTAGTCACTCGAGTCAAGTAGGTATGGCGGCCAATAGAACGCCGATCGGCTCGGTTGTAAGACCGCCGCCGGACTGGTTCGGTCGGCATCTGATGGGCGCGTGGGCGACCCAAGGTCCCTGTGTCGGCGCGATCTCCATCATAGGGCTCTACAACAACGCGAGCGACGGCAGCGTCATCCGCGTCTATGGACTCAACTATGCTGCCGGCGCAGCTACACAGATCTACTTCACCAAATACCAGGGCACTTTGGGCACACTGGCCACCGGCCTGGCGACGCCAGGGATGATGTACCCAGGCGCACCACTCGAATGGGGCCAGGTGTGGACTCTACCCTCCGCAGCGAGCCAGGGTACCGTGTTTGGGGCTGTCACCGCGTTCGGCAATGTCGCCTACGACTTGGCGCCTGGCTATCCACTCGGGATAATCACGCCAGGCTGGACCTTTGCGCTCCAGACCAACGTGACCAACATAATTCTGAACGTCGGATTCAGATTTCTTTCGGTGTACGACTGAGGTTTTAATTGCCACTCTCCGGACCAGACTGCGCGAAAGCCGTCTACGGCCAGGTCACGATGGCGTTTCCTGGTGGGAATATCATCCAGGAAGCGGCCGAGCCGATCGCGGCGGCGCTGGCGCTGGTCGCCGCAAATCCACCAGGCGGCGTCGCAGTGGCCGTCTCGATCCGGGTGCTCGACGCCGACGGGCTGTCGCTTGACTGTTGCCCCGATGGGTTCAACTTCGATGCGGACGCGCGCACGTGTAAGCTCGGACCTCCACCGCCACCACCGCCGCCGCCACCGCCGCCGCCACCGCCGCCGGCGCCATCACCAGGCCCTGGCGGCGGTGGCTTTCCTGGCGGCGATGGGTCTGGCGACGATCTGACCATAGGTTTCGGCTCGCTCCTCCTCGAGCTCCAACAGATCATCCAACTGCTGCAAAACCTCACTGGCGGAGCGAGTAAGCCGATTGACTATTCGAACTGCTGCCATGCGATCGCGCTCGGCATCGGCGCGCTCGTCAAGATCCTCACTAAGATCGAGGTTGCCATTACCGCACCAGGTGCGGAGCTGCCGGCGCCGATCGACCTGACCGCGGTGGTCGTCGAGCTCACCTGCGTATGCGAAAAACTCACCGCCATCTCCACCTCGAACGCCACCGTCGCGACCGACCTCGCCCCCGGCCTCCAATCCATCGCAGACGCAGTCGCGAACGCCCCGCCAACTGACCTCTCCGGCGTGGTCGAGCAGCTCAAGGCGATCGTCCGGGAAGGCGATATCCCGCAAGCGTTCATCGATTCGATGGTCAGGGAGGGGTTTCTCTCGGCCGCCGATGGTCAGCAGTTGCTCGGCGTCGACTGGTCAAGCGCGCTCGTTCGCGTCCTCCGCACTGCCGGCTGGAATGCGCTCGTCTGGTTCAATGGTGTCATTGGCTGGACCTACGACGGTCACAAGTGGGTAGAGCAGCCGGTCGGCTCGACCCTCCGAAAAGACGTCGAAGGGATGCTTAAATTTGCACTGGGAGGGAGCGATCATTTTCTCGGCGGATTCGTGAAGGACGCGGTAGCTAATCTCAAGCAGCTCATCACGCCCACCACACCGACGAAGCTCGGCGTGCAGGCAGTCGACCCGGACCTCTTCCTTATACGCTCGATCAGCATAATCGCCGAGACCTGGCTCGCGAATTACGGGATTCACCTGGCCGACATCATACCGGGTGAATCGGCCGCCCATCTCCTCGAAACCATAACGGGACTGCTCGGCCTCGAGGAGCTGCGCGATGTCCAGCTCGGCCCGCTCATCCAGTTCGGTCCCGCGCGCGTGGCCGAAATGCAAGCTAAATTTCTCTACCGGCAGGAGATCCCCGGCATCAACACGCTCGCGGCGTTTCACGCGCGCGGCCTGCTTGATATCGCGGATTACCAGGGGCTCGAGGGTCTCACCGGGCTACCACCGCAGCTCGCCGCCCAAACGCGCGACGCGGCTTTCTCCGGGCTTAACGCGCGGATGCTGCTGCGCCTGGCCGGCACTGGCCTATTCTCCGACGCCGACGTCGCAGACGAGCTAACCTTTGGCGCGATGCGCCAGTCGTCCCAGCATCGTCTGATGCTGGCTGCCGCGTATCTGGGCACTGAGCCAGAGCGTGGCAAACTTCGTAGCGCGCTCGAGCGCTTCTACGCCGCAGGGATGATATCTGACAACGATCTTGTCGACCGCCTCAAATCGGCCGAACACAACACCGATAGGTTTAACCTGCTCCTTGAGACCGTCCAGCTCGAAAAGCAGATCGCACTCGCAAAGGAGTATGAAGCGGCTTACTCGCACGAGTTTGTGAACGGACTGCTCGACGCCCCAGGCTACCAGTCGGCACTCGAGGGCCTCGGGATACAGCCGCCCGACGTCGCCGCGCGGATGTTTCGCGACGAGAGCCATCTGCTGGTCACTCAGACTTTGGGAGCTGAGCGACAAGCTCGTGCTCAAGCTCGTACCACCGCAGCAGCAGAACGTCGAACCGCTCTCGAGGGGTACAGAGCGGGCCTCCTAGATCCAGCAGCGCTCTCATTAGCCCTGTCTGGCACTGGGTTAAGTGCAGCTCAGGTGGCTGCCGAGGTTGGCTATCAAATTCTTGCCCGGTCAGGAGTCTTGCGATGGATATATGGCCGTCAGCTTCCTCCTCAAGAAGCCACATTGCTCCGGGAGCAGGTTGCGGACCTGACGCGTCAGCGTGAGATTGAGATGCTGTCCGATGCTCAGTACGTTGCGGCGTTGACTTCACTGAGT
>WNFD01007092.1_pt1 | contig 11144 bp, 12 predicted proteins | sample 5400491 | NCBI WGS metagenome assembly WNFD01 (sample SAMN13153343, study PRJNA577476) | soil metagenome | isolation source: 120 cm saprolite under Douglas fir tree site 2 hole 2 replicate 2 | place: USA:California | collected 2015-04-18 | reverse complement strand
GGAACGTCCACGCGATCCTGGTGGCCCCGCAACCAGAAGAGCAGCTCGTTGGCCTGCTCCTCACGGACCAGGATCCAGTCCGGCCGGTAAAGGGTAAGGAAGTCGATCGCTTCGGCGCAGGTGGCCAGCGCCTGGACCCGGGCGCCCGCCTCGACGTACGGCCGCGCCACCGCCTCACGGACGTGCAGCCTGTCTTCGACCAGCAGGATGCTCTCGGTGCCCATCGTCTCCTCCCGCGACCCTTCCGTTGCACGGGAGATGCCAGGCCGACAGGACGGACCGCGGACGGCTGAGGTATACGAATCCGCGGCAGCTCGCGCGTCGAGGGGACCCGGATGGACATCGGCGTTTCCAGGATCAAAGCGGCCGCGATCGGGATCGATCTGCACCGGGGCCACCTCGACCTCTCGGTCGCGACCATGCCGGTGTGGAGCGAGAGCGACGCGAAGCGGATCGTCGCCGCCAATCAGCGGCTGTTCGCCTGGTGCCGGTCGGTGGGCATCCCGGTGGCGCACCTGGTGACGACCTACCGCGATGCCGACGAGATCCGCGCCAATCCCTTCTGGCGGACCCGCGCCGAGGGCGGGCAGGGCACGCGCAAGAACGTCCTGCGCCACAATCTCGCGGGGACGCCCGGGTGCACCGTGATTCCCGAGCTGATCGACCCCGGCCGCGACTGGGTGGTCGACACCAAGAAACGCTACGACTGCTTCGTCGCCACCGACCTCGATTTCCTCCTGCGCAGCCACGGCATCAACACCGTGCTCCTGACCGGCATCAACACCAACAGCTGCGTGCTCGCGACCGCGGTCTCCGCCAACGTCAAGGACTATGCCGTGGTCGTGGTCGAGGATTGCGTCTGCACCATGGATCCGCCGGAGCTCCACGCAGCCGCGCTCGCCTGCATCCAGGCGGCCTTCGGATTCGTCCTGACGAGCGAGGCGGTGAAACAGCTGCCCGGGCTCGCCGACGGATGATGCGCGTCGACCTGCACAGCCACGTGATCCCGCGGGGCATGATCGACGCCATCCGGCGGACGCCTGTCGTCTGGGGCGCCCGCATCGAGCGCGACGACGCAGGCGAGCGCGTCGTGCACGACCAGGGCTACGCCTATCCGCTCTTCGCCGAGTTCTTCGATCCGGACGCCAAGGTCCACTCGATGGACCGGCGCGGGCTGGACGTCTCGGTCGTCTCGCCCGCCCCGCCGATGTTCCACTACCGCGCCGACGCCGAGCTCGCCCTGAAGACGGCGCGGCTGATCAACGACGGGATCGCCGAGATGGTGGCCGCGCATCCTTCGAGGTTGCGCGGGATGGGGACCCTCCCCGTGCAGCACCCCGAGATGGCCATCGCCGAGCTGGAGCGCATCGTGCGGGAGCACCGCTTCCGCGCCGTGGAGATCGGCAGCTCGATCGAGGGGACGACGCTGGCCGAGCCGCGCTTCCGCCCGGTGCTGCGGCGCTGCCGCGACCTGGGCGTTCTCGTCTTCGCCCATCCCTACTACGTGGGAGCGAAGTGCGGGATGGAGTCGTACTACCTCACCAACCTGATCGGCAATCCGTGGGAGACGACGGTGCTGGCGGCGAACCTCATGCTCGGCGGCGCCATGGACGAGCTGGAGGGAATCCGCATCGTGCTCGCCCACGGCGGCGGCTTCCTGCCGTACCAGGTCGGGCGGCTCGAGCACGGCTACGAGGTGCGGCCGGAGGCGCGCGCGAAGACCCGGACGCGGCCGCTCGAGCTGCTCCGCCGGTTCCACTACGATTCGCTGGTGTTCGATCCCCGCGCCCTCCGCTACCTCATCGACGCCGTCGGCAGCGAGCGCGTGGCACTGGGCACCGACTCGCCCTTCGACATGCGCGACGACGATCCGCTGGCGCGGATCGGCTCGATTCCCGGGCTCACCGCGCGTGAGCGCGACGACGTCTACGGCCGCACCGCGTTGCGCTTGCTGGGCGAGTGAGCTCGAGTGCACCTGGGAGGACGCCGATGACCTTGCCCCGCGAACGCGTCGAGTACTCCGCCATCGTCGATCGCCCGCCGCTCCGGCTTCCCGGCGACGCGCGCATCGTGGTGTGGACCATCGTCAACCTGGAGGAGTGGGAGATCGTCCGGCCGATGGCGCGCCAGGTGCTGCCCGCGCCGATGGGCAACGTGCGCATCCCCGACGTGCCCAACTGGTCCTGGCACGAGTACGGGATGCGGGTCGGCTTCTGGCGGTTCAAGGCGCTCTACGACCGCCTCGGCCTCCGCCCGACGCTCTCGATCAACGCCAAGGTCTGCCAGAGCTATCCGCGGGTCGCCGGCGCGTGCCGGGACGCGGGATGGGAGTTCATGGGTCACAGCTACGTGCAGATGCCCATCCACGACCTCGAGGACCAGCGAGGGACGATCCACCAGTCGATCGAGGCCCTCGAGAAGTTCACCGGCAAGCGGCCAGTGGGCTGGCTCGGGCCGGGCCTCACCCAGACCCACGAGACGCCCGACTACCTGGCCGAAGAGGGCATCCGGTACATCGGCGACTGGGTCTACGACGACGAGCCCACCGAGATCACGACCAAGCACGGGCCGCTCGTCACCCTCCCCTACACGCTGGAGCTCAACGACATCCCGATGATGATGGTGCAGCACCACGAGTCGGGCTACTTCGTGCAGCGGGCCAAGGACAGCTTCGACCGGCTCTACGAGGAGGGCGCCCGGCGAGCCAAGGTCATGGCCATCGCCATCCACCCGTACATCAGTGGCGTTCCGCACCGCATCAAGTACCTGGAGGCGATCTATGAGTACGCCGGCAAGTTCCCCGGCGTCCTCTTCTGGAACGGCGAGCAGATCCTCGACTGGTACCTGCGCGCGCGCCGGGGAACCCCCGGCTGAGCCTGCCCATGTCGATGCTCGCGTTCAACGCGCTCAACGGCGTGACCTTCGCCGCGCTGCTGTTCGTGGTCGCGAGCGGTTTCACCCTCATCTTCGGCCTGATGCGCATCGTCAACCTGGCGCACGGCGCGCTCTACCTGACCGGCGGCTACATCGGCCTCACCGTGGCGACCAGGACGGGGAGCTTCTTCGTCGGAGCGGCCGCGGCCGCCGCCGCGATCGCCGTCGTCGGGTTCCTCACCGACACCTGCCTGCTGCGGTTCGTGAAAGGGCACGACCTGCGCCAGGTGCTGCTCGCGCTCGGCGTCGCCCTCGTCCTGAACGACCTCGCCCTGATCGTCTGGGGCGGAGACACCTTCACCGTGCCGGTCCCGCCGGCGCTGCAGGGACCCCTCCAGATCGGGGCCCTCGCCTACCCCAAGTACCGCCTGTTCGTCCTCGCCGTCTCCGTCCTCATCTTCATCGGCCTGTGGCTGGTCCTCCACCGCACGCGGCTGGGAGCGCTGATCCGCGCCGGCGTGGACGACCTGGAGATGGTCGATGCCATGGGCGTGGACATCAAGCGCGTGTTCATCTACACGTTCATGTTCGGTTCCGCGCTCGCCGGGCTCGGCGGCACACTCGGCGGGGCGTTCCTTTCGCTGTACCCGAGCGCAGACGTGGAAATCCTCGTGTTCAGCCTCGCGGTCGTGATCATCGGAGGCCGGGGGAGCCTGGTCGGCGCGGCGGCGGGAAGCCTCCTGGTGGGGATGCTCGCCACCTTCGGCCAGGTGTGGTTTCCGGAGCTCGCGTACTTCGTGATCTTCGGGCCCATGGCGATCTTGCTCGCCTTCCGTCCGCTCGGATTGTTCGGACGCGCGGCCTGACGGCGGGAGGGGGCGCGGATGAAGCGCAGCGCAGCAGCAGTCCTCGCCGCCGCGCTCCTCTCCGTTCCGCTCGTCTTGCCCGGGTACAAGACCAGCCTGGCGACCGAGATGCTGATCTTCGCGGCGCTGGCGATGTCGATCGACATCCTCGCCGGATATGCCGGCCGCACCTCGCTCGGGCACGGCGCCCTCTTCGGCGTGGCCGCGTACGTGGTCCTGTACCACGTGACGGTGGCTGGAGGAGATCCGTGGGTGGCCGCGCTCCTGGGCATCGCGGCGGCGACGGTGGTTGCGACGATCTTCGCGGTGCTCGCGATCCGCGCCTCCGGCGTCTACTTCCTGCTCATCACCCTCGCTCTCGGCATGATCGTCTGGGGCATCTGCCAGCGCTGGACCTCGGTGACGGGCGGCGAGAACGGGCTGCGCGGCGCCGTGCGTCCCGCGGCCGTCGCCGGGCCCGCCGCCTTCTACTACTTCGTGCTCGCAGCGACCGCGCTGATGGCGTTCGGGATGTGGCGCTTCGTCCATTCTCCCTTCGGGCTCACGCTCCGGGGGATCCGCGCCAGCGAGTCGCGCATGCGCTCGCTCGGGTACGACGTCTCGCTGCACCTGTTCGTCGGCTTCGTCGTCTCCGGCTTTTTCGCCGGAGCGGCCGGCGTGCTGTACGCGTTCTTCAACAGCTTCGCCAGCCCGGCGACCGTCGCGCTCGCCCAGTCGGTCGAAGGCCTGCTGATGGTGATCGTCGGGGGGGTCGGCACCCTGGTCGGCGGCCTGGTCGGTTCGGTCGCCATCATCACCCTGCAGAATTTCGTGAGCTACCACACCGAGCGGTGGTCCCTGGTGCTCGGGCTGGTGTTCATCGTGACCATGATCTTCGCGCCCGAAGGGCTGGTCGGCAGGGCGCGCATCCTGCTCGCCCGCCACGCGGCCAGGGTCCGGGAGCCATGAGGAACGCAGTCCCATCGACGTCCACGTCACGGAGGTCAAGATGCGTCGCCGCGCATTTCTGAAAACCGCGGGCACCGGCCTGCTCGCACTCTCCTCGCGCGTCCGCCGGGCCCTCGCCGCCGGCGAGCCCATCCGCATCGGCCTGCTCTCGCCGCTGACCGGCGTCATCGCCGCCGGCGGCCGCGAGCTGGTGGACGGGTTCAACCTCTACTGGGACCAGGTGGGACGCAAGGCAGGCGGCCGCGAGATCGAGGTCGTGGTCGAGGACGACGCGAGCAACCCGAACACCGCGCTGCAAAAGGCGCGGCGGCTGGTCGAGCAGCGCAACGTGCACATGCTGGTGGGCGACATCCTCGCGAACACGGGCCTCGCCGTGGCGGAATACGTGAAGGGAAACGGCGTCCCGTACTTCATCCCCGTCATCGCGGCCGACGATCTCACCCAGCGCAAGCGGATCCCCAACGTGATCCGGATCGCCGGCTACTCGGCCAGCCAGAGCACGCGGCCGCTGGCCGATTACGCGCTGAAGCACGGCGTCCGCAAGGTCATCACCGTCTCGCAGGACTACACCTTCGGCCACGAGCAGTGCGGCGGGTTCTGCCAGATCTTCACCGAGGGTGGCGGCGCGGTGCTGCAGCAGATCTGGCACCCGCTCAACACCCCCGACTTCAGCCCCTACCTGCCGCAGATCCAGAGCCTCAATCCGGACGCCGTCTTCGCCATGGAGACCGGCGCCGACGGCTCGCGCTTCATCCAGCAGTGGGCGAACTTCGGCCTCAAGGACAAGATCCGGCTCTTCACCTCGATGAACGCCACCGACCAGTCCATCATCCGCACCCTGGGCCCCGAGGCGGAGGGGGTGCTCTCGGCCGGCCACTTCTGCGAGGGCCGCGACGACGCAGCCAACAAGAAGTTCGTCGCGGACTACGAGAAGGCGTTCGGCAAGCTACCCTCCATCTATGCCTTCTCGCACTACTCGGGCGCGATGTGGCTGGCGCAGGCGTTCGAGGCGATCGGCGGCAAGGTCGAGGACAGGCCGCGGTTCCTCGAGGCCGTCCGCAAGATCAAGCTGTCGGCCTCCCCGCTGGGCCGGGAGGTGAGCCTCGACAAGTACGGAAACCCCGTCTACGACATCTACATCCGGAAGGTCGCGCGCCGCGCCGACGGCAAGCTGTGGAACGTCCCGGTCGAGGTGTACCAGGGCGTGTCGCAGTTCTGGAAATACGATCCGGAGCAATACATGAAGCAGCCTCCCTATTCGCGGGAGTTCCAGGGAATCAAGAAGGCGTGATCGATCGCCCGCTGCTCCGGCTCGAAAGCGTGAGCGTCGCCTACGGCGCGTTGCGCGCGGTGGACGGGGTCTCGCTCACCGTCCGGACGGGCGAGCGGCGCGCCATCATCGGGCCCAACGGCGCAGGCAAGACCACTCTCTTCAACGCCATCGCCGGAGAGCTCCGCTGCTCGAGCGGACGGATCGAGTTCCTCGGCCGGGACGTCACGCGGCTGCGCACGCATCGCCGCGCCGCCCTCGGCATGGGCCGGACGTACCAGATCACCAACCTGTTCGGCGACCTCACGGTCGAGGAGAACGTCCGCCTCGCCGTGCGGGGCGTGGGCCGCAGGAAGTTCTCGCTCTTCGCCGACGACGGCTCGCCGGCGCCGGAAGAAGAGCCCGCCGTGCAGGCCGCGCTGGCCGTCGCGGGGATCCAGAAGCGGCGGGACACGGTGACGCGCACGCTCTCGTATGGCGAGCAGCGCCAGTTGGAGCTGGCGCTGGCCCTCGCAGGGAAGCCGCGGCTCTTGCTGCTCGACGAGCCCGCGGCCGGGCTGTCCGCCTCGGAGCGCGCCCGCATGGCCCGGATCATCCGCGAGCTGCCGAGCGAACTTTCCATGGTCCTGATCGAGCACGACATGGAGCTGGCGCTGGGCCTGACCGACTACGTCACCTGCCTCCACTTCGGCCAGGTCTTGACCGAGGGGAATCCCGACGCGATCCGCAACGACGACAAGGTCCAGGAGGTGTACCTGGGAAAGCCGCACCATGCTTGACGGCCTCTCGGTCTCCGGGTTGCACAGCTACTATGGCGAAGCGCACATCCTCCAGGGCGTGTCGCTCGAGGTGGCGCAGCGCCGGGTGGTCGCCTTGCTGGGGCGGAACGGCATGGGAAAGAGCACCCTCATCCGCTCGATCATGGGCCTGCGCCCGCCTCTGGTCCACGAAGGGAACGTCTCCTACCGAGGCGAGAGCCTGCGCGGCCTGGAGCCGCACCAGATCGCTCGGAGACGCATCGGGCTCGTGCCGCAGGGTCGCCGGTTGTTTCCGTCGCTGACGGTGATCGAGCACCTCACCATGGTCGCCCGGCGGGCGGGCAGCTCGTGGACCGTCGCGCGGGTTCTCGAACTGTTTCCCCGGCTCGCCGAGCGCCGCAATCACCGAGGCAGCCAGCTCTCCGGGGGAGAGCGTCAGATGCTCGCGGTGGCGCGCGCGCTGATGCTCGACCCCGAGCTGCTCCTGATGGACGAACCGTCCGAGGGCCTCTCGCCGGTGATGGTGCAGCAGCTGGAAGGGATCCTCCAGCAGCTCAAGCAGGGCGGCCTCGCCATCCTGCTGGTCGAGCAGAACCTCTACAGCGCGCTCGCGGTCTCCGACGAGGTCTACGTGCTGGAGACGGGGAGCATCGTCTACCGCGGTGGCGCGGACGATCTGCTGCGAGATCCCACCCCGATCCAGCGATTCCTCGGAGTGAAGTGAAGCGCGGCTCCTCGCCGCGGAGGACCTGGGCATGATCGACGATCGCCACGGAGCGTTCTGCGCGGACGAGACCGTCTCCCTGCGCGGCGCGGCCGTCGGGCCGCTCGCTGGGCTGCGCTTCGGCGCGAAGGACAACTTCGACGTCGAGGGACAACGGACCGGCGGTGGAAACCCGGATTGGCTGCGCACGCACGATCCCGCCGCCGCGACCGCGCCGGCGCTGCGGGCGCTTCTCGATGCAGGCGCCGAGCTGGTGGGCAAGACGCAGATGGACGAGCTGGCCTACAGCATCAACGGGGAGAACCACTTCTACGGAACTCCCGTGAATCCGAGAAACCCGGACCGCATCCCAGGCGGCTCGTCCAGCGGATCGGCGGTGGCGGCAGCCGCCGGCCTCGTCGATTTCGCCGTGGGCACCGACACGGCGGGATCGATCCGCGCTCCCGCATCGTTCTGCGGGATCCACGGCCTGCGGCCGAGCCACGGGGCCATTCCGATCGAGGGATGCATGCCTCTGGCGCCGAGCTACGACACGGTCGGCTGGTTCGCAAGGGATCTGGAGGTGCTCGCGCGGGTGGGGCAAGTCCTGCTGCCAGCGCAGGCTGCTGCCCAGCCCAGGCGCCTGCTCATCGCGACCGACGCCTTCGCGCTGGCCCGCGAGCCGGTCCGCACCGCCCTGGCGTCGCACGTGGGCCGCCTGCGCGCTCGATTCGCGCGCGTGGAGGAGATCGCGCTGAGCGGGGAAGGCCTCTTCGCCTGGCAGCAGGCGATGCGCGTCATTCAAGGCTACGAGGTGTGGCGCGCCCACGGCGAGTGGATCGCCCGCGTGAAGCCCTCCTTCGGGCCGGGCATCCGGGAGCGCTTCCAGTGGGCGTCCACCATCACCCAGGAGGAGGCGGCGGCCGCCTCCGCGCGGCGCAGCGCGATCGCCGCCCGGCTCGACGCCCTGCTGGAAGGGTCGGTGCTGTGCATGCCGACCGTACCGTTCGTCGCGCCCCTGAGGAACGCGCCCACCGCGGAGCAGGATCGCACCGACGCGCTCTCCCTCCTCTGCGTCGCGAGCCTCGGCCGCCTGCCGCAGCTGACCCTTCCCGTCGCGGAGGCGGTGGGCTGCCAGGTCGGCCTGTCCCTTCTCGGCGCGCGCGACACCGACCGCGCCCTGCTCGAGACGGCCTTGTAGTCGCCTTTCCACTTCCGGAGCGGGGCTCGGACCTACGTCCGATGGCAGCGGCCGGGCGAGCGCCTGTAAGCGTGTCGTCCATTCCGATTACCCTCACCGTCCAATCACGCTCAATCACGCGCCCGACTGGCGCACCAATCGAAGGGGGTCGTGCATGCGTTTGCGTTTCGCGGCAGCACTGGTGATCGCAGGGTTCCTCGCGGCATGCGGTGGCGCAGTCTCCACCGAGGACGAACGCTCCTCTTCGGCAGCGCTGTCGCAGCACGCCGCGCACGCTGCGGTCTGTGGAGCGGCCGCGCCCAGCGCTGCCCGGTGTCATTCCCACGTCCGCATCGACGGCACGGGTAACCCCGCGGCGACCGCCGGTCCAACCGGCTACAACCCGGCGGACCTGATCGCGGCGTACAAGCTGCCGACCACGGGCGGGGCGGGCCAGACCATCGCCATCGTGGACGCGTTCGACGATCCGAACGCCGAGAGCGATCTGGGCGTCTACCGATCGACTTTCGGGCTTCCCCCCTGCACGACCGCCAACGGTTGCTTCCGCAAGGTGGACCAGAACGGCGGCACCAAGTTCCCGCGCGCCAACTCGGGCTGGGCGCAGGAGATCTCGCTCGATCTCGACATGGCGAGCGCCATCTGCCCCAATTGCAAGATCCTCCTCGTCGAGGCGACCTCCAACTCCTTCGCCAACCTCGCCGCCGCAGTGGACACGGCGGCCCGCCTGGGCGCCAACGCGATCTCCAACTCCTACGGCGGCGCCGAATACTCGGGCGAGGTCACTGACGAGGCCCACTTCAATCATCCGGGGATCGCCGTCACCGTCAGCTCCGGCGACAGCGGCTTCGGCGTCGAATTCCCCGCGGCGTCCCAGTACGTGACCGCGGTGGGGGGCACCTCGCTGGTGCGTGCCGCCAATGCGCGCGGATTCACCGAGACGGTGTGGAGCGGCGCGGGGAGCGGCTGCAGCGCGTTCATCTCCAAGCCGGCCTGGCAGACGGACGCCGGCTGCGCGCGGCGGACCGTGGCTGACGTGGCGGCGGTCGCCGACCCGAACACGGGCGTGTCCGTGTACGACACGTTCCGCGTGCCGGGCGGCGGCGGCTGGCTGGTCTTCGGCGGAACCAGCGTCGCTGCTCCCGTCATCGCGGCGGTGTACGCGCTCGCGGGCAACGCCGGCGCACTGAACCACGCGCAGTCCGTCTACACCAACGGCGCGTCGCTCTTCGACGTGACCTCGGGCAGCAACGGGGCCTGCGGCGGGTCGTATCTCTGCACCGGCGTCGCAGGCTACGACGGCCCCACCGGCAACGGCACGCCGAACGGCACGGGCGCGTTCTAGCGCCGAACCAGGCTTTCCCCACGCTCCGCCCGTGGTTCCGCGGGCGGGGCGTCGCCGCCGGAGGCCCTCAGTGCGCATCTTCCTCCTCGCCGCCCTCGCGCTTTGCGCCTCCTGCCCGCGACCGGAGCCGACGCCGCGGCCTGCGGACCCCGGCGCCCAGCCCTGCGCGACGGCAGCCGACTGCACCGGCATGCTGCCCCACCTCTGCCGGGCCTGCGGGGATGGCGGGACCGAATGCGCGCGCTGGAGTTGCCTCTCCGGTTCGTGCGCGGTCGCCGTCTGCGGGGAAGCACAGCCCTAGCGCAGATACCGCGAAGCCCGGGCAGCCTCGCAACATCCATCCTGCGGTTGTGCTTTGTTAAGCCATTGCTTAAGATTGGGGCGTGGGAGCCGCCTTTCAGGCCATCGCCGAGCCCAACCGGCGGCGCATCCTCGAGCTCCTCGTCGAATCGGACGAGCTGTCGTCCGGTGAGATCGCGACGCACTTCCGCCTCACGCCTCCGGCGGTCTCGCAGCACCTGGGCGTGCTCGAGCAGGCGCGGCTCGTGGCGATGCGGCCGGACGGCACGCGGCGGCTCTACCGGTTGCGCGAGGAGGGATTCGGCGAGCTGAGGGCCTTTCTCGAGCAGTTCTGGGCGCGGGGCCTCGAGCGGCTGAAGACCGCGGCAGAGAAGGAATCCGCCGGCCGGGAGCGGTCCGGGAGCAAGACCGGGAGACGCGATGGGCGCGGACGACGACGCCGTCGAGCTTGAGATCTGCATCGCCGCTTCGCCCGAGGCGGTGTTCCCTTTCCTGACCGATCCAGGCCGCCTCGTCCGCTGGATCGGGATCGCGGCCTCGGTCGCCCGGCGCGACCACCGTCGCGATCGATCTCCACCCCCAGAACGGGGGCACGAAGCTCCAGCTTCGACACACGGGCCTGCGCGGCGACAACCGCACCAAGCATGCACAGGTTGGAGTCACTACGCGGCGCGACTGAAGACCGCCGCCGAGGGCCGCGAGCCGGGGCCCGACCCGCTGGCCGCGCTGTCGGCGGCGGCTAGTACCTGTCGTGATGCCGGACCCAGGCCTGCGGGGAGTCCAGACCCTCTTCGTCGCGCCTTTTGGGGACCAGATCGAGGAAGTGATAGGCGCCGTTGAGCATGTCGATTCCGCGCGCGTAGCACGATTACGTGTGGAAGA
>WNFD01026680.1_pt1 | contig 11145 bp, 12 predicted proteins | sample 5400491 | NCBI WGS metagenome assembly WNFD01 (sample SAMN13153343, study PRJNA577476) | soil metagenome | isolation source: 120 cm saprolite under Douglas fir tree site 2 hole 2 replicate 2 | place: USA:California | collected 2015-04-18 | reverse complement strand
CGAAGGGCAGGGTGAGGTCGGCGATCATGTGTCGCCCGCCGACCACGCGGCGCACCGGCAGATCGGCGAGCGGCGCATTGACGTGCGGCACGAGGTGGAGCCGAGCCGGCCCGGTCCATGATCCCTTTACCGTGACGTCTTCCATGTTGTAGCCGACGAGCTGGGCGATCTTCGGTTTTCCGTCGACGTCGGGGATGAGCTTGAGATTGACCCCGAGCTTGCTCAGCGCCGCGCGGGTCTGGTCGGGCTCGCTGGCGTGGCTCTCGTGCTTGTAGGCCATGGTGCCGAGGGCGACGAGCTGGCCCGCATAATTCAGCGTCCCGGTCAGCGTGTCGTGGACGACCTCGAGCTTGGGCGCGGCGTATTTCTTCGGGAAGCCCCAGATCTCGCGGCCGCCCGAGATCGGCGGCTCGTCGTCGAGATACATCTGCACCGTGAAATTGCATTCTTGCCCCTCGAAGCGGCAGGGAATGACCTGGCCGCTTTCGGTGTAGTCGCCAAAGCCGGAGCTGTCCGGCATGCTCATGACCTCGAAATTGACGATGTTTCCCGTCGGCTCCAGCGGCTCGGGCAGCGCCTGGCGGATGAGCGCGGGGTCGCTCTCGTAGCTGATGATGAGGTATTCGCGATGGACGAAGCGGTAGGGGCCGTGCGGGTAGCTTCCGCCGATCACCGGCATCGAGGGCGCTGAGAGGATTTCATCTCTCGTCATGCTGTTCTCCGTCACCGGGAAAGGTTCCGGTGCGAAGAATAGCTCAATCGCCAGGCCGGCTTCGAGCACGAAGAAGGGGGTGCGCCGTTTTGCGGCACACCCCCTTTACGTCGGAGCGGTTGGTTAGGCGTTGTTATCCGCGGGGCGGGTAGGGGTGACGCGGGCCGCCGCAGTTGAAGAGGTCCTTCCTTGGTCTCGGCGCCGGGTTGCGGGCCGCCGGCGCGTTGCGGTCGGTCTGATAGGCGACCATCACCACGCGGTTGGCCGGATCGCGCACGCCGTCGGGGGTCGGCACGATGAGGTCGGTCTTGCCGAGCGGGATGATGCGGACATCGATCCCGGCCGGCGCGCCGCGGGCCTTGAGGGCGTCGGCGACCGAGCGGGCGCGGCATTCGGACAGACCGTAATTGTAGTCTTCCGGACCGGAGGCGTCGGCGCGGCCGATGACATCGATGCGCGCCGGCTTGATGGTCTGGATCTGGCGGACCATGAGGTCGAGCGCGGCGGCCTGGGCTTCGACCGTCTGCTTGCGGTCGGTTTCGCGCGGGTTCAGCAGGTCATAGCGGTCCCAGGCGAAGTAGACGACGCCCTCCTGGCACAGCTTGCCGGTCTGGTCCATGCCGTTGGGGTCGGCGCAGCCGACCGCGACCGGGGCGGGCGCCGCTGCGACGGCGAGGCCCGGCTTGCAGGCGGCGGCGTCGGCGTACTCGCCCTCGTGGATCTCCTCGATCCAGCAATCGAATTTGAGCTGCTGGGCCGCCGCCGCTTGCGGGTCGCGCGCGCTGTTGGCGTCGATCCACGACTGCATGGTGGGACGCATCGTCGTGACTTCCTGGCGATCGGCCTCGGTCAAGAATGTCCAGTTGGCGGGATCCTCGAGCGGGACCGGCCGCCCCGCCGCGGCGTCGGCCGCCTTGCGGTAATAGATGTCGGACGAGCGGTAATCGGCCTCGGCATACTGGTTCATACTGGTTGGCGCCGAGCCCCTTGTAGCCGTTGACCAGCGCACCCCGGAAGGCATCCGAGACCCCGCCGATCGCGTTGGCGCGATCACGGTCGGGGCCGACCATGAAACTGGTACAGCTCGCGACCAACATGGCCGCAACTAGACATGGAATAAGCCTTAAGTGTCTCACTTGCGTTCTCCCTCAGGTAGATGAAAACGGCCCGGAACTAGTCTAATGGTGCCGAACATAACGACGGCAGGCACGCCACGTCAGACTCGGAAACTACTCAGATGCGCGCCGGATGCCACTCTGTGACACGGTGCGTAATCCGTTGACCTAACATTAGAATGCCTCTGCGGGACGGTGCATTGCGCTCGGTCAATTTCCCAACGGATGCGTTCAATTTCAGAAATCTTACAATCCTGGATTGCAAACGGATTGTAATGCCGTAAATATTCCTGATCTAAGTCTTAGCGTTCTTCCATCAGATGGCAATAGTTTCGTGCCCCTACGCACTCATTTTTCCCTTATTCATTCCGAGTTTAATGAATTTCTCTTTGCGTCAATTGGCGACGATGAGAACGACATGCCGCTGAGTGTCCTGTCGGCCCTGATCCGACTCGACATCGATCCCTGGGAGGAGGCGAAGCGTCTTTCGATTCTGCCCAGCGGAATTGCCGCAAGCGCGCTCGCGCCCATAATTGCTCGGCTTCCGGGCGGACAATGGCAACTCTCGGAAACGCAGAAAATTGCCGAACGTTTGATTGCCCTCCTACCACAGTGCGGAGTTCGGGCGAAACTTCCGCGAACCGGGCGCAAGGCCGTGGACAGTCCGAACTATCGCGCGGCACTGTGGTGGATCTGCCTCTTCCTGACCGCGGCAACGCTCGCTGCCATCACGGTCAACCAACCATTGCTTACCGGCAGGGATGGCGCATCCGTCGCTGCTTCCTCCCCTCCGTCACGATAAGATGCACGATCAGATGGATGTGCGTCGCTTCGGGCCGTTTTGGCGCAAGTAAGTAGTTTCCGACCCTCCGCCTTGACCGCATCGCCGGCTATGGTCGGGCAGGTCGATCGTACACGGGCAGCGAGTTGCTCAAATGATGAAGAGAACGGCAAAGCCCACGGTCACAAAGGTTCGGGCCCTGACGTTTTCTCCCCGTCACGGGTCCGGAGCAGTGGAGATTTTGTGCCGCTGCACTACGCCCGCGGCGCGCCGCCGCGCGTCGCGGGCGCCGTCTCTCAGCTCGGGGCCGCGCCCATCGCAGGTTTTCGTCGATTGCGCGGGCAGCGCGATCTGAGTAGTTTCCGACCCTATCGCCGCTCGCCTGTCGTTCAGATCGTTAGAGTCGGTCTCGGGCGCTTCGAGCGCCTTCGAGCCTCCCGACCCCGCCGCCCGGTAGATTTAGCGCAGCCGTCGTTTCGGCGGCCGGCTGCCACTGGCTCACCGCCCTAATTCGTGAGCCACGGACGATCGCCGCCAAAGGCGAAACGAGGCGGCATACTCGAGGAGACGTGGTCATGGTAGTGCGATCGGTGGCGCGTATTCTTACGCCTCTTCTGTTCTTCGCGCTGGTTTCAGCGGCGGCGCCGGTGCGTGCTGCCGACGACCCAGCGGGTTTCATCGCCGATCTTGGTACGCCTGCCATCGATGTCCTGACATCGCAGCGGCCCGAAGCCGAGCGCGAGAACCAGTTTCGAATCCTCTTCCGCGAGGGCTTCGATGTTCCGTCGATCTCCCGTTTCGTGCTCGGACGCTATTGGACGACGGCGAGCGATCCGCAGCGTGAGGAATTCGTACGGCTCTTCGAGGCCTTTGTCGTTCATGCTTATTCGGTGCGTTCTAGCGCCTTTCCGGGTCAGACGCTGACCGTGCGCGGCTCGCGCCTTGATGGCGAGCGGGGCGCCGTTGTTCAGAGCCAGATCGCCGGACCGAGCGGTGGACGGCCGATCCTGGTCGATTGGCGGATCAGCCGCACCGATGAGCGCTACAACATCACCGACATCATGATCGAGGGCGTCAGCATGGCTCTGACCGAGCGCCAGGAATTCGCCTCGGTCATTCAGCGTGGCGGCGGTGAGCTTGAGGCTCTGCTGAAGCTTCTGCGTGAGAGAACCGGTCAGCCCAAGACAGGTCTCGCTCCTCTGCCTCCATCATACGCTGGAAGCATCGGAGAGACCGTTCAAAGCTTGACACCGACAGCATAGCCGGGCGGCGAAACGATGACCTGGGCGCCGACACCGCAGCCGTCGCGGTCATCGTCTGTGGTACCGTACTTCATGACGTTCTTCCCAATGCGTCTCGTCGGTTTTCTAAAGTATTCGGTCAAGCGCTTCATCGCCGACCGCTGCCTGACCGGGGCCAGCGCGCTGAGCTATGCTACGCTGGTGTCGTTGGTGCCGTTGACGGCCGTCGTGCTCGCAATCTTTTCGGGGTTCCCGTTTTTCGGCGGTGCGCGCGATCGATTTCTCGTCATCCTGCTGAACAATTTCGTACCCGAGGTCGGCGAGGAAGCCGCTGCGTGGTTCAAGCACGTCGCGACGACCGCGGCGCAGACGACCGCGGTCGGTGGCGTCGCTCTCGTGGTCACCTCGATACTCCTCCTCGCGACGATCGAGGAGGAGTTGCACGTGATTTGGCGCGTGACGACGCCGCGGCCGTGGGTTCAGCGCGTCCTCGCTTACTGGACTCTGCTCACCCTCGGCCCACTCCTGCTCGGCGTCGGCCTGTCGCTGTCCGGCTACTTCAATGCGATCGGCCGTGAGCTCGGTGTTGATGTCGTGGTGATTGAACGGACCACCGACGCATGGCTTGCAACTGTTTCAGGGCTGGTGCCTTTCATCCTCGAAACCGTCGCATTCACGCTGCTCTATTGCATGATCCCCAATTGTCTCGTGCGGTTGCGCGACGGCGTCACCGGCGCGCTTGCCGCGGCGGCTCTGCTCGAAGGCCTGAAGCTTGTTTTTGCGCTCTTCGTGTCGCACTTGTCCTCCTATAGTGCCGTCTACGGTGCGCTGGCGGGGATCCCCATCGTCCTTCTCTGGATGTACATATTTTGGAGCGTGGTTTTGTTCGGCGCCGAAATTGCCGCGGGATTGGCGCAACGGTGGGAGGATGCGGGGACTGCGCCAGAATTCGGTGCCCGGCATGTCGTCCCGACCGTGGCTGCACGGTCTGAACTCGGCGACGGCACTGGGCACGGTTCGTCTCTCGATGCCGCGTCGGCTGAAGGCGAGGCCGCCAGATCGGGTAGCGCGGCATCGAGCCTGCTCGCCCACAGTGATAGGGAGGACCGCCGTGAACGCTGATGCCATGTCGATTGCGACGGTGCCAAGGGAACTCGCCGCGCCGGTTGCGCCTGCCGGGTCGGTTGAAGCGCTCGATGAGATGCCGCTGCCGCGGGATTTGCACTCGTTCCTGCTGATGGCGATCTTGATCATCCTGGTGCTCTACAGCCTATATTTCATCAGCGAGGTCGTGCTGCCGATCTTCTTCGCCTTCGTGCTGTATCTGCTACTGCAGCCGAGCATGCGCTGGATCGCCAAGCTTCATGTTCCAAGGACCATTGCCGCACTCATGATAATCGGCGCCTTTTTCGGTGGCCTCGCGGCGCTCGGGCTTTCCCTGCCAGGACCGGCAGCAGCGTGGATCGCGAAGGCGCCGGATACCCTGCCGCATCTGGAAAAACGTCTGTCCATCTTCAAGAAACCGGTGGAGGACATGCAGAAGGCGACCAAGCAAGTCGAGAAGATGGGGGAAGATCCGTCACCGGGCGTGCGCAGCGTCACCGTCAAGGGGCCAAGCCTGAGCAGCTTCTTGTTCAGCGGCACGCGGGCCTTGCTGGCTGGCCTGCTGACCACAATCGTCCTGCTGTTCTTCTTGCTGGTTTCGGGCGATCTGTTCCTCCGCCGGCTGGTCGAGATCCTGCCGACGCTCAGGATGTGGGGCGTCGCCGGCGCGCTCCTCGCCGTGCCGATGCTTGCCACCTTCAAGATCGTCTGCGATCGCGGATGTGGGGCGTCGCCGGCGCGCTCCTCGCCGTGCCGATGCTTGCCACCTTCAAGATCGTCTGCGATCGCATCAGGCCGCTGATGGCACTCGGACACTTCCTCGGCGCCGGAGCGCGGAGCTGAACGAAGCGCTCGCCACTACCCCTTCTTGGCGGCACGATATCCCGCCGCCTTGCCCTCGAGCTGGCACACATAAGCGCCAGGCTTCGTCTTGCCGTACCACCGTTGATCGCTGCTAAAGACGTAGATCCCTGTCTTGGGGTTTACCCACACGATCGTGTCGGAAGGGCAGTGCTGGCGGGCCTCCCTCTCGAACTGGAAGAGCCGGGGCTCCGCCGCGGCTGCGCGATCGAACGACGACTGGCTGGTCGCGACCACCACGCCCAAGACGCAGGTCTTAAGCCACGCATCCCGGCCGAGTTGGCGGTACTTCTGTCGCATGCGGTCGCCTCTCGCGGAGCGGGCGGACGGGCGGTCTATTTCGGCAACAGCTGCCCGCGGATCTCGCCATTGGGATTGTTTACGGTATGAATATTGGCATACCACCTGCCGGCCATCAGATCGGCCGCCTGCTGGTCGGTCAGCGTCGCCGAACCTTCGAGCGGGCTGACGACCGGGTACATGTTGCGAGGCGTCAGCGTCACGACGACGCCAGCATTGGCGCCGGGCATGGCGGGTCCGTGAAGATGAGCGGCGGTGGCCGTGCTCGTCAGGTTGCCGAAGGATACCTTCCAGGTGATTGCCTTCCTCGCCTGATCGTAGCTCACCTGGACCTCGCCCGCGGCTGCGCGGCTGTTTGTCGGCGGCACCTCGTCACGGCCGCTCAGCGTGGCGCCGAATTGGATGCCCTTGGCCGCGTTGGTCACCGTGTTCTTGCTGGACGATCCCATCATGCTGCAGCTTCCGAGCGCCACGCAGGTGACGGCAACAAGGGCAAATGGGCTTCGACGCACCATGAGAATTTGCTCCAAATCAGTGTCTGATATGAGATGTGCGTCGCCTGAACCGAGAGCGGCACGCCCAGACGATCACAGTAACATCGTTCTGCTCGTCGGCGACGGCGAATCGACTGACCGCAAAACAGCGGCCAGCGTCGCGAAAGATCGTGCCGGAAGTGACGGCGATCTAGGTATTTTCCGAGGGTAGCGGCCATTAAAAGCATGGGTATCCTCGGCTGGAGATGATGTCGGAACTGCGAACGACCTTCAGGCCCCTATCCCGCTCGATCGTCACACGGTCGTCGCGATGCCTGGCCGCAACACCACGGAGGCAAGGATGACGCGGGTGACCAAACGAACCCAGGATATCGATCGCCATGTCGGTGCGCGCATCCGCGAACGTCGCGTGATGCTTGGCCTCAGCCAGCATCAGTTGGCCGACATTATCGGCGTCACCTATCAGCAGGAGCACAAATACGAACGCAGTATTAATCGCGTGTCGGCCGGGCGCTTGTTCGAGATTGCCCGAGGACTGAGCGTCCCGGTCAATTATTTCTTCGAAGGTTTCGATGTCCAGGAGGGCCCGCCCGCCAGCAAACGTGAGCGGATGTGTCTCGAGGTGGCGCGCAATTTCGGCCAGATCACCGATGAGAAGCATCAGGAAGCGCTTAGCCAGCTCACCCGTGCTCTCGCCACACAGCAACAGTGAAGTGTCCATCGGTTCGATGATCGGGTTGATCGGTCGCAGCTGTCGTCTTTGAAGACCGGGCAGCAAACTGGTTGCGCGCAAACGAGGCGCCGGGATCTGTGCTTCGCCGTCTCAGCGGCAGGCGGTCAGGTCGCTGCGGTTGGCCTCGGTATGCGTCTGCCACCGCAGATTCGCCGGCACGTCGAGACCGCCTTTGCACGGCGGCTTTATGTGATTGATAACGTAACCTGGACAGGCGCCCCAATTATGACCGGACGTGGGACACGGGTGGTTCTCGCGAAATTCGCGCAACGCCGCGGTGCTCGGCACGACCTTGTTCGCCCTGGTCTTCGTCCGCGGCGTCGCGCAGGGCGCGGCCTCGGTGCACGGTGCTGCGCCGCGTCCTTGCGCCGGCGGGAGCTGCGCATGGAGTGCGACGGGTTGAACGCCGACATATGCCACCGCCAATATCCCGATCCAGAGCTGCATTTCCATCGTGGTCGTCCTAAGCCGTTCCTGTCAGGGCTTCTTGGCCGGCGCAGCGGTGCATATCTCCATGGCCGGCAGGGCGCGCGCTGGATGCTCGTGCGTCGAGGTTTGCGTCGCCGCGCTTGCCGTAGTTCTTCTGGCAATAACCCCGCAGCGCCTGACCTTCCGTCGTCAGCTCGCTGCGGAATCTGGTCGCGAACGCATTGAAGCGCTCGGTGATGCGGCAGGATTGCGCCCCGACAATCGCTTGCGTGTGCAGGGCATAGACCTCGAAGGCCTGGCGCTCGCGCGGCGAGACGCAACCGGAAATCCCCCCCGCTTTGATCGATAAAGTTTGTACAGCCGATGCGGGTGCGGCGCTCGCGGCTGGTGCGATAGCTGATGAGCTGTTGACGGACGAGGCTGCATTGCTGCAAGAGCAGAGGATCACGGCGGCGAGCAGCAGTGCTGCGCGCGAGAGAAGCGGTTGCATGGCTCCCTCCCGAAATCCGTTGGGGTCAGTTGTATAGACCATAATTGGCACCGCCATGCGCAGGTAGGTTCGGATACTACTCAGGCCGGTGGTGTCATGTGCTGGCGTCTTCATCCGGAGCGCGATGGCCGCAACGGCGCCGGCGGGAAACCGGCGAGAGCGGCGGCGATCTCGCGCGCAAAACGCGCCAGCGCCTTGCTCATGGCGGCGACGACCGCTTCGCTCTCGCCCGATGCTGCCGGCTCCTCGATCGTCGCGCGGCGCGATAGGCGCGGTACTGGATTGCGCTCGGCGAGCACGAACCATTGAGCCTCGAAGATGACCATTCCCGCATTGTCTGCCTCGAAGCGCGCGACCTCCACGACGAGAGTCTGATCGATCGGCACGGCCGGCTGCCTCGATGCCATGACCCGCGACTCGGGCAGCAGCGCGGCGAGATCCTCGGCCAAAACGCGCCGCGTCATCGCATCGAGCGGTTCGGCCCAGCGGTCGTACTCGGCGACGTCGATCTTGTTGAGGCCCGAGCGTCGGACCAGTTGCGGGCGATCGAGCGTTTGCGGGATCTCGATGGTGCCGACGAGCAGGGTCGAAAGACCGGCTTCTCTGTCGCTTGTCGCGGGGCCCGTGCTGGCGTTGGCGAGTTGTCGCGTGCTCGACAACGTGTAGAATCGCGCCGGCGCAGTGGTGCTACACGCATCGAGACCGGAGAGCGCCATAACAACCAAGACGGGTCGCGCGATACGCTTCATGGCCTGGCTCATCGCATCGCCCCGGCCTTGCCGCGCAGCAGCGCCTCGGGATGCTCCTCCAGGTAGTCGCTGAGCACGCGCAGCGATCTTGCCGCATTGCCGAGCTCGCGTATCGCCTTGGGAACATCGGCGCCGGCGGTCATCATGTCTCCCGCTGAGGCGAGCACCGCATCCGCACGTCCCGCGCTTTCCCGCAGACTGCGCAGGAGCGGGCCGAGCTGGGCATCGGCCTCGCGCGTCAGCCGGTCGGCATTGGCGAGCGCGCGGTCGAGCGACCGCAAGGAACGTGTCATCTCCGGCGAAGAAACGACTTGGTTCATGCTTCGCACGGTTCCGCGGAGCTCGTCGACGAATTCCGGTAGCGGCAAGGCCGCTAGCTTGGCAAGAAATTGGTTGGCGGACTGAGTGAGCGTGTCGAGGCTGGTCGAGGCAATCGTCGGCAGTTCGGAATTGACCCCGCCGTGGATCAACGAGGCGGTCTGCGCGTCGGGCACGAAGTCGAGTGAGACGAGGCGCTGGCCGGTCAGCAAATTGCCGGGCTTGAGCTGTGCTCGCAGGCCATGCGCAATCATCGTGTCGAGCAGGCCGTCGGCCGCGCCCTGAAGATCCTCGCTTCGCGTCAGGGCCGGAACGCCGAGACGCTCGGGCTCAATTTCGATGGTCACGGGCATTCGCAGGGCACCGGCCCCATCCAGCGCGCCGAGACGAATGTCGCTGACCCGGCCGACGCGAATTCCTTCGAGCTCGACCGGTGCGCCCACCTCGATCCCGCGAACCGATCCCGCGAATTTGAGGACGTAGCTCAGGCGCGGGCCATAAGGGTCGTTTTGCGCGCTGGCAGCATCCTCATAGAGCTTGAACGACGAGCCGTCGTCGCTTGCCTGGTCGGATGTCGATTTGTCCCTGGTGTCGAAGACGATGCCTCCCGCCAACAGCGCCTCCAGCGATTCCGTATTGACCTGGAAGCCGCTGGCGCTGGCCGAGAGCTGCAGCCCGCTGGCGTTCCAAAACCGCGTGGTGTCGTGAACCAGCTGGTCGTTCGGCGCGCGGACAAAGATATGGACGATAACGGCGTTGTCGGGGGCCAGATTGAAACCCTCGACCTCACCGACTTGAATGCCGTGAAAATAAACCGGCGAGCCGGGATTCAGTGAGCCAACGCGGTCCGCCAGCAGCGTGAACCGGCGGCCTGGCCCAGCTACCCGGATCATTGGCGGCTCGGCGAGCCCGGCAAATTCGGTCGCACTCTCGCCCTCGCCGGGCTCCATCTCGATATAGGCGCCGGACACCAGGGTCCCGAGCCCTGAAACGCCGGCGAATGTCAGGCGCGGACGAACCACCCAAAACCGGGCGCCTGCCGTCAGATGCGGTGCGGCTGCGCGGTTCATCCGGGCGTGCACGATGGCGTGAGACAGGTCGTCGCTGAGATCGACGGACTCGACGGTCCCCAGCGCCACGTTCTTGTGCATGATCCTGGTGCGGCCGGCCTCGATTCCTTCGGCGCTCTCGAAGGTGATCATAACGGTCGGCCCGCGCTCGATCAGCGTCTTCCAGCCCAGCCACCCGGCGACCACCGCGGCGGCAAGAGGTACCAGCCAGATCGGTGAAAAGCGTCGACGCTGCAGCACGGCCGTCGGCAGCGTCCGGGTCGCCCTCTCGTCCTCGCTAGCGCGCGGTTGGTTGCCACTATCCGACATGGCGGCCCTCCGCCGCGTCCCACATCAAGCGCGGGTCGAAAGTCTCGGCGGCGACCATCGTCACCACCACGACGGCGGCAAAAACGGCGGCCCCGGTATTCGGCTCTATCGAGGTGATGGAGCCGAACTGCACGAGCGACACAAGCGTCGAGACGGCGAACACATCGATATTCGCCCATCGCCCGACTGCTCGAATGGCACGATAGAGCCGCGTACGCTGCAGCAGCAGTCGGCTTGACTTGCGCCGCACTGAGATCATCAGCCAGGTGAGGCCGCAGAGCTTGAGCAACGGAACGACGACGCTGGCGACAAGCACGATCAATGCGAGCGGCCAAATCTGCGCTCCGAAAAGCTCGCGGATTCCGCTTAGGATGGTATTCGGGTGAGCACGGCCAAAGCGGATGACGGTGAGCACGGGCAGCAGGTTCGCGGGCACGTA
>WNFD01007739.1_pt1 | contig 11145 bp, 12 predicted proteins | sample 5400491 | NCBI WGS metagenome assembly WNFD01 (sample SAMN13153343, study PRJNA577476) | soil metagenome | isolation source: 120 cm saprolite under Douglas fir tree site 2 hole 2 replicate 2 | place: USA:California | collected 2015-04-18 | reverse complement strand
GCAGCGTTCGCATCTTGCCATCGGCTTCCATCGCCACGATGGTCGCGTTCTTGCCGACACTTGCAGGTGCGGCACTCATGGCACTCTTGATCAGATCGGCGTCGCTCGGCGCTGCCTTTTTGTCCTGAGCATTCGCAACGAGACACAGGGCCAGCGTCGCGCAGGCGACACCACTCGCCATCACTTTGTTCTTCATAAGATTTCTCCCCCGGAAAGAGCCAATCAGCGTAATTTCGCGCGAAGTCTCGTTCATTGCGATCCTCGGGTCACGCCGCGCCGCAGCACCGACTGCAGCCGGCCGACCTTGGTCACAAACGCTCGAGAGTCTGTCGATCGAATTCGGATCGGTAGTACTTTCTCAGAGCGTCCAGGAAGACCTGATTGTCGTCGATAGCATGTGCAAAAAGAGTCATCGATGAATGGAATTTCAGATGATCCGGATAGCCGAAGATGTCTTGGATGGATCGGCCGTTGATCACGGTGACGAGCCGGGTGCATTCTCGGAGCCTTTTTCCGAGCTCGGGGTGATTCAAGTACCAGTGGCTCTCCTTGCGGCCGGCGCGAAGTTCCGTCTCTACCTGGGCGTAGACGGCGCGCTGAGCGTCGACGAATCGATGCAGAGCGTAGGGATCCCGAGCTGGCTTCATGCGTTTCAGTTTGCACTTCGTGCCGGCGGATGGTCAAAAAATCAGCAATAATCGGCCGTTCCGATTGTGGGAGTAACTCAATGGGAAAGCGAATTGACCTGAATGCGGTGCAAGTGTTCACCGGCTCGGGGTATCCGGCGCCGTTCGATGCGCCGTGTGCGGCGCGGGCTCGGCAGCGTTTGGGGGATGCGGCAGAGCTGACGGATTTTGGTGTGAACTTGTTGCGGTTGCCCGCGGGTAGCTGGTCCAGTCAACGGCATTGGCATTCGGCCGAAGATGAGTTCGTATATGTCCTCGAAGGCGAAGTAGTGCTTGTGGCCGACTCGGGGGAGGAAATTCTCCGCGCCGGCGATTGTGCCGGGTTCAAGGCGGGGCTAAGAGATGGGCACCACTTGCAGAATCGCTCGTCTCGAGAGGTCGTCGTTCTCGAAATTGGATCCCGCAAGGTCGCCGATGACGAGGCAGAGTATCCGGATATCGACTTGCGTTTCCTGAAGGGCGACGCGGGATACGCCCACAAGGACGGGACGCCCTATTAAGTAAGCTTGAAATGCTGGCAGTTCAATTGCACGCGCTCGATACCGCGGTACTCGTTGACTTCGAGCCGATAGGCGGCCTGTATCTTCGCACCGCTGCGCAACTGCGGGTCCTCGGCGGCGCCGCCAAGGTAGCCAAAGGCGATCGCCTCGATCGGTTCGCTGTCCGCACTTTCCGCCACTCTGAGCTGCATTTTAAGATGCTTGCCGCCGACGATCCGTGCGTCGACGACCTGGAAATCCCCGTCGAAGACGGGCTCCGGAAAACCCTGGCCCCACGGGCCGGCGCCGCGCAGAACCCGGGCGGTGTCGAGGGAAAGCTCGGCGGCCATGAGCGCGCCGTCCGAGTGAATCACGCCCGTGAGCGATTCGTGGTCGGCGCGCGCGGCAATCTCGGCCGCAAAAGCAGCTCTGAACGCCGCCAGGTTTTCCGCCGGCAGGCTCATCCCGGCCGCCATGGCGTGGCCGCCGAATTTGTCGATGAGACCCGGGTGACGCGTCGCAATGCTGTCCAGAGCGTCGCGAATATTCACGCCGGAGATGGAGCGCCCCGAGCCGCGCAGAGAGCCATCCTCGGCGCGCGCGAAGGCAATGACCGGGCGATGCAGTCGGTCTTTGATCCTGCCGGCGACCAAACCCACCACGCCTTGGTGCCAGCTCTCGTCGAACAGGCACAGCCCGAATGTTTCGCCGCCATCCTGGCCGAAGCGCACACCGGCGGCGACGTCGATCGCCTCGAGCTGCATGCGTTGTTCTATCTCACGCCGCTCCTCGTTGAGCTTGGCGAGCGTCGCGGCCAGGCGTGCCGCTTCGGACGGATCGTCGGCAAGCAGGCAGGCGATGCCCACGGTCATGTCCGTGAGCCGCCCCGCCGCGTTCAAACGCGGCGCCACGGCAAATCCCAAGTCGGCCGCGGTGATCAGTTCGAGGCGCCGGCCCGCCGACTCGAGCAACGCCCGAATGCCGGGGACGCAGCGGCCGGCGCGAATGCGGCGCAGCCCCTGAGCCACCAATATCCGGTTATTGCGGTCCAGCGGCACCACGTCGGCGACGGTCCCCAGAGCCGCCAAGTCGAGCAGCTCCGCGGCGCGAAAATCATCTTGGACCAGACTCCTTGCCAGAGCCGCGAGGACGTAAAACGCGACACCCACGCCGGCCAAGGCGGGACTCGCAAATCGGGAATTCGCGAGGTTCGGATTGACGATGACCTCCGCGCGCGGCAGCACGGCGCCGGGCAGATGGTGATCCGTCACCAGCACGGGTATGCCTAGATTCCGCGCCGCCTCGACCCCAGCCACGCTCGACACGCCATTGTCGACCGTCACTATCAGAGAGGGCCGGCGTGTCGCCGCGAGCGCCACGATTTCAGGGGTGAGCCCATAGCCGAATCGGAATCGATTGGGTACCAGGAAGTCGACATGCGCAAAATGCATGGCGCGCAAGCCCCGCACCACCAGCGCCGTGCTGGTGGCGCCGTCCGCGTCAAAATCACCGATCACCAGGACTCGTCCCGACGAGCGGTGCGCAGCCAGAAGCTGGGCCGCCGCATCGACTCCCTCGAGCGAACCGACCGGCAGAAGACGATCCAGCGACAAGTCCAAGTCCGCGTGGCTCAGCACCCCGCGCGCCGAATACACGCGCCGCAGTATGGGATGAATATCCGCCGTGAAGTCGCATGCGGCCGCCGGTGGGCGCCGCCGAATCTCGACGGGGTTCAAGCGAAATGCTCCCACCAAGGTCGATGACGGCGCCAGCGGCGCCAGCTCCAGCGTGCGCCCACGCTGAAACGGCGGCGCCCCGCCGACAGTTCAAGCCGTGCGATCCGGCCGGAGGTCAAGTCTGCAAGAGAGGGCTCGAGCCAACTCGACTCCACGTCACGCCACTCAGCCGAACCCGGTTCCGCGGCGGTTACCATGACGCCTGAGGCCGCGCCTGTCGATTCGCGCGGCGCAGCGAACGCACTGAAAAACGGATCATCGCCCGCCGTCCAGCCATCCACCGGCGGCAACGACGCGAGCGCGGGACCGCCTCCCCACAGCCACAGTCCGTTGACCGCAGCCGCCGCATTCGCAGTCCGTGACCGATTCACGGCATGCTCGAACAGCCACATCTCGATTTCACTCATGAGCCGGCGCAAGCGGGCACCCGCGGCACCGGCGGGTAGCTGGTCCTCGATTCGTTGATCGAGCAATTCCTCGGGATCCTGGGTCGTTGCTTCGAGGGTTTGATCAACGAGGCAATAGAGGCGAGCGCGTTGGCCGGCGAGCAGGCGGAATCCGGCGTCGTTCCAAACGCGATTGAAATCGACGGCCAGGGCGTCGGCTTGCGTCCAGGTGAGGGAGAGGATTCCGCCAGCGGGCAATCGCACGCTGCTCATCTCGGCGACGTAGTGAACCGGGGTCGCGAGAAATACCGACGCGGCATCCACGGCACCGATTTCGGCGCAGAGGCCGGCGGCGCCAACGCCTGGCATGGACATCATCTTCGGTGCAATGAGGCGAAAGGCGTCGGCACGCCAATCGGTGACCGCGGAGGACTCATCGGCCCGCGCCAACAGCCGCTCCAGCAACGGGGAGCGCTGCCGGTCGACCGCGCCGTGACGGGTGAATCGGAAGTAATGGGTGGACACGAACGCTCCGGCGCCAATTTCAGTATCTTACGCATATGCGATTCACCCAAGACTCTACTTCGGCCAGCAATCTCGTCCGCGCGTACGGAAGCGGCGAACTGCGCGTCAACGACAATGTATACCGTAGCACCATTATCGTCAGCGCTTCGGCGGTCCAGGCGGCGCCCGACATTCGCAGCATGGAGGACCTTGCCGCGCTCGATCCGTCGCGCATTCTCTCGCAGGGTGCAGAGCTCGTTTTGTTGGGAACCGGGCCGCGTCAAATCTTCCCGGCTGCATCCTTTCGAGCTCAGTTCTTGAGCGCCGGCATCGGTTTCGAAGTCATGGATACGGGGGCAGCCTGCCGCACGTTCAACGTGCTCGTCGCTGAGCAGCGCCCCGTGGTGGCGTTGCTCATGCTGTAATGCTGAAGGAACAAAATTGCGGGGCGCTACGGATTACACTATCAATACGGTATCGAGGATTATTATTGTACTTCTTGATCTTGTTACTCTTTTATCCCATGACCCAGTGTAAGCTTTCAGCGCCCCGCGAACGGACTTTCCCGATGAATGCACAGTTAAGCACACGAAATGCGCGGTCGCAAGCCTCATGGGACCGGCAAAATATATTATATATATTAATATGTTAAGAAGTAATACTAGAAATCACTTCATCGTCGAAGGAACGGAAGAGGATCGACGGGTCTGCCGTTCTGGCGTATTTCAAAGTACAAGATCGGCGACCGCTGAGCTCCCTCACCCGCTCCCATGTGTGCGATCACTTGGCCCATGGCAACTTCCTGACCGTCGTGCACGAGAGTCTCGCGATTATGAGCGTACGCGGACAACAAACTGTCGGCGTGTTTGATGATGACTAGATTGCCGTAGCCGCGCAGACCGCTGCCGGTGTACACCACGCGGCCGGCACTCGCGGCACGCACGTCCTGACCCAATCGCCCCGATAAAAGAATCCCGCCGCCCGGCACGACGCGAGGTGCGCCGACCCGGTCGGTTGGCCAAACCCACCCCTGCGCGTTGCGCTCGCCGGCGGGCATGCTGGGCGGCGATGCCGCGCCCTGCGAACTCGACGCGCTTGCATTCGGTGCGCCTGCGTTCGGTGCACCTGCGTTCGGGGCAGCCGCTGCCAAGTCTGGGAGCGGGCGCGGCTTGCTCACCCGCGGCGTCGCCGAAGATGGCGGCATCGCCGATGGAGGTGTCGCGGATGAAGATATCGCGGGTGGCGGCGACGCAGCCGTCGGCGCCGGCTTTTGTGCGGCACGGGGCGGCGCACGCTCGGCCGGCGGCGCGCTCCCCGGGCCCAACACCAAGACCTGGCCTACCGAAATGCGGAAATCGGCACCGATATTGTTCCATCGCGCTAAATCGCGAAAATCGAGATCGTGCCGCCAGGCGATGCTGTAGAGCGTGTCCCCGGGACGCACCACGTAGCCCTCCGGGCCGGTGCGGGCGGTATCGGCGCATGAGATCAGCAACAGGCAGAACAACCCAACGGTGCAAATCGAGCGCGAGACGCGCAATGCTATCGCTGCAATCCCGATAGCAGGGGTACGAAACTCACGGGGCCGAGCGACTGGCGTTCGATCCGCGTCTCACCCTTGGTGTAACGATAGAGCTCTTGGCGGCCCTCCGGCCCCACCGGTGCGATCAGCCGGCCGCCGACGCTCAGCTGCTCGAACAGCGCGGGCGGCACGGTGTGCGGCGCCGCCGTCAACAAGATCCCGTCATAGGGCGCGCGCGCCGCCCAACCGATGTTGCCGTCATCGTGACGGAAATTGACGTTTCGAATCTTGAGTTCGCGCAGGGTGCGGCGCGCACGCGCCACCAGACTGGCGATGCGCTCGATGGTGTAGATTTTTTCCACCAGGGGCGACAGCACCGCCGTCTGATAACCGCAGCCCGTGCCGATCTCCAATACCTTGCGCACCTCCCCGGCCGAGAGCAGAGCCTCGGTCATCCGTGCCACCACGTAGGGTTGGGAGATGGTTTGGCCGAACCCGATCGGCAGCGCGGTGTCCTCGTAGGCGCGGCTGGCGAGCGCCTCGTCCATGAACAAATGCCGCGGTACGTTGCGAATCCGATCGAGCACGCGCTGATCGGCAATGCCTTGCTCCTGCAAGCGCTGCACGAGGCGCTCTCGTGTGCGCGCCGAGGTCATGCCGATACCGCTGAGTCGCGGGCCTTCCATGAAACTACTCAAGGTTGAGCCACTTCTGCAGTTCGGGCAGAGCGGCATGACGCGTCAAATCGATCTGCAAGGGCGTGATGGACGCGAAGCCCTCGGCCACGGCATGAAAATCCGTGCCGGGTCCGGCGTCCTGGCCCGTACCGGCATTGCCCACCCAGTAGACATTGCGGCCTCGCGGATCCTTCGCCTTCACGATCGGCTTGCTGCGATGACGGCTGCCGAGCCGCGTCACTCTGATACCCCGAAGCTGGCCGTCAGGCAGATCCGGCACATTCACGTTGAGGATGACCGGCCCCACTTCCGGCCCGTGCAGACGGTCTTGCGACATCTTGCGCACGAGTTGCGCCGCTACCTGCGCGGCGGAGGCGAAATTGCGCGGACTTCCCGGTTCGACGCAGAGCGACACCGCGATGGCGGGCAGGCCGAGGAATCGACCCTCGACGGCGGCGGCCACCGTGCCCGAGTACAATGTGTCGTCGCCGAGATTGGCGCCGTCGTTGACCCCTGAGACCACGATGTCGTGTTCAAAGTCGAACAGGCCGGAAATCGCAAGATGCACACAGTCGGTCGGCGTCCCGTTGACGTAGTAGGCATCGGCGTCGTAACGCGCCGCGCGCACCGGCACGTCGAGGGTGAGGGAGTTGCTCGCGCCGCTGCGATTCCGATCCGGGGCCACGATGGTCACGGCGCCCAATGGCCTCATCGCGGCCCCAAGTGCGGTCAGCCCCTCGGCACGGTAGCCGTCGTCATTCGAAAGAAGGATTTTCACGAGATCTAACAGCCTGCCCCAAGCTGGCGGGTGTCGCCGTGCGGACTATACTGTAACGCTGGAAACCCCGATAGCCGATCGAGTCCACTATTCATGGTCAAACAACGGTCCACAGATGCTGAAACATTTCGCGCGGCGGTGCGTGATGTCACCCCTTTGGCGCAAACGCCATCCGTGGCAAGCCTCGCCGCACCTAAGCCGCGTGCGCGGCCGCGCATCAACCCCGCGCCCGTGGCCGGCGACCTACCGCTGGTCGGCGACCTGCCGCTCGTCGAGGGCCTGCCGGCGGACGAATCGGCTCCGGCGGCGGATGCCGTGTCCGGCGACGAGGCGCTCTCCTTTCAGCGCGCCGGCGTGCGCATTCAGGTCATGCGCCGGCTGCGCCGCGGCTTCTACCCGATCGATGATGAACTGGACCTTCACGGGCTCAGTCAAATGGCGGCGCGCGGCCAGCTCGCCGAATTCATCGCGCGCAGCCGCGACCGCGGCTGCCGCTGCGTGAGAATCATCCATGGCAAGGGCAATCGCTCGGGCGCGCGCGGCCCAGTTCTCAAAACCGCCGCGAACCTTTGGTTGCGCCGGCTCCCGGACGTCATGGCATTCGTGTCTGCGCGCGCCATGGACGGCGGTGCCGGCGCCGTGTACGTACTTCTCCGTCTAAGCTGAGGTAAGCGATGAATTCAATCAGAGCATGGGCTGCCCGGCTGATTCTTGCTGCAAGCGCGACCACCCCGTCATTGGCCGCGGACACTTTCGATCTAGTCAGCGAGAGCGAGGCCACCACATGGAACGCGGTGCAACCCAAGGAGTCGAAGGATTTCAGCACGCGAGACCTGCGCGATGACAATTCAGCGCCCACTTGTCATTCCACTCCCGATAATGACGCGGACAATCCGCAAATACGGATTCTCGCGCCGCCTCTGGGACGACCCTTGACGGCGCCGCTCGATATAGACATTCAATTCGTGCCAACCAGCAGCGCACCCATCCGTCCCGATACCTTCCTCGTGTGCTACGTCGGGCTGGTCACCATGGACCTCACCAAGCGGATCACCGATCGGGTTACGGTTTCTGAAAAAGGGCTGCACGTGACCGGGGCCCAGCTGCCGCGCGGCCGCCACCACCTTCTGCTGCTCATCGCGGATCAGCGCGGCCGACTAGGCCGGCGTGAGGCAGTGCTCGATATCTACTGATGATTCCATGACGAACGCCACAATCCTACCCGCCCTGGTCTTGCTGCCGGGGCTCGACGGTACGGGAAAACTCTTCAGCGAGTTTGTGAAGGATTTGAGATCGAGCGTGGATTCGGTCATCGTGGCCTATCCGAACGACCAGCCGTTGGGGTACCACGAGCTCGATGCGCTGGTGTCGGCCGCGTTGCCCCGCAATCGACCGTTTGTTCTGTTGGGCGAGTCCTTCTCCGGTCCAATCGCCATGCGGATCGCCGCGCGATCGCCGGCCGGTCTCGTCGCCGTCGTCTTGTGCGGAACCTTTGCGAAGAATCCCTTTCCTTGGGCAAGGTGGGCGCGGCCCTTGGCCGCCTATCTGCCGTTGAAGTCGCTGCCGCGCTGGGTGCGTGCACCGCTGATGTGGGGATCTGCTTCGCCGCAGCGAGCGCCCGCTCAGACGGAACGCGCCATGACGGGCGTGTCGCCAGCCGTGATTCGTCATCGCATCGCGGCGTTGCTGGCCGTGGATGAGAGCGCGGCACTCGGCGCGATCAGGCTGCCGACCCTGGTTCTGCGGGCCCGGGGCGACCGCGTGATTTCGCCGGCCGCAACCCAGTGGATTCTGAAAACTCTGCCCGGCGCCAGACTGGTGGAGATCGATGGCCCGCACCTGTTGCTGCAAACCCGCTCCGCCGAATGCGCGGCCATCGTTCTGAAGTTCATGCATCGACTAGTATCTGGGTATGGTGAATTTTGACCGGTCGGCATTGCCTCATTGGCGCCCGTCGTCCGGCAAAACCGCGCGTCCAACACCTGCCCGTAGCATCGGCACCGTGCGCCGACCGACTCCAGTATTCGTGCGGCGGGGTCAGGAGAGCCTGCTGGCAACTGCGTTCTTCGTTGCCGGCAGGCTCTCCTGACCCCGCAGCGCGACCGCTACCACAATCCGAATGCTGACCCAGTCACTCCTCGTCCGCGTCGAGTTCCGGGACGCCTTGAAATTCGCATATTTCGCGCAGCACCGCGGTGGCGAACTGGCCGCGGCCCAGCAAGAAACTCAAGGTCAGAGTACTGGCGTCGCGCTCCACGGATAGCTGGCGAATCGCGCAGCGCAGTGCGCGCCGCTCCTGGGTCAACCCCTCGCCGGCCAGCAAATCGGCGACCGCCGCCAATTCGCGCGACACCTCGAGTTCATGCTGCAGCGCCTGACCCTCGCTCGCCGGCCGCCCGCGGCCCCAGAGAGGACCCGAAGGGTGAACATCGAACACGCTGAGGCGGCGGCGCAATTCATCATCGACGGAGGTGACGTGGAAATGGCTGCCGCTGCCGTCGAGACTGGCCACATCTCCCGGAGCGAGCTGCGACCAATCGCCCGCCTCCACGCGCCGCGCGAGCAGCGCATTGAACAGGAGTGATCGCGCCGCCGACAGCGCAAAGCTGCGCTCCGCGCGGCCGCGCGGAGCAACTCCGCTTTGCACCCATGCCGCGACCCGGTCGAGATTGTAGCCGTCGCGCCCGAAGCGTTGCGGTCCGAAATAATTGGGCGCTCCGTGCGACCGCAGGGCGTCGAGTTTCGAATCCAATTGTTCGCGTGTCCACGTCACATTGCGCAGGCGGATGCGGAAACGATTGCCGGACAGCGCGCCGCGCCGGAGCTTGCGCAGGTTGGCGCGCGCTTCGAGCACCTTGAATTCAGCCGTACGCACATCGGTCCAAGACTCGGCCGACGTGCCGAGATTCGGCACGCTGAACCACTGCACGGCAACGGCGTGACGATCCTTCAGGCCCGCGTAGCCCACGTCGCCGCCCGGCACGCCGGCCAGGCGGGCAATCTCGGCCGCCACCCAGCGGGTATTGGCGGTGCGTTTCTCGACGCGCAGCAGCCAGTGCGGCCCTGTCCCCGACGGCTCGAAAGACAATTGCTCCTCGACATGAAAATCTTCGGGGGCGGCTTTGAGCTCAGCCGGCGGCAGCGGCGCGCCATGCGCCCTCGGCGGGTGCAATGCGGCGCGCGTCCACGCGTTCACGGCCCGAGCAGCACTGATGCGAGCGCGGCCAGCCCTTCGCCGCGGCCGATGAATCCCAGGCGCTCCGTGGTCGTGGCCTTGATATTGATGAGCTGCGCCGGGACACCGAGATCGGCGGAGAGATTCGCCGCCATGGCGGCGCGATGCGCGGCGATGCGCGGCGCTTCGGCGAGCACCGTGACGTCCGCATTGATCAATTTCAACCCCGCGGCCTGCATGCGCCTTGCGACCACCCGCAGGAACACGCGGCTGTCGGCGCCGCGGTAGCGCGGATCGCTGTCGGGAAAGTGCTGGCCGATGTCGCCGTCGCCCATCGCGCCGAGCACGGCATCGCACAGGGCATGAATGACCACGTCGCCGTCCGAATGCGCCACCACACCCTTGGGATGCGCGATTCGCACGCCGCCCAGAACGACGTGGTCGCCTGCGCCGAACGCGTGCACATCGAAGCCTTGTCCGACTCGCATCGGCGTATCCTCCGTCATTTTCAATACCCTCGCGGCGACGATCAAATCTTCAGGACGCGTCACCTTGACGTTGAACGGCGAGCCCTGAACGAGCGTCGGCCGCAACCCTAAGCGCTCGACCGCCTGCGCCTCATCGGTCACCGCGATGCCGGCGAGCGTTGCTTCCTTCAGCGCATGGCGCAACTCCGCAAATGCAAACACCTGCGGCGTCAGCGCCCGCCACAACCCCTGGCGATCCACGGTTGCAACGTGATCTCCCAATTCGCGTTTGACGGTGTCGACGATGGGCGCTGCGAGGACCGCACCCACGCTCACCGCAGCGCCCGCACGCCGCGGGGCGCCGGCGCCGACGGCGTCGAGCAAGGCGCCGAGGTCGGTTGCATTCAAACAGGGCCGCGCCGCATCGTGCACCAGAACCCAATCATCCGCGGCGGCTTCCGCAGCCAACGCATCCAGGCCGTTCGTTACCGTATCTTGTCGATTAACGCCGCCTATCGCGGTTCTGAGCTTGGGGCTTTGAAGCTTTGCCGCGACGCTCGGCCAGTGAGCATCATCCGCGGCGAGCGCAACCACCACTGTGTGCACCCGCGGCTCGGCCAGGAGCGCGCGCAACGACCATTCCAGCACGGTGGCGCCGAGCAGCGGCGCATATTGCTTCGCGCCTAAGCTCGGAGCCGACGCAGTAAAGCGTGCGCCGCGGCCCGCCGCGGGAAC
>WNFD01038424.1_pt1 | contig 11146 bp, 11 predicted proteins | sample 5400491 | NCBI WGS metagenome assembly WNFD01 (sample SAMN13153343, study PRJNA577476) | soil metagenome | isolation source: 120 cm saprolite under Douglas fir tree site 2 hole 2 replicate 2 | place: USA:California | collected 2015-04-18 | reverse complement strand
GGCACCTTCAGCTTCCAGGTGGGCGGACCGTGAGCCGGCGCTCAGCGCGGCGAATTGAGAGGCCGTGGAGAAGTTCTTGAGCGATCCCCTGGTCGCGGCACGCGCGATTCATTTCGCGTCGACCGCGATGCTCGCCGGTCTGTTCTTGTTCATGCGCTTCGTCGGGGAGCCGGTACTGCGAGGAAGGTCGGACGGAGCGATCACGACGCTTCGCAGCCGCTTCCTCGTCATCGGCTGGAGCAGTCTTGCCGTGAGCTTTTCTTCGGGCGCAGCATGGCTCGCGCTGCTCGGCTTCAACCTCGGCGGCCACTCGTGGACGGCACTGATTGCCGAAAACATCTCGTGGACATTGCTGACCGAAACTCGCTTCGGAAACGACTGGCTCATCCGCTTGGGCCTCGCGGCGGTGCTGGCAATTTGCCTGCTTCGCTTCGACCCCGGGCGCGGCTGGCGCTCGCACTGGCAGGCTTTGGCGAGTGTTTTGCTCTCCGCCTGCCTGATGGGAAGCTTGGCCTGGGCCGGGCATGGCGGCGGTACGGGAGACGTGGCCGGTTTGCAGGTCGGCGCCGATGCTTTGCATCTCATTGCGGCGGCTGCCTGGATCGGCGGATTGCCGGCGCTGGTCTTGCTGCTCGCCTTCGCCTATCGGACCAACCCGCCTTCGTTTGCTCTTGCCGCGGAGGCGACCTCGCGGTTTTCGCGGCTCGGGCTGGTCAGCGTTTGCACGCTGCTCGCCACCGGAATTGTCAACGGCGTCTTCCTGGTCGGCAGCGTTCCCGGCCTCGTCGGCACAGCTTACGGCCGTTTGCTGCTGACGAAGATCGCGCTGTTCGCCGCAATGGCGTCCATCGCCATAATCAATCGTTTTCATCTGTTGCCAAGGCTCTCCGGTCGCGGGGACGCGGTCGCTGCACTCGGCAAGCTCGAGCACAACGCCCTGATCGAGATCGGCCTCAGCCTTGTCATTCTCATCATCGTCGGCGCGCTCGGAACCATGCCGCCCGCCGCGCATGCGCAAGCCTCCTGGCCGTTTCCGGTGCGGCCGAGTCCCGACGCTCTCCTGGACCCGGCACAGCGACTGGAGCTGGCCGGCGTCATCGCGGCAGCCGTGATCGGGATCGTTGCGATCCTCGCTGGGATCTATGCCAAGCGATGGCGCTGGCCACTGCTCGCGGCCGGCACCGTGCTGCTCGTTTGGATCGGGCCGCGCTTGAATCTTTTCACCGAGCAGGCCTACCCGACGAGCTTCTACGTGTCGCCGACCGGCTATTCCGCCCAATCGATCGCGACAGGCCGAAAACTCTTCGCCGAGAAGTGCGTCTCCTGCCACGGGCCCGAGGGGCGTGGCGACGGGCCGGCCGCCAAGGATCTTCGGCCACCGCCCGACGATCTTACCGCTGAGCACATCTACGGCCATTCCGACGGCGACCTGTTTTGGTGGATCACCAACGGGATGGGCGAGGCGATGCCGGGGTTCGACGCCGTGCTCGACGAGACCGCGCGATGGAATCTGATCGATTTTCTGCACGCCAGTGCCGACGCGCGGCGTCTGTCCGAGGCAGCGGAGGCAACCGGCGTTGCGCTGCCGCTGCCGGAGTTCTCGGTCGAATGCCGCGACGGCTCGAGCCTCTCGACCGATCAGCTGCGCGGCAATGTCGTGCATCTCGTCTTCGCCGGGCCCGCATCGGCCGCGAGGTTGCGGCAATTGGCGAGCGCAAAAGCGGAGGGGGAGACCACGATCGTGGTTCGACTCGAGGCTTCCGAGCCGACGGTGTTCTGCGCGACCCGAGATTCCGACGTGATCGCGGCTTTCGCGCTCTATCGCGGAACCGACGCGATCGACGGCACCGAGTTTCTCGTCGACGCGTCCGGCTGGCTGCGCTCGATGTGGTTTCCGGGCCGCCGCCCCGATTGGGAGAAGCCCGAAACCCTCGCCGGTCACATCGCCGCGGTCCGCCGCATGCCCGGCCGGCCGCGGCCCTCGGCGGGCGCGGGCGCCCACGTCCATGCCCACTGACTGCCCGGGTGGTGCATGGGCCTGCGAAGGCGCGCCAGGTTAGACTGTGCGCCGACGCAGCGCGCCTTCTCGGGGGCGCGCACGCGCAGCGCACGGAGACCCGCATGAACGATCCGTTCGATCCAAAACGTTTTGCCGCGGCCGAGCCCAGGACATTCGCGGACCTCCGGGTCGGCGAAGTTTTCCGCAATCCCAGCCGCACGGTGACGGCGGCGCATTTCGGAGCGTTCCAGCTCCTCTCCGGCGACAATCATCCGATCCATTACGACGTCGAATATTGCCGCGCCCACGGCCATCCCGACATGCTGGCGCACGGGCTGCAGGTGCTGGCGTTCACCGCGGCCGGGGCCGGCAGCTTCCCGCACGCGATCGGCGAGAGCCTGATCGCATTCACCGAGCTTTCCTGCCGGTTCCTCGCGCCGGTCTATGTCGGCGACACGCTCTATCCCGAGCTGGTCATCACCGCGCTGATACCCCAGCGCACGACCGGGATAGTGGTCATGGCGGCGTCGATCCACAACCAGCGCTCCGAGCTGGTGCTCGCGGGCGAGCACAAATATCTGCTGCGCAAGTCTGCCGGATAGAGCTCGTCGACTCGCCGCGCGGCCGGAGTTGCGGCCGTAGACCGCTCAGCCGAAATGGTTTACTCCGGCGCGAGTTTCGGGAGCGCAGCGCTTGTATATTCCCCAGCATTATCAAGAGAAGCGGCCGGAAGTTCTCGCGCGCGCGATCCGCGACATCCAGTTCGCGCTGCTGGTCACCGCCGTGGACGGCGCCTATCACGCCTCACACATTCCGATGGTCCTCAAGCATGCCGACGGCGCGCTCACGCTGGAAGGGTACGTAGCGCGTCCCAACCGGCACTGGACCGTCCTTGCAGGCAAGCCCGCCTCGCTTGCCGTATTCCAGGGCCCGCAGGCCTACGTGTCCCCGTCCTGGTACGAGACCAAGCGCCAGCACGGCAAGGTGGTCCCGACCTGGAACTACGTGGTCGTGCATGCGCACGGGCCTTTGGAGATCGTCGAGGAGCAGGATTGGTTGCTCGCACACCTGGGGGATCTAGTGGCTGCGAACGAGAGCAGCCGCGAGCAACCTTGGGCCATATCGGATGCGCCCGCGGACTTCATCCACGGCTTGACCCGATCGATCGTGGGTCTTCGGCTCCCGGTCCGCCGGCTCGAAGGCAAGTGGAAGATGATCCAGAACCGTTCGCAGGCCGACCGGCTCGGGACCTTGGCCGGCCTTTCCGCTTCGGCCGATCCGGAGGATCAGGCGGTCGCGGCGATCATGCGGGCCTTGGAGGGCGAGCGAAGGTGACCAGGCGGCAAGCTCGTGGATTTCGCCAAGCGCGGCTCGCTGCGCGGGCGCGCACGGTCGCCGAGACCACGGACCGGATCGGCAAAGGCGCTCGCCGACGGCGGCCCCATGCTGGTCGAGGTGATGCTCGACCGCGCCTTCAAGCCGGTGTGAGCGATCCTCGTTGATTGGACCTCGTCATTCCGGCCGAGCGCGGAGCGCGAGGGCCGGAATCCATGACCACCGCCGCTTGAGTTCTACCACCCGTGTTCATGGATCCCGGCTCGCTCTCCCCCGGATCAAGTCCGGGGTCGCGCGGCCGGGATGACGGCTTCGAATCGCAGCCCGGTTTCCGCCTGTTCCTGTCTGTGGGAAGATAGCGAGACCTCGCCGCCGACCGGAGTAACGCCCATCGATTTCGCGCTGTCCCCCGACCAGGAAGCGGTGCGCGACGCAATTGCGAAGATCTGCGCGCGCTTCGACGAGGACTATTGGCTAAAGCGCGACCGTGAGGGCGGTTTTCCCCACGATTTTCATCAGGCGCTCGCGGAAGGTGGCTGGCTCGGCGTCGCCATGCCGGAGGAATACGGCGGCTCCGGACTCGGCATCACCGAGGCGGCGCTCATGATGCAGACCATCGCCGAATCCGGCGCCGGCATGGCGGGCGCTTCCGCCGTGCACATGAACATTTTCGGACTGAACCCGGTGGTGGTGTTCGGCACCGAGGCACAGAAGCGCCGCATGCTGCCCCCGCTCATCGCCGGCGAGGAGAAGGCCTGCTTCGCGGTCACCGAGCCCGATGCCGGCCTCGACACGACGAAGCTGAAAACCCGCGCGGTGCGGCGGGGCGACCGCTACATCGTCGACGGCGCCAAGGTGTGGATCTCGACCGCCCAGGTCGCCGACAAGATGCTGCTGTTGGCACGCACGACCCCGCTGGAGGAGGTCGATGAGCCGACCGAGGGCTTGAGCCTGTTCTACACCGATTTCGACCGGCGCCGCATCGGAAGATCGGCTTGGCGAGGAGGGCCAGGGCTTCCGCTGCATCCTCCATGGCCTCAACCCGGAACGCATTCTGGTCGCCGCCGAAGCCGTCGGGCTCGGACGTGCGGCGCTCCGGCGCGCCACCGCCTATGCCAAGGAACGGATCGTATTCGGCCGGCCGATCGGCCAGAACCAGGCGATCCAGCATCCCCTCGCCGAGTGCTGGATGGAGCTCGAGGCCGCGCAGCTGATGGTGCTCTCGGCGGCCTGGCAGTACGACAAGGGCCTGCCGTGCGGCCCTGCGGCCAATGCCGCGAAATACCTGGCGGCGGAAGCCGGGTTCAAGACCTGCGAGATCGCGGTGATGACGCTCGGCGGCTACGGCTACGCCAAGGAATATCATGTCGAGCGCTACATGCGGGAAATCCTGATCCCGCGGATCGCGCCGGTGAGCCCGCAGCTCATCCTTTGCTTCATCGCCGAAAAAGTGCTCGGATTGCCCAAGTCATACTAAGCTGGAGCTTGATCGATCGAAGTCAAGCCACGGGAGGGAATCATGAAATCGACCAAACATGCGCGGACTGCCGGCCACACCCGGCGCGGGGTTTTGGCCGGAGCCGCGGGGCTTGCCGGCATTCTGGCGAGCGGCCGTGCGCCCGTCTTCGCGCAGACGACCGCCAAGAAGCTGGTGTTCGCCCACATCAACCCGGCGCCGGAATCCGCCGCGGTCGCGTTCACCTGGATGGCCGAGGAGGTCAACAAGCGCTCCAAGGGCGCCCTCGACATGCAGTTCTACGGGGCCACGCTCTTGAGCAAAGAGCTCGAGATCATGAACGCGGTCAAAGCCGGCAATGTCGCCGTCGGGGGCCCCGCCGGCGCGGCCGCAACCGTGTTTCCGGAAATGGGCGTGTTCCTCGTGCCCTACCTGGTGCGCAGCTACGACCAGGCCTACCGCATGTTCAACGGCGCCATCGGCGATGAGCTCGATGCGCAATTCCAGCAGAAATACGGGCTCAAGGTGCTGTGCTTCTTCGACTACGGCTTCCGCCATTTCTGGAACAGCCGGCGGCCCATCGTCGAGCCCAAGGACCTGCGCGGCATGAAGATGCGCGTGCAGCAGGCCAAGGTGTTCGCCGACACCATCAATGGGCTGGGCGCCAACGCCGTGCCCATGGCCTGGGGCGAGGTCATCCCGGCCGCGCAGCAGGGAGTGATCGACGGCGCCGATCTGCCGATCGTCAACATTTTGGCGCTCAAGGCCTACGAGGTCTCGAAATACTGCTCGATGACCTTCCACAATTACGGGCCGACGGTGAATGTGATCAATCTCGGCATCTGGAACTCGCTCTCGAAAGACGAGCAGAAGCTGCTGCTCGACGTCTCCCGCGAGGCGCAGGCGAGGATTCGCCACGACACCGAATCGGTCGACAGCCTGGCCAAGGCCAAGGAGCTGCTCGAGCCCAAGGGCATGGCGGTCAATGCCGCCGACGTCGATGCCTTCCGCAAGGTCGCGGAGGAGAAGGTGTGGCCGGCCTATCAGAAGCAGTACAGCGAAATGTGGGAGCAGATCGTCAAGACGCAGGCGTGACGGAATGCCTGCCAGCTTGCTCCGGTTGCCTCCCCCGCCAAACCCGGGTGTTCCCGGGTTTGGCCATCATATGATTGGTGCAAGTCGGAAACATCCGACGTGGACGTGGGGGAGGCCGCTTCGCGCGCCACGCGCGCGAAGCGGGAGGGGGGTGTCTCACAGCCGAGACAGCCAACACCCCCCTCCCCATCCCTCCCCCTCAAGGGGGGAGGGAGCCGGTTGCTGCGCGGTATCAGCTACAGCTGATGCGCCGAGCCCACCGACGGGCGGGTATTGATATGGCGCGTGCCCGGCAAATCCTCGCATTCCTTCCCAAGGCGCTGCTCGCCGGTCTGCTCATCCTCGCGATCCTCGACATGCTCGCCGGCGTCCTGCTGCGCTACGTGGTCGTCGCCGTCACCGAATATTTCGATCTGCCCGGCGTGAACTTCTTCTGGGTCGAGGAGGTCGGCGAATTCACCCTCGCCTGGCTCACGCTCGTCGGCGGCGCGATCGCCCTCCTGGAGCGGACCCATTTCGAGCTGGCCGTCCTCGTTCACCGGCTGCCGGAGCGCATCCGGCGGCTCATCGACCGCGTCAATTATTGGCTGATCGCCGGCTTCGGGCTGCTCGCGGCGATCTACGGCTGGAAGCTCGCCGCCCTCAATTCCGTGCTGCTCTCGCCCGCGCTCGAGATCAATCTCGGCTGGCTCTATCTGTCGGCGGCGGTCGGCGGTGCGCTGATCGCGATCTATGCCGCGGGAATTGCGCTCGGCCTGATCGAGCGCAAGGCCGCCGCGATCGAGGCCCTGTGAATGCTGCTGGCCGCGACCGCAATCGTGTTCGTCGCCTTCGTCGCGCTCTCGATGCCGATCGTGTTCGCGCTCGGCATCGCCGGCATCGTCGGGCTGGCGCTCGGCGGCTTTCCTCTGCAGATGCTGCCCTCGAGTCTCGTCGCCGGATCGCAGAACTGGGTGCTGCTCGCGATCCCCTCGTTCGTGTTCGCCGGCATGCTGATGGAGCGCTGCGGCATGTCGCATGCGCTGGTCGATCTCGCGCGCGCGCTGGTGGGCTGGTTGCGCGGCGGGCTCGGCATGTCGGTGATCGTGGTGTCGTATTTCTTTTCCGACATCTGCGGCTCGAAGATGGCCGAGGTCTCCGCACTCGGCTCGACGCTGATCCCCTCGTTGAAACGCGCCGGCTACCGGCCCGAGGACGGCGCCTCGCTGATCTCCTCGGGCACCGCGATGGGCATGCTGGTGCCCCCGGCGATCTTCATGATCGTCATCGGCGACGTCACCAACACCTCGGTGGTGGCGCTGTTCCTGGCCGGCTTCATTCCGGCGGCGACGATCGGAGTGTGCCTGTGCATCTTGGTGTTCATCCAGGCCCATATCCTGGGCTGGCCGCGCGACACGCGGCCGAGCTGGCGGTTCCTGCTCCAGGCGGCACGCGAAGCCGCGGTGCCCATGGTGGTGCCGGTCGTGATCTTCGGCGGGTTCTTCTTCGGGGTTTTCACCGCGACCGAAGCCGGGGCGATCGTGGCGGCCTATGCGTTTCTCGCCGCGATCCTCTATTACCGCAATGTCACGCTGCGCGAGATGTTCTACATCGCTTACGAGAGCGCATTGCTCACCGCCGCGGTGGTGTTCCTTCTCGCGGTGGCGACGATCTTCCAGTATCTGATGGGCGTCACCGAAGTCCCGGCGCTGCTCGCCAAGCTTCTCGAGCCACTCGGCGCCACGCACTGGCTGTTCCTGCTCGGGACCGCGCTGATGACCATGCTGTTCGGCATGGTGCTCGAGGGCCTGCCGGCCGCGGTGGTGCTGATCCCGGTGGTGTTTCCCATCGCCAAGAGCCTGGGGATTCACCCGATCCATTTCGACATCGTGCAGACCGCCGCGGTGGGCATCGGCCTGTTCCTGCCGCCGATGGGCGTGGGGCTGCTGATGGCGCTGCGCTTCGCGCAGGTGCCGGTCGGGCGCCACGCGAAGAGCTATTGGCCTTACCTGATCGCGCTGCTGATCGGGCTGATGCTGATCATCTGCATTCCGGAGCTGAGCCTGTTCTTGCCGCGCAGCGCCGGCATGGTGCGCTGAGGATTGGGAACACGGCAGGATATGCTAGTGTTTTGAACGATGAGCTAGCCTCGCCTGCTGGTCATGGACGAACCTTCGGCCGGGCTCTCCCCGCTGTTCGTCAAGGAAGTCGTGCGCGTGCTCGCGGGCTTCCGCGGCCAGGGGCTCTCGTTCCTGATCGCCGAGCAAAACGTGAAATTTCTTGATCTCGCCGACCGGGTCTGCACCATCGAGGGCGGCCGCATCGGCTTTTCCGGCACCGTCGCCGCGATGCACGCCGACGACGCACTGCACCGGGCCTATTTCGGGCTGAAGTAGGAGTGGAACATCATGTGCCAGGGCGTTTCATGACCGCGCTCGCGCACTCGGACAGCATCGCTGCTGCCGTCCTCGTTTCCGGTCGGCACCGCCGCGCAGGCGAGCATCGCGGCATCCGCGCTCGCCGCGGCCGAGCTGTGGCGGCTGCGGACCGGCAAAAGCCAGCGCGTCGCGCTCGACATGCGCCACGCAGCGGTCGAGTGCCGCAGCGAGCGCTACCTGCGCGTCGCCGGCAAGCCCCTGCCGGATCTCTGGGACAAGATCGCCGGCACCTACCGCTGCGGCGACGGGCGTTGGGTGCGGCTGCACACCAATTTCCCGCATCACCGCGACGGCGTGCTGAAATTGCTGGGCTGCGCCTACGACCGTGATGCGGTCAAGCGCGCGCTGCAGGACTGGCGCGCGGAAGATTTGGAAACGGCGGCGGCCGAGGCTGGCCTGGTCGTGACCGCGATGCGCTCGTTTGCCGAATGGGACGCGCATCCGCAGGGCCGCGCGGTCGAAAACCTGCCGGTGTTCTCGGTCGAGCGGATCGGTGCGGCGCCGGCCGAAACCCTGCCGCCCGGGGCGCGGCCGCTTTCCGGCGTGCGCGTGCTCGATCTCACCCGCATCATCGCCGGCCCGGTCGCCGGGCGCACGCTCGCCGCCCACGGCGCCGACGTGCTGCTCGTCACCTCGCCGCATCTCCCCTCGGTCGAGCAGCTCGTCATCGACACCGGCCGGGGCAAATTGTCGACGCACATCGACCTTCGCGACCCGGCCGGGCGCGACACACTCGCCCGGCTGCTGCGCAGCGCCGACGTGTTCGTCCAGGGCTACCGGCCGGGCGGCCTCGCCGAGCTCGGCTTCGGTCCGGAAGACGCCGCGAAGATCCGGCCCGGCATCGTCTATGTCTCGCTCTCGGCCTACGGCCACGAGGGCCCGTGGCGCGGCCGGCGCGGCTTCGATTCCCTGGTGCAGACCGCGAGCGGCTTCAATCACGCCGAGGCGCAGGCGGCCGGCAGCGACAAGCCTCACCCGTTGCCCATGCAGGTGCTCGACCATGCCACCGGGTATTTCATGGCGTTCGGGGCTATGACGGCGCTGACCCGGCGCGTCCGCGAAGGCGGCAGCTGGCACGTGCGCGTTTCGCTCGCCCAGACCGGCCGCTGGGTCCGCAATCTCGGCCGGATCGAGAACGGGCTCAGCTGTCCCGACCCGAAGCTCGACGACGTCCGCGATCTCCTGGAGGAGGCCAGCTCCGGCTTCGGCCGCCTCACCTTCGTCCGGCACGCGGCGAAGCTGTCCGAAACCCCGCCGCATTGGTCGCGGCCCTCGGTGCCGCTCGGCACCCATCCGGCGGCTTGGCCAACCTAGGGCCGCTTCCCGCTTTTGCCTTTCTCGTGCCAACCGGGAATACTGGCCGTCGCCCTTCGAGGGCCGGCCGTCATCCTGAGGTGCGAGGCCCGGAGGGCCGAGCCTCGAAGGACGGCCGGCCTCCTCAGGGTGACGGAGAGACGTTGTGAATTTCGATTTCTCCGACGATCTCAAGCTGTTGCGCGAACAGGCGCGCAAGTTCCTGAGCGAGAAATCCTCGCCCAAGTCCGTGCGAAAAATTCTGGAGGGCGCCGCGCCCTATGACGCGGAGCTGTGGCGGGGTGTCGCCGGCATGGGCTGGCTCGGCGCCGCGGTCCCGGAGACCTACGGCGGGGCCGCGCTCGGCTACGACGGGCTCTGCGTGCTCGCCGAGGAGATGGGCCACGCGCTCGCGCCGATCCCGTTCTCCTCCTCGATCTATCTTGCGAGTGAGGCGATTCTCGTTGCCGGCACCGAGGCGCAGAAGCGGACGCACCTACCGAAGCTCGTAACGGGCGAGCGCATCGGCACGCTGGCGTTCGCGGAGGGCGCCGGCAATCCCGATGCCGTACGCGTCCAGGCGCACGTGGCCGACGGCAAGCTCAGCGGGACCAAGCTGCCGGTTGCCGACGGCGAGATCGCCGATTTCGCCGTGGTCGCCGCCGACGGCACGGGCAAAGCCTCGCTGTATCTCGTCGATCTCCGCGATCCCGGCGTGACGAAAACTTCGCTGAAAAGCCTCGATCCCACCCGCAACCAGGCGAAGCTCGTTTTTCGGGACGTCCCCGCGGAACCGCTCGGCCCGGCCGGACAGGGTCTCGATCTGATCCAAGCCCTGCTCGACCGCGCCGCCGTCCTCATCGCGTTCGAGCAGGTGGGCGGCGCGCAGGCCTGCCTCGAAATGGCGAGAACCTATGCGACCGAGCTTGCCCGCTCCAATGCCTATTACGGCGCCTGGGCGCTTTCGACGAGCGCCGCCGAGCTGCCGATCGCGGCTGCCGCCGCGCGCGTGTCCGCGACCGACGCGTTCCATCTCGCCGCCAAGGAGAATATCCAGACCCACGGCGGCATGGGGTTCACCTGGGAGGCGGATTGCCACCTCTATTATCGCCGCGCGAAGCTGCTCGCGACCGCGATCGGCACCGCGCCCTATTGGAAAGACCGGCTCATTTCCGAGCTCGAACGGCGCAACGCGCCCTGAAGGAATCCGGCATGGATTTCGAAGATACCCCCGAGGAAGCCGCGTTCCGCGCCGAAGTGCGTGCATTCTTGGACAGGAACGCCGAACGCAAGAACGAGGCGAAGAGCTTTCATCGCGGCCGCTACATCCCCGAGCACAACATCCCGGAGACGGTGCGGGCCGCGAAGCAATGGCAGGCCAAGAAGGCGGACGCCGGCTTTGCCGGCATCACCTGGCCCCAGCAATGGGGCGGCCGCGGCGGCACGCCGGTCCAGCAGGTGATCTACGGCCAGGAGGAACAGAACTACGTCGTGCCCCGCGGGGTGTTCGAGATCGGGCTCGGCATGTGCATCCCGGTCCTGATGGTCTAC
>WNFD01007086.1_pt1 | contig 11150 bp, 10 predicted proteins | sample 5400491 | NCBI WGS metagenome assembly WNFD01 (sample SAMN13153343, study PRJNA577476) | soil metagenome | isolation source: 120 cm saprolite under Douglas fir tree site 2 hole 2 replicate 2 | place: USA:California | collected 2015-04-18 | reverse complement strand
GCTTGGCCTGATCCACAACGGCATTCGACGCAATTTGCAGCAGCCACGCCACAAACGGTACTCCGCGCCACTCATAACTCGGTAGGTTCGCCAACGCTTTGTGGAACACTTCGGACGTCACATCTTCTGCGGTCGCCCGGTCCCGCACCCGACTCGCAACAAATGCATACACGCGCTCGAAATGCAGTTCGTACAGTGCCTCGAACTTTGCCGGGTCGCCCTGGGCCGCCTCCACAAGCAGTCGCTCCTCGTCGCCTCGCACCGCTTCCCCGCGCACACCCTCATCCGCTTGCCTCGTAGGGCCCACCTTCTGAGGTGGGCCGCTTATTGGCGGCGAACCCTTCCGTACCGGTCGTCGGGTAGCCATCTTGGCTCTAACAATATAACTGCCGCCCTCGAAGAAGGTTACGGAGCAAAGAGCCAGGGCTGTGGAGAGCCGGAAGGTTTATCTTTCGAGCGCTCGGCTTCCCAGAGACTCCGCAATGTCTAACACCAAAATGTGTTGCTTATCCACATGTTTGGCAGCGAGGCAGGAATGTGAGAACTCAGAAGGCAGGGAACATGCCATCCGCACTGCTGCGTTCCAGTCTTCTTGCGCACGGGGGAGGAGAATGCCTGAGTGCGCAAGAAGTCTGGCATCACGGGATTACAGCAGCTTGATCGAGGTGACTTTCAACGTATCGCCCTGCACGTCTCCACTGACGTCCACGCGGAGGTGATCCTTCTTTTCAGAGGCTTTGAGCGCCTCCACGATCTTTGTGTTCCCCTCCGCATCGAACTTCAGGTATTGCTTGTCCTTCGTCAAGATGCCAAAGCCGCTCGCCGCACACTTTAATGCGCAGGCTCGCGGGTGCGAGTCCGGGTCGGCGGCCACCTTCTTGGAGCAGTTGACGTCCACCACCGATACGTCTTTATAGGTCTCCACACCAGCCAACGCAGGCATCGCACTTAGCCCAACCAGTATAAGAAACGAAGCAGCTTTACGCATTGTATCCTCCGAGTAAGTTTTGTTTTGGATGGTATTACCGGGTCACAGTCGATAGAGAACTTGGCGCTCCTTTTGCTCCTTGTTGTGCCGTTGTTTGCTCACGCACCGCTGACAGTTGCGATAGCGCGAATGCACCAATAGCAATCTCCACGTCTCGCATGGCAAGGTCATAGAACATGCCGGTGGTCAGCAAATTGACGGCAATGCCGATCAACCAAAGCATGACGATATAACTACCGAGCTTTGTCCAGCGGCTGAGAACGATCAGCCCGGCGATAATTTCCACAACGCCAACGGCGCGCATGAAGGTTGTTGCGCTAACCGGTACAATTCTTGTCGCTAGGGGGCTGAGATACATTCCCCAGTCGGTCAGTTTGTTGAAGTATTTGTCGATGCCGGTGATGATGGGCCCCGCGCCAAGACCGATTCTCAGCGCCCACCATCCGGCGTTCAGTCGGTCATCGAAATCTTTCATTTTTGCCCCCCTGCTTAGGTGAGCGGCGAAGACCCAAATGGTTACAAAGTTTCGCAGCCCGAAATGCTCGCGATTCGACCGCCGGGATGCGAAAGACGATTGATAGGGGCAATCTGGCTGGGACGAGCCTCGTGTAACCTTTCTTCTCTTCTACGCTCTATACTTATGAGAGCCATGGAAGCCACTGAAACTCTGGAAAAGGCCCGGTCCGAAGGCTGGACCGATGAGGAAGTCGTCGAGCGGGTGAAAGCCGGCGAAACCGCTCTCTACGAGATCGTCATGCGACGGTACAACCAGCGGCTGTATCGTGTCGCGCGCGCGATCTTGCACGATGATGCCGAAGCGGAAGACGTGATGCAGGATGCTTACGTCCGAGCCTATCAGCACCTTGACCAGTTTGCCGGACGCGCGCCTTTTTCTGCCTGGTTGACGCGCATTGCGGTCCACGAAGCGCTGGCCCGGCTCCGCTTGCGTAACCGCAGCCAGCAACTGGAAGACACCGGGCAGGATGGAGAATTTTTTATGACCATGGCCGAGGCTTCGCTGGATCCAGAGCAGAGCGCGTCCACGGCCGAACTCGGCCAGCTTCTGGAAGAGGCGGTGCTTGGTCTCCCGGAACAGTTCCGCACCGTGGTCATGCTGCGCGACGTCGAGGAGTTGAGCACTTCACAGACGGCTTCCGCGCTCGACCTCTCCGAGGAAAACGTGAAGGTCCGCCTGCATCGGGGCCGCGCCATGTTGCGCAACTGGCTTCTTGCGCGAGTGGGGGCAAAGGCAAAAAATGCTTTTCCTTTCATGGGCGTCCGCTGCGACCGTGTTGTCCACGGAGTTTTCCTGCAGCTTGCGGAGCGGAACGCGAACCATCTGCATCATCCGCAGATGGACATCACCCGATAATTCGGTACTCGCCCACTGGGCTAAACTGCAGCGTGCGGCGACAGCAAGCACTGAAGAAAGAATCGCCCTCTTGCTTGCCTAAGGAACGAAGAGTAGACTTGTGTCACAGGTTTTAGGGGTCTGGACAGCTTTCCGTCCTCCCTGCCAAGTCACGCCGTGTGTTGCCTGCTGTCTGGCACTCCCTCAGGAGGCAAACTATGCGGCGCTATCGATTTCTCCCCTTGATACCACTTTTGTTTCTGGGTGTTCAGCAAAACGCTAGTGCGCAGGACGTTCAGGTGCCGGCTGGAACGCTGCTGCGCTGCACTCTCAACGAGCCGGACCTTTCCTCGAAGACGGCCCAAGTAGGCGATCCCATTCTTTGCCATGTCAGCATGGTGCAGGAATTCGGGCGTGACGCGTTCCCGCGCGGCGCCTACATGGCGGGACACCTGGAGGCCGACAAAGATCCGGGGCATTTCTGGGGCAAAGGTTATTTGAAATTGGTCTTCGACCGGATAGGGCTGCCAAACGCCGATGTTCCGATTGATGCCAAAGTGATCGCGGCCCGGGGGTTTCACGTAGATCGTGAGGGACATATCCTCGGCAAAGGCCACGCCAAGCGTGATGCGATCGAGTGGATGTTTCCGCCTCTCTGGCCGTGGAAGGTCCTCACCCTGCCCGCGCGGGGACCGCGCCCAACCCTCAAAGTCGAGGAGGTTCTCACCTTGCGCCTGATGGAAGATGTTACCGTTCCTCGGCTGGCGGCATCTTCCAGGCCTGATTGGAGGCCACCCAGGCCGCAGGCATCTGCTTCCACCCCTTCAGAACCATACGCTGCATCGACCTACAATGGCCGTTCGAATTTCCGGTCCTGGAGGTATGCTCACCCATCGTACCCCGCAATGACAAGCACACCCGAAAACGAGACTTATGTTTTGACTAGCCCTGAGCAGGTGCCAGAAGCGTCGCCTGTCGAAGTTCACCAAGCTAACGCGCCACTGTTGACCCTTCTCGTTTTGAAAAGCGAGATCATCTATGCGGTGACGCAATATTGGGTCGATGGCGATCACCTTTTGTATTTGCGGCCCAGTGGCGCAAGCGGTGATCTTTCTTTGTACGAACTCGACTGGGCCAGAACAACGCAACTCAACTCAGAGCGCGGCGTAAGCGTAACTCTGCGTACCAGGCCGCACGCTGATTAGCTCTTTGGGAGCGCTCCCTTCGGAGTGCGATATGGGTTTCCGAGTAGTGCCCCTTGCCCGCAGGAGGTGGACGGCACTGACCTTTGCCGCGAACGCTCGGTCGTTTTGTCGCAATTGGTGGAACGTTCCGCTTCGTGCCGCGCTGCTGTTTGTTCTCGGGCTCACCGGCTGCGGCAACGCGTGTTTCACCTTCACCTCAAACCCGCCTGTGGGCACGGTCGGCATTAAAGCAAGCGATCCGAGCCCAACCTGCAGGCTTACCACCCTGAATGGTGTCGTCCGCGTTCAGATGCGCGCTGTGCCAGCATGCATCTCCTGTGCTGGAACTGGTCACGTTCAGCACATCTTCCTGAGCATCCGCGGTATCGAAGTGCATCCAAGCACGATTGCAGACGAGGATTCGCCCGATTGGCACGAACTGGCGCCACAACTCGCCAGGCAGCCGCAGCAGATCGATTTCATGAAAGGGACCGCAGGTCGGCGCGCGCCAGAGCTGTTAACGGGAAGCGCAGCAATCCCAGCCGGAACCTATCATCAGGTGCGCCTGCGCTTCGTGCCAAATCGGCCGGCGACGGACGATCCGTTGCCCGATAATAACGCATGCGGTAGCGGGGGATTCAACTGTGTCGTCGCGGCAGATGGCCGCATTCAGCCGCTCCTGCTCGATGGCGGTTCGCCGGAGCTCCGCATCACGTCTGACAAAATTGAGGGTGGCGTTCTTCTCGTCTTCCCCGATATGGGCAGCGGTCTGATCATCGAACTAATGCCCGTTTGGTCGTGGTATTCCTCTGCCGCTGAGGGTGTGCGTCTTGTTCCCTCGCTTACTGGAAATGCGAGGGTTGAGCGAGTTGAGTTCGCTGATTTGGGCACCCCGTAGGATGGAGCCGTTTACGATTCCCTCTCGAGGTTGGCACACGAATGATTGCCGGGGTGCCGGGTTCCGCAACCTTACTGTATCTGCCGAGTGTCGGTGTTGCATCTGGGGCTCCCTGACTTTTCCTGCATCTTCTCGCCCACCCGCTTTTCTCACGATTGTCAACTCTCCCGCCCCGGATCCCCGTTCCTCGAACTCCGCTCATCAACACTGCAAACCCCAGCCTTTCCAACACCTTCCCGCTCCATTCGGATGCTATCGAAGTAATTACTTGACATGCGGTATAGTACATGCTACCATTCCGTGTGATACTGAGCCACCACTCTCGCCAGACCCATAAGTCCTGCGCCACCAGCGCCTTGCCCCTTCCGTGTTCCCTCCTCAACTCCCAATCGAAGATCCCGGCCGGGTCGGGCCTCTTAACCTCTTCCTCAAACTTCAAACCTTTCAACCTTCAAACGTTCAAACCGCTCCCCCTGCCGACGTTCCCCAATCCCCGTCTGTCCGTCTCTTCACCAGTCATGAGACACTGCCTTGCCACGATCATGTCGGGGTCACCAGTAACAAAATCTCCCGTCGTCCATCCCCTTTCTGTTCAGCTACTTATAAAATGCTCTTCGCGCAACTCCTTTGTTTTGAAAACGATCCATTTTGATGGGGGGGTGTACCCCCGCCCTTTCTTCTCACCTTCTTGGGCGCTCCCTTGCACATTTTTGCACTCAGCAAAGAAGCAACTCTGTTGTTTTCAATCGATTGCGCACTCTTTTGCACATTTTTGCATTCAGCAAAAAACCAACTCTGTTGTTTTCAATCGATTGCGCACTCTTTGGCAAAAACACCCGGGGGTGGGGGGAGGGGAGTACCTTCCAAGCTACTCTTTTTCGCTTACGATCTCATCGTACGCCGCACGCCTCGTCAGCCCGCGCTCTTTGGCGGCGAGCTTCAGGGCTTCTTTGCGGTCGAGTTTGGCTTGGCGGATGAGCTCCTCGACCCGATCGGCCAGACTTTGCGCGGAATTTGCTTGTGTACGCGCGTCGGCGGGAGCTTCGGGGCCGATCAAGAGCGTGATCTCGCCGCGCGCGGGGCGTTCTTCGAGGGAAGTGGAAAGTTCGGAGAGTTTTCCGCGGCGGAACTCCTCGTGCATCTTCGTCACTTCGCGCGCGATGCAGGCGCTGCGATTGCCAAGCACCTCGCGCGCGTCGGCGACACACTCCGCGACCCGGTGCGGAGCTTCGTAAAGGATGATGGTGCGGTCCTCGATGCGCAGCCGTTCCAACGCGCGGCGCCGTTCGCCGCTGCGCGCCGGCAAGAAGCCGACGAACAGGAATTCTTCGTTGGGAAGGCCCGAAGCGGAAAGGGAGGCGAGCAGCGCGGACGGACCGGGAATTGGAACCACGGGGATGTCATGCCGCAGGCACAGCGTAACGAGGCGGTGGCCGGGGTCGGACACGAGAGGCATCCCCGCGTCGCTCACCAGCGCGATCTTCGCGCCTTGCTCCAGGGCCACGACCAGTTCCGGCGCGCGGGTCATTTCGTTGTGTTCGTGGTAGCTGACGAGCGGCTTGTGGATGTCGTAGTGAGTAAGAAGCTTCATCGTGTGGCGCGTATCCTCGCAGGCAATCTGGTCGACTTCCTTCAGGATGCGCAGCGCCCGAAGCGTGATGTCCTCCAGATTGCCGATCGGCGTGCCGACAAGATAGAGGCAGCCGCCCGCTGCCGAATTCGCGGCATCTGCCTGCCTGGGGGGAGGAGTCTTCGCGCTCATGCCCACGAGTCTAGCACGCGTTCCGGGCGCGCCACTCGCGCTCGCACGCAAGAGCAATGCTATACTTGTAGTTTTGAGTGCCACATCGGAGGAGCATCAGTGCCCCTGTACGAGTACAAATGCCTGAAGTGCGGCCGCAACACGGAAAAAATTGAAAACGTCTCCGGCCCGCACCTGAAAAAATGTCCCCACTGCGGCGGCCAAGTCGAATCGGTGATCACCGCGCCCGCCATTCAATTCAAAGGCGCGGGTTGGTACGTGACGGACTATGGTGGAAAGAAGCCCAGTGCCGGCGACGGCGACAAAGCGGACAAGCCCGCCACCGAAACAAAAGAAGCAGGGAACAAAGAGAAGGAATCGGCGAGCAAGGAAGCGGCTTCCAAAGATGCAAAAGAGAGCAAAGAAAAGAAGTCCGCAAAGAAAAAGTAACGCTGCCCAACGGCGCAGCTTCGATTAAAGTTTTAGAGCTTTCAAGTAGCTGCGAAACGCAGCGCCGAATTCAGGATTCTGCAGTGCAATTTCAACGGTTGCTTTTAAGAAGCCGAGCTTGTCTCCTGCATCGTACGAAATGCCGTCGTAAATATAAGCCCACAGTCCCTGCTCCCTGGCCAGTATACGCAGCGCATCGGTAAGTTGAATTTCATTTCCCGCGCCGGGTTTCGTGCGAGCCAGGCAATCGAAGACCGCAGGCGGCAGGACGTAGCGCCCGGTAATCGCCAAATTCGATGGCGCGTTCTCCGGCTTCGGTTTCTCCACCAGGTCGCGGATGCGCAGCAACCGTTCGCCGAAAGGCGGCTGCGGCGCGGGTTCCCCATCCACGATGCCGTAAAGATGCGTTTTATCTTTTGGAACTTCTTCGACGGCGATGGCGCCGACGCCCGTGGCTTCGTACACGTCGATGAGCTGCTTGGTGGCGGGATTCGGGCCGGGGATTAATACGTCGCCAAGCAAGACGGCAAACGGTTCGTCGCCAACCAAATCGCGCGCGACGAGCACGGCGTGGCCCAGGCCCAGCGGTTCTTTTTGCCGCGTGTAGCTCACCTGCAGCATGTTGCTGATCTTTCGAACCATCTCCGCCTGGTCTTTTTTGCCATTCTCTTCCAGAAAACGTTCTAGCGCGGGAGCCGAATCGAAATGGTCTTCGATGGAATTCTTGCCCTTGCCGGTGACGATGATGATGTGCTCGATGCCGGAGGCGACGCACTCTTCGGCGACGTATTGAATCTGCGGCTTGTCCACAACGGTGAGCATCTCTTTCGGCTGAGCCTTGGTGGCGGGCAGGAAGCGCGTGCCGAGTCCGGCGGCGGGAAGGACGGCTTTGCGGACCTTGTGGCGGCCGCTCGTGTGGCCGGCAGCTTGCGTAGAGTTAAGTGTGGCGGAGGCGTAGTTCGTCATGGTCTCAGTGTTTCACACACTCTAAAATAATGAACACCATTCTTCGATGTGCTTTGCGCGCAGTCAACGTTTTTGCACAATAGCGGTGCCTCTTGGGTTAGTCAAGCAGCGTCGGCGTGTACTCCGGCTTTCGAACGATCGCGGCCGGCGCGCAGCCTAAAGCGCAGAGCGGGCGTGTGCTAGCATAATGAATGCAGAAAGTTTTTTCGCTGTGGAGCACAGGCGGAGCGTGAGAATCCTAGGAATCGAATCGTCATGCGATGAGACGGCGGCGGCAGTGGTTTCGGACGGGCGCGAGATTTTGTCGAGCGTCGTCGCTTCGCAGATTGATGTGCACCGAAAGTATGGCGGCGTGGTGCCGGAGCTGGCGTCGCGTGAGCATTTGCGGCAAATCGTGCCGGTGGTGCGCGAGGCCGTCGCGCAAGCGGGGATGAAGCTTTCCGATGTGGATGCGATTGGCGTGACGCAAGGTCCGGGGCTTGTGGGGGCGCTGCTGGTTGGGATTACCTATGGCAAAACACTGGCGCAGGCGCTGGGCAAACCGCTCGTACCGGTGAATCATCTTGAGGGGCACGTTCACGCTGTTTTTCTGGAAGCGCACAAAGCGGGGCGGATGCCGAAATTGCCGGCGGTGTGCCTGATTGTTTCAGGCGGGCACACGGTTTTGTATGAAGTGAAGGCGGAAGATTCGAACGTGCAGGATGCCGGAGCGCGTTTGCGCTATCGGAAAATCGGCCAGACACGGGACGACGCCGCGGGAGAAGCGTACGACAAAGTGGCCAAGCTTTTGGGGCTTGGGTATCCCGGAGGGCCGATCCTCGATCGGTTGGCGGCGGTTTCGAACGGCGCGGCTGCGCCGGTAAAATTCGGGCCAACAAAAATGAAGGGGAATGCGCTGGACTTCAGCTTCAGCGGGCTGAAGACGGCAGTGTTGTATCACGTGCGTGAAAATGGAGAGTACAGCGAAGAAATTCGCAGGCGCGAAGAGGCCCTCGCCCGCGGAGAGCGGAAATTCGAGCAGTTGCTGCCGCTGTGCTCGCCGAAAACGCTGGCGCTGGTGCGAGAGTTTCAGAATGCGGTGGTGCGCGACCTGGTCGAACGCACGATGAACGCCGCGGAAGAGCTGGCGGTGGAAAGCGTGCTGGTCTCAGGCGGCGTGGCCGCGAATTCTCAGTTGCGCGCGACGTTTGAAGACCGCGCCAAAGCTGCTGGCGTCGAGGTATTTTTTCCGAGCCGCGCGCTTTCGACGGACAACGCCGCTATGATCGCGGCCGCGGCATATTCCCGCTTTCGCGCTGGCATTATCGCGGACACAACCCTCAATGCCGATCCAAGCCTCGCTCTCGATTGAAGAGCGGTTTTGCCTTTGTCGAAGGCAGGTCTTAACACAGAGTTCGCAGAGGATGGGGGTGAGGAGGACAGGCAAGAATGCCTGTTCCACTTGGGTGCCAGTGCGTGGGGTATACTTTCGCGAGCATGAGCACGGCGGCGGGCGAAGGGGCGCGATTCGAACTGGCGAGCGATCAATCGCTGCTGGTTTACTTCGATCAATCGAAGAAAAAAAGCCGGGCTCCCGACAAGGTCGGGACAAGTTCCGCCCGGCCTCTACAGATTCAGATCACACTGCAAGCAAATGAAAAGGTCAGGAGGCTGCTGCGGCTGCTCGAGTTGGAGCCCGTTGCGGGCGTCCGTAATCTTCATCCTGCGTATTGCTCCTTGTTGGTCAAGTTCGATGCACTGCGGCTGCGGCACGAAGAAGTGGAAGCGATTCTGCGGCGATATCTCGAGCGGCTTGAAGAGGTAAGACTGCCGGAGCCGCGGCAAGTGGAAATCCCGGTGTGCTATGGCGGGGAATACGGCCCGGATTTGGGTGAGGTGTGCGCGATGCACAGAATTACGCCTGCGCATGCGATCGAGCTACACGCGTCGGCCGAATATCTAGTTTATTTTTTGGGGTTTGTGCCCGGATTTGCGTACCTCGGTGAATTGCCCAAAGAGTTGGTGACGCCACGGCTGGCGTCGCCGCGTCGTCGGGTGCCGGCGGGCAGCGTGGGGATCGCGGGCAATCAGACCGGCGTGTATCCGTTCGCCACGCCGGGTGGATGGAGATTGCTGGGACGCACGCCAACGGCAATGTTTCGAACGGACCGGGACGGCTTGAGCCTCTTGTCGATTGGAGATCGCGTGCGATTCACACCGATCTCCGCTGAGCGATTTGCGACGCTGGAGAAGGAATGCGCGTGATTCAGGTGCAGGAGCCGGGGCTTTTCACTACCGTGCAAGATCTCGGGCGAGAAGGATTCGGGCCGTTGGGCGTTTCACCTTCGGGGGCGGCTGATCCTATTTCACTACGGATCGGAAATCGACTGGCCGGGAACGCTGAGGGGGCAGCCGGGTTGGAGATGACGCTGCTCGGGGGGACATTTCTGTTTCCGGAGGGCGCGCAGTTGGCGCTGACAGGATCCGATTTCGGGGCGACACTGGATGGGAAACCGGTTGAGTTGTGGGTGGCGTTCGAAGCGAAACCGGGACAGACGCTTCGGCTGGGGCCGACGCAATCGGGGGCACGGTGTTATTTATGTGTTCGGGGCGGAATCGAGGCAAAACTTTTTTTGGGCAGTGCGTCCACGCACATTTTGAGCGGGCTTGGCGGGCACGAAGGGAGGGCGCTGCGGAAGGGGGATGTGCTGAAGATTGGGGTGGCGGGCGGGGACGCGCGGGAGGAGACATGCAGGAATGCCTGTTCCACCAAAGGCGCAGGTACGAGCGGAACTGCACGCAAACTAAGGCTGTCGGCGCAAGCTTTGGAGCGTCTGACGCCTCGTAAAATTTTGCGCGTAACGCCGGGCCCGCAGAGCGATTGGATTGCGGAATCAGCGCAGCAAGTTTTCTACGCGAGCGCGTATCGTGTCGCTGAAGAGTCCAATCGGATGGGGATTCGGTTGGAGGGTGCGGCCATTCCGGCGCCTTCGGGTGGAGAGATGATTTCCGAGGGCGTTGCGCTCGGGGCGGTTCAGGTGCCGGAGGGAGGCAGGCCTATCATTCTTTTTGTGGAGCAGCAAACTACGGGGGGATATCCGAAGATCGCCAATGTCATTTCGGCGGATTTCCATAGTCTCGGGCAGCTTCGCCCGCGCGATGAAATTCGATTTGAACGGGTCGAATGGGAGACCGCGCGAGCTCTGCTACGGCAACAGGAAGAATTGCTGGCGTCGGAGGAGTTGATTTTCGAGTGAAGCGCGCTCAACTAAAAATTGATCTCAATTGCGACATGGGTGAGCTGCCGGAAGCGATTGCCGATGGCACGCAGGAATCGCTGATGCCTTCGCTCACGTCCGTCAACGTCGCCTGCGGCGGGCATGCGGGCGACGAACGAACCATGAAGACAACAATCGAGCAGGCAATGCGCTGGAAGGTGGCGATCGGGGCGCATCCGGGTTATCCCGATCGTGCGAATTTCGGGCGGCTGGACTTGAAGCTTTCGGGAGAAGCAATTGCAGATACCGTATTCGAACAGGTTCGGACGCTTGCCGAGATCGCGGCGGGCTGCGGTGCGCGCTTGGTTCACGTCA
>WNFD01016401.1_pt1 | contig 11152 bp, 10 predicted proteins | sample 5400491 | NCBI WGS metagenome assembly WNFD01 (sample SAMN13153343, study PRJNA577476) | soil metagenome | isolation source: 120 cm saprolite under Douglas fir tree site 2 hole 2 replicate 2 | place: USA:California | collected 2015-04-18 | reverse complement strand
GCTCTCGCCCGCCCGCGACCGACAGCACACCGTCGCGCGGCGACAGGGGCGTCCACAGCAATCGCCTGCCTGAACATGAGCTGGAGCGGGTGCAGGAGGCGCTGACCCAGTTCGTCGGACCGATTGCCCGCGTCCTGGTGCGGCGGGCAACCGCCGACGCGTCGTCCGTCGAAGCGCTTTGGCTCAGCCTGTCAAATCACATCGAATCGCCGGCTGAACGAGCTGCCTTCCTGCGACTGCGGCCGAGGTGAGGGGGCTCCGACGCTTCGGTCGTCGCCGAAGCAGCGGACCTTCGGGTATGGCCAGAGTCGGCGCGACTCCCGCGTTGACAGGCCATGACAAAGCTCCTCGATCTCGCCGCGGCGCATGCGGCCCGTTACCTGGCAACCCTGCCCACGCGTCCGGTCGCCGCGACGGCCAGCGTCGCTGAACTCAGGCGCCGGTTGGCGAAGCCCTTGCCTGAAACCGGGATGGCGGCCCAAGCCGTCATCGACGAACTGGTGCGCGATGCCGAGGATGGGCTGATGGCGTCGACCAGCGGCCGGTTCTTCGGCTGGGTGATCGGCGGCACGCTGCCCGCCGCACTGGCGGCCGACTGGCTCACCTCGACCTGGGACCAGAATGCGGCGTCGAACCTCACTTCCCCGGTCGAGGCCGTGGTCGAGGAGGTCTGCGGCGCATGGCTGAAAGATCTTCTGGCCCTGCCGGTCTCGGCCTCGTTTGCTTTCGTCACGGGCTGCCAGATGGCGCACACCACGGCGCTGGCCGCCGCCCGGCACAAGCTGCTGCGCGACCGCAACTGGGACGTTGAGGCGGCCGGTCTTGCCGGGGCGCCCCGGCTTAAAATTCTGACCACCGAAAGCCGGCACGAATCGATCCTGCGCTCGGCACGATTGCTCGGCATCGGCACCGACGCCGTCGATCAAGTGCCCGCCGACGAGCTTGGCCGCATGCGCATGGACGGCCTCGCCGACGCGCTGCGGCGCACCGGCGCGCTCCCCACAGTCGTCTGGCTGCAGGCGGGCGACCTCAACACCGGCCTGTTCGATCCGTTCGAGCAGGCCTGCGCAATCGCCCACGCGGCCAACGCCTGGGTTCATATCGATGGCGCCTTCGGCCTGTGGGCTGCGACCAGCGCCCGCTACCGCCCTCTGCTCAAGGGCGCGGAGCTGGCCGACTCCTGGGCCACGGATGGACACAAATGGCTGAACCTGCCGTTCGACTCGGGCTTCGTGTTCGTGGCGCATCCCTCGGCGCATCGCGCCGCCTTCGCTCAGGATGCGAGCTATTCCGTCCCGCGTGCGGAGCTGCGCAACCAGAAGGATTTCAATCCTGAATGGTCGCGCCGGGCGCGCGGCTTCCCGGCCTATGCCGCCATCCGTTCGCTCGGACGGTCGGGCATTGCCGCAATGGTCGAGCGTTGCTGCGCCCATGCCGACCGGTTGGTGAGCGGTATCGGCCGGCTGCCCGACGCCGAGATCGTCGCCAGGCCGATCATCAATCAGGGCTTGGTCCGCTTCCTCGCCGCCGACGGCGACCATGATCGCGCCACCGATGATGTGATCGGTCGCATCCAGACCAAGGGCGTCGCCTGGTTCGGCGGCGCCACCTGGCACGGCAGGCGAGTCATGCGGATCTCGGTGTGCAACTGGCTGACGACCGATGACGACATCGCCCGCACGCTCGCGAGCGTTGCCGAAGCCGTTGCAGAACGGTCCTGCCTCCTCCGTGCGACGGGCGAGGAATGAGATTCAGGAGCGGTCTATCCCCGCAGCACCTTGCCCGCCTTGGCCTCGGTGAGCTTGCCTTGCTCCCAGGTGATCGCGCCGTTGACCACCGTGTATTCGACGCCCTTCGACGGCATCACGATGCGCTTGGCGCCGCCCGGAAGATCGTAGCGGCGCTCGCCGTGGTTGGTCGAGCCGATGCGGTCGGGATCGAAGATCGCCACGTCGGCCGGCGCGCCCTTGGCCAGGCGGCCGCGATCTTTTAGGCCGAACAGGTCGGCGGGATCGGAGGTGAGCTTGCGCACGCCCTCTTCGAGGGTGATCGCCTGCTTCTCGCGTACCCAGGTGCCCAGCAGGTAGGTCGGGTAGCCGGCGTCGCACAGCATGTCGACGTGGGCTCCGCCGTCGCCCAGCGCCATCAGGATCGACTTGTTGTTTAAAAGCTCGCGCATGCGGTCCTCGCGCGTGTTCCACGAGGCCATGGTGAGCTCGCATTCGAGATTGTCGGCCAGCACCAGGTCGAGGAAGGCGTCGACGCCGTCCTTGCCCTGCTCCTGGGCGATCTCGGCGATCGACTTGCCTTCCACTGACTTCAGGGCAGGATTGCGCACGTTGTAGACGCCAATGCGGCCCCAGTTGCCGAAGCCCGTCGGATTTTTGAGGTCGTGACGGAACTGGTTACGGAAGGCGGGATCGGCATAGACGGCCTTCTGCGCTTCCTTCGAGGTGTCCGCGAATACCCGCTTCCAGGCCGGGAAGGCGGCGAAGGAGAAGGGATTTTTCATGTCGACTTCGCGGGTCAGCGGCAGCGGCGAAGTCTGCGGCCGCGCTCCCTTGGCGATCATGGGGGCGGCACGGCGCAGCGTGTCGCGCACCGCCTCGGGAATGTCGTCGCGATCGAACAGGGCGATGAAGGTCACCGGCCGGCCGCTCTCGGTCAGCAGAAAATCCAGCAGCTCGCACTGGTCCTGCTCGAGCACGCCGACCTGGCGGGTCAGCGCGATTTCGATCGCGCCCTTGCCGCGCTTCTTGAGCTGGTTGGCGTAGGCCTTCAGCTCCTCGCGGCTGGCATTGCGGCAGGCCAGCGGCTTGCCCTCGAAGCCCATATGCTGGTTGAGCGTCGTCGAGGAGAAACCCAGCGCGCCGGCGTCGACCGCCTCGCCGATCAGCCGGGCGATCTTCGCCGTTTCTTCCGGGTTGGCCGCCCGTTCCATCGAGGCCGCGCCCATGACGAAGTGGCGGAACGGCGTCAGCGGCGCGATGAAGGCGAGGTTGAGCGACGGCTTGCGCGCCGCGGCGGCGTCCATGAATTGCGGGAACGTCTCCCAGTCCCAGGTGATGCCCTGGTTCAGCACGTCGAACGGAATGCCTTCGACGTTCACCAGATCGCGCATGGCGATCTCGCGTGTCGCGGGCTTGCAGGGTGCGATGCCGACGCCGCAATTACCCATCACCACGCTGGTTACGCCGTGCCACGACGAGGGCGTGACCGCGCCGTCCCAGCAGATCTGCGCATCGTAGTGGGTGTGCGGATCGACGAAGCCCGGCGCCACCACCAGCCCCGCGGCATCGATGGTGCGTGTGGCGCCCTCCGTCACCTTGCCGATCTCGGCCACCTTGCCGTCGGCGATCGCGACATCGGCCTGGTAGCGCTGAGCACCCGTGCCGTCGACCACCATGCCGTTCTTGATGACGAGATCGTAACCCATCGATTTCTCCCGGGAATTTGGCTCAGGGTACTCCGCCTTGGCTGGCCCGTCGCATGCGAAAAACACGGGCGAGCCAAGAGCCAGAGACCTGTCGTCACACGCGCCGCTGCAGGATATCGACACCGTTCTCGGCAACGGGCGCGCTTGTCGCTCCCGAGTAAATGACTATTATGACTATCCTGACCTTTTGAGGAGGCGTGGACCATGAGCGCCAGCGATACCTGGACCGTCGCCGAGGCCAAGGCGAAGTTGAGCGAAGTCATCGAGAAAGCGCGCTCGGGTGGACCGCAAACCATCACTCGGAACGGGCGCACCGCCGTGGTCGTCGTCGCCGCCGAGGAATGGCAGCGCAAGACCAGGCGCGCCGGCAATCTGGCGGAATTCTTCGCCGTCTCGCCGCTGCGGGGATCGGCGATGCGGACCAGGCGCCGCAGGGACCGTCCGCGCAAGGTCGATTTGTGAGCTTTCTCCTCGACACCAACGTGGTGTCGGAATGGGTGAAACCGCGTCCCAATGCCGGCGTGGTCGCCTGGCTGGCGGAGGCTGACGAGGATCGCATCTTCGTCAGCGTCATTACCCTTGCAGAGCTGCGCTACGGCATCGAACGCCTGGCGGCCGGCCATCGCCGGAGACGGCTTGACGAGTGGTTGCGGCACGAGCTGCCGCTCCGCTTCGAAGGGCGCGTCCTGTCGATCGACGCCGCGATCGCCGACGCTTGGGGAAAGATCGTGGCCCGGAGCGAGGCCGTAGGCCGGCCGATCGGCGTCACCGACGCTTTCATTGCGGCGTCAGCCGAGGTCCACGGCTTGACGCTCGTCACGCGCAACGCCTCGGACTTCGAGCCGACGCTGAAGTCCATCGTGAACCCGTGGACGGAGGGTTGACGTCACTCCTGCGGATAGCGCCACGGCCTGGCGGGCTGGTCGGCGCCCTCGTCGATGGTCCATTGCGGCAGCGCCAGGCCTGCCGTCACGTCGGCAAACACCATGCGAACCCGCGTGCCGATGCCGACCCGGCGCACCATCTCCGCCGGCGCCAGCGTGCCGTCCGGCAAGGCGAGATTGCCGGCGACGCGCAAGGCCTCGTGCTCGCTCGGCTGGCCCTTCTGGGTGTCGAGGTCGACCAGCAGGATGAGATAGGGCGTGTGGCTCTTGAAGGCCGGCTGAATGGCGTGATGGACTTCGGTGTAGGAGTGGACGGCGCCGCGCCCCGCGACCGCCACCCATTCCGACTTCGGGCTGGCGCACCACGGGCAGGCCGTGGTCGGCGGATAGCGTAAAAGGCGGCAGGCGGTGCAGCGCTGCAAATGGAAGTCGTGCGCCGCGCAGTGCTTGAAGAACGCCAGGTTCTCGACATCGAGATCGCTGATGTCGAGCGGCATGCCGAGATAGGTCGCTTGGATCCCCTCGTACGTCCCCTTGTTCGCAGTTCAGTCGCGCCGCATCACCATGGCCGAGCCGGTGCCCGGGTTGGCCCAGCCCAGGTTGGCCGTCAGCTCGCATTTCTTGACCTGACGGCAGCCGCCCTCGCGGTAGTCGTAGGTGTGCTGGCGCTTGCCATCGGGCCCCACCGGACACGAATCGTCGGCATCGTGGCGCAGCTGGCGCACGTTCTCGATCACCATGTTCAGCCCGTGCGTATAACCCTCGCACAGATGACCGCCGCTGGTGTTGTTGGGTCGCCGCCCACCGAGGCGGATCGTGCCGTCGCTGACATAGCTTCCGCCTTCGCCCTTCTTGCAGAAGCCGTAATCCTCGAGCTGCAGCATGGTGGTGAAGGTGAAGGCGTCGTACGAGCCGGTGACGTCGATATCCTGCGGCCCGACCCCCGAGTTGGGCCACAGGATCTCGCGCGCATAGCGCCCGGCGACCGTCGAGATCGGTCCCGCCTGGTAGTGCATGTCGGTGCGCGGCTTGCTGCAGCGGCCGACGACGCCGCGGATCAGCGTGCGCGGATGGCGGCAGTCGCGCGCCCGCTCGGCGCTGGCCACCACCAGCGCCGTGCCGTTGTCGGTCTCGACGCAGCAGTCCAGCAGGTGCAACGGCTTGCAGATGATGCGGCTCTTGAGAACGTCGTCGACCGTGTAGCGCTCCCTGTAGAAGGCCTTGGGATTGTTCGAGGCATGCTCGCTGTGGATCGCCTTGACGTGGGCGACCTGCTCGGGCCGCGTGCCGTAGTCGTACATGTGGCGCATGAAGGTGGGCGCAAACATCTGACCGGCGCTCTGCCAGCCATAGGCGCGGGCGTGCAGCATGTCGCCCGATACCGGCGCCACCGAGCGCGCGCCGGTGCCGCCGATGCGCACCTGGCTAAAACCGTTCATGGCGCGGAAGATCACCACCACCCTGCACATGCCGGCTTCGATCAGGCCCATCGCCATGCCGACCAGCGCCTCCGTCGAGGAGCCGCCGCCGAACACGTCCATGTAGAAGTTGGGCCGGATGCCGAGGTCGCCGGCGACGAAGGTCGAGAACGTCGAATCGACCCCCTGGTAGGACAGCATGCCGTCGACATCGGACGGTTTCAGGCCGGCATCCTCGATGGCGTTGCGCACCGCCCACGTCGCGAGCGCGCGCGTCGTCATCCCCGAGCCGCGCATGTAGGTCGTCTCGCCGACTCCGACGATGGCGTACTTGTCGCGCAGGTATTTCGGACTCGTGGCATCGGTCTCGGCCGGCATCGTCATGGCGCCCCTCCTTGACTATCGTGGGCCTATCCTGCCCTCCGAAGCCTTGGCGGAGGAGGGCCGAGGTCCGCACCGCGGTTTTTGCAAATCGCCGCGCCCCGGTGTTCCCTGCGCCGGACCTTTTTAAACAAGGGCCTGCTTTTGGGGAAGGAGACCGAAGGTGAATGAAGTTCCGTCGCGCTGGCAATCGCCGGCGCCGATCCGCTATCCCGATCCCGACATCGTCGTGCTCGATCCGCGCTTCCAGCGCCTGGTGGTGCCGATTGCCGCGCTCGAGCGCATCGCCTCGGGCTTTCGCTTCACCGAGGGACCGGCGTACTACGGCGACGGGCGGTACCTGTTGTTCTCCGACATCCCCAACGACGCGCTGCTGCGCTGGGACGAGATCACCGGCGCCGTCGCCACCCTGCGCCAGCCCGCCGGCTACCCCGACGGCAACACGCGCGATCGCCAGGGCCGGCTGGTCACCTGCGAGCTCGGCAGCCGCACGCTGACGCGCACCGAGCACGACGGCACGGTCACGGTGCTCGCCTCGCAGTTCCAGAACACGCGCCTCACCGGTCCCAACGACGTGGTGGTGAAGTCCGACGGTTCGATCTGGTTCAGCGACAACGGCGCGGGCATCCGCGGCAACTATCTCGGCGACAGGGCGCCGAAGGAGATGCCCTACCGCGTCTATCGCCTCGACCCCGCCAGCGGCGCGCTGACCATCGCGATCGACGACATGGAACGGCCCAACGGGCTCTGCTTCTCGCCCGACGAGACGCTGCTCTACGTCGTCGACACGCCCGACGGCCCCAAGACCACGCGCGTCTACGACATCGAGGACGGCAAGGCGGTGGCTGGCCGGCTGTTCTTCGACGCCATGCCGGGCTTCGCCGACGGCATCCGCTGCGACACGCACGGCAATGTGTGGGCGGGCTTCTCGGGCGGCCCCGGCCACGACGGCGTCGCCGTGTTCGCCGCCGATGCCCGAGCGCTGCGCCAACCTCTGCTTCGGCGGGCGCAAGCGCAACCGCCTGTTCATGACCGCCAGCCAGTCGGTCTACGCGCTCTATGTCGAGGCCCAGGGCGTGGCCGGCGGCTGACGTCGGGAATGAAGGAGGTCCGGTGTCAGGGGAACGCCCGACACGGCGGCGCGTTATCGTTGCAGCCACCTCCAAGGTCGGCGGAACAGGCAGCGCCAGCTGATGAAGAGCGGTTTGTTGATCCTCGCAGTCGTGGCCATCGTGACCGGTGTGGCCGGCGACCTGGTGATGGGGCCATCGCGGCCCTTTCCGCGAGTTGAGACCAAGGCGCGGCCGGCCCTGTCGCCTTCCACGACTTCAGATCCCGCCGGGCGCGCCGATGCGGTGGAGACCCGCCACCAACCCGTTCCGGTCCTCTGGACCAACCGAACGTCGATCGCTGCTGAACCGGTCGATCCCGAGGCTGCCTTGGCGAACGATACAGCTCCAGGCAAAGTGGCGGAGTCCGCCGCCAAGGCGGCGATCGAGGCCGATGGCTACAGAGCGGTTCGCATCCTGCAAAGGGCCACGGGCGGCGAATGGCGCGCGCGCGCGCTGCGCGGAGCGACCGAGGTGGGTTTGAGCGTCGATGGGAGCGGCAACGTTTCAGTCGACTGACGCTCAGGCCTTCGGCTTCGGCGGCAAGGCAACCGGCCGCCAGGCGCGATCGCCATTCAACAGCGCATCGGCAGCCGCCGGACCGGTGCTGCCGGAATCGTAGTTGGGGAAATCCGCTTTGGCGGCCGCCCAGTCGTCGAGCACGGGCTGCACGATGCGCCAGGCCTGCTCGACCAGGTCGGCGCGCATGAACAGGGTCGGATCGCCGACCATGACGTCGTACAAAAGCGTCTCGTAGCCGACGTTCTGTTCCCTGGCGAACCAGTCGTCGTAGCGGAAATCCATCTTGACGGCGGCGAGGTCCATCACCGGCCCGCGCCGCTTGACCTCGAACTGGAGCGAGATCCCCTCGTCGGGGGCGATGCGCAGCACCAGCCAATTGGGCCGCAGCGTATTCACCGGCGTGTCCTCGAAGGCGGCATAGGGCGCCTGCTTGAAGCGGATGGCGATCTCGGTCAGGCGCTGCGCCAGGTGCTTGCCGGTGCGCACGTAGAACGGCACGCCGGCCCACCGCCAGTTGTCGATCGCGAGCTCCATGGCGACGTAAGTCTCGACGTTCGAATCGGGCGCCACCTTCGGCTCGTCGCGATAGGCCTTGACCGGCTTGCCCAGCACGACGCCGGGGCCGTATTGGCCGCGCACCGCCTGGGCCGGCTTGAGCGCGGGCATGGCGTCCAATACGTCGGCCTTCTTCGCGCGGATGGCTTCGGCGTCGAAGCAGGTCGGCGGCTCCATGGCCACCATCGTCAGCAGGGCGAACACATGGTTGGGCACCATGTCGCGCAACGCCCCGGTCGCCTCGTAGAACGCGCCGCGGGTTTCCACGCCCACCGTTTCGGTCACGGTGATCTGCACGTGATCGATGCGGTCGCGGTTCCAGATCGGCTCGAACAGGCCGTTGGCGAAGCGGAACGCCATGATGCTCTGGACCGTGTCCTTGCCGAGGAAATGGTCGATGCGGAAGATCTGGTCCTCGTGCAGCGTGCGCAGGATCCGGGCATTGAGCTCGCGCGCCGACGGCAGGCTGTGGCCGAACGGCTTTTCGACGACGACGCGGCGCCAGAACGACGGCTTGCCGCCGTCGGCGGGTCCCTGCTCGGTCAGCTTCGCCTGGCCGAGCTGGTCGACGACGGTGCCGAAGAAGCGGTCGGCGACGGCAAGGTAGAAGATGACATTGCCGCGCGTGCCGTGGGCTTTCTCGGCCTCGCCCAGCGCCTCGCCGATCCTGCCGTACACGTCGGGCTTGGTGAAGTCGCCCTGGATATACCTCATCCGCTCGGCGAGCCGCGTCCAGGCGGCTTGGTCGATCTTGTCGGCATCGAATTCCGACGTGGCGTTGCCGACGAAGGTCTTCAGCATGGCGTGGAGCTGGTCGCACCATTTCTCGGTGGTGCTCTCGCCGTGGCCGACGCCGATCAGCGCGAAATTCTCCGGCAGCACGTCGGTGTGTGCGAGGTTGTAGAGCGCCGGCACCACCAGGCGCTTGGTGAGGTCGCCGCCGGCGCCGAAGATCACCATGGCGCAAGGATCGGCGGGCTTCGGCCGGCGGCGCGGTGGCGCTTCGACCCTCTGCGCGGAGGACGGAACGCGAATCGGCTGAGTGTCGGGCATCGGCCATCCTCCGTTGTTGAAGCGCCTCGGCAGCGGCGAGGGCCGCTCGGCCCGGCCTCAGTCCTGCACGATCAGATTGAGCAGCGAGGAATGCACTTTTAGCTCGCCGTTGTATTCGATGAGTCCGAGCTTGCGGAACTTGTTCATGAAGTAGTTGATGCGCGAACGGGTCGTGCCGATGCGTGCCGCCATGAGCTCCTGGCTGATCGGCATGGTGACCGTGCGCAATTCTGCTTGCTGCCCGATCTGCGCCAGCAGGATGAGCAGGCGTGCCAGGCGCTTCTCGCTCGAATTGAACAGCTGATCGACCAGGTCCGCCTCGATCTGGCTGTTGCGCAGCAGGAGAAACGCCATGAAGCGCTGGGAAAGCTCGGGATGGTCGCGAACCGCCTGGATCATGGTCGCCGTCTCCACGCGGACCAGCGTGGCTTCGGTGGAGGCGCGGGCCGATGCGAGATAGAGCGGCTGGCCGGCCAGGCATCCCTCGCCGACGAACGTGCCCGGACCGAGAATGCCGACGACCCTTTCCTTGCCCTGCTTGGAGACCACGCTGAGCTCGACCCGGCCTTTGCGGATATAGAAGACCCCGGCGCAATCGCTGCCCTGACGGAAGATGTAGCTTTTCGGCTTGTAGGTGGCGATCGTCCGGCCGGTTCCGACCGTTGCCAGGAACGTGTCGACGTCGAAGGCTTGCGATGGCGCCGGGTTGCCCTGCCTTCTCTTGGATGCTTTCAGGCCGTTTTTTGATTTCGCCGTGCCGGTTGCTGGCATGCTTTCACCTGCGCGTTCTTGTCTGCGGCCACGATGCCGAGCTGTTCAGGTCGGGACAGCCGGCGACCATTTTATTCCCTATCGTCCGGCCATCAATATCGCCGGCGACAGATATCTCCGGCCGCGGCCCGGTGCAATCGGGCGAGCCAGCCACCCTCCACGGCTTCCATCACGTGCCGCGCTCAGGCTGACGCTGTGGGACGAGGCGGCCGGCAAGCTGGTGGCCTTTCGGGACGTGGCCTGAACGATCGTCTCAACCCGGCGGGTACGGTACGCGTTGGCCGTTCAGGATTTTCTCCAGCGCCTTGATGCCCTCGTCGTAGCGGCCTTTCTGGCAATCGAGACCGGCGCCGATCACGCCCATGTTGGATGCTGAGGAGCCTTCCGCGCCGGCGCCTCCCGACACGGTGCGGCTGGCGATCCCGTACAGTTGGTTGCAGCGCGCCGCCAGTTGTCCGTCGGCGGGCTGGGCGATGATCCGGCCGCCCTTGTCGACCGACACGGCAATCTCGACGTTGTTCCTGACGACACGGGCGTGCCAGCCGCCGGTGCGGTCGCGCGACAGGTCCTTGACCTCGCCATAGCCCCAGGCCTCGATCCTGGACTTGATCGCCGCTGCCGATGGATCCTGGGCCAGGCTTGCCTGCGGGCTGCTCAGGCCGGTCAGGATGGAAACCAGGCCGAGCGCAAAGAGGTTGTGCTTCATCGGACACCTCCTTCTGGAGACGATACCGATGAAGGGCGATGGAAATTCCGGTTCTTCTGCTCACCTGGTCAGAAGCATGTTTTGGAGAGCCCTGACTGTTTGAGATGAGCCAAGCCGATACCGCGGTGACGCAAAATGATGCCCGCTATGCGCTCGGCGTACTCTTCGAGCCTTTCTTTCAGCTTTGGAGTGGCGACGATATCTCCCCGACGACAAGTGACAGGGGCTTTTCGAACCTCGACCAATCCAAGAACGGCAAACTGGTTGAGCAGGTGCCTCACGGACGTCGGGCTGGAACGCGTTGAAACCAGCAAATG
>WNFD01007085.1_pt1 | contig 11152 bp, 9 predicted proteins | sample 5400491 | NCBI WGS metagenome assembly WNFD01 (sample SAMN13153343, study PRJNA577476) | soil metagenome | isolation source: 120 cm saprolite under Douglas fir tree site 2 hole 2 replicate 2 | place: USA:California | collected 2015-04-18 | reverse complement strand
ATCGCCGAGCTCGGCGACGAGCTGCTGTTCCGGCAGGAATATCCGGCGACCGCCGCCGAGGCGTTCCAGATGAGCGGCCACGACAGCTATCTGGCGCCGATGCTCCTCGCGCGCGCAAGGCGCGGCACGCGCCGAGCGGGCCGCTCGTCATCGGCTTCGATCCCGCCTGGAAGGGCGGCGACCGCCATTCGATGGCGTGGCGCCAGGGCCGCTGCGTCACGAGGATCGTCAGCCGGCGCGGCCTCGACACGATGGAAGCCGCGGGCTGGGCCAAGCAGGTGATCGACGCGGACAAGCCGAAGAAATTCCTCGTCGACGTCGGCGGGGTCGGGGCCGGCGTCTACGACCGCCTGCAGGAATGGGGCGAGCCCTATGCGGGAATCGTGGCCGCGGTGAACTTCGGCTCGGCGCCGCGCTCGCCGCCGCCGCTCGACGAGCACGGCCGGCCGAGCGGCGGGCCGCTCAACCGCCGCGCCGAGATGTGGATGCAGTCCAAGCAATGGCTCGAAGATCCGGCCGGCGCGCAGATCCCCGACAGCGATTCTCTGCAAGCCGACGCCTGCGGGCCGTCCTACCGCTACGACAGCAACACGCGGCTCGTGCTCGAATCCAAGGAGAACATGCGCCGGCGCGGGGTCTCGAGCCCGGACGAATGGGACGCGGTGGCGCTGACCTTCGCCGAGCCGGTCGTGCCGGCGGCGGCGAATTTCCACCGCAGGCTCGTATACCGCTGCTCGGGCGCGATCGTGTGATGATCAGTTCGTCGCAAAGCAGTAGAACAAGCCGGCGCCGCCGACCCGCTGCAGGTTCGCCGGAGCGCAGCCAGGCGTCTTGTGCGAGTAGTTCCAGAAATTGGGGCCTTGGGTGTTGCCGATCAGGTCGTGGTGTCCGACCACTGCGCTGCCCCGGCCGTCGGCGCTGCTGCTCCAGTTGCTGCAGGTCGCATCGTCCGGCCCCGGAACAGCCGTGCCCTCGCGTTGGGTGCCGGTAAGCATATCATGGTGGTTGGGCGTATCGACGCGCCCCTTGACCGTCATGCCGCTTTCATCGAGAGCGGTCTCCTTGTCGATCTTGTTTGTGTCGCTGTGCAGGTCGACCGGATTCGCCGCGATCCGTATGCCCTTGGCATTGAACCACGGGCCGTTACCGATGCGGTCCTTGGCATCGACCCCACCCGAGCCTTGGGTCGAGAGATAGGCGCGCCACGTCTTGCCGCCCGCACCAACGGCCCGAGCGAGGCTCTGGCAATGGCGGTCGGCGCCCTCGAGTCCGCCGAGGTCGCCGCCCTTGCCGAGCCCAACGCTGGTGACGAAGAAGCTCATTGGCCCCTGCTGGGCAAGGGCCGGCGTGCCCATGAACAGGCAGAACGCCGACGCGGCCGCAAGCGCGGTGATCTTCGCCATCTCGCAATATCCTCCACAATTACGCAGGGACGAATCCTTAACGTCCGTGCTCCCGTCCGCCTTCCTATTCGTGGTGCCACAGATGGGCGTGATTTGTCATATGCATGACCCGAAGCGAGGCGTGAGCCGGCGCGCTTACTTCACGCCATACTTGGCATAGTCCTCGGCGATTCCGGATTTGATGGCCTTCGCAGCCGTGATGTCGGCCGCGCCGGTCGAATCCCGCTTCTTGAGCTTTGCCGCGCCGCGGCCGTAAAGCGAGCTCGCGAGCTCCGGGTTGGTCTTCAGCGCGGCATCGTAATCGGCGATCGCCTTTTCGAGCTGCCCGAGCTTGAGGTAGGCGAGCCCGCGACTATCCAGCGTACTGGCGTCATTCGGCCGGAGCCGGAGCGACTCGTCGCAGTCGGTCAATGCGGCTTCGAGGCGGCCGAGGATCGCGCGATCCCAGCATCGGTAGTTCCACCAATTGGCGTTCGTCGGTTGCATCTCGACGAGTTGATCGTAGCCCTCGACGGCTCGATCGTATTGGCCCTTGTTCTCATATGCGGTGGACCGGTTGTTCAGCGCGGCGGCGTACTTGGGATTGAGCCGAAGCGCCTCCTCGTAATCGGCAATGGCCCGGTCGTTGTCGCCCTTGAGGCGGTAGGTATCGCCGCGGTCGTTGTAGGCGACGGCGTATTTGGGATCGATGCGGATCGCCTCGCTGTAGTCCGCGACGGCGCGGTCATAGTCGCGCTTGCCGCGGTATGCGTCGCCGCGGTTGTCGTAAGCGACGGCGTACTTGGGATCGAGGCGGATCGCATCGCTGTAGTCGGCGATGGCGCGATCGTAATCGCTCTTTCTGCTGTAGGCGAGCCCGCGATTGTTGAAGGCGGTGGCATATTTGGCATCGAGCCGGATCGCCTCGTTGTATTCGGCGATGGCCCGGTCGTAGTCCTTCTTGTCGAAATACACGTTGCCGCGGCCGTTGTACGGCAGCGCGCTCTTGGGAGCGAGCCGGATCGCCTCGGTGTAGTCGGCCAGGGCGGTGTCGACGTCGCCCTTGGAGCGATAGGCGTTGCCGCGGCCGTTGTGCGGCGAATCGTAATTGGGATCCAGCGTGATCGATTGGCTGTAGTCGGCAATGGCCCGGTCGTACTCCTTCTTGTCGAGATACGCGTTGCCGCGACCGTTATAGGCCAGGGAATACCGAGGATCGAGCCGGATCGCCTCGTTGTATTCGGCGATAGCGCGGTCATTGTCGCCCTTGTCGCGGTACGAGTTGGCGCGGCCGTTGTGCGGGGAGGCATACTTGGGATCGAGCCGTATCGACTGGCTGTAGTCGGCGATGGCGCGGTCGTTTTCGCCCCTGGCGCGATACGCGTTGCCGCGACCGTTGTAGGGGTAGGCGTAGTTGGGGTCGAGGCGGATCGATTCGTTGTAGTCGGCAATGGCGCGGTCGTTGTCGCCCTTGGTGCGGTAGCCGTTGCCGCGGTTGTTGTAGGCAATGGACAGGTTCTTCGGGGTTTCCTTCCCGGAACCGATCACGCTCGTGCATCCCTTGATCTGCACGTCGGGCGCAGCTTTCTCCTTGTTCACGCACCAGGTCCACGGCTGGGATAGTTGTGCGCTTGCCGATGTGCCCGACACGAGGCCCGCGGCGGCAAGGCAAGCCGCGACCGCGCTGCCGCGATAGAACGCGGATTTGCTACCCTCGATCATGAGCATTTCCCCCCATCAGCCGTTCCCGCGAGGCCGGGAAAAGGCTAGCACATCGCACCGGAAACGAAAAAGTCCGCACGAGATGCGGCCGCCGCCGCGGACGACCCCAGGGAGACGTCGCCGCCGGCAAATCGGCAGATCCGCCGCAGGACGGCCTGCCATTGACTTCATCAGGCGACGTGCGCGAGCGTATCAAGGGGCTGAGGAGGACCAGAGCCGTGCTGCACCGCCGCTGCGGGCGGAAAGAGTGGAGGCGCCGAATGACCACCAAGGATTCGCCTGTCCTTTACGACCGGCTCGGCGGTGTCTACAGCATCGCCACCGTGATGGATGACTTCATCGACCGGGTCATGGTCGATCCCCGCCTGAATGCAAACCCGAGGGTAGACGAGGCCCATCATCGCGTTCCCCCCGCGGGCTTCAAGTACCTCGTCACGGAAATGGTCTGCTGGGCCACCGGCGGGCCGCAGAAGTACACGGGCCGCTCCATGAAGGAGTCGCACCAAGATCTCATGATCACGGCGGCGGAATGGGAGGCTTTTCTCGACGATCTCCAGCAGACCCTCGACAAGTTCGCCGTGCCCCAGGCCGAGCAGGCGGAGATCAAGACCATCGTCGCCGGCACTCGGGCCGACATCGTCGTGCAAGGGCGCGAAGGCGCAGCACCCAAGAGGTCCGCCTGACCGCGGCCCGCGGCCGCCCATCGGGCGAATCGGCAGCCTTGCTCCGCTTTGTCACCGCCTTGCCGCATTTCGTTGGCATCCGTTGCGCCGACCTCGTATCGTCCGTGCCGGTCCGCGGGCGAGGCTTTGGGGAGGGGACCATGCGGGCGGCGTACATCCGGGGATTGGTGCTTTGTGCCGTGCTGCTGGCGGGATGCTTCGCCGCGCAGGCCGCGCAGGCCGGCCAGCTCGCCGACGACCCGGATGCGCCCTGGATCCCGGGGCTGCCGATCGCCAATTCGTTCGCCGGCATCGTCGAGCTCGATTCCGATCCTTCCGGCGCGGAAGCGACGACCTCGTTGGGCGGCAGCTGCCGCACGCCGTGCGCGCTCGAACTTTCGGCGGAAGGGCCCTTCACCGTGACGTTCACGCACGAGGGCTATGAGCCGACGACGGTGGAGGTGAAAATCCAGCATGCCCGGATGGGCGTATCGGAGCGGAAATTCGCGCCCAATCCGGTGGTTGCCCAGCTTGCCGCGGTCGCCCCGCCGGCGCCGCCGCCGCCGCCAAGTCCGCCGAAAAAGCCGGTCGCAACGGCGCAGCCGCCGAAAACGGCGCCGAGGAAGCCGGTTGCGGCCGTGCAACCGGCCGCGCAACCCGCCGCGCAACCGGCGGCGCAGCCCGCCGCGCAACCGGCCGCGCGACCCGTGCCGGCTCCGTCGGCGTGGCCGGCGGAGGTGAAGCCGATTCCGGGGATCAACTCCGGTCAGATCGTGCCGCCGGCTCCGCCCCGACCGAGCGACACCCCCGTCGCGCGGCGCTGGCTCGAGGATTTCAAGCCGGCCTCGGAGTAGCCGGACCAGACCAGCATTTGCGGCTGCTGCCGAGCTTCGCGCTGCCCTGCCGGAAGGGGATGAACTCGCCTCGGGTGCCGGGCAGCCGTTGACGTCCTCGTCCCGCGTCCGGCGACACGTTTTTTGAATCGGAGCATTTCGCCGACGCGACGGGTTTGTTTTGACGGTGTCGCATCAAGCTCCCGGACACCTGCTCGAACCCGAAATGCCACGGCCGGCTCGGGACCAAGGGGTTTGCAACAGATATCCGATAGCGGCACGACTGCGACATCAGCGGTGCCTCTTGGAATTCTACTTGCGGCGCCTGAGCGGACGTGGAGCGGAAACAACCGAAGGACCGTGTTTGACCCGTTGCGGACTTCGGGTGTCAGTGCCATAGCGGCGTACCCTCTGGCTGACCGCCGCGAATGATATTTCTGCAATCCTTCGCAGGCTGGCGGGTAACCGCATGCAGTTTGTTCGGCCGAACGCCGCTCATACTGTGGCGTGCACGGCACACTCGCCGCCAATCTTAACCGTTTCCTGACATCGCGCTTGCTCGGCTGAGATCGCGCGCGCACTTTGTTACTGTTTACGGCGCCGATGTAGGGGGAATTTTGAACCCGGCGCCGCCATCAAGGGGCGAGCAGAACAGATAGGAACGATTCAGTCATGCAGGTTTCACGATGGCTGACAGCCCCGTCGGTCGCATTTGTACTTGCTGCGGCCACGGCGATACCGCAGTCCGCGCAAGCCCGCGAGATCGTCGGCTTCTCTGGCAATTATTCGGCCGGCACCGTGGTGGTCCGCACCAATGAGCGATCGTTGTATTACGTGCTCGGCGGGGGTAAGGCCATGCGCTATCCAGTTGGCGTCGGGCGTGCCGGCAGGCAGTGGGGTGGTACAACCTTCATCAACGGCAAGCTTCTGCGGCCGGCGTGGGTGCCACCGCCCGTCGTAAGGCGCGATAAACCGAACTTGCCAAGTCTGATCCCCGCTGGCGCGCCGAACAACCCATTGGGTGCGGCGGCAATGCTTTTGGCTGGCGGCGAACGCGCCATCCACGGCACGAACAATCCAGGATCGATCGGCGGGGCTGTGTCCTATGGCTGCATTCGGATGTTCAACGCGGACGTGCTCGATCTCTATGGCCGTGTCGGCCTTGGAACCACAGTGGTTGTGACGCGGTAAGCCCGGGCGCTTTATATCTGTTCCGAAGCGGAAAAGCGGCCTACGCGGTGATTCACCCGCGTCATCGATTAGCCCAGGTCTCTTGTTGGCACTTCTGTGACCTAGCGACTTGCGCGAGGAGATCCGCTCACGGTCGAGGAACGGACATGCTGTGGACGCTGCGTAGAAGGACTGAGCGAGGAAACTACGAAGTTCTGGAGTTTCCGTTGCAGCCGATTAATACCCGTGAACCGCTGCGATACAATGTCCGCTGCAGCCAATCGATCATTCCTGCATATCGCTTTCGAGGACTTTGGGCGATAGGGGCAACTCGGGGGTCTTCAACAAGTCGCGGGGATTTAGTTTAATAAGCCGCTTGTCATCCTCTCGCGCGGAACGCGGTGTCTGCGGAGGCACGTCATGCCTGACGGCGTCTGGCGCCGGTTCCTGCGATCGGTTGGTGTGGTGCGCCAGTTCCCTCCACCGCGGGTCGAGGGAGACGCGCAGGCGCGGGCCGTGCGCGGGGCGCTCGAGGCATTTCTCGCGCGGGACGAGGATCGCTTCCGTCGGCTGTTCTTAGGCGGGGAGCCGCTCGTGCTGGCAGACGCCGAGCGCCCGTGGATGGAGGTTCTCGTAGCGGCTGGCTACGTCACAACGATCCTCGCAGGTGCCGTCCGGCCGTGCGTTCGCGTCTTTTTCCTTGACGAACTCTTCATCGCGACGGACCTCCTTGCCCATCACGACGAGGATCAGGTCTTCTCCCTCATGCTCGAGCAGGTGTTCCTGGTGCGATCGATGGACCTGCGCAAGGGTGACCATGTGTTGGAGCTGTGTCTCGGTTCGGGCGTCAACGCGCTTGCCGCAGCGCGTCGTGGGGCGGCGAGGGTCCTCGGCGTCGACGTGAGCGAGCGGGCGCTTGCGTTCGCGGCGATGAATGCCGCCGTCAATCTGTCGCGAGAACGCGGCGACCCGCCCCTCGAGACGCTCCGCGGGAACCTGTTCGACCCTCTTGCCGAAGGGGAACGCTTCGATCTCATCCTCGTGAACCCTCCGTTCGAGCTCGTCCCGCCAGGCACGCGGTACTTCCTCCATTCGCACGGCGGAGAGGACGGCCTCGACGTTGTCCGCGCGTTCCTCCCCGGTGTCCCGCAGCGGCTCCGTACCGGCGGACGGTTCGAGATGTACACCTGGACGCCAGGCAACGAGGATTCGGAGCAGGTGACCGATCTCGTCCTCGCTGCGTTCCCGGGCTTCCGGGTTGAGGTGCGGCGCGTGGACGGGTTCCCGCTCGAGCGCCGTCTCGCCGCATTCCGTAATGAGCCGGGCTACAGGGCGTGGCGGGACCGGCTCGCGTCGCAGGGTGTGACGCACGTGTCGGGCGTCCACGTCCGCGCGCTCCGGGAGGGGTCGGCGGGAATCGTGCGTATCGATGCAACGGATGACGTCCGAGCGTGCGATGCGACGCTCTCGCGGTGGGACTAGGAATCAGCGCGCATGCCAGCACCGACCGACGACCCAGCATCGATTTTACTCGGGGTCCGAGACCGGGTCCTCTGCCCCGCAACATATCTTGCGGGTTCTGGTTTTCGTCGTGATCATACCTGTTTTTTGATCGACGACTTGGTCAACCGCTGTGCCTACGATGCAACTCCCCTCGACGCGGGCGCTGACGGAGACATTGCCTCGGAGTGTCAGCGTATGCTGCTTGTTGTCCGGACATTCGGTTAGCTTCATCGTGACGGTGGCGCCCTTGAACGTGCCGCCTTTTGGCACAGGGGTATTCTTTTGGACTTGGTCAGTGCCACCAGTTGCCGGCGTGGTTTTATCAGTCGAGGCGCCTGAGCTGTTGCCAGAGCCACTTAAGGAACCAGAGCCGGTATCTACGCTGTCGCTGGCCGTAGCCGGCGATGAGGGGGGTGCTGGCTGTCCGGGCGGAGGCTGCGGGTCAGTATGGTCAACTTTGATTTCGATTGATGCGATTGCCATGGACCAAATCCCCTGGGCACCGGGCGGTCCCTATGTTGGTCCCGCCAAAATCTCCTCTCCATTCCCCGCTTCTTTGCGAGTGCCGAATGAAACTGCAACTCAAGGTAAGAGTCAACAACTTCAAGATCGCCAAGGCGCTCGGCCTCATCCGTCCCATTCTCGCTGCTTGGCCGCCCCGACGAGGTGATCGAATAAGAATGCTGATTGCCGCGGTGCAAGAGTCCGGAATTGGCACGACTCAGACGAGCTGATCACGGCCGGACATGTCCGTTCATTGGGGTGAAGCGGTCAAGGTGACTCGGCGCCCGAAATGACGCGTTTGACCCCAAGGCGACATCGCCGCTGTCGCCTCCTTCATCACCCTCGCGGGCAAGCAAGGTGTCGCCCGCCGTGTGGACGCGGACCTCTCGTCGGGATAAGCTGCGTGCCGGATACCGTAACCGCGAACGCTGTGAAGCAGTGTGGGTGGCAGCAGGGAGCAAGACTATGAACGAGCTGACCCGTCGGCGCCTATTCCAAGCGGCGATTGTGACCGTTTTTTTTGGTACATGGACCCGCATTTCCCCGGCCGCGGAGGATGCCAAACTTGCGACGGCGCGGGTAGCGCTCGAAGGCTATGACACAGTCGCTTATTTCACCGATGGCCACCCCGTCAAAGGGTCGTCGACGTTCTCGTTTTCATTCGATGACGCCACCTATTATTTCGCAAGCGCGGAGCATCAGAAGATGTTTGCTGCCGATCCCGATCGCTACGCGCCGCAGTATTCCGGCTATTGTGCGGGCGGTCTTTCCATGGGACACAGGGTGACAGCCGATCCTGAGCGTTGGGCTATTTCCAACGGTAAACTATTCGTCTTCAGCAAAAAAGGCTGGTCGCTCTTCGCCGAGGACAACGCCGGCATCCTCGCCAAGGCCGACGCCAATTGGGCGGCTCTCAAAGGCCAGCATTAGGGCAGGAATTAAAGACCAGCCTTGCGAAGTGCCGCGGCTATTTTGGCCTGATGCTCGGGATTGCGAAACAGCGAACCGAAGCTGCCGGTATCGAAGAGGGGATCCAGCTTGCGCACCGTCGCCGCAGTGCGGGCGGCATCCTCGGGCCTGCCAGCTTCGGAGTAAGCCGCGCTTAGTATTACGTAGGCAAAACCGTATCCAGGCTCCCGGGCGACGGTCTGCTCCATGACACGCACTGCGTCAGCGGTGCGGCCTGCCAGAAAATATGCAGTCCCGAGTTCCCAAACGTAGCCCACGTCTAGATTCGGGTCGAAGCGGATTGCTGTCTCGGCCGCCTTGATGGCGTCCTCGAGCGCACCAATGAAGAGCAGTGCATTACCTAGCCTGGCGTAAGTTTCCGCGTCGCTTGGGTTGAGGTCGAGCGCCACCTTGAGCTCGTCGATAGCCTGGTCATATTGACGGAACTGCAGGTAGGCGGTGCCCAACAGCCCGTGGGCGCCGGTATTGGAGCCGTCGAGCCTGATCGCGGTGGTGGCAAGATTCTGAACCCGTTCCAGTGTCTCAACTGGTTGATCGGTCCAGCCGAGTATCAATGAGCGCAGATGAGTGCCGCCGAGACCCACGTAAGCGGCTGCATAACTGGGGTCGATGTCGATCGCGCGCTGAAACAGGCTACGCGCCTCGACATTCGCCGAGCGCGTTTGACGAGTCATCGATGCTCGCCCGCGCAGGACGAGATCGTAGGCTTCGAGTTTGTTGGGCGGCTTTGCCGCCGACCGTGCCTGCTCCAGCTTGGTCAGCTTGACGGCAAGAGCTCCGGTGACCTGACGCGTGATGTTGTCCTGAATCGAGAAGATGTCCTTCAGCTCGGCATCGTATTGTGTGGACCACAGGAGAGTGCCCTTGGACGCGTCGACCAACTGAACGGAGATGCGAACATTCTCGGAGTTGCGGCGCACCGAGCCCTCGACGAGATAACGTGCGCCCAGCTCGCGCCCGAGTTCTTCGGACCGGAGCTGTTTTCCCTTGTAGGGGAACACGGCATTCCGTGCGAGCACGGCGAGCTGTGAGAACCGCCCGAGCGCGTTGATGATGTCCTCGGTCAAGCCGTCGCCGAAATAGTCATCTGCGGGCCCCGTGCTCAGTGTCAGGAATGGTAGCACGGCGACCGTCGGCCGTTGCGAGAGCGGTCCAGCCGTTTTCGCAGCGTTGCGCTCGGCCGGTTCGACGACACCAGATCGAATGCCGTGCCACCACCACGTAGCCCCGCCGCCGATGGCCAGAAGCGCGAACCCACCAGCGAGAACCAACGCGCCGGCCTGCTTGCGCTTGAGAGGTGCGGATCTTGAAAAGGATCTTGCTTTTGGCCCGTCCACGAGCACGCGATAGACACGCACCGGCCGCGCAATGTTCTTGAGGTGCTGCTCGCCAGCATCTTCAAAAGCGACGTCCAGCTTGTCACGTACTTGCTGATACGCGGCATCCGAGATGCATATGCCGCCGGGCTCGGAGATACCTTCGAGACGCGCCGCGACGTTGACACCGTCTCCCAACAGGTCCTCACCTTCTGTGACCACGTCGCCGAGATTGATACCGACTCGGAACTCGATGCGTCGATCGGGCGGGACATCCACGTTGCGACCATCCACCCCGCGCTGGACATCGAGGGCACAACGCACGGCGTCCACGACCGAGGGAAACTCGATGAGGATGCCGTCGCCAGTGGTTTTTACGATCCGTCCCCGATGCAGGGATACGGCGGGATTGATCAGCTCGCGACGAAGCTTGCGCAGGCGCTTGAGCGTGCCTTCCTCGTCCAGCCCGGTCAGCCGGCTATAGCCCGCCACGTCGGCAGCGAGGATCGCGGCGAGCCTGCGTCCAATGCGGTCCTGCGCCGATGTGCCCATGGGTCGCCCTCTGGGCGCTATTCTACACCGAGTTGGCAGGGTTGCATGGCCAACGGGCTGGTGGCGAGGCGCTCCTGGCCGGATTGCCAAAGGGCGACGAGTAGCGGTTGGGCGACGACGCGAAGGGCCGCGCTGCGCAGGCCTGCGGGGAGATCATGGTCGGCTCGTGGCACTTTTCAGACGAGGCCGCCAAGTGGGAAGAACGTCGGTTCATTGGTGTAGAGCGGACGTCCTGATTCTCTTCGCAAAGGGGGTCATGCCATAACATCTCGGGGGAGGAGCAGGAGCAAAGGTTTGCATCCTGGGCGCTCTCATGAAAACCGCACAGAATAAATCGGCGGGAGCGTGTGCGTCACGCACATCCAGCTGTCGCCTTGGTCCTCACTCACCCAAAGCCCCCCTGTCGTAGAGCCAAGCGCGAGCTGATCTCCCGATTCACTGAGCGCGAGCGCATGGCGGTAGACGATATCGTAGGCGTGGGATTGCGGCAGACCTTGGGTCAGAACGTCGAAGCTCTTGCCACCATCGCGCGTGCGCGT